>ERZ773187.318-NODE-318-length-48076-cov-10.517378_pt1 | contig 48076 bp, 41 predicted proteins | sample MGYA00511242_ERZ773187 | MGnify/ENA primary metagenome ERZ773187 (study PRJEB29015, sample SAMEA2737744) | human gut metagenome | biome: human gut; feature: human-associated habitat; material: faeces | place: China | collected 2012 ...
AGATGTGCTCGTCCCACTCGGCGCTTTCCACGCAGGTCTCGCCGTCCGGGCAGCCACCGCCCTCGGAGTTGATCTCGCAGCACTCCTTGCACAGGCCGCACTCCTCGCAGCTCTCCTTGGCCAACAGGCATTCCTCGCACTGCTCGCAGGCCGTGTGGCAATCGACGCAGTGGATGACGCCGGTATCATCGTCGTCCACGCACTCGTCCACCGCACCGAAGCAGCTGTTGCACAGCGAGCAGTGCATCGGGTCGCTGTCATCGTTTGCGCAGTCATCGCAGAAGCCGCAGGAGTCGCAGATGGTTATGGAGCAGCAGGGGCCCTTATAGCATTCGCCGCACAGCTGGTCATCCTCGCCGATGTAGCACTTGGCGCAGGTGGAGCAGTGCGTTTCCTCCATGCACTCCGCGCATTTAAAGCACTCCTCGCACCAGTAGGGCGTGTCGCCCAGGCACAGACCGCAGTCGTTGCAATGGGTCTCAACCCAGCAATCGTAGTTGCAGTCAATGGTGCAGAACTGGCAGTCGCACAAATTCTCACCCCAGTGGTAGTGGTCGCAGTTGGGGCAATCTCCGCCGGTGTCGTAGTCGTCCCAAAAGGCATGGGCGGGAACCACCAGACTCGGCATCAGTGAGACCAGCATCACAAGCGCCAACAGGACGCTGACGATGCGCCTTCGTGTGTTCGCTTTTGTCATACTTCATTTCCTCCCTCAAAATCATTTTGAAGATTTGTCTATGCGTTTTGTGTTGCCTGATTTAAACACTGTCGATCACCGAAGCAAAATAGTTTTCGGATACCGAACCGAAGAGAAAAGCGTCTATCAGACCCTCGCGCTTTGCCTGCCGTACCTTTTCGGTCAACTCTCCGTCTGTATCGTCATCCACAAAGAGAATGACCCGGCAGTTTTCCGTGTTCCGTTTTACCTTGTCACGGATTGCCATTCGTTCTTTGAACATCCAGGGCGAATACGCCTTGACCTCCATTAAAAGCACATCCGGTCGATGCGTTTTGCACCACTCGGCGGTTGCGTCCGGCGACTCGGAAATCACAACTTGGCAATCGTCCAATTTTTGCATCAGCATTCGCTCCATGGTGTGCGCATGGATATCGCTCTGCATGTCCAGAACGATTTTTTTCATCATTCATCACCGCCTTCTAAAAGCACAACCCTCATCTTACGGTATCTATTGTACGGGTTTTTTGGCGCTTGTCACTGGCACTTGTGCCAGTAACAGAAGGAAAATTTCGATTTTTTCCAAAAATTTTTTGCCTTTTGGGCGCGAAAAACCCCTTGGCCGTACAGCCAAGGGGTTCCGTTTTGCTTATTCGTCTTTTAAGGTGGTTACCATGAGTTTGTTTTCAATGGCGGTTGCAACCAGCGCTTCTCTGCTTTCAAAGCCGCCCTTTTCCACCATATCGTCCAGGTTCCAGCGAACGCCGTTTTTGGAGATGCCCAGCTTATCGGCAATTTCCTGATAGGTAAAGCCCTTTATATAAAGGCGCAGGATGTCTAACTGCCGGGGCGAGAAGGCATCGGACATCGTATTCTCCATTTCAATGGCCGGTGCGGTATCGGGAAAGACCTTTTCGCCTGCCAGAGTGCGCTTTACCACGCTCATCAGTTCTTCTGTGCCGTGGTCCTTATACCACAGACTGTCGGCAGCGCCCATTTTGGCTCGCTCCAACACCTGCGGATCGACAAGCGAGGTAGCCACAACGATTTTGATTTGCGGAAAAGCCTTTTTGATGCGCTCTGCGGCGGCAAGACCGGAGTGCTTGTGCTGCGTCTGCACATCCATAAGGACGAGCTTTACGGTGGCGTCGCAGTGCTTTTCCGCTTCAAAGGCGTCACGGAAAACGCCGACAAGATGAAACTCGCCGTCTGCCGCAAGACGATCGACAAAGTGCTTTTGGATGTATAAATCATCCTCTACAAGTATGGTGTTAATCATAGGCTGATCTCCTTTGCGGGAATCGTAATCAGAAGAGCAAAGCGTGGATTGTGCGAAATATGCATTTCACCGCCGGAGCTTTCAATACTGCGGCGAAGCGTTGACAGGCCGCTGCCTTCCTTGATCGGCTCTGTGGGTATTTTGCCGTTGTTGGTTATGGTAACATCATAGCGTTCGCCGCGCTGGGCAATGCGGATATATACCTCATTCCCGTCTGCGTGCTTGATGCAGTTGGTCACGCACTCCTTGGCGGCGGCAACGGTCAGCTCCTCGGCTGCGGTATCACGAGGCAGGTAGCCGTCGATTTTTACAGCCACGCCAAGCTGCCGTGCGGTTCTTTTTACCTCGTCCATTGTGCTGACAGAGGTGACACGGTTGCTTGCCAGCATACCGATGGCATTTTGCAGCGCCTCAAGCTTTCGCTCGGTATCCTCGCCGCTGTCTATGGTGTCACGGATGGTCAGGAGGCTTCGCCCGATGGTGTCGTGAATATAGACCTTCAGGTCAAGGCTTTCCTTCTCCTTGACATCGTCCTCCATGCGGGCGTACATCTTCCTGAGCTTTCGATTGACTTCTGCCAGTTCTTTATTTATTTCCTCTTGCTTTTTGTAGCCGTTATACAGCTCGGTTACATTGTGCGCCGTTATCTGCTGCCAGCGGTCATCGCCGTCCACGGTGATATTCTGTGTGCGAAACTGCCAGACGGTCTTGTCGGGCAGGATATAGCAATCATCCTTGACGGTTACGGATCTGTCCGGCACGCTCAGGGCATTTTCCATATCGCTTTTGATTTGCAGCTCGTGGCCGCAAAGGGCAAAGGAGAGCCTGCGCATACGGTTGTTGCACAGGATGATCCTGCCGTTCGGGTCGGCAAAGCAGATGCCCATAGGCAGCTTATCCGTTGCTTCCTTAATGGAGAACGGCGAGAGCTCGTTCTTTTTGCGGCGGTATTCCCGCGGCAGAGCAATGGCAAAGTGAACTGCCGCAAGGAAAATGGCAGCGGCAAATATCAGCCACGGTGCGCCCAGCAGAAATGCGTCCCCGATATTATCGGGATCTGCCTGGGAAACGGAGAACAGCAGCGGGATCATCACCGCCATCACCGCCAGACTCAGCAGGCTGCGCGCCGGCTTATTGCTGCGAAGAAGCTGATAGATAAACAGCCCGATTTCAAGGACGATTTCCACAAGCATGATAAACGGCAGCATAGTCTGCCAAAATTCAGAAAGGGAAGAAAATGCACTCATTTCCTGTCACCTTCTTTCGCTTCAAATACAAGGCGCTGGTATTCCTCGTCATCCTCTTTTTCACAGCGGATACCGTCTCCGTTTACCAAAGCGGAAAGGTCGGCTTTGCAGCACACATTCAGCGACAAGCGCAAGCCGTCTGCCTTTATGAGGCTTACCTGTATGCCTGTTAAATTCAAAATATCGGCTTCAATAACCGATTCATAAAAATCAAATACAGCGGTCGCCGTTTTGCCGGAGAGCATGGAAAGAGATTCGTCCACATACAGTGAGCTGCGGACACCCAACAGCTTCAGCGTTTGGAGGGACTCATGGAAGGCACGGTGGAGTTCCGTTGCCGCTATTTTAATATCTCGGTCGGTAAGGAGCGTCAGATGCTTGCGGCGTTTAATGTAGCTGCACAGCACGGCAATCTCGGCGAGGAGCGTTTTGGCCCTGTCGGAATCGGTGCTTGAGATTCGGCGGTATTCCTTAGTGAGCTCCGCAATGCGGTCGATCTGCGTCTGCGTAGCGGAACGCAGGAGATCATACAGGCGGTTTTGCTCCTCCACCTTGCGGCGCTTGGCTTCACGCTTGTATTCATAACGGAGTATTTCGTTCCTGTCGGCAAGCTCGTCTGCAAGAAGCGCGGACTCCTCCTTGATGTCACGCAAAGCCGACACATCCTCTGTCCATACGGCATAGCCGCCGTCAACGGGCATGGTGTGAACGGTCAAGCCGCCCATCGTGACCGGGCTTTGCTGGGCTTTTTTCATCGTTTCCTTTGGGATAGGCGCAGTGTTTACAGCTGCATACCGAACGGTAAAGTCCTTGTCAGTGATCTCTGCCGATGTGCCGACAGAGGAGGCAAACAAGTCCACATAACGGCTGTTTGAATGTATATATCCGCAGGCGATGCAAAACTCAAAGGTCAGAATATACATCACACTTTGGAATGCGGCAATATCGCCGAACAAGTGGAGCAGCCAATCCGCACCCGCATAGTAAAGTGCGCTGTAAACAATTGTCAGCAGCATAGGAACAATGGGCAGAAAGTGGAGCCTTCCTTTTTGCACACGGCATTTGAAAAACGTAATTACGAGTGCGGCAAAGGCACACAGCACCTGCCAGCCCACACTAATGAAGTAGCCTGCCGAATAGCCGTTGTTTTTGTCCGTCCACACGGCGGCGTCCTTCGGAAAGGTAAATACGAATTGGTGCAGGTCATTTGTGAGCACGAGCAGAAGCAATACGCCGGAGATGATCCACAGAACCGACATTCCCTTGGGGAATTTGTATTCGTCCGGCTTTCCCAATGACATGGCAATCAGCAGCGCCAGCATAGGCACAAACAGCATGGGCAGATAGAACAGATACCACAGGTACCGGACGGCGTCCGGCTGCCAGAATATAAAATACTTTGCCGAACAGACTACCATCCAGATGATAAGCAGCACTGCGGTGACCGTCATAAACCTGCACACCTGCTTTTGCACAATCCGCTGGCGGACAGAGAGCCCCCAGGCGGCGAACAGGCCGATATAGATAAAGCTGCGCAGATAGGAAAACAGCATCGGGTAGAAGCTGCCCCTGCCCACAATTCGGAAGCAATATGCCAGTATCACGGCAAGTACAGCGATGCCGCTTGTTATGATAATATTCTTTTTCTGTTCGGTCATAAACAGACCCCGTTTCGCCTTCATTCGTTTTTGTTTACCATAGGGTATACTTTTTCAAATTAGATTATAGCATAAACCTGTCTATTTTTGAACTGCTTCTTACGAGACTTTGCATAAAAGCCACACTTTTTGCCCCACAGCAGAGAAAAAGACGGGCGGTTTTTGACTTGATTAAGTCGAGCCGATTCTATTCTCACTGAACAGACGATCTTTGCTGACGAGACCGGAACGCACGGCAAAGGCTTCTTTGACATATTCATAGTTCGGCGAGTAATCTCCCCAAAACACCGAGTTGCCGTCTGTATTCTGCTTCCATGTGCAGAACATAAAGCCGTTCCTTTCACTGTAGGTTGCCGCCAACACGGTATCTCCGAATGCGGCAAGCTGTCTGTAATCGGAGACATCGGCAGCTTTCATCTGCGGTGCGTGTTCGTAGAGCCCAACATATTCCCTTACCGTAGAGATCTCATCCTGAATATCTGCAATTTTACTGCGGTATTCATCCGAGAGGGTTTGGTCGGCGTTGCTTAGAAATTGACCGTTGTATTTTATCCGGCAGAGGGGGATGCCGTCCGAGGACTCTTCTAACCATCCGCTTCCGTCCATCTTGGTGTCGTACCGAGCCTTGAGCCGTTTGGCCAATTCTTTCTGCAGCATATTTGATTTCTCCTTTTTTTGAGGGTAATAAAAAAGGCAGATAGATTTTTGCTTTCTATCTGCCTGTGTATCTGATATTTACTTTTCGGGAGTTCAAGTCTATCCACAAAGGGAAAACGGCGATTTTACATCTGCGTTTTGGCATAGAGAAAAATCGCCGCTTGGGCAGCAAAAAAGCCCGATATAATCGGGCTTTTCGCAGGAGACATCTTTTTTGTCTCCACATTATGGTCCGAGTGTTGAGATTCGAACTCAAGGCCTCTTGAACCCCATTCAAGCGCGATACCAAACTTCGCCACACCCGGATATTCATTTCAACTGCACAATTCAGCTTAATTAATATACCACAGCTTCCTCCGTTTTGCAAGCCCTTTTTTAAATTTTTTAAAAAATTTTCCGCGGCCATACAGCAGCGTCTGCGAGAATAAAAGTCTCAAGGCGCTGAGCGAAGTGCAGCTTACTTATAAAAGGCTATCGATCTTATAGAAGTAAAAGAGACGCCGCATATGCGGCGTCTCTTTTGCACGATACAGTTCTCTCTTAGAAGAGGGTCATGATCGCGGTGACGGCGAAGTAAGCGAACGCCGGAACAGCGATGAACTTGTACAAAACGTCAACCCAGCTGCCGTACTTGATGACGGAGGTGGGGTTGTACCACTCGGTGCGGATCTTCTTGGCACCGACGATCCAGGCCAGATAGAAGGCCACGACAGCGGCAGACAGGCAGTAGAAGACGTTGCCGACGAGGTTGTCGAAGAAGGCGAAGAAGGTATCACTCCAGACGCAGGGGATCGCGCCCAGCGCGCAGATGAGGGTCACAACCCAAACGGCCTTCTTGCGGCTCCAGCCGAGGGTGTCGACCAGGCAGGTGACGGGCACCTCAACGAGGGAGATGCAGGTGGAAAGGCCGGCGAAGAAAATGGCCAGCATGAACAGGAAGAAGATCATGCCGCCGGACAGCGTGCTGAAGATCTTGGGCAGGGACTGGAAGATCAGGCCCTTGCCGGCGAGGGGATCCAGACCGAACAGAACGACGGCAGGGATGCACGCGAAGCCGCTCATGACGCACAGCAGCAGCTGAGTCACGTTGACGGTAACGAAGTCGGTGGCGAGGTCGGCCTTATCGGACATGAAGCTGCCGTAGGTCATCAGGTAACCGGGGCCAAGGCCGACGGCGAACAGCGCCATACCGGCCGCGGCAGACCACAGCTCAATGCTGCCGAGACCCTTGATATCAAAGGACAGATAGTAGTTCAGCCCCTCGGCGATGCCGTCGAGCGTGAACACGCGGATGTCGACGACCAGCAGGACAACGAACAGGGCGGGAAGCAGGATCTTGCAGCACTTCTCAACGCCCTTCTTGATGCCGCCGAGGCTGATCAGGGCGGTCAGGATGATAACGGCGAGAACGATGGCATAGATCAGGGGGCGGTTTGCGTTAATCTGGTTGTAGTACCCCTCAACGTCGTTCAGGAAAGGAGCGCCGCCGATGGTGGAACCCATGTACACGACGCAGATGGCCATGACCACGGGATAGTAGAACGCTAGGCACATGGGGATCGCCGCCATAAAGGTGCCGAAGGCCTTGCCCTTCTTACCGGCAACCGCCTCGAGGTTGCCGGCCGTACTTCTCTTATACTTACGGCCCAGAGCGCTCTCGGCCCAGCCGGCCGGGATAACGGCCACGATACTGATGATGATGAAAGCGAGGACAAATGTGCCGCCGCCGTACTTGGCAGTCAGCATCGGGAAGCGCCACATGGCGCCGACGCCGATGGACATACCCAGCGTCGACAGAATATAGCCGATTCTGGAGCCCCAATTTTCCTTTTTAACTGCGTTTTCACTCATAGTAAAACTCTCCAATACTCCTACACTCTTTAGATTTTCTCAAATTAGATGTCGTTCTTTTTCAGCGAGTACGTGACCAGCGCAACACTGCCGCCGCCAAGTACCACCACATAAAAGGCCAGCATGATCCAAGCCGTCACAGTCATGATTCTGTGTCCTCCTTTCCTTAAAAAGTATTCCGCGTACCCTCCGCGCGAACACTCGCGCCATTTGCTCAAGGAGAATTGGATAAATGTGGGGCGTTTTTGCATTTTGCGTCCCAGAAAGGCGCTTTTCTGATTCCACAAAACAGTGGATGATAAATGGTGAAAATGCAAAAAATAAACGGCGACTTTTCCACGCATTTCGGAAAGTTGCCCATTTTTCCTTGCACTTACCGGAAATGTATGATAAGATAAAAATAATTTTGACAAGGGGGCCTTTCCGTAGTGAACAACAACTTATATATGTCATCGCTCCTCAAGGCTTTTGACGTGCTGGACTGCTTTCAGGACGACAAGCAGGAGCTTGGCATCTCCGACATCGCCGTTCTGGTCGGCATGCCGGTCAGCTCGGTGCATCGTCTGATCCAAAGCCTGGAATATGAGGGCATGCTGATCCAGAATCGCGAAAACAAGAAGTATTCCCTCGGATCCAAGCTCATGGCGATGTCGGTCAAGTGCCGCACGTCCCGCAGCTTCGGACGTATTGCCTCGAAGTATGTTGACCAGCTCGGCCAGCTCACCGGCGAGACGGTGAACCTCTCCACCTGCTCGGGCGACCGTATCATCAATGTGTATCACGCGGAAAGTCATTTTGTCCTTCGTCCCAATTTCCCACTCTACACGTCCTATCCCGCCTATAAAACAGGCGTCGGCCGGGTGTTTCTGAGCTGGATGGGCGACCCGGCGCTCAAGTGGATCTATGAGAATAACAAAGACGACATCAGCATGACGCAGGAGGAATTCCTCGCCATGCTGCATCAGGCCCGGCGCGACGGCTACGCGCTCGACGATCAGGTGTTCAGCGCGGGTCTGCGATGCGTGGCGGCCCCCGTTTTCCTCACCGGCAGCAAGCCGATGTTTGCCATCTCCATCTCCGCGCCGCTGTCGCGGATGGACGATGCGCTCTATGCCCGTTCCCGCGAGCTGGTTACTGACTTTGCCGCGCGGATTTCGCACGATATTCAGGCCGCCGAGGCGAGGGTCTGACACACATCACATACATAGACGCCGGACAGGAGATCCTGTCCGGCGTTTTTGTTTATATGGGCATTTGAGATGCCGCCGGAGGCAGAGCCAGCCGATTCAAGCTCCAATCCCCGCCGGAACAACTATCCCCCAACAAAAAACAGGGTGCGGACGAACTCGTCCGCACCCTGCGTGCGTTATTCTCTTCAGCAGATCTTGTCGGTCCAGCCGAACGGGTCGGGCTTCTTGCCCCACTGGATCCCGGTCAGCTCGTCATACAGCTTCTGGGAAACCTCACCGATCTGGGAGTGGTTGATCTCGTACTCCTTGCCCTCGTAGCTCAGGCCGCCGATGGGGGAGATGACGGCGGCGGTGCCGACGCACCAGGCCTCCTCGAGCGTGCCGTTGGCGGCGGCCTCAAACAGCTCGTCGACGCTGATCAGGCGCTCCTCGATGGGCATGCCCCAGCTCTTGACCAGGGCGATGCAGGAGCGGCGGGTGATACCGTCGAGGATGGAGCCGGTCAGCATGGGGGTGACGACCTTGCCGGCGATCTTGAACATGATGTTCATGCCGCCGCCCTCCTCGACGTACTTGCGCTCGACGCCGTCGAGCCACAGTACCTGAGAAAAGCCCTTCTCGATGGCCTTGTCACCGGCGCGGTTGGCGGCGCCATAGTTGCCGCCGCACTTGGCCTCGCCCGTGCCGCCGCGCACCGCGCGGACGTCCTCCGTCTCGACCATGATCTTGACGGGCTCCAGACCGTTCTTGAAATAGCTGCCCACGGGGGAGAGGATGACGACGAACATCGCCTCATGCACGCCGTGCAGCGCCAGATCCGGATCGGTGGAGAACAGGAACGGGCGGATATACAGGCTCGTACCGGGATCGGAGGGAACCCAGTCCTGATCGAGCTTGACAACGGCGCGGATGCCCTCGAGCGCCTCATCGGGGTTGATGCGGGGCAGGCCGATACGGTCACAGGACTTGTTCAGGCGGGCCATGTTGTCCCACGGACGGAACAGCTGCACGCCGCCGTCGGGGGTGCGGTAGGCCTTCAGACCCTCAAAGACCTCGGTGCCGTAGTGGAAGACGCTCGCGGCGGGGGAGAGGGAAATGGGGCCGTAGGGAACGATGCGGGCATCATGCCAGCCCTCGGCGTCCGAGTAGTCCATAACGAACATGTGGTCGGTGAAGTAGTGGCCGAAGCCCAGCTTGTCGGACGGGGGCAGGGTGCCCTTGTTCGGATTCTTCGTAACTTTGATTTCCATCGTATGTACCTCCTATTGAAATATAGTATGATTAAAGCTCGGCTGCGCGCGTCATATTCACGCGGATGGCGTCGCAGCATTCATGGAACGTCTGCTTTTCCTCGGCAGTGAGGGGCAGCTCCACGACCTCCTCGACGCCGTTTGCGCCGATGACGCAGGGAACGCCCGCGACGACGTCGTGCTCGCCGTACTCGCCGCACAGCTCCATGCTCGCGGGCATGATGGCCTTCTCGTCGTGCAGGACGATGTGTACCATGCGGGCCGCGGTGGTGGAGATGCCGTACTCGGTGCAGTACTTGCCGGAGAAGGTGACCCAGCCGCCGCCGATGGACTCCTTCTTCAGCGCCTCGCGGTCAAAGCGGAAGCGCTCGTCCGTCTCGGCCCACTTATCAAGCGGCATGCCGTTGAAGCTGACGCAGGACCAGGGGGCAAACTGCTGGTTGCCATGCTCACCGAGCATGTAGCAGGTGATGGACTTGTGATCCACGCCGGTCTGGCGGGCCAGCGCGCTCAGCAGGCGGGCGGTGTCGAGGCCGGTGCCGGTGCCGAACACGCGGCCACGGGGAAGACCCAGCCCCTTCGCCAGCTCGTAGGTGACGACGTCGCAGGGGTTGGTGATGTTGATGAGGACACCGTTAAAGCCGCTGTCCTTGATCTTCTGGACATAGCTGCGCACGGCGGGGACGGTGAACTTCATCTCGGCCACGCGGTCGGTGTTGCCGCGCAGAAGGTCGATCTTGCCGACGCTGTTGACGATGACATCGCACTCGCCGAGGTCAGAGAAGTCACCGGCGCGCACACTGACGCGGTGGGGCATGTAGGCGACGGAGTCGCGCAGATCCTGCACTTCACTGGCGAGCTTCTGATCCTTGAGGTCGACGAGAATCAGCTCGTCCGCAATGCCCTGAATGGCGAGGGAATAGGCGACATGCGCGCCCACGTGGCCCAGACCGACCACACCGACAGTACGTTTTTTCATGATAGCAAACATCCTTTCAGATTATAAATAGAATACGTTTTTATTCGGTTCAAGCCCCGAAGTTGGGGAAGAGCACGCAGGTATAGAGCATCGTGAGCATCATGTACACCGCGAGGATCACCGCGAAGGCGGGGAGCGTGCGCTTCATGACGCCGCTCTCGTTGCCGATCTCGTCGACGGTGGCGCAGGCGGCCACGGTGTTGTTCGGGCAGATGAGGTTGCCGAGGGAGGCACCGGCGTTCTGCCCGGCGAAGATGGTGATGGGGTTCATGCCGAGGGCGTTCGCGGCCTGAACGTGCATGTCGGCGAACATGATGTTCGAGCCGACGCCCGTGCCGGTGACGAACGAGCCGCTCGCGCCGATGAGCACGGCCGCGGCCGGGTAGAAGCGGCCGACGACGGCGGCGATGTCAGAGGCGAGGAGGTTCATCATGCCGGTCGTGGAGGACTGCATGATATACGCCACGACGAGCAGGCTGCCCATCGTGATGAGCACGGGGAGCACATGACCGACGGTCTTGCTGCAGATCCGGCTGTACTCCTTCAGCGGGACGCGGAGCGTCAGCGCACCGAGCAGGCCGCAGATCAGGATGACGACGTCCACCCAGACGATATAGCCGAAGGTGCACATGATGGCAAAGCCGTTTTCGACGATCGCGGGGAAGCCGTACCGCACGAGCGGCAGGAGGATGAGCATGTAGATGTAGGGCGACAGGGCGCGGAACGCACCGAACTTGTGCTCGGCGGCGATGTGCTTGTTGCGGTATTCCTCCGGCGTCCTGATGCCGATAAACTTGACATAGAGGACGGAGAGGAGGATGGAGATGATGCCCGTGCCCATGGACGTGACCTCCGCGCCGACGAAGTTCGACAGGACGAACATGGTCGCGCTGGTCGTGACGCCCGCGAAGAAGAGGTAAGGCAGCAGGCCGCGGAAGCCCTTTTTGCCGAAGGTCATGGCGATCATCAGGAACGGAATGATGAGCACGCCGAACATGTGGATGCGGCCGACCATGGCGGAGTTGAGCGCCACGGTGCTGATGCCCGCGTCGACGAGCGTTGCGCCGCCGTTGATGGTCGTGAGGCCCGCGCCGCCCCACGAGCAGGGCGTCGCGTCGCCGAGGAGGGCGAGGGCGATGGACGTGACGGGGTCAAAGCCCAGCGCCACGAGGAACGGGGCCGCGATGGCGGCCGGAGCGCCCGCGCCGGCCGCGCCCTCGAGGAAGATCGGGAGCATCATGCCGATGATGACAACCTGCACGCGGCGGTCGTCGCTGATGCGGGCGATGGTGTTCTTGACCTCCTCAATCGCGCCCGTCTCGCGCAGGATGTTGAGGATGACGAAGGCACCGAAGACCATGAGCACGATCTTCAGACCCTCCTTGATGCCCTTCCAGAGGAGGGCGTCGTAGGTCTTGACGTTTTCGGCAAACGTGGCGCCGGTGACGTTAAAGTAGGTGAAGGCGAGGATCAGCGTCCAGATCAGGGCGATGGGCGCGACCTTTTTGGCCGACTGGTGGAAGGCGAGGATGCCGACGAGCACGACGATGATCGGGCTGAGGGCGATGAGGAAGTTCAGGAAGCTCATGGGGTGTTTTTCTCTCTTTCAAACAGGTAAAATCTATTTTTACACCCCAATGCCGGCCGGACAGGGAGCGTGCAGAACAAAAAGAAAAGCGGCCCCGCCGAATTCTGGCGGAGCCGCGGGGCATGTTGTCTCACTCACGCGGGCGTTTCGGCCCGGCGGCGGTCATGCACACTGGCGGTTCGTCATCGTTCGGCGGTCTCTGCAGTGCAGCAGCTGTACCAGTACCAGCAGTACCAAAATAAAAATGGACACCACAAGAATGGTGCCCATCAGCATAATCATCATGGAATTCGCGCCGTTATCAGCGCAGGAGAAAGGCGCACAGGCGGTCTGTGCGGAAGCGGTCATATGAGCGGCGGATGCGAAAAACGTCTGCATGGCCGATTCCCCTTTCTCTCAGAGTCACCCGTGTTCATCTAGGTGTAGGGTTATCTTAGCACCGTTTTTAGCGCTTTGCAAGAGTGAAGCCCGCAAAAGAAAAAAGATCGGCTATGCGCACAAAACGAACCAGCATAGTAGGGAAGCATGTTGTCGATTCTGAACGCAAAATGGCGTGCGGCAGCGCGTTTTGTCACGGGAAACTCAAAAATTTTCAGCTCACCTGACACTTTTTTGATTTTGCCTGTTGATTCTGCGGCGGACTTGCCGTATACTATATATGTGCAGGCCAGACCGCGCCGGCACATATCCGACTGAAACGTTTTTTTCCACATTCAACAAAACAGGAGGAAATGAAGATGAAGTATAACCGTACATTCAACTTCTCCGCTGGCCCCGCCATGATGCCGGAGCCCGTTCTGGAGGAGATCCGCGACGAGATGATGAACTACCGCGGCAGCGGCATGTGCGTCATGGAGATGAGCCACCGCTCCAAGGTGTTCCAGCAGATTGCCGACGAGGCCGAGGCCGACCTGCGCGCGCTGATGGGCATTCCCGATAACTACAAGGTGCTGTTCATTCAGGGCGGCGGTACGCTGGAGTTTGCGATGGTGCCGATGAACCTGATGAAAAACGGCAAGGCCTGCTATGTCGAGACGGGCACCTGGTCGAAGAAGGCCATCGCCGAGGCGAAGAAGTACGGGGACGTCACCGTCGTCGCCTCCTCCGCCGACAAGAACTATTCCTACATCCCCGACTGCTCCGATCTCGACATCCCGGACGATGCCGACTATGTCTACATCTGTGAAAATGAGACGATCAACGGCACGACGTGGCACAAGCTGCCGAACACGAAGGGGCATGTCCTCGTCGCCGACCAGTCCTCCATGTTCCTCTCCCGCCCCTGCAATGTCGCCGATTACGGTTTGATTTGGGCGGGCGTGCAGAAGAACGTCGGCCCGGCGGGCATGTCGGTCGCGATCATCCGCGAGGATCTGCTGCGCGACGATCTGGATCCGAAGGTTCCGGCCTATCTGCGCTATAAGCTGCACGCCGACAACGACTCCATGTACAACACCCCCAACTGCTGGGCGATCTACTGCTGCGGCAAGGTGTTCAAGTATCTGCGCTCCATCGGCGGGCTCGAGGAGATGCAGCGCCGCAACGAGGAGAAGGCCAAGGTGCTTTATGACTTCCTCGACAGCTCCAGGCTCTTCAAGGGGACGGTCGTTCCCGCTGACCGCAGCCTGATGAATGTCCCGTTCTCCACCGGCGACAAGGATACCGACGCCGCCGTCGTCGCCGCGACGAAGGAAGCGGGCTTCGATAACCTCAAGGGTCATCGCTCCGTGGGCGGCCTGCGCGCGTCCATCTACAACGCCATGCCCAAGGAGGGCGTCGAGGCGCTGGTGGCGTTCCTGCGCGACTTCGAGGCGAAGCACTGAGCTTCGGCACCCTCGCCGGACGAGGGGATAGAGAGAAACTGAATAAAGAGTAAAAAAGGAGATTGACCATGCGTATTCTGGTGACCGACGGAATGGATAAGACCGCCATGGCGCAGCTGCGCGACATGGGCCATGAGGTAGTAGAGCAGTTTTATGAGCCGGAGGAGCTGGGCGCGGCGCTGCGCGATTTCGACGCGGTCGTCGTCCGCTCCAAGACGAAAGTTCGCAAAAACCACATCGACGAGGCGAAGGGCGGCAAGCTCCGCCTGATCATCCGCGGCGGCGTGGGCGTCGACAACATCGACGTCGACTATGCCCGCTCCTGCGGCATCGCCGTGCGCAACACGCCCGGCGCGTCCTCCGCGTCCGTGGCGGAGCTGGCGCTGGCGCATATGTTCGCCTGCGCCCGCTATATCTCCATCGCGGGCCACACCATGCGTGAGGACAAGTGGGAGAAGAAGGCCTACGGCAAGGGCATCGAGCTCGGCGGCAAGACGCTCGGCATCATCGGCTTCGGCCGCATCGGCCAGGCGCTGGGCGTGATGTCCCGTGCGCTGGGCATGCACGTCATCGCCTACAGCCGCACCCGCCGCCCCGAGGTCGAGCAGGCCACGGGCGTGCCGTATGTGGAGCTCGACGAGCTGCTGGCAAAGTCCGATTTCATCTCCCTGCACGCGCCCGCCGCTGACGGCGGCCCGATCGTCACGGCAGAGACCATCGCCAGGATGAAGGACGGCGTCGTGATCGTGAACACCTCCCGCGGCGTGAACGTCGACGAGGACGCGCTGCTCGCCGCGCTCGAGAGCGGCAAGGTGCGCGCCGCCGGACTCGACGTCTACGCCGAGGAGCCGACGCACAACCACGCGCTCTACAGCCACCCCATGGTCTCCTGCACGCCGCACATCGGCGCGGCAACCGTCGAGGCGCAGAAGCGCATCGGCTCGGAGATCGTGGACATCATCCGCGAGGTGTAATATCTCCTCTTTTTCAAAAGGCGAGACCTTTTGGCAAAGAAAGTTTCGCTCCGAACCGTGCATTTTGTGCGCGCAGCACACAAAATGCACTCTGAGACTTTTTAAACAAACAGAGAGACGTGACCGCCGGTCACGTCTCTCTGTTTGTTTATTTTCCTTCTGTCTGCGTTTTGCAGGCCAGCGCGTCTACGAACTGGCGGGCGGTGCGGCCGGAGCGGCTGCCTGCGCGCACCTGCCATGTGGCGGCGGCCTTGCGCAGCTCCTCGTCCGTCAGGCTGCCCGCGCCTGTGCGGCGGAAGAGCGCGGAGACGATGCCCTGATACTCGTCGAACGTCGGTGCGGGGTAGAAAATCTGCAGGCCGAAGCGGCTTGAGAGGGAGAGCTTCTCCTCCATCGTGTCCGAGCGGTGGATGTCGCCGTCGTGCTCCATGTCGCTGCGGTCGCGCCAGATCTCGCGCACGAGGTGGCGGCGGTTGGACGTGGCGTAGATGCGCACGTTTTCGGGTGCGGCCTCAGCCCCGCCCTCCATGACCGCCTTGAGGTACTTGTAGGACGTCTCATTCTCCTCGAAGGACAGGTCGTCGAGGAAGAGAATGAAGCGGTAATTCCGCGATTTGATCTGGCGCAGGATGGCGGGAATGAGCGCGTACTGATCCTTGTAGATCTCGATCAGGCGCAGGCCCTGCGCCGCGTACTCGTTGGCGATGGCCTGAATGCTCGTGGACTTGCCGGTGCCGGCATCGCCGTAGAGCAGGACGTTGTTCGCGTGGTGCCCGGCGAGGAAGGCCTCGGTATTCGCGAGAAGCTGCTGCTTCTGCTTTTCGTAGCCGACGAGGTCACCCAGCCGCACGGGCAGGCGCTCCTCCACCGGCGTGAGACGTGCGCCGCCGGGCGCGCTCTCGGCGCGGAACACCTGTCCCAGACCGAGCAGGCCGACGCCGCGCGTGCGGTAGAAGTCCGTGAGCCGCGCGAGCATCTGCGCGGGGCAGTCCGCCTGCGCAAGCGCCGCGGCCAGCTCCGTGAGCAGCGCACCGTCCCCAGTGCACCGCCCCTCGTGGTGGAAGTCGCGCAGCAGCGGCCACGCGTCCGCGTCCGGAAGCAGCGCGTCAAAGAGCGCGCGCAGGCGCTCCATATCGCGCAGGGCGAGCGCGTACAGCGTGTCCTGCGGTGCCTGCCGCCGCTCACAGGCGAGCGAGAACGGGTTTTCGCTCCCGACGAGCGCCTGCGCAAGGCAGCAGTGCCAGAGGTCACCCTGCCAGCCGCCGTGCACGGCGCGGACGACGAGCTCGCTGCGCGCCGCTGCGTCGGAGGAGAGCAGCCGCTGCGGCAGGCTCCCCTCCGGCAGGCGGAAGAGGATCAGATCGGACAATAGATTCTGCATACCGTCCATGTAAGGCCTCACAGCAGAATCGCGCCGCGGTCAGCGGAGCTGACGGAGCGGGTGTAGCGCTTGAGATAGCCGCTCTGGATGCGCGGCGGCGGGCAGACCCACGTCTTGCGGCGCTCGGCCAGCTCCTCCTCACTCACGCAGAGCTGAATGGAGCGGGCGGGGATGTCGATTTCGATCATGTCGCCCTCCTGCACAAGGCCGATGGGGCCGCCGGAGGCCGCCTCGGGGCTGACGTGGCCGATGGACGCGCCGCGCGTCGCGCCGGAGAAGCGCCCATCGGTGATGAGCGCGACGTCCTTGTCGAGTCCCATGCCCGCGATGGCGGAGGTGGGGTTGAGCATCTCGCGCATGCCGGGGCCGCCCTTCGGCCCCTCATAGCGGATGACGACAACGTCGCCGGGGCGGATGCCGCCGGCATAGATGACGGCGATGGCCTCATCCTCGGAGTTGAAGACCCGCGCGGGGCCCTTGTGGCGCATCATCTCAGGCGCGACGGCACTCTGCTTGACGACGCAGCCGTCGGGGGCGAGGTTGCCGTAGAGCACGGCGATGCCGCCGGTCCGGGAGTAGGGGCGATCCAATGGGTGAATGATCTCCTCATTGCGGTTTTCGACGTCCGCGAGGTTTTCGCCCACGGTCTTGCCGGTAACGGTCATGAGGGAGGTGTCGAGCAGGTTCGCGCGCGTCAGCTCCTTCATGACGGCCCAGACGCCGCCCGCCTGCTCCAGATCCTCCATGAACGTGTCGCCCGCGGGGGCGAGGTGACAGAGGTTCGGCGTTTTCTCACTGATCTCATTGACCATGTGCAGATCCAGCTCGACACCGGCTTCGTGGGCGATGGCGGGCAGGTGCAGCATCGTGTTCGTCGAGCAGCCGAGCGCCATATCGACCGTCTCGGCGTTGTGGAAGGCGGCGGGCGTCATGATATCGCGCGGACGGATATTCTGCTCGACGAGCTTCATGATCTGCATGCCCGTGTGCTTGGCAAGGCGCAGGCGCGCGGAGTAGACGGCGGGGATGGTGCCGTTGCCGCGCAGCGCCATGCCAATGGCCTCGGTCAGGCAGTTCATGGAGTTGGCGGTGTACATACCCGAGCAGCTGCCGCAGGTGGGGCAGGCGTTTTCCGTATAGTCGGAGACGCCTGTCTCATCGAGCTTCCCGGCGTGATAGGCGCCGACGGCCTCGAACATGTGGCTCAGGCAGGTGCGGCGGCCGTCCGCAAGACGGCCCGCGAGCATCGGCCCGCCCGAGACAAAGATCGTCGGGATGTTGAGCCGCGCCGCGGCCATCAGCAGGCCGGGGACGTTTTTGTCGCAGTTGGGGATCATGACCAGACCGTCGAACTGGTGGGCCATGACCATGGCCTCGGTGGAGTCGGCGATCAGGTCGCGGGTGACGAGGGAATACTTCATGCCGACGTGCCCCATGGCGATGCCGTCGCACACGGCGATGGCCGGGAACATGACGGGCGTGCCGCCCGCGGCGCGGATACCGGCCTTGACGGCCTCGGCGATCTTGTCGAGGTTCATGTGGCCGGGGACAATCTCGTTATACGAGCTGACCACGCCGATCAGCGGGCGCGACAGCTCCTCGTCCGTATAGCCCAGGGCATACAGAAGGCTGCGGTTCGGCGCGCGCTCCACGCCGGATTTGATTTGCTCAGAACGCATGGCTTTCTCCTTTCCTGCGGCCCGTGGGGCCGGTGTATCCTCAGTTGGAGGCAGTGTCGAGGTCCTTGTCGCCGCCCCAGATCATGTTGCGGCGCAGCTCCTCGCCGACGATCTCCATCTGATGCTTGGCCAGCTGGTCGCGCTTGGAGTTGAAGAACGTGCGGCCGCAGCTCTTGTTCTCGGCGATCCAGCGGCCGGCGAAGGTGCCGTCCTGGATGTCGGACAGAACCGCGCGCATGCGGGCCTTCGTCTCCTCGTGGGGGATGACACGCGGGCCGGAGACATACTCGCCGAACTCGGCGGTGTCGGAGATGGAGTAGTTCATCGCGGCGACGCCGCCCTTGTTGATCAGGTCGATGATGAGCTTCATCTCGTGGATGCACTCGAAGTAGGCGTTCTCGGGCTCATAGCCGGCTTCAACCAGCACCTCAAAGCCGCAGCGCATCAGGTCGACGACGCCGCCGCAGAGGACGGTCTGCTCACCGAAGAGGTCGGTCTCGGTCTCGTCGTGGAAGGTCGTCTCCATCACGCCGGCACGCGCGCCGCCGATCCCGGCGATGTAGGCCAGAGCGATCTCATAGGCGCGGCCGGTGGCGTTCTGCTCGACGGCGACAAGGCAGGGCACGCCCTTGCCGCTGACGTAGGTAGAACGGACGGTGTGGCCGGGGCCCTTGGGGGCCGCCATGAACACGTCGACGCCCGCGGGGGGGACGATCTGCTTATAGCGGATGTTGAAGCCGTGGGCAAAGGCCAGCGCGTTGCCCTCCTCGAGGTTGGGGGCGATATCCTTCTTGTAGACGTCGGCCTGCACCTCGTCGTTGATCAGCATCATGACGATATCGGCCCACTTGGCGGCCTCGGGAACGGTCTTGACGGTCAGGCCGGCCTCCTCGGCCTTGGCCCAGTTCTTGGAACCGGCGCGCAGGCCGACGCAGACGTCGCAGCCAGAGTCCTTCAGGTTCAGCGCGTGGGCGTGGCCCTGGGAGCCGTAGCCGATGATGGCGATCTTCTTGCCGTTGAGGTAATTGATGTCGCAGTCCTTCTCATAGTACATTTTAGCCATGGTATATTTACTCCTTTACAAATAAATATCTATTATTTATTATTCACTCACAGCAAGCTCTTGCCGAGATTGAATTCGGTGGTTTCCTTCCGCTCGTCGCGGATAGTGTGCTGGCCGCGCTCGAGGGCGACGATGCCGGTGCGGACAAGCTCAAGAATGCCGAACTCACGCAGCAGCGTCATGAGCGCTTCACTCTTTGTCTCGTCACCGATGACTGCGAGCGTCAAGGACGCTGTCGACACATCGAGGATGGACGCGCGGAAGATGTTTGCCAGCTGGATGACCTCGTTGCGCACGCTGCGGCTGTCGGCCCGCACCTTGCACAGCACCAGCTCGCGCCGGATGGAATGCTCGGCGGAGAGAAGGCGCACGGAGTGGACGGGGACGAGCTTGGAGAGCTGGCTCATGATCAGCTGGGTCTGGTTTTCATTGGTGAGCACCTCGATGGTGATGCGGGAGAGGGCCGGGTCGTCCGTCGGGCCGACGGCGAGGGATTCGATGTTGAAGCCCTTGCGGGAGAACAGGCGGGAGACCTGAGAGAGGACGCCGGCCTCATTGTCCACAAGGACGGAGAGGGTGTGCAGGCTGGGGGTATCCGTCATGATGGTAGCTCCTTTCTGTCAGCTCAAGAGGAATTCGGTGATGTGGTGGCCGCCGTTGACCATGGGGTGAACCATCTCGTCGGCGTCGATCGAGCACTCGATCACAAAGCCGCGGCCCTGTTCGTTCTCGCGCAGCGCCTCGGTGATGGCGTCCTCGAGCTCCTGCGGGTTGCTGGCGCGGCGTGCGCCGAGACCGAAGGACTGCGTATACTTCACGAAGTCCGGCCCGCGGTTGAGGGCCGTCTCGGAGAAGCGCTTGTCGCAGGTCAGGTTCTGCCACTGGCGCACCATGCCGAGGTTGCCGTTGTTGAAGATGAAGGTGATGACGGGGAGCTTATAGAATTCCTCCGTCGCCAGCTCGTTGCCGTTCATGCGGAAGCAGCCGTCGCCGGTGATGTGGATGACGGTCTTGTCGGGGTTGCCGCGTTTGGCGCCGATGGCGGCGCCGAGGCCGAAGCCCATCGCGCCGAAGCCGCCGGAGGTCAGCAGCTGACCGGGATAGTCGAAGTGCAGGTGCTGGATCGACCACATCTGGTGCTGGCCGACGTCGGTCGCGACGATGGAATCCTGCGGGAAGCGGCGCGCGATGGTGGAGAGCACCTGCTTCGGCGTGAGGGAGCTGGGCGTCTCGGTGTACCCCGTCTCGGTGGGGAAGGAGAACACATAGTCCTTCCACGCCTTGTGCTCATACTGCGGCACGCGCTCGAGCAGCAGGCGCAGCACCTGCTTGGCGTCGCCGACGATGTGGTGGTCGGTCTGGACGTTTTTGTTGATCTCGGCGCGGTCGATGTCGATGTGGACGATCCTGGCCTGCCGCGCGAACGTGTCGGGCTTGAGGGCCACGCGGTCGGAGAAGCGGCAGCCCACCGCGATCAGCAGGTCGCAGTTGTCAACGGCCATGTTCGAGGCGACGGAGCCGTGCATGCCGATCATGCCGGTTGCGAGCGGGTCGCGCCCGGCAACGCCGCCGCCGCCCATGACCGTGATGGCGCAGGGGGAGTCGATCCGGCGGGCAAAGGCGCGGAACTCCTCGTGCGCGCGGCTGCGCACCACGCCGCCGCCGCAGATGAGCATCGGCTTTTCGGACTGGGCGATCATCTCGACGAGGGTGTTCACGTCGTCGAGATCCGCCTCGGGCATCTTCAGGCTGCTGGTGCAGGCGCGGCGATAGAGCGAGGCAAGGTGGCCGGTGGTGGCGTGCTGCTCGAGCGGCAGGGGCTCGTAGTCGCACTCGGCGGCCGTCACGTCGCGGGTGATGTCGATGAAGACGGGACCGGGGCGGCCGCTGCGGGCGAGGGCGAAGGAGTCTCGCACGACGTCGGCGAGCTTCTCCACGTCGCGCACCATGTAGGTGAACTTCGTGATGGGCATCGTGATGCCGGTGATGTCGACCTCCTGAAAGGCGTCCTTGCCGATGAGACTCTGGGCGACGTTGCAGGAGATGAACACCACGGGCGAGGAGTCCATATACGCCGTCGCGATGCCGGTGGTGAGGTTTGTTGCGCCGGGGCCGGACGTGGCGAAGCACACGCCGACCTTTCCGGTGCTGCGGGCATAGCCGTCGGCCGCGTGGGCCGCGCCCTGCTCATGGGCTGTGAGGATGTGGGTGATTTTGTCGTGGTAATCGTAGAGCGCGTCGTACACGTTCAGGATCGTTCCGCCGGGATAGCCGAACACGGTATCCACGCCCTGCTCGAGCAGACACTCGAGCAGGATTTGTGCGCCGGTCATTTTCATATCTTTCTGTCCTCCTGCTGTGGTTGTGATGATCGGGGTTTGGAATGGTAAGATCAAAAAATATGATAAAAGCGGGGCCTCGCCGATACCGGTGAGGCCCCGCTCTCTATCTGTAGGTTACGCAGATGTCAAGTTGGCTCGCCGTATCGGCCGGACGCAGTTACCAGCAGCGCAATAATCGTTACCAGAATAATGGAAATTACGATAATGAACAGAGCGCTACTCCCCAGCAGGGACACGATCGCAGCCGCAACAAAAATGGACGCCAGCAGAGCGGCGTCCAGAATCAGAGCGATATTGTGAGAGAAAGTGCGCGCAGCGCAGCAAGCGGCGTCTGCAGCGGCAGCCGTCGTGGCATGATTGGCACAGAACATCGTCATTTCGCACGCACTCCCTTCGGTAAGATGTATTCCCACTTTAGCACTGCAGACGGGCGGTGTCAATCCATTTTCGGCAGGGTATGCCGATTTTGTGAATCCTACTATCCAATGTACGGAAACGCTCCTTCAAATTTATGGAAACTGTATACGCTGCAGTTTCGCGAGCAGAAAACCCGCGGCCCCGATGAACCGATCACCGAGGCCGCGATAAGCATCTAAAAGTCTCACCGAGTTCGCGGCCCGCAGGCCGCGAATAAATTCCAATCCGTATTTTGCGGCGGCGTGTACGTCGCAAAATGCACCCTGCGCGGAGTGAAGTGTCGCAGGCTGGCATAGCCAGCCGAGGCGCGGAACGCAGCGAGAACCTCTTTATCCCAAAAGGCCAATGGCCTTTTGGGATAAATCAGCCCAGGTACACCGCCATACAGCCGCGGTACGTCTCATAGCAGTCGAGCTTGGCGACCGTCTCGAACGGGGCGTGCATGCTCAGCACCGGGACGCCCGCATCGAGTGTGGTGATGTTGCGGTTGGCCATGTACTGCGCGACCGTGCCGCCGCCGCCCGCGTCGACCTTGCCCATCTCGCTGATCTGCCAGACGACATTCTCGCCGTCGAGCACGCGGCGGGCATAGGCCACCGTCTCGGCGTCGGCGTCGGACGAGCCGCTCTTGCCGCGCGCGCCCGTGTACTTGCACAGGCACAGACCGTGGTTCACCCGCGCGGCGTTGCGCTTTTCGTACACGCTGTCGAAGTTCGGGTCATAGGCCGCCGTCACGTCCGCCGACAGGCAGAACGACTGCTCATAGCACACGCGCAGGGGCGTCTGCATCCCCTCGCACAGATCCTGCATGAACGTGTCAAACGCGGCGGACTGCATGCCCGTCACGCCCATCGAGCCGATCTCCTCCTTGTCCGCAAGCATGCACACGGCGGTGCGCTCGGGGATGCGCGGCAGATCGAACAGCGCCTGCAGCGCAGCGTAGGCACACACGCGGTCGTCGTGGCCGTAGGCGCCGATCAGGCTTGCGTCGATGCCGATGTCCGTGGCGTCCGCCGCGGGGACGGCCTCGAGCTCGGCGGAGACGAAGTCGTCCTCCGTGATGCCGTATTTCTCGTGGAGACGGTCCATGACGGCGAGCTTGACGCGCTCTTTGTCGTCGGCGTCCCCGATGGGGCGGCTGCCGAGCAGGATATTCAGCGTCTCGGCGGGGATGGCCTCGCCGAGGGGCTTGCGGTTCTGCTCCGCGCCGAGGTGGGGCAGCAGATCCGTGATGACGAGCTTCGGCTCCGCGCCCTCGCCGATCACGACGGGCACCGCGTCGCCGCTTTTCAGCGCGACGACGCCGCGCAGCTGCAGCGGGATCGTCACCCACTGGTACTTGCGGATGCCGCCGTAGTAGTGCGTCTTGAAATAGGCCATCCCGCCGTCCTCGTACAGGGGGTGGGGCTTGAGATCGAGACGCGGGGAGTCGATGTGCGCGGCGGCGATCTGCGCGCCGCGGGACATGCCCTCGCTTCCGATCACGGCGAGCATCACGCTCTTGCCGCGGTTGCAGGTATAGACCTTGTCGCCGGGACGCAGAGCCATCCCGCGCTGATACTGCGCGAAGCCGTGTGCCTGCGCCAGCTCGATGACGCGCTGCGCCGTCTCACGCTCGGTCTTGCTGCGATTCAGAAAGTCCTTATACCGGGTGCAGTAGCGCTCCATCTGCTCCAGCGCCGCGCCCTCGAGACGGTCATAGCCGTTCTTGTTCGCGGAGAGGAGCAGCTTGCGCTTTGCCTTCATTTCCTCGCTCATGGTTCATTCTCCTTTTTGCAGTTCCTGCAGCAGACGGCCGAAAAATTCGCCGGCCTGCCGCTCAAAAATCTCCGATGCGGGCGCGTCGTTCCACAGAACGTCCGTGCAGTGCGCGCGGTAGAAGTCGTCGTTTTTCTGCGCCGCGATGCGCAGGCGCGCGTATTCCTCCGGGATGCCGTCGCGCGCCATGATGCGCGCCGCGCGCACGTCTGCCGGGGCGAGCACCGCCACCGTCCGGCGGCAGAGCGCGCCGAGCCCGCTCTCGATGAGGTTGATCGCGTCGAGCGCGACGACGTCCGCGCCGGACGCGTCCGCCCGCTGCCGCAGCGCCCGCGGCAGGTGGGTGTAGATGATCGTGTTGAGCTTTTCCAGCGCAGCGGGGTCGGAAAAGACGATGTTTCCGAGCTTTTGCCGGTCGAGCAGGCCGTCCGCGCCGAAGACGTCGCCGAAGGCGTCCGTGATCGCGCCGCGCAGCGCCGCGTCGCTTCGCAGCTGTTCGTGATAGACGGCGTCGCAGTCGAGCACGCACGCACCGAGCTTTTCCAGCGCGCGCAGGGCACTCGTCTTGCCCGCGCCGGTCGGGCCGGTGATGCCGAGGAGCAGGGGAGACGCGTCCGCGACGTGAAAGCCCGCGGCCTTTTTCAGCCGGTTCGCGACGGCAAGGCCGAGCCCGCCGTCGTCCGGGCTCTGCGCCCAGATCTCCGTGACACTCGTGCCGTCGAAGGTGCGCAGGGCGTCAAAGACGTGCTGCGCCTGCGCGAGCTTGTCGTCTGCCGGGCCGAGCCGGTGGATGATGTGCCCCGAAAAGAGGGGGGCAAACTCGTCAAAGCAGATGACGCCCGCGTTTTCTCCGATGCGGCGGCGGATGTAGTCCGCGCTGCGCGCGGCGGGGCCGGTCACGACGGTGACGGGCGCCTTCGGCGCGTAGTGGCGGTATTTCATGCCAGGCGCGCGCGGCTTTTCGCCGGGGGCGACCTGCCCGGTCACGGCGCGGTCGACCGTGACCTCGCCGAGCACGGCGCGCAGGCTCTCGAGCGGCAGTCCGCCGGGGCGCAGCAGGCGCGGCGGCGTGACCGTCAGGTCGATGATCGTGCTCTCGACGCCGACGGCACAGCTGCCGCCGTCGACGATGGCGTCGATCTTGCCGTCCATGTCCTCAAGCATGTGCTGCGCGGTGGTGGGGCTGGGACGGCCGGAGGTGTTGCCGCTGGGCGCGGCGATGGGAACGCCCGCCGCGGCGATGATGCGCAGCGTCGCCGGGTGGTTCGGGCAGCGCACGCCGACCGTCGGCAGACCCGCCGTCGTCTGCGCGGGAACGATATCGCGGCAGGGGAGGATCATCGTCAGCGGGCCGGGCCAGAAGCGCTCCGCGAGCAGATACGCCTGCGGCGGCACGTCATGGCAGTACCGCTCGAGCCACGAGGCGTCCGGAACGTGGATGATGAGGGGGTTGTCCTGCGGACGGCCCTTGGCCTCAAAGATGTGCCGCACGGCCTCGCCGTCGAGGGCGTTCGCACCCAGACCGTAGACCGTCTCCGTCGGGATGCCGACGAGCCCGCCGCGGCGGAGAATGTCGGCGGCCGTCTGGGTGGCCTGCGGATCGGTATCGGGGCGCAGTAGGAGTGTTTTCAATGCAGATTCTTCTTTCTTGTGCCTTACAGGCCGAGATTTTCGCCCACCAGAACGACCTTGATGCGGTTGGGGTTCATGGAAAAGCGCGTGACGACGATCTGCGCGCAGCTGCACTGGGGGCTGACGCAGTCGGCGCAGCAGCCGGTCGCGTTGCAGGGGGTCTTGACGTCGAAGCGCTGGAGATTCGCGGGCGCGGCGATATGGCGCGCGCGGGCGATGGCATCGTCGAGCGTGCCGACGACCTTGTTCATGCCGGCGACGACGATGACCCGCCGCGGGCCGAAGCACAGCGCCGCCACGCGGTTGCCGTTGCCGTCGATGTTCACGAGCTGGCCGTCCTCGCTGATGGCGTTGCTGCTCATGAGGAACGTGTCGCAGGTGAGCGCCTTGCGCATGAGTTCCTGCCGCTCGGCGGGGGTGGCGGCGGTGTCGCGGTCGATGACGGGCTGGCCGCGGCGGCGCAGCAACTCCTTCAGGTTCATCTCGTCGGCGGTCATGGCGCCGCCCCAGGAGACGACGTCCTCCGGCGCGATCAGCTCGAGCACCTTCTGCACGCCCTCAATCGCGGTGGGACAGTAGAAGGCCTCCATGTTGCGGCGGCTGAGTGCCGCGGCGACGCGAGGGCCGGCCTTGTCATAGCGTTTCTGGATGATGGGATTCATAGTCAGTCTCCTTTCTGTTTATGTCTCGCCTTCCTGCAGGCGGCGCGTCTGGTCGGCGAGCGTCAGCGCGTCGATGAGGGGGTCGAGATTTCCACCAAGAACGGCGTCGAGGTTGAAGTTCTTCGCATCGCCGGTCAGCCGGTGGTCGGTGACGCGATTTTGCGGGAAGTTATAGGTGCGGATCTTGCCGGAGCGGTCGCCGGTGCCAACCTGACTTTTGCGCTGGGCGGCCTGTTGGGCGGCCTGCTTCTCCTGCTCGGCCTCGTACAGGCGCGAGCGCAGGATTTTCATGGCGCGGTCCTTGTTCTTATACTGGCTGCGCTCGTCCTGACACTCCACCACCGTCCCGGTGGGCAGGTGCGTGATGCGGATGGCGCTCTCGGTCTTGTTGACGTGCTGGCCGCCCGCGCCGGAGGAGCGGTAGGTGTCGATCTGCAGATCCTTCGGGTCGATGGTGAACTCGACCTCCTCGGCCTCGGGCATGACGGCGACGGTCGCCGCGCTCGTCTGGATGCGGCCGGAGGACTCCGTCTGCGGCACGCGCTGGACGCGGTGCGTCCCGGCCTCAAACTTCAGGCGCGACCAGGCGCCCGCGCCCTCCACGGTCGCGACCGCCTCCTTCACGCCGCCGAGCTCCGTCTCATTGCAGCTCACAAGCGACAGCGTCCAGCCGCTGCGCTCGGCGTAGAGCGAATACATCCGCAGCAGATCTGCCGCGAACAGCGCACCCTCCTCGCCGCCGATCCCGGCGCGCACCTCCAAAATGACGTTTTTCTCGTCGTTGGGGTCGCGCGGCAGAAGCAGCATCTTCAGCTCCTCGCGCAGGTGCTCCTGCTCGGCGCGGGCGCTGTGCAGCTCCTCCTGCGCCAGCTCGCGCAGTTCCGGGTCGGAGAGCATCTGCTCGGCCTCCTCCTGCGCCTGCTGCGCCCGCAGCAGCGCGTGATAGACCGAGACGACGGGCGCGAGCTCCTTCTGCTCGCGCATCAGGCGGGCGAGCTTCTGCTGATCGGTATAGACGGCGGGATCCGCGAGCTGGCGCTCGACCTCGCGCAGGCGTTCTTCAATTTTCTGCAGCTTTTCCAGCATCATCGTCACTCCGCAAGCAGGCGCTGGACGTTCTGTACGAAATCGCCCAGCCAGAAGTCATAGCCCTCGCTCCCTGGCCGCAGGGAGACGGCCAGTTGGTGCTCCGCGGGGAGATAGCGGTCCATCTGATCGTAAATCTCCTCGTATTTGCGGCTCCCGGCGCGCGTGAGGACATAGCCGACGCGCGGCAGCTCGCCGCCGCGCTCCTTGAGCAGCGCACGCACGGGGCTGGCGCAGCGGCCCGCCCAGACGGGCGAGGCGAGGATCACAAGGCGGTAGTCCGTGAGCGGGCGCTCCGTTTGAAGCGGGTCGATTGGCTGAACCGTGCGGCGCATGGCGTCGAGCCCCGAGCGGAAATAGCCCTTCAGGCCGCTGCGGTCCTGTGCGTCGGTGATCTCCGCGAGCTCCGCGTCGAGGGCGGCAGCGATTTCCTCCGCCGCCGCGCGCGTGTTTCCGCTGCGGGAAAAATAGATGCAGAGAATATCATGCATAGCGAGAATGCCTCCTTTTGATGGAACGAATGGGGTACACGGGTATGCGGAACGGCGTCCCGCACACGCATCTGCCTTTTGCCAGCGGTGGAAAGCGCTATTCCTCCACCAGCAGACTCAGCTCCTCCCAGCGCGCCATCTGCTCCTCAAGCTCCTGCTCGAGGGCCTGCTTCTGCTGATAGAGCTCGTTGAGCTTGCCGGGGTCACAGGCGACAGCCTCCATCTGCCTGTCCATATCCGCGATGCGCGCTTCGAGCTTGCCAATGCCCGTCTCGCAGATGGTGAGCTGGCGGCGGGCGGCCTGCTTTTCGCGGTTGCCGCGCGCGGGGCGCGTGTCGCCCTTCTTGGGCGCGGCCTGCGGCGCGGGGGCGTTTTTCTTCTCCTCAGCCTTCGCCGCGCGGTACTGCGCAAAGCCCATCGGATAGTCCGTGATCGTCCCGTCCGCGAGTTCCCACACGCGCGTTGCGAAGCGCTGGATGAAATACCGGTCGTGGCTCACGAACAGGAGTGTCCCGTCGAAGGCCTCGACCGCCTCCTCGATCCACTCGCGCGAGGCGATGTCAAGGTGGTTCGTCGGCTCGTCGAGGATGAGAAAGTTGACCTCCTCGTCCATGAGCATGCACAGCCGCAGGCGCGAGAGCTCGCCGCCGGAGAGGACGCTCACCTGCTTGAACACATCCTCGCCGCGGAATTCATACGCCGCGAGCCGGTTGCGCGCGGACTGAGCGGTCATGTTCTTTTTTTCATAGATCATCGTGTCCACCAGCGAGCGCTCGGGGTGGTCGAAATGGATGATCTGCGGCAGGTACGCCGTCCGGATGGACGGGCCGAGCCGGATGCTGCCGATGTCGGCGGGCTCGAGCCCCATCACCATGTTGATGAACGTCGTCTTGCCGGTGCCGTTTTCGCCGAGAAGGGCGATCCGCTCGCCCGGCTCGACGCGCAGATAGATCTCCGAGAAGAGCGTCCGCTCGCCGAAGGACTTCGAGAGGTTCTTGACCTGCATGACCTCGTCGCCGCGGAATTCCCGGCTCGTGAAGCGCGCGTCGAGCCTGCGTGCCTTCGTGGGCCGTTCCGTCGTGCGCATGCGCTCAATGCGCTTTTCCATCGAAAACGCGCGCTTGTGCAGCGCGTCGTTGCCCATGAACGCCCAGAGGTGCATCTGGTCGGCGGCCTTTTCGAGCTGGGCAATCTTCGCCTGCTCCTTGAGGTACTGCTTCATACGCTCCTGATAGCGGCGCTCCTTTTCGATGGCATAGAAGCTGTAGTTGCCGCTGTAGAATTCGGCTTTGCCGTTTTCGATCTCCACGATGCGCGTGACGGTGCGGTCGAGGAAATAGCGGTCGTGCGAGATGGTCACGACCGTGCCGTGGAAGCCGCGGACATACTCCTCCAGCCACTCCGTCGCCTGCAGGTCGAGGTGGTTCGTCGGCTCGTCGAGCAGGAGAATGTCCGTGTCCTCCAGAATGAGCCGCCCGAGGTTCACGCGCGTCTTTTCGCCGCCCGAGAGCGCGTCGAAGAGCCTTGTGCGCATCTCGCGCGAGATGGACAGACCGTTTGCCACCTTATCGACGGCGGTGTCCGTGTCCCAGCCGCCGAGCCCCTCGAAGCGGGCGGTCAGGTCGCCGTAGCGGCGGAGAATCCGCTCGTCTGACTCGCCCGCGGCCATGCGCGCGGTGAGCGCGTCCATCTCCTCCTTGAGCGCCGCCATCCGGCCGAAGGCCGAGCGCAGCACGTCCTCCACGGTGAAGCCCGCCGGATAGACGGGAATCTGCGAGATGAGCCCCAGACGGCGGCCGGAGGCAATCTGCACCTCGCCGCTGTCATAGTCCAGCTCGCCCGTGAGGATCCTGAAGAGCGTGGTCTTGCCAGCGCCGTTTTTGCCGAGCAGCCCCACGCGCTCCCCGGCGTCGACCTGAAAGCTGACGCCGTCGAGTATTTTCTTTTCCAGATCGAAGGACTTGACCAGTCCCGATACGCGGATGTCGATCATATCAGAGTGTTTCCAGTTCCTTTACAATTTTGCCGAATTCCATCGCGTGGCTGGCCTTGACGAGCGCGGCCGCGCCGGGGACGAACGCCGCGCGCAGAGCGGGGAGCGCGTCCGCGATGGTATCGAAGTGTTCGGCGGCTTCGCCCGCCGTCCGGGCGATGGACGCGGCCTTCGGCCCGATGGCGATGACACGGTCGAGCCCTAGCTCGCGGCACAGCCGCCCCATGTCCTCGTGCGCGGGGACGGTCAGCTCGCCCAGCTCGCCCATGTCGCCGAGGACGGCGACGCGGCTGGCACACGCCGTGCGCGCGAGCAGGCGCAGCGCCTCGGCCATGGCCTGCGGGTTGGCGTTGTAGCAGTCGTCGATAATCAGGCGGTTTTCCGGGCGGCGGATGAGGTGCATGCGCGAGCCGGTCGGAACATAGGCCGCGACGCCGCGCGCGATCTCCACCGCCGTCAGGCCGAGATATTCGCCGATGGCGGCGGCCATCGCCGCGGGATAGATCATGTACGTGCCGGGGGAGGGAATCTCGAGCGGATAGGCCGCCTTCGCCGTCCGGACGGTGCAGGACAGCCCCTCGAGCCCGCGGTCGGCGATGTCCGTCACGCGCACGTCGCAATTTTCACCCTTGCCGCAGCGGATGATGCGCTGGGGGAGGGTGACGGTATGCAGCAGCTCGTCGTCGCCGTTTAGAACGGCGATGCCGTCGGGGCTGAGATTCTCAAAAATCTCGCTCTTGGCGCGCAGCGTACCCGCGCGCGTGCCGCCGAGGTTTTCAATATGTGCGTCGCCCACGTTCGTGATGACGGCGATGTCGGGGCGCACCATCTCGCCGAGATAGCGGATCTCGCCGAAGTGGTTCATGCCCGTCTCGATGACGGCGGCGCGGTGCTCTGGCGTCAGGCGCAGGAGCGTCAGCGGCGCGCCGATGTGGTTGTTGTAATTGGCCTCGGTCTTAAGCGTCTCGAAGCGCTGGGCCAGCACCGCGGCGACCATCTCCTTCGTCGTCGTCTTGCCGGCGGAGCCGGTGATCTGCACGACAGGGAGCGTGAAGCGCCCGCGGTACCACGAAGCGAGCGCGCGCAGGGCGAGCAGCGTGTCGTCCACAAGAATGTAGAACTTGCCGGGCTGCAGCGCAGTGGGCGCGTGCATGGTCAGGCAGCCCGCCGCGCCGCGCGCAAGCGCGCCGTCGAGATAGGCGTGGCCGTCGAACTTCTCGCCGACGAGCGGGATGAACAGGTCACCCGCGGAGGCGGTGCGGCTGTCGGTGGAGACGTTCGTCACCACCGCGTCCGCGTCCTGCAGGAGCGTCCCACCGACGGCGCGGCAGATCTCCGCAGCGGAGCAGGGAATCATAGCTTCGCCGCCTTTCGCGCCTCGAGGGAGTCGTGGATGATCTTCTCGCAGAGGTCGGCGTAGGAAAGACCGACCTGCGCAGCCTCCTGCGGGACAAGGCTCGTCGGCGTCATACCGGGCAGGGTGTTGATCTCGAGGCACCAGGCCTTGCCCTCGTCGTCGAGGATGAAGTCGGAGCGGGAGTAGACCGAGAGCCCCAGCGCGCGGTGCAGCGCGAGCGCCATCTCGCCGACCTGCTTCCACTCATCATCCGTGATGGGAGCGGGGCAGATCTCCTTCGCGCCGCCCGCCTGATACTTGCTGACGTAGTCAAAGAACTCGCCCTGCGGGATGATCTCGACCGCGGGGAGGTACTTGTCGCCGAGCACGGCAATCTGGATCTCGCGGCCATGGATCTTCTTTTCGACCACGACGTGGTTGCCGTAGGCCAGCAGGTGCCGCAGCGCCTGCTCGAGCTCCTCCTTCGTGTCGGGCAGCTCCACGCCGATGGAGGAGCCGCCGTTGACGATCTTCACCGCGCAGGGGACCTCCAGCTCCTCAACAAGGCGGGGAATGTCGGCTTCGGTATAGTAGATGTTGTGCCACGGGGCGGTGCGCACGCCGCTGCGCTCCATGACCTGCTTCGTCAGGGCCTTATCCATCGCCATGCCGCTGCCGAGATAGCCCGAGCCGGTATACGGCACGCCGAGCAGGTCGAGCGTCGCCTGGATGCGGCCATCCTCGCCGCAGGCGCCGTGCAGCGCGAGAAATACGATGTCGGCCATGCGGCACACGGTCAGAACGTCCTTGCCGAGCATGGACGGGCTCTGGTCTTTGCGGCTTCTGCGCACGGCCTCGAGGTCGGGCGCCTCACTCTCCACGCGGTTATCCGGGCACAGGCCGTCCGGCGCGTCGAAGATGTCCTCCAGACGCCCCTCGTAGTTCTCCAGACCGAGGAACATGTCCACCAGAATGGCCTTGTGCCCGCGCTCGCGCAGCGCGCGGCACACGCCCGTGCCGGAGGTGAGCGCCACAAGGCGCTCCGTGGAAAGTCCGCCCGCCAAAACAACAATTTTCATAGCTGTGACTCCTCTCTATAAAAAAGAAAAATATCTCCGCTTAAAATTGAACCTATTATATCAGTATCGTAGTATATCACACTCCGCGCGCGATTACAACCGATGGCGGGCAATTTGCCGCCGCGTCTTGCTTTTGCGCGCGGCCTTGCCGTATAATAGGGCGCAGAAGAGAACAAAGGGGGGCCTTTTGTGGCGAAGAAGAACGGGCGCAACACGAAGGGGCGCATTGTCGCGGCGGCGTGGAAGCTGTTTTATGAGCAGGGGTATGAGAACACGACCGTAGAGGACATCGTCTATGAATCCGAGACGAGCAAGGGCTCGTTTTACCACTATTTTGAGGGCAAGGATGCGCTGATGGGGTCACTGTCGGTGCTGTTCGACGAGAAGTACGAGGAGCTGCGCGGGCGCATCGATCCGCGGATGGACACGGTGGAGGTGCTGATCTGGCTGAATCAGGAGCTGTTCAGCATGATCGACACGAGCGTGCCGCTGGAGCTGCTGTCGCGGCTTCTCTCGTCCCAGCTCGTCACCCACGGCGAAAAGCACCTGCTCGACCGCGGGCGGACGTACTTCAAGCTCCTGACGCAGGTGGTGCGCACGGGGCAGGAGCGCGGCGAGCTGAGCCGCGCCGTCACCGCCAACGAGATCGTCAAGGCCTACGCCATGTTCGAGCGCGCGCTCATGTACGACTGGTGCCTGTGCGAGGGGGAGTACGCCCTCAGCGGCTACGCCGCGCGCATGATGCCGGTGTTCCTCGAGGGCTTCCACACGAAGAACGCGGATTTGTCCTGAATCATCATCGCAGATCGTCTAACAGAAAATAGTTGTGGCACAATTGATTCATGGAATCCATACAGAACAACGTACAGAATTCATTCTATACGTTGTTCTGTATTTACGTCTGTCGAAAAGTGTGTTATACTGCACGGGATGTTAAAAATTTGGTTAGGAGATTCCGTATGAAAGCATCTGAAATTGTCGTATTTGTTTTGTACCTGATCTTCATGCTGTCGATCGGCGTATACTTCTTTGTCAAGAATAAGTCCGGCGGCGAGAAGACCTACTTCCTCGGCGGCCGCCAGATGGGCCCGTGGGTCACGGCACTCTCCGCCGGCGCGTCCGATATGAGCGCGTGGGTGCTCATGGGTCTGCCGACCTCGATCTATGCCCTCGGCGTGGGACAGGTCTGGATCAGCGTGGGCCTTGCCATCGGCTATACGATCAGCTGGCTCGTGGAGGCGCCGCGCCTGCGCCGCTTCTCCATCGTTGCAGGTGACGCGATCACCATCCCCCAGTATCTGACGAACCGATTCCTCGCGAAGTCCCGCGCGCTGCAGATTCTCTGCGCGGTGATCTTCCTCGTGGCCTACACGGTCTATGCCGCCTCGTCCATCAAGGCCTGCGGCACGCTCTTCAACACCGTCATCGGCATGGACGCGACCGCCGCCATGTACCTCGCCGCGATCATCATCATCAGCTATACCTTCCTCGGCGGCTTTTCCGCCGTCTGCTGGACGGACTTCTTTCAGGGAATGCTCATGCTCGGCGCGCTGCTGATCGCCCCGATCTTCGCCGCCTTCATGCTCAAGGGCCACGGCGTCAGCGAGATGCCCGCGGGCTACTGGAACGCCTTCGCCAGCTGGAAGGACATTGTCTCTGGTCTCGGCTGGGGTCTCGGCTACTTCGGCATGCCGCATATCATCATCCGCTTCATGTCGCTTGAGAGCCAGAAGTCCCTCAAGAAGTCCGCAAAGATCGGCATTTCCTGGACGCTGCTGATCGTCATCTTTGCCGCCCTCGTCGGCATCATCGGCCGTCTCTTCCTCGGCTATGACGAGTCCATCAACGCAAACTCCCTTGTGTTCATTACGATGGTACGCAAGATCTTCCCCGGCGTGATCTCCGGCATCCTGCTCTCCGCGGTGCTCGCCGCATCCATGTCCACGGCCGACAGCCAGCTCCTCGCCGCAGCCTCCGCCTTCGCCAGCGACGTCTACAAGCCTGTCCTGCGCAAGAACAAGGCCAGCGAGAAGGAGATGCTCTGGGCGGGTCGCTTCGTGGTGCTGGCCATCTCCATCATCGCGCTGCTGATCGCCTCGAACCCGAACGCGGGCTCCATCATGAGCCTTGTCTCGAACGCGTGGGGCGTGTTCGGCGCGGCCTTCGGCCCGGCCATCATGCTCAGCCTGTTCTGGAAGCGCTTTAACTTCGCGGGTGCCGTCGCGGGTATCGCGGTGGGCGCGGTCGTCGATGTCGGCTGGCTGCTCCTGCTGTCCTCCACGGGCATCTATGAGATCATCCCCGGCTTCGCCGCGAGCCTGCTCGCCGCCGTCATCGCCTCCCTGTGCACAAAGAAGCCCAATGCCGACGTCGAGGCCCTCTACGACCGCGCCGTGGCCTACGAGGAGTAAGATTTCCTATTTTACTTGAAAAGCAGTCCCGCCGTTTTTCAGTGGGACTGCTTTCTGCATGTGAAACGCCCTTGACAGGTGGCGGGCTTTCTGGCAAACTGGAGAAAAAACGCAGGGAGGTTCGGTTATGCGGAGAAAAGAGCGGCAGAGAGACGAGAGTTTTGCTTGGGACGTGCTGAAAAAGGCACCGTTTGTCACGGTTTCCATGATCGGAGAGGACGGCGCGCCCTATTCCGTGCCCGTGAACGCGGTGGTGGATGATGCGTACCGCGTCCTGTACTTCCACTGCGCCAAGAGCGGCCGGAAGCTCGATGCCCTGCGTGCGAACCCCGCCGTGAGCGTCTGCGCCGTGTCCCGCGCGGCGGTGATCCCCGGCGATTTCACGACCGATTACACCAGCGCCATCCTGCGCGGCCGCGCCGAGATCGTCGAGGACGAGGGCGAGCGCGTGAAGGCAATTTTGCTGCTGGTCGAGGAGCTGGCCCCGAAGTATACGCAGCGCCTGAACGAGAGCATGGACAGGTGTCTGCCCGCGACGTGCATCGTGAAAATCGTCCCCGAGAGCCTGACGGGGAAGGAGTACACCCCGCCGCGGGGTGAGCAGAAGTGCGAGGTCTGAGATAGAAAATAACACAAGCGGCGCCCGGAGGTTCCGGGCGCCGCTTGTGTCTGCTGAAACAGAGAACGACTTCTTCCGTTATGGCGTGTGTCAATAGGCCGAAAAAGCCCCGCCGCCTCATAATAAAGCCGCGGGACGTTCACGTATCCTTTCAGCTCAAAGCCATCTTCAGAGCGGCGGCATGGCGATAACCCAGACCCGCCGTCCGGCGGATATCCGTCATAGACCACCTTGCGGGAAAGAGACAGCTGTTCGTCCTCCGACCTGTGATCATCGACTGCCGCGCGGTATGCGCCGGCTGAATCAGCTCTGCCTTGGCTGTGCGGCCCATCAGACGGGTAATATTCGCCCTGAAGCGTAAGCGACTGCAGCGTTCTTATTTTGCAGAGAATCTCCCGCGCGCGATCTGTATTACTGTCCGCGATCGTCAGGTCGATGTCGTGAAATTCCGGCACAAGTCCTTGCGCTGAAATCCACCGCCGCCGCGAAAATTGTCCGGTATGGGGACTTGTTGCCCCGGCATAGGATGGGGCGAAGGAGGAGATCATCAATGCTTTCTGCGGCTCTGCTGCTCCTGTCGGGCAGCCTGTTTTTTTCGCTCCATCTGGCGGAGAATCCCCACTCGTTTCCAAAACCCCTCTCGGCGAAGGAGGAGGAGACCTACCTGCGCCGCTGGGCGGAGGGCGACCTCGAGGCGCGCAACCTCCTCGTGGAGCACAACCTCCGCCTCGTCGCACACATTATCAAGAAGTACTACACCCAGTCCGACCATCAGGACGACCTGATCTCCATCGGCACGATCGGCCTGATCAAGGCCGTCAACACCTTCCGCCCGGACAAGGGCATCCGCCTGGCAACATATGCGAGCAGGTGCATTGAAAATGAAATCCTCATGCACTTTCGCTCGCAGCGGAAGCTGCAGGGGGAGGTTTCGCTCTCGGAGGCGATTGAGACGGATCAATCGGGCGGGAACCTGTATCTGATGGACGTGGTCGGGGTGGACGATACGATGCTCTCCGACCTGCAGGACAAGGAAAACTGCCTGCTCGTGCGGCGGCTGGTGGGGGAGTGCCTGACGGAGCGTGAGGCAGATGTGATCCGCCGCCGCTACGGCCTTGAGGGCCGCGCGCCGCAGACCCAGCGCCAGGTCGCCGCCGTCTATGGCATCAGCCGCAGCTATGTATCGCGCATCGAAAAGCGGGCGCTGGAGAAGCTGGAGCAGGCGCTGCGGGAGCGGGGTGTATAAAAGCGGAAAGCCCGGCGGATGTAGATCCGACGGGCTTTGGCGTTTGGGGTTGCGCGGGTGTCGGTTTCCCTGTATAATATCGGTAAAAACAGGCGGAAGCGAGGGAAAAGACATGGAAGCTGCTCACGGGGCAAGAACAGCCCGACGCGGGCGAGGTGCTTCTGCCGGAGGGGTGGCGCAGCGCGCTGCGTACCTTCGACCTCGCGGACGTACCCTATCCCCGCGACCCGGAGAGCCCCCGCCTGCGCGATCTGAAGCGCGCGGTCACGGAGGAGTGCCTGCGCGGGAGCGGGAGATAACGAGAGAAAGCGGGTGAACCGGATGTCTCAAAATTTTACGGATGCTAACGGCCGCTTTCGGAGACAGGTCGTGACGAATCTTGATATAGGAAAAGGCGGCAGTGGCATATGCACATATGCAATTCTGGAAGCGGGCCTTGGCGTTATCGTTGTCTGTAGTTTAACCATGATTTTGTGCCTGGATACGATAGGAGAATGTATCAGAGAATATATTTGCCTATGCCGGATAAACGGAGAGCAACTTTCAGCGCATATAGATCTGGTGCTGGCGTTTGTAGTCTTCTCTGCGGTTGGCGTAGGTGATATATACTTTTATCGAAGAGTGTGCGGATGGCTTCTCGGCTGGCTGACTTTTACAGAGACAGAGGTTATCTGGCGCTGCCCGTTCAGAAAAACGCGGCGTATCCCGCGGGAGGAGTGCCGGTATGCCGGAATTCATCAGTGCATGTTCGGAAAGTCGGAGAGAACCGGCCAGCCGGCAATGGGGAGAAAGGCGTTTATATCGACTAAGCCCTATCCGGGCTATGCCAACATCAGCCTTTTACAGAATACGGATGAATTTGTGACGGGTTTTGTGACCTACAGGCTCTGCAAGGTGCTGAGCGAGTGGCTCCCAGATCCACAGAACCGCTGCTTCATAAGTGAAGCGGCGCGGATGGAGCGCGATCGCCGCGGCATGCGCAGACGGCGGGAAAGAAGAAGGGCGGAGCGCAGGCGCCGCAGAATGAAGAAGCGGGAGCAATAGCATAAAAAAGGGAGGTGTGCCGGGCACACCTCCCTTTTTTATGTTGTCCTTACAGCACGGCGCGGATGGCGGCGAGCAGGTCGTCGAACGTCTCGTAGGCGGGGTACTGGGGGTAATCCTTCTTGATCTGCTCCGTCGTGCGGAACAGGAAGCCGGCCTTGCTGGCTTGGATCATGCCCAGATCGTTGAAGCTGTCGCCGGAGGCGATCGTCTCATAGCCGATGGACTGCAGCGCGCGGACGGTCGTGAGCTTCGACTTCTCGCAGCGCATCTTGTGGCCGAGGATCTCGCCGTCGGGCGCGACCTCGAGCGTGTTGCACAGCAGCGTCGGATAGCCGAGCTTCTTCATCAGCGGCATCGCGAACTGCTCGAACGTGTCGCTGAGGATCATGACCTGCGTCTCGCTGCGCAGCGCGTCGAGAAACTCCTTCGCGCCGGGCATGGGGTCGATCTTGGCGATCGTCTCCTGAATCTGCTGGAGCTTCAGGCCGTGCTCTTTCAGGATGGCGATGCGGTAGCGCATGAGCTTATCATAGTCCGGCTCGTCGCGGGTGGTGCGGCGCAGCTCGGGGATGCCGCTCGCCTCGGCGAAGGCGATCCAGATTTCCGGGACCAGAACGCCCTCCATATCCAGACAAACAATGTTCATTTCGGTTTCCTCCTGTATTTTTGTTCTTTACTTGGACTGAATTTTGCCCAGAACGTAGTCGAGCATGGCGTCCTTGTCGATCACGTCCTTGTGGCGCACCTGCTTTTCGCGCAGGGTAGCGAGGTTCTTGGGGATGGGGGTGCCGGTGAGGGCGCTGAGCTTATCCATCATCGCGAACTCGTCGTCGCCCGGCTCCTCGCCCAGCGCGGAGAGCACCGCCGCCGGGAACTTGTAGGGGGACGCCGTGGACAGAACGACGACCGGCGCACCGTCCGCCTGCTCCGTGAACGCATCCGCCGCGTGCCACGCGACGGCCGTGTGCGGGTCGCAGACGTAGCCGTGCTCGCGCCAGACGCGGCCCATGACCTCGGCGGCCTGCGCATCGTCGCAGCAGGCGCAGGAGAAAATCTCGTGCAGCCGCGCGAGCATCTTGTCCGTGACCTGATAGCGGCCCTCGTCCCTGAGCTGCCGCATCAGCCCCGCGACATAGGCGTCGTCGCCGTCGGAGAGGAGATAGAGCATGCGCTCGAGGTTGCTGGAGACGAGGATGTCCATCGAGGGGGAGGTCGTCTTGTGGAACGGGCGGCGCTTGTCATAGACGCCCGTGGAGAGGAATTCCGTCAGCACGTCGTTGGCGTTCGAGGCACAGACGAGCTTGCCGACGGGCAGACCCATGAGCTTGGCAAAGTACCCGGCGAGGATGTCGCCGAAGTTGCCGGTCGGGACGACGTAGTGCACCGTGTCGCCGACGCGGATGCGCCCGGCCTTCACGAGGTTGGCATAGGCGCGGAAATAGTACATCACCTGCGGCGCGAGACGGCCGATGTTGATGGAGTTGGCCGAGGACAGGCGCACGCCGTGCAGATCCTTGTCCTGGCAGGCGGCGAAGATGTTCTTCACGCCGGTCTGCGCGTCGTCGAAGTTGCCGCGCACGGCGCATACGCACACGTTCGAGCCCTCCTGCGTGGCCATCTGCGCCTGCTGCACGGTGGAGACGCCGCCGTGCGGGTAAAAGACGATGATGCGCGTGCCGGGCACGTCGTGGAAGCCCTCGAGCGCGGCCTTGCCGGTGTCGCCGGAGGTGGCGGTCAGGATGACGATCTCATCGTCGACGCCGCAGACCGTCTTGGCCGAGGTAATCAGGCGCGGCAGCAGGCTCAGCGCGACGTCCTTGAACGCGCTCGTCGGGCCGCGGAAGAGCTCGAGGACATAGCGGTCGCCCACCTGCGCGAGCGGCGTGAGCTCGTCCGTCTCGAACTTCCCCTCGTAGCCCTGTTTGACGAGCGTCTCCATATCGGGAATATCCGGAAGGAGCGCGGACAGAATGCGCGCGGACATGGTCAGCGAATCCTCGCCGAGCAGACCCTTCCAGTCAAAGTTCATCGTGGACAGATCATCGCGGATGTAAAGGCCGCCGTCAGCGGCGATGCCCTCCAGCACGGCGGCGGCGGAGCTCGCCTGCAGCCGGTGGTTTCGCGTGCTTTGATAGTTCATACAAATCGCTCCTATCTTTTTCTTGCATTTTGCATAGGCTTATGATACACTGTCCCCAACGAAAAAGCAAGTGTTTTTATCACAAAGACAAAAGAGAGCTTTTTGTCGCTGTGCGAAGAAATCTGCTTCAAATCTGACGAAAGCGAGAAAGAATCCCATGTTAAAAGTTCTGAAATTCGGCGGATCGTCCATGGCGGACGCCGCACAATTTGAAAAAGTCCGCTCCATCGTTACCTCGGACGAGAGCCGCCGCGTCGTCGTCGTGAGCGCCGCAGGCAAGCGCTATAAGGACGATCACAAGGTCACGGACCTGCTGTATCTGTGCTACGCGCACCTGCAGTACGGCGTCAGCTGCGACGGGATCTATCAGATGATCTGCGACCGCTATCTCTCCATCCGCGACGAGCTGGGGCTCAGGACCGACCTCGAGGGCGAGTTCGCCGCCCTGCGCCGGAAGATGGATCAGGGGATCAGTCAGGACGAGCTCGTCTCGCGCGGCGAATATTTCGCGGCGAAGCTGATGGCCGACTATCTGGGCTTCGACTTCCTCGACAGCACTATGTGGCTGAAGTTCCGTCTCGACGGTTCCGTCGATCAGGAGGCGAGCTATGAGGCGCTGCAGCACGCGGCCTCCGGCCGCCGCGTCGTGATGCCCGGCTTTTACGGCGTCATGCCCGACGGCGCGATCAAGACCTTCACCCGCGGCGGCAGCGACATCACCGGCGCGCTGGCCGCGGCCGCGCTCGACGCGGACGTCTATGAGAACTGGACGGACGTGTCCGGCTTCCTGATGGCCGACCCGCGCATCGTCGAGGATCCCCAGCCCATCGAGCGCATCACCTATTCCGAGCTGCGCGAGCTGAGCTACATCGGCGCGCAAGTGCTCCACGAGGGGACGATCTTCCCCGTGCGCGAGAAGAACATCCCCCTGAACATCCGCAACACGAACCAGCCCGACAACCCCGGCACGATGATCCGCGAGTCCTTCGACGAGACGGAGCAGCTCGACCACCGTTTCATCACCGGCATCGCCGGGCGCAAGCACTTCTCTGTCATCACGATCACCAAGACCGGCATGAGCTCGGAGAACGGCTCGCTGCGCCGCATCCTCGAGGTGCTCGAGCGCTACGGCGTCAACGTCGAGTATCTGCCCTCCGGCATCGACAACGTCTCGCTCGTCGTCTCCGCCGAGAAGGCTGCGCCCTGCATGTATCAGCTGCTCGGCGAGCTGCAGAAGGAGATCAAGCCCGACGCCATCCACGTCACGGAGAACATCGCCATCGTCGCCGCCGTCGGCCGTAAGATGGCCTATCAGCCCGGCAGCTCTGGTAAGATCTTCGCCACGCTCGGCGAAAACGGCATCAACATCCGCATGATCACACAGGGGCCGGAGGAGCTGAACATCATCGTCGGCGTCGACGACGCGGACTTCGCCCCCGCCATCCGCGTGCTGTATGACAGCTTTGTGAAATAATTTGAACCATATAGGAGGAGCAAGACATGAAACAGTATAACGTAGCCATTCTGGGCGCCACCGGCGCGGTGGGCCAGGAGATGATAAAGATTCTCGCCGAGCGCGACTTCCCCGTCGCGCAGCTGCACCTGCTGGCGTCCCCGCGCTCCGTGGGGCAGAAGATGCAGTGGAAAGGGCAGGAGCTGACGGTCGAGCTGGCGTGCGACGAGGCGTTCGAGGGCATGGACATCGTCCTCGGCGCGGCGGAGAACGACATCGCCGAGCGTTTTGCCCCCGCGATCGTCAAGGCCGGGGCCGTGTTCGTCGACAACTCCTCGGCGTTCCGTCTCGACCCCAAGGTGCCGCTGATCGTCCCGGAGATCAATCCCGAGGACGTGAAGAAGCATCAGGGCATCATCGCAAACCCCAACTGCACTACGATCGTGAGCCTTGTGGCCATCAACGCCCTGAATCAGGACAGCCCCATCGAGTCGATCATCGCCTCGTCGTATCAGGCGACGTCCGGCGCGGGCGCGGGCGGCCCGAAGGAACTGATGGACGAGGTCGAGCTGCTGCGCGAGGGAAAGCCCGTCGAGCCGAAGGTGTTCCAGTATCAGATCGCCTACAACGTTATCCCGCAGATCGGCGGCGAGGCGTTCGAGGGCTATACCTCCGAGGAGATGAAGATGCAGAACGAGGGGCGCAAGATCATGCACCTGCCCGAGCTGAAGGTGAGCTGCACCTGTGTGCGCGTGCCCGTCGTGCGCAGCCACAGCGTCTCCATCGTCGTGCGCACGAAGGAGAAGATCTCCGTTGAGCGCGCCCGCGAGCTGATCGCCGCCGCCCCCGGCTGCCGTCTGGTCGACGATCTGAAGAACAAGCAGTATCCGATGCCGCTCGACACGAGCGATCAGGATCTCGTCTTTGTCGGCCGTATCCGCGACGACCTCACGAGCGAGAACGGTCTGAATATCTGGTGCTGCGGCGACCAGGTGCGCAAGGGCGCGGCGACGAACGCCGTGCAGATTGCGGAGCTGGTGATTCGGTAAAGCGCAGGTTAATAGTTTATGGAGCGTATCGGCAGCGATACGCTCCATTTTTCTATGCCGTGGCTCTCCCTCTGGGAGAGCTGTCACCGCAGGTGAGTGAGAGGGCGTGCGACGTTTCCGCTCTCCGCCCTCGCTGCGCTCGGCCACCTCTCCCGGAGGGAGAGGCAAGGGACGGACACCCCGTCCGTCCCTTTGAAGCATTTACCGCTGTTCATCCGCGAGGTCGCCGGGCGATCTCCAGAACCGACGCAGAAACACCGCCGCCACGACCAGACACACGCTCTCTGAGATGAGCGGCGCGAACCAGATGGACGTTCCGCCGACGGTGAACGCCAGTGCCAGCAGCGCGGCGGCCTGAAAGGCCAGCCCGCGCCCGACGGAGACGCAGATCGCGCCGACCGGCCGCTCAACGGCGGTGAGAAAACCGCCCATCAGGATATTAAAGCCCATCAGCAGGTACGAGAGCGCATAGCGCCGCAGTGCGGCGGCGGACGCGGCGTTCAGCGCCGGATCCCCCGCGCCGAGGAAGAGCAGCACCAGCTGCGGTGCGAGCAGCATCACGCCGCCGAAGAGCACGAGCGTTAGAAGCCCTGACGCCGTGAAGCCGTAGCGCAGGAGACGGCGGCAGCCCGCAGCGTCGCGCTTTCCGTAGTGATAGCTCACAAGCGGCTGCGAGCCCTGGCTGATACCGAGCATGGTGTTGACGATCAGGGTGTTCGTATAGGCGATGATACTGTAGCTCACAAGGCCATCGTCGCCGATGCAGCGGAGGATGACGTGGTTGAACAGGAAGATCATCACGCCGTTGCACAGCTCCGTCACGCCGTCGGCCACGCCGAGGGGGAGCAGTCGGCGGTAAATCCGCCAGTCCATCCGGAAGCGCACGATGTGGAACGTGCTCCTTCCGCACAGGAAGTGGCGCAGATAGATGACGCAGGTGAGCAGCTGGCTCAGCCCCGTGGCGACGGCGGCGCCCCAGACGCCCCAGTTCAGCACGAAGATGGCCAGATAGTCAAGCACGCAGTTTGTCAAACAGCCGGTCACGACCGTCGCGATGGCAATGCGGGGATAGCCGTCCGTCTTGACGAGAATCTCCATGTTATAGGAGACGATGAAGCACAGCGCGAACGGCGCGAGCCCGCGCAGATAGTGCACCGTATAATCGAGCGTCGTCTCGTTCGCGCCGAGCAGGCGCGCAAACGGCACGGTGAACACCAGCACCAGCAACGAGATTGTGACGCCGATCGCCGTCAGCAGGGCGAGGTTCTGGGAAAGGAGACTGTCGGCCCGTTCGCCCTCGCCGCGGCCGAGGTAGATGGCGATGATGGTGTTTGCACCGACGGCGAAGACGACCGCAATGGAGAACAGGATATTTGTGAAGGGGACGGCCAGATTGACGGCGGCCATGGCAAATTCCCCGACGCCCTTGGCAACGAACAGTCCGTCGACGATGGAGTAGAGTGAAAAGACCATGAGCGACGCCACCGTGGCGCCAGTGAAGCGGGTGAATTGGGACAGCAGGCTGCGCTGTTCAAGCATTTTGGATGAAGTTCCTTTCTTCCTGATTTTTCCCGGAGGGAAATATTGGCTTAATTCTAACAAAAAATCCTGCTTTTGTCAAATCAGAGGCCTGTTAAGAAGTGAAAAAGTGCACGCACACGGTGAGGGGGGAAATGGCGGCGGCGCTTGTAAATGACGGCTGTTTGTGTTATGGTAAGGAAAACAGAATTTTTGTGGAGGATGGATTATGAACGCAAATTTCAAGACGCGTGTGTTCGGCGGCTTCGACCGCGAGGATGTCATCTCGTTTATCGAAAAGACCTCGCTTGAGCATCAGAAGCGCGTTTCCGCGCTGGAGGAGGAGAACAAGCGCCTGAGCGACCGCTGCGGCGCGGCGGAGGCGGAGGTGCAGGCGCTGCGCGAGCAGTCGCGCGCGGAGCTGGCCGCGGCGGCGGAGCTCGAGGAGCTGAAGCGGAAGTTCGCGGCGCTCACGGCCGAGAATGAGCAGCTGCGCGGGGAGAACGAGCAGCTGCGCGGCCCGGCGGAGGAGTACCGCCGGATGAAGGATCACATCGCGGACATCGAGATCAGCGCGCACCGCCGCACGGAGGAGTTCCGTGCGCAGGCGATTGCGGAGCTGCGGGAGATGATCGTGCGGCAGGAGACGTGGTGCGCGCAGGCGCAGGCGCAGTATCAGCAGCTCAGCGAGCAGTTTGCGCAGAAGCTGGAGCTGGCGCGCCGGACGGTCGCAGCCCCAGACCTGAGCAGCTTCGAGCAGATGCGCGAGGGTCTCGCGGCGCTCTCGGGCAGCTTCGACGAGCAGGCGGAAGCGTGAGATAGAGAGACGCTTTGCGCGGCTGGAAAATGCAGCATAGCGAGAAAACAAGGCACACTAGACATTTCGATGTCCGGTGTGCCTGTTTTGTCTCACAGAGTTCGCGGCCCGGGGGCCGCGATTGAACCCAAAGGCTGCGCCTTTTGCATTAGTCGAAGTTCTCCACCGCTTGCTGCAGGACCTTTGCGGCGATGGGGCCGGCGGTGCTGGCACCGCCGCCGCCGTTTTCGACGAGCACGACGAAGGCCAGCGGGTGCTCGCTGTCATTCAGAAAGCCCGCGAACCATGCGTGCGGTGAGCCGGTGCCGACCTCGGCGGTGCCGGACTTGGCGCAGACGGCAAGCGAGCCGAACTGCGACTGACCATACGTCTTGGCGACGTTATTGGCCATCATGTCCTGCAGCGTGCGGCAGGTGTCGGCGCTCCAGCCGATGCTGCTGCGCGCGGAGGACGAGCCGTCGAAGAGCGTCAGGCCGTTCATGCTCGTCTCCTGATAGATCAGGCTCGGCTCGGCGGCGGAGCCGTCCCCCGCGATTGCGCCCATGAGCATCATGAGCGAGCACGGGTTGAGCAGGTCGTCGTACTGACCGACGCCCGACCAGCCGACGTTCGAGTCGTCCGCGCCGACGTCGAAGCTGCCCGCGGCGGTGGGGATGCCGCTGACGTCGTGGCTCTCGAGCAGTCCGGCAGAGCGGGCGTAGCGCTCGAGCGTCTCGCCGCCGAGCTCCACGGCGAGCTGCGCATAGACGCAGTTGCAGGAGTTGGCGAAGGCGCTGTAGAAGTCCATCGTCCCGTGGGCGTGCGGGCAGGTGATCGTATCGCCGCCGATTTTGACGCTCCCGGTGCAGGTGAAGCTGCGCTCGAAGATGTCGGGCAGCTGCTCAATGGCGGCGGCGGTCGTGACGACCTTGAACACGGAGCCGGGCGTGAATGTCGAGGAGAGGACGCGGTTCATGTACACGCCGTCATAGCGGCTGTCGCCGTCGGTGATCGTGGGCGGATCGGAGGGGTCGAAGTCGGGGGAGGAGACCATGCAGAGAATCTGCCCGGTCTGGTAGTTATAGACCGCGACGGAGCCCTTCCGCCCGTTTAAGAGGTCGCGCGCCGTCTCGTTGAGGGAACTGTCGATCGAAAGATAGAGCTTGTGACCGCCGGTCGTGGTGCCGGTCAGGGGATTGAAGCCGACGAGACGGCTGCGGAAGGCGGTCTTCGCACCGGTGGAGATGTTGTTCTGCGGGTCGCCGATGGCGTGGAGCGTCGCGCGGCGCAGGGAGCGGCTGTCGGCGTATTCGCCGGTCGCGGGATCGTAGAGCGTCACGCCTTCGCGGTCGAGGATCTCGCCCGAGGTGAGCGTGCCGTCCGTATAGGCGTGAGCGTTGGCGGAGAACGACGCCCAGTCCGCGCCGTGGACGAAATAGAAGATGCAGAAGAGAGCCATCCCGGCCGCGAGCAGTGCAATCAGCAGGATGATGAGCGCGGTGCGCTGGCGAACCTGTTTCATTCGGGCTTATCCTCCTTTCCGAAGATTTCGTCGACGGGGATGTCGGGGATCTCGTCGAAAAAGCCGTTCGAGGGCTTGGCTTTCGGGGGTTCGGGCTTCGTCTTCGGCCTGCGCTTCGGCAGGCGGAGGGCGAAGCTCGCGTTCTGGCGGGTGTCGGCGGCCTTGAGGAAGGCCATCAGGCTCCAGCACGAGAGCATGCTCGAGCCGCCCATCGACACGAACGGAAACGTGACGCCCGTGAGCGGGAGCAGGTCGACGGAGCCGAGCGTGTTGAGCGTGACCTGCACGGTCAGCATCGCGGCCGCTGCGCAGGAGGCGATGGTATAGAAGCTCGAGCGGGCGGTGGCGGCGGAGGTGATGGCGAACACGGCAATCAGAATGATCGCCGCGACGGCGCACAGCGCCAGCAGCAGGCCGAACTCCTCGCTGACGACGCCGAACACGAGGTCGGTGTTGGCCGCGCCGACGTACTTGAGCCATGCGTCCGTCGGCCCGGCGCCGAAGAGACCTCCGGAAGCAACGGCGGACATCGTCCGCGTCTGCTGGTAGCCGGTCGACTGCGCGAATTCCCACGCGTGGCGCCAGACGGTGAATCGGTCGGCGATATAGGGCTTGAAGTGCAGCATCAGGCCGCCCGCAAAGCCCGCGGCCGCCGTCATCATCACGATGGACGGCAGGTCGCCTGTGCGCAGGAACGCAATGCACAGAAACGCCACGAAGAACACCAGTGCCGTGCCGAAGTCGCTCATCAGCGCGAGACAGCCCACGCAGTAGGCGGAAAAGAGCACGGTAAAGATGAGGTTTCGCTTGGCGAACAGACGGTCGAGCGTCGCCGCGCCCGCGAGGATGAAGGCGATCTTCACCAGCTCCGACGGCTGCAGCGAGAGCGGGCCGATCGAGATCCAGTTCTTCGCGCCGAAGATGCGCTGGCCGAACAGAACGTTGAACGCGAGCAGCGCCGCGGCGGCGGCCGCCACCGGCCAGCGCAGCTGCTGGGCCAGGCGGAGACTGCGCAGCGCCGTCCCCAGCAGGAGAAACAGCGCGATGCCGAGCGCGATGGCAATGAGCTGTTTGAAAAGCGACGACGGTGCGTAGGCCGACATGACCGCGATGCCGAGGGTGATCAGGAAGAACACCAGTGTCTCCAGCTCGCAGGCCGTGCGCTGCATGGCGCGGTAGAGCCCGTAGAGCGCCCAGCCCGCCGCGCCGACGGCGGCGAAGCTCAGCACGATCTTCGGAAAATAGTCCTCTGTGCAGACCGGCAGGAACTGCATGAAGGTCAGCACCTGGAAGATCGACAGCAGCCACAGGGAGCCTGCGGCGGAGACGGTGTGACCCGGCCTGCTGCGCCGCTCGGCCTGCCGCAGCTCCTCTTCATGGTTTGCGGGGAAGAAGTACAGCTCGACGCCGCCGACGGCGATGGAGTCCCCGGCCTGCAGGCGCGTGGGGGAGAAGATGTGCTTGCCGTTTAAGAGTACACCGCTGCTCTGGTTGAGGGGATAGACCTGCCAGACGCCGTCGTCGCCGCGGCAGACCGCCGCGTGGCTGCGCGAGACGGAGGGAAAGCTGATGCGCACGTCGCAGCTGCGCGCGCGTCCGATCACGTTCTCCCAGTGGGTCAGGTCATAGCGCGCGCCGTTGGACAGGCTGAGAAAGCCCCAGACCTCCGGCTCGCGCTTGCCGGAAAAGAGGGAGCGGGCGCAGCGGATGAGCAGCCACACGGCAATCACCACCATGCAGATCCGCCCGATCCAGAGAGCTGTTGGCGCAGCGGCAGAGAGCGCTGCGAGCAGGTTGTTGAAGAAATCGTTCATAGCAGTTTCATCAGGTTCAGTGGTTGGTAGGTTAGACACAATATAATATAGTATAACGCCGCTGTCAAGAAAAGTAAGAAAAAGTAAATTTCCTATTGACAAATGCCGCGCGGTGTAGTATCCTAATCAAGCTATCGGGATGGCCGATGGGAAACACGAAAGCGAAAAAAGTTGTCAGACAATGGAAATTCGTACTTGACAACGGAGCGCTGATGTGGTAACCTAAGTAAGCTGTCCGCGAGGGCGGGTCACAAAAGGTTGAAAGTCGAAGAAAAAAGTACTTGACAAGCGAAACCCGATGTGATATAATAAAAGTGTTCCGCATGGAGCGTGTACCTTGTAAATTAAACAATGAACGAAACGAAAAGCA
>ERZ773187.323-NODE-323-length-47533-cov-10.822170_pt1 | contig 47533 bp, 42 predicted proteins | sample MGYA00511242_ERZ773187 | MGnify/ENA primary metagenome ERZ773187 (study PRJEB29015, sample SAMEA2737744) | human gut metagenome | biome: human gut; feature: human-associated habitat; material: faeces | place: China | collected 2012 ...
CCCAGTTCACCACGGATGTCATAAGCCTTAAAGCATGTTAACTGTGTCATTCTGCACCTTATTCCCCAAAAGATTAGCAACGACCATACTGGTCTTTAATACGGATAATATCGTCTTCGCCCAAGTAGGAACCGGACTGGATTTCCAGAACTTCCAGTGGAATACGGCCCGGGTTTTGCAGGCAGTGCTCGGCTCCGATGGGAATAAAGGTGGACTGGTTTTCCGTCAGCAGGAATTGCTTCCCGTTCACCGTCACCTGACCGGTGCCAGCCAAAATAACCCAGTGCTCGGCGCGGTGGTGGTGCATCTGCATAGAGAAGGCCCCGCCCGGTTTCACCGTGATCCGGTTGACATTAAACCGTGGGGTCTGCACCACCACGTCGCAGCGGCCCCAGGGACGGTAAATCTCGCGGTGGCGCTTGTACTCGCTGCGCTGGTTCTGTTTAAGGAACTCGACCGCCTTCTTCACGTCCTGGGCGCGCTCGCGGTTCATCACCAGCACCGCGTCCTTGGTACTAACAATCACCAGGTTCTCCACGCCAATCGCCGCCACCAGCTTCTCGTCGCTGTTGATGTAGCAGTTTTCGCTATTATGCACCCACGCATCGCCGCTGAGCACGTTACCCTGCGCATCTTTAGGGCTAACGTCCCACAACGCCGACCACGAGCCAACGTCACTCCAGTCGGCATCGAGACCGACCACCACCGCATCGGCGGTTTTTTCCATCACCGCGTAGTCGATGGATTCGTCCGGGCACTCGCAGAAAATGTCATGTGGAATGCTGATGAAGTCGCTGCCATTATCCGCGGCGCTGACCGCTGCCTGGCAGGCCTCAAGGATATCCGGGCGGAATTTGGCCAGCTCGGAGAGGTATTTTTTGGCGCGGAACATAAACATGCCGCTGTTCCAGTAGTACTCTCCGGAAGCGAGGTAGGCCTCGGCGCGTTCCCGGTCTGGCTTCTCAACGAAGCGAGCCACATGGTAAGGGGCGTGGTCACTGTCAGTAAGCGCTACGCCGCGCTGGATGTAGCCGTAGCCGGTTTCTGGAGCGTTTGGCACAATCCCGAAAGTGACCAGATGCCCTTCATTGGCATACTGCTCGGCGACGCGGATGGCATCGTGGAAGACCGGTTTGTTATTGATGATATGGTCTGCGGCAAGAACCAGCATCAGCGGGTCGTCCCCATGGCGAGTGGCCTGGAGGGCAGCCAGGGCAATGGCCGGGGCGGTATTGCGCCCGACTGGCTCAAGAATGATGTTATTCGACAGTTTATTGAGTTGGCGCAGCTGTTCGGCCACCAGGAAGCGATGCTCTTCGTTACAGATGACCATCGGTTCATGGATTTCAAGGCCCGAGAGTCGGGTGATGGTTTCCTGCAGCATGGAGTTCTGCCCGTACAGCCGGAGGAACTGTTTCGGGTAAAGCTCGCGAGACATCGGCCAGAGACGACTGCCGGTACCACCAGCCATAATTACAGGAAGTAACATAATGAATTCCTTAAATATTAATTATGAAAAAGCATATAATCAACGACATAAATTAATTTTTATTGTCAAATGCACTTATCTCATGAGCATTGCACTATCTATATTCATTCACACCATAAAAAATCGCATCCATACTGCCCCCCAAATTTGATCAAAATAACTTGATCAGTTTGACAGTGAGATCAAATAGAAATCCAGAAATGATATTAAATTCATGAACAACACAAAAAATCACAATCCTAACAGAATAAGTAATAAAAAAAACAACAACTTTTAGAAATATAAAAAGCAACATTCACTCTAAGAGGCCGCATTAACCTTACGTGACAACTTGTTTTTAGTATATACACATCCACTTTCTTCATAAGGAACCATAGCCAGCACCCCAACATCATTAGATGTTAAGGTGCAATCTTCAAGACGGCACTTTACGCCTTTATCAGTTACAGAAATACCAATCTTATTACCCTGACATTTCAATAAGGAAACTTTAGTACCAAAAGAAGTTACATTAACACCGCATCGAAGATTATCAGAGTAGGCACCACCAGAAATAACTGCGCAATTAGCACTACTAAGATTTATACCATCAAGTCCATTATTACATGACGAGTTGTTAGTTATTATGATATCATTCAGGGTATGATAGATTTGATTGTTGCTTACAGACGTTGCTATCCCACAACCTTCATTATCTGAAATCAAGTTGTCGTTAATAGTGACACGATGTTTATTAATAACAAATACCCCATCACGAACGCAACTCGTTATTTTATTGCGCTGAACACGAACAATATTATCAGGCCTAAAATTGAGAGACTTTGCTTTATAGCCTTTGCCTTGCTGAAGCGCATCACCTATAAAAATGCCATAATAAGCACCTCTAGATATAATATTATCACTAATTATAGCGCTTGATGTGGCATTAAGTCCTATACAGCCCGGAGCTAAAGTTGAAGAATTAGTCAAAAGATTACATTTAGAAACTTTATTATACTGAATTGTTATATTTTCAGCACTTAGAACATAGATGCCAGCACCATAAGTCCTTGTATCATGAACAGATGGGTTTCTAACCTCGCCGAGAATATTATCTATTTTATTACCAAGAATTTTTGTATTCTGAAGAACGCTTTTTTTTGATGAAAGATTATTATAAACAACAATGCCATATCTTGTACAGTTTGAAATGTTATTATCTTGAATGATATTGTCACTACAAAAATCACCATCAGTGATAGTTTGGATAATTATTGCGGAATCCGAACCTGATTGCATGACGTTGTTTGTGATTTTATTCTTACGACTACTTCCCCACATTGTGATGTCACCAGCAGCATCTTTTATTCCGGAGAACTTATTATTACATATCAGCATCTCACTCGAGTTATAACAGAATATAGCAGATGCACCATAATTGGAAAATATATTATCCCCTATATACCATCCTTTAGAGTCCTCATTTCGTATACATGACCCGTTATAGGGTTTACTTAATGTAGGGTGTGAAGTCAGAATAAGACCTTTAATGACAACATTAGAAACACCTTTAGTTTTAATAAGAGACATATTGGGCTTCAAAAGAATTAACTCAGCATCATTTACACCAACGAATTTTTGATTGTCAACTGGAGAAATTGAAGAACTAATTAAATATTGCGCAGAGAATAAGATCGAATAACCACTTACAACAGTTTCATTGATAGGTATTGTATCATCTGCTTTACCATCACCAACCGCACCAAAATATTCAGGAGTTATGAACTTATGAAATTTATCGGTACTTTTTGCATGATCTTCCATTGAGGCATACGACGTATCCACTTCACCTAAATAAACGTCTGATACAAATTTAATGCATTGGTTTTTTTTATCATAAATTTTTGCTGGTGTATTTGGATAAATGTAAACATTCAACACTTCGCCACTTGAAGAATAAAAAAAACCCTTATCGAAATAAATATCCTCCTTCAAGATATTTAGCTCTCCTTTCCCGACCTTAAAATAGCCCCCGCTGCATCCATTATCCTTATCAACAAAAAAGGAAATTTTATATCTTAATGATGAATGCAGTTCATTATTCAAGGTAAATAATGAAGGCAATAATTCGACTAAATTATTTTTTTTATCCTGAATACTGGCTTTAGCCCTTGACAGGGGACTAATAAACAAAAAACTCAACAACTGTTTTAATAAGACACGTCGATTCATAGCCTACCCTTACTATTTACAACTGATAAAAGTATCCGGGATTATTTCAGCCTTCATAGGAAGGTAATCAAGCTTTCTATCAAACAACCTAAAGAAATAAAAATATATTCGACAAAAGCATACAGGTATAAGTAAAAGACCACCTTCTGAAAAGGTGGTTTTTGAGAATGCCCCTGTAAGAGGGTTACTGTCAACTTTCGATTACTACTCTAGCAATTCCATCTGCTGTTCATGCGTTTGTTCCGTTTTCTCCTGATACTTCATATATCGTCTGATAATCTCTTCATTCACCCCCACCGTATCGACAAAGTAACCTCGGGACCAAAAATGGTTTCCCATAGCTTCTTCCTGATATGTGGAAAACGGTTATAAAGCCTGATGGCCCTGCATCCTTTTAGATGGCCTATCAGAGTTGATATCGAGATCTTAGGTGGGATGATTACGACCAGATGTACATGATCGGGCTGAACATTTAGCTCCAGAACCTCACAATCCTTAATACCGCAGCGGATATAGATCGTCCTGTACAGCTCCTTACCCAGCTTATCTTTCAGGATCCTGAATCGGTACTTGGGCATCCAGACTATTTGATATTTGCAACACCAAGATACATGTGATGAACTCCTGTAAAGTCCCATATCGGTTTGTCTCCTTTTACTTGTCGTGAGTAAGCAGAGATATTCCGACATGGACATTCTTCAGGCTATGCCTTTCAGGATCAATAACCACCTCCCTAGGAGATGGTTTAGGGATCAAAATAAAATAAAAGTCCAGAAATAAATGGACTTTTATTCATTACAATCAATTATACTTAGTCTAACCACTCAGTATGGAATACGCCTTCTTTATCAGTGCGCTTATAGGTATGAGCACCGAAATAGTCGCGCTGAGCCTGAATCAGGTTAGCCGGCAGGACTGCAGAACGATAGCTGTCGTAGTAGGCAATGGCAGCAGAGAATGTCGGAACAGGGATGCCGTTCTGAACAGCATAAGCCACGACATCACGCAGTGCCTGCTGATATTCATCAGCAATCTGCTTGAAGTATGGCGCCAGCAGCAGATTGGCGATACCCGCATTCTGCTCGTAGGCATCAGTAATCTTCTGCAGGAACTGAGCACGGATAATGCAACCGGCACGGAAGATTTTGGCAATCTCACCGTAGTTCAGATCCCAGTTGTATTCATCAGAGGCAGCACGCAGCTGGGAGAAGCCCTGAGCATAAGAAACGATTTTGCCCAGATACAGAGCGCGACGAACTTTCTCTACAAATTCAGCCTTGTCACCAGCCGGTTGAGATTTTGGCCCCGTCAGGACTTTAGACGCTGCAACACGCTGGTCCTTAAGCGAAGAGATATAACGCGCAAAGACAGATTCGGTAATCAGAGACAACGGTTCGCCCAAGTCAAGTGAACTCTGGCTGGTCCATTTACCGGTACCTTTGTTGGCGGCTTCATCAAGAATCACATCAACCAGGTATTTGCCTTCTTCATCTTTTTTAGTGAAGATGTCTTTGGTGATATCAATCAGGTAGCTGCTGAGCTCGCCTTCGTTCCACTCGGTAAAGGTTGTTGCCAGTTCTTCATTAGAAAGCGCCAGGCCACCTTTCAGTAAAGAGTATGCTTCTGCGATAAGCTGCATATCGCCATACTCGATGCCGTTATGCACCATCTTGACATAGTGACCAGCACCGTCAGCACCAATATAGGCGACACAAGGTTCACCGTCTTCAGCACGAGCAGCGATCTGCTCAAGAATTGGCGCTACCAGCTCATAAGCTTCTTTCTGCCCACCAGGCATGATAGACGGGCCTTTCAGTGCGCCTTCTTCACCACCAGAAACGCCGGTACCAATGAAGTTAAAACCTTCAGCAGACAATTCGCGGTTACGACGAATTGTGTCCTGGAAGAAGGTATTACCCCCATCAATGATGATGTCGCCTTTGTCCAGATATGGCTTAAGAGAATCGATCGCACTATCAGTGCCAGCGCCTGCTTTCACCATCAACAGGATGCGGCGTGGAGTTTCGAGGGATTCAACAAACTCTTTAACGGTATAATGTGGGACCAGTTTCTTGCCCGGATTCTCGGCAATCACTTCTTCGGTCTTTTCACGGGAGCGGTTGAAAACGGAGACGGTATAACCACGGCTTTCGATGTTGAGCGCAAGGTTACGCCCCATCACTGCCATACCGACAACCCCGATCTGTTGCTTGGACATTACATACTCCTGTCTGGTGTGGTCACTGCGACACGCTCGCAGCTTAAATGTGATGATAATGTTAGCCCAAAGAACAAAGAGCTCATAGTGAAAATTTGTTAACTAGCACAAGATATAAATATTGAACTATAAATGCACAATGCTTTTCCTTCGCAACAGATATTGCTAATAAGCAGATTTGTTTATAAATCCTTTAAAAACTGTCAGGAATATTATCTTGAAATCTAACCAGATGCTCCATCCCCTGATATATAACAAATCATATTCTACTCGTTTTTCCATTTTTTCAAGCGTATCTGTTTCACCACGCCAACCATTAATTTGCGCCAACCCCGTAATGCCAGGCTTGACCTTATGACGAAGCATATAGCCCTGGATTAAAGACCGATATTGCTCGTTATGGGAAACAGCATGAGGTCTGGGGCCGACAACGGACATCTGACCAAATAGAACATTAAAAAACTGCGGAAGTTCATCTAAGGAAGTACTGCGTAAAAACTTACCGACCTTAGTCACGCGAATATCATTTTTTGTAGCCTGAATAACTTTATCGTCGTTTTCCATCACTGTCATCGAGCGAAACTTCCAGACTTTAATTGGTTTTCCGTCCATTCCATAACGTACCTGGCGAAAAATAACTGGTCCTTTCGAAGTCATTTTAACAGCAGTAGCAATAACAAGGAGAATAGGTGAGATCAAAATAAGAATCAAAGAAGATACAATTATGTCTTCCAAACGCTTAAACACCATATTGATGCCATTCAATGGTGAATCAAACAAAGGAACAACCGGAACACCATTGATTTCTTCGGTACGTGACTGAAGAATATTAAAAGTAAAAATATCAGGAATTAATAATACGGAACAAGTAGTATCAGTTAATTGCCTAATGATATCCTTGATTTTTGATTCATCGCGCATGCTCATCGCAATATAAATACGATCGATCTTTCCTTCACGAGCTTCCTGAATAAGCTCGTTTATATTCCCAGCATAAGGTACATTGTCATATTCGGCACTATCCAGTTTTATATTATCGTAAATGCCTTTAACAACAAAGCCTAACCAAGGCTGTTCAATAAAGCTTTTTAACAAATTAATGCCCGCAGGCAATGAGCCGACAACAGCTACTCGCCTGGTATTATAGCCAAACTTTCTTAGTAAACCTGAGATCAATCTGATAACTGAACGACATGCAAAAAAACCAACATCAACTAGCAAATACCATTCAATAAAAAAGAAGAAACGCGTATCAATTGATGAGTCCAGAGACAAAAGCCCCAAAGCAATTAATAAGCTAAGACTCCAATTCTTTAGTATTAAAATATACTCTGTGGAAAAAGCGACACCACGCCATGAACGATAGAAATCTGTTATACCGCCTATCATTTGGAAAATGACCAAAGATAGTAGAGACATTAGAGCATGCTGGTATTGAAATGTAACTGAATTAATAACACATACCAAATATAATCCCAAAAAGATTATGACCACATCGGAGAAGCGTTGAGCCATTGAGATCAAAGAAGCATTCGCATTCGAGCGAGTCCGATGATACAAGGTTGCCATGAAGATTTCCTTAAATATTGAATCTTATGAAATAATAATTTGCACTAGAAATCCTGAAGTTTACAAGATTAAAGGTTTATTTCTCAATTAATCTCGAACTCTTACACCAATATAATAGAACTTACAAAGCATATAAAATGGAAAAGAAAATAACCATGATATTAACAATGGCGAATATTAATGATTCCCATAAAGAATCCTAAGTTTTTTACAGACATTAATATACAGGGAAAATAAAATATTTTATACTATAAATAAATATGAGGAATCCATTCCAATAGCAGCAACTTAAATAATACACTCCATGTTAAATACTAATTCTAGTTTTGTATATCGACTATGAATTTTGAAAGAACATTATTCATATCAAATGATTTATTTGCATACTCAATCGCTATATTATTTTGACGTGGCATAAGAAAACATTTTTCAATACCAGAAATGAGAGCATCAACAGATTCAGGTTCAACACATTGCGCTATTCCAGGATTGTTCTTACATAATTGACCCAGTTCAGTATTTTCTTCTGCAGTAATTACCGCATTACCACCAACAGCAAGAATATTGGTAAGCTTAGAAGGTAAGACAGCATCAGCAGCGCCTTTCTTTTGAACGACAAGATGACAATCGGCAAGATTTAATAAAGCTGGTAATAGTTCATATGGTTGTAAAGGCTTAAATAAGATATTATTCAAATTTAAGGTAACACACATTTTCTCTAAATTTTCTTTACCACCTCCTTGACCAACAAACAAGAATACATAATTTTTTGTGGCCATTTTTTGTGCAGCACTAACAACAATTTCAAGTCCTTGTTTTTCGCCTATATTACCGGAGTAAAGTATAACTTTCTTGTCCTCAGGTATCCCTAATGCCTCTTTAAGCTTTACTGATTGTTCACTTTCGACATTCTGGAACCTTTCAAGCTCGGACCAGTTAGGGAAAAAAATTAGATTATTTTGAGGCACACCTTTATTAGCCGCATTAAGTAACATCATTTTAGAGATAGTTGAAACTTTATCGGCAGACGTCAAACACCACTTCTCAAACCTTCTAGCAAATGTTGCAAATAGACCTTTCTTAGCCATCCCCAAGCCGAGCATAGCATCTACCTCGAAATCCTGGATATGAATTATTACCTTAGCACGAGTTAGCTTACGTAATAATATTGCACCCGGCACACAAAATAAGGTTGGAACAACACATATAATATAGTCAGGCTTCCAGCGCGCCTGAATTAAAAGAGGGAATAGAGAACTTAATGCAAAACTTGATAAATGTAATAAACGTTTTATCGTTGAGGGTTTTTTAGGAACATAAAGTGGACATCTATATACTATTTCGGAATGTTTCTCTTTAGTATATTTCAATCCAGAATAATTGTTAGCAACCTTCCATGCAGGATAGTATGGTGGAGCAGTAATGACTCTAACATCAAGATCATTAGATGCAAACCACTTCACCATTTCACCACTGTACTTACCAATACCAGTTAATTCAGGACGATAATTGATGCCATATACAAGTAATTTCATACTTAAAGGTCCTAATAAACATCCATAAAATAAGTTTTAGTATTGACATGTACTAAATCATTATTAAGTATTTCATCCACACTCATCCATTGATATTCATTATGCTGATCATGTGGAAACACGAAGCCATTGGATATAATAGATATTTTATACGCCAGTACAATATAGTGTGTACTAAATGCACTATCATAAAAATTATCATCATAAAAATGTTCAAAGATACCGAGGAAGATGCTTTCATTTCGCATCCTCTCAATACCAATTTCATTGTTTGTCAATCTGGCAAAACCATTATCCAATGACTCATCCTTTTGTATGCGCCCTCCAGGAACAAACCAAAAGCCCCTCGCGGGGCGGTTGTTTCTTTTTCCAACTAAATACTCACTTTTTTCATTTTGAATAATCAAATCAATTGAAATAAGTGGCGTATTTTTAATCACATTTTTAAATGTATTGTCATCTAAAAACATATCAACTCCGGAAACTTTGCTGATTTTTTAAAAACCATTCATAAGTCCGCGATAAGCCTGATTCAAGCTTAATCTGATACTTCCAGCCTAAATCTTCCAATCTGGAAACATCTAACAACTTTCGTGGGGTACCGTCAGGTTTAGTCGAATCAAAAAAAACCTCTCCCTGGTAACCAACAACTTTGGCAATTGTTTCAGCTAATTCCCGAATAGAACAATCAACACCAGTACCTACATTGATATGAGACAACATTGGCTGAGTTTTTTCTTGCCAAAGCGCCTGGTCTAGCTCCATGACATAAATAGATGCAGAAGCCATATCATCAACATGTAAAAATTCTCGCATCGGCGTTCCACTACCCCACACTACAACTTGTGGCTGATTTTCTAACTTAGCCTCATGAAAACGGCGGAGTAACGCGGGAATGACATGCGAGTTTGAAGGATGGAAATTATCGTTTTCCCCATATAAATTGGTTGGCATTACTGAACGATAATCTCGATTATGTTGCCTATTATAAGACTCGCAGAGTTTGATACCTGCAATTTTTGCTATAGCATACGGTTCATTAGTAGATTCAAGTGTTCCTTGTAGTAACTCAGATTCACTAATCGGTTGCTTTGCAAATTTTGGATAAATACACGATGATCCTAAAAACATAATTTTATTGACATTATTAACATGTGCAGCATGAATAATATTTGCTTCAATAAGAATGTTTTCATAAATAAAATCAGCAGGATAAGTATTATTCGCAACTATTCCGCCAACTTTCGCTGCAGCTAAATACACCTCATCAATATGCTCAGTTGAGAAAAAATCATTCACTGCAGGAGCATTAAGCAGATTGAGCTCCTGACGTGAACGCACTACGAGCTCAATATTTTCTCTGTTTTGCAACTGTCTTACTATTGCTGAGCCAACCATACCATTATGACCAGCAACAAAAACTCTCTTTTTAATTGTCATTTCATTACTCCAAAGAAATTGAAACCTCATATCCATGAGATTTAAGTAATGAATGCTTTTTAGCTGCCTCGAGATCCTTCCTAACCATTTCAACAACCATCTCTTGTAAGGTTGTTTCAGGTTTCCAGCCTAATTTATCGTGAGCTTTAGAAGGATCTCCAAGCAAGGTTTCAACTTCAGCAGGACGGAAATAACGAGGATCTACAGCTACAATTACATCACCTACTTTAACAGCAGGTGCATCTTCACCAATAACACTTTCCACAATTCCGACTTCATCAATACCATGCCCCTCAAAACGTAATTTAATACCCAATTCGGATGCGGCAAAGTCAACGAATTGACGTACAGAGTATTGAACTCCTGTTGCAATAACATAATCTTCCGGTTGTTCTTGTTGAAGCATCAACCATTGCATTTTAACGTAATCTTTCGCATGACCCCAATCTCGCAAGGAGTCCATGTTACCCAGATAAAGACATTTTTCTAAACCTTGAGAAATATTGGAAAGCCCACGTGTAATTTTTCGTGTTACAAACGTTTCACCACGGCGAGGCGATTCATGGTTAAACAGAATACCATTACACGCGTACATTCCATATGACTCACGATAGTTAACAGTAATCCAATAGGCGTATAATTTTGCAACTGCATAAGGTGAACGAGGATAGAAAGGCGTTGTTTCTTTTTGTGGTATTTCTTGAACTAAACCGTAAAGTTCCGAAGTAGACGCTTGATAAAACCGAGTTTTTTTCTCAAGCCCAAGAAAACGGATAGCCTCTAATAGACGTAACGTACCAATAGCATCTACATCAGCTGTATATTCTGGGGATTCAAAAGAGACAGCAACATGACTCATCGCCCCTAAATTATATACTTCATCTGGTTGAATTTCCGACAATAGTCTTGTTAAGTTTGAAGTATCGCTAAGATCTCCATAATGCAAATGAAACTTAGGATTAGAAGAATGAGGATCTTGATAAATATGATCTACACGATCTGTGTTAAATGATGATGACCTGCGCTTAATACCATGAACCTCATACCCTTTTTCAAGTAAAAACTCAGCTAAATATGAACCATCTTGACCAGTAACACCTGTAATCAAAGCTTTCTTATGCATATAAACCTCAGCGCTTAAAATTCAACCCAGTTTTAACAGATAAATAATCTAATATTTCATCTTTATTGGTAATGGATGAAATAGCATTATCTAATTCTTTAAACCTAATATCAACGTAGCTTCTATACCAAAGCCCTTGTAAGAAATGATAATCCCAACCTTTAGAACCATCCATAAAACCTAATCTTATCAGATATCTATATAGAAAATATAGTAAAGATCTTAAAGAAAGTGGTAGCTTAAAATAGATCTTTTCTTTTAAAAGCCGTTTAACTTTCTCTTGATACCCTCCATTTTTTTTGACTTCATCGTCCTTTTTGAATAGTGAATACTTTATATTTAAAAGGTCAACGACCTCTCTATCTGCGTAATTTAAATGTTTATCACTCCACCATCTTATATCATTTAAATTATGATCGTATATATGCCCATGAAATTGGGTGGATTTAGGACTCTGCACAACAATATGTTCATCCATCCAGCGCTGTTCAATTCTACCAGTTCCTGTACGCCATACGCGAAGTAAATTTAATGGGTAAACAGCACCATGTTTAATCCACTTATCCTTGTATATATACTTCCTGCGGATAAAAACACAATTTATATCATCTGAGAGTTCACATAATTTTGAGAGAAGCTCATTTTGCAGTTCTGAATCGATATATTCATCTGCATCCATCCGCATACACCATTTTGTATTTACAGAATGGTTATCCAACCCCCATTGAAATTGGTCAGCGTAATTTTTCCAAGGATGTTCAGAAAACTCAACAAGATCGCCATATGAAAGACAAATTTCTTTAGTATCATCAGTAGAATATGAATCAATAATTACTATTTTATCTGCTATATTGCGAAGGGAATCAAGACACCTCTTTATATGTATCGACTCATTTTTTGTCAAAATAAAAACTGTGACATGTTTATTATTCATTTCCCATCACTCTTTTTTTAATTTTTTGACACGGATTACCATCATATATATACCATGAATCCAAGTCCTTTTTAGCAACGGCACGCGCACCTAGAATACACCCATCATACAAAGTTACCCCAGGCCCGATGAAAGATTCTGCACAGACCCATACTCGCTTACCGATAGTAACTTTTTTTAATATCAAAGGGTGATCAAATCTTTTATAATTATGTGTACTAGCACAAATAGTTACATCTTGACTTATTATACTATATTCACCAATTTCAACCTTTCCTTGATTATATATATATGCACGTGGTCCTATCGATGCTCCCTTTTGCATGACCAGATTCTTCGGACTCCAAATCTTAACAGTAGGGTATATACGGACTCCTGCATGAATTTTGCTCCCCCATAGCTTTAAAACAAAATTTCTGTAAGAAAATAATTGTGGTGGTGTATACTTAAAAAATAGTATATAAAACACACTCCATGCAACCCGATATAATTTATTTATGCGGCTAAAAAAATTAAGCTCATAGCTATTATTCACAATAGTCACCAGTTAATTTCTCATTTTTTATTAAATGCAAATGTTTTATTTTATCCTCTTCTGAAAACCTATTTTTAATGAATCTTGCTGGAACTCCACCAAAAATAGTGCAATCAGGAATATTTTTTGTAACAACTGATCCGGCAGCAACAATAGCTCCTGAGCCGATATTAACACCACTTAATATTATGCTCCCCGCACCTATCCAAACATCTTTACCGATGTATGTTTTAGAGACCCCAATAGGTCTTCCAGAATAAATAATGGGTACACCAACCTTATCAAAGAGATGATCATGTCCAACTATAGAAACATTCGGGCCAATGATTGCGAACTTTTTTACAACAACATTTGGTCCAATCAAGCAACCTGGTCCAATATAGGTCTCAGCTTCCATAATCAAATCATTACTGATATCACATCCTTTACTTATCATTGCGGAATTATGTACCTGCTTTACTCTGTATCTTATATGTGAGAACTTACATTTTGCTCTTCGAAGAAGACGATAAACAAAGTTATTTTTGCTTATTATCATTCAAAACCTCATGAATTATCTTACTCTGCACTAGAGGGTTATATTTATTATCTATGACGCTATGACAATCCTCAATAACACGAGCATCTTTTTTATTGTTGATCCATGTTATTATTTCTTCCGCAAGTGAATTTGGATCATTATGCTTAAAAAACGATCCAGTTTTGTTAGGTATAATTGCTTCATATTCTGGCATTTGCTTTTCAAAGTTGTCATGCGTAATTACTGGTGTGCCATAATTTAAACTATGCATGGCCAAAAGCCCTACCTTGCCAGGAGAAACTGTGACATCAGCTGCGTAAATAATTTCAGATAATACCGTTTCGTCATAACAAGGCCCCATAAACATTATCTGATCAGCAACATCAAGTTCATCTGCCAATATTTGTAACTTATTTTTCTCTGGGCCTTCGCCTATAATAATAACTTTCGGTTTTAAATTATGTTGTTCTTTAATTAGTTTAAGTGACTGAATTAATAGATCAAATCTACAGCTCTCAATTAATCGAGCTACCGTAACAATAGCTCCTTCCACAACACCAAATCTTTCCATCCTATTTGTTTCTGGATCAATACGAGCTAATTTATTTCTCGCTTCTAACTGATTTTCATAATCGAGACTGTTATAAATTACATGGCAATTTTTCTCTGGATATCCGGTCTGTATAGCGAGTTCTTTTGCACGATTACCATAAAGAAGTAAATCATCAGCTAAATTATGATATTTCTTTTTTATAAAATATCTTAAGCCACTGATATTTCTAGTCCACCCATGAGTCCAATATATTATTTTTCGCCCAAGTAATTTCCCTAAAAAACATAAAGGCCACGATGTAACAAAATGTGGATCAGCAAGTATAATTATTTTTGAATAGGTACTGTCTGTTGCTAATTTTATTAAACCATGTTGAAAGATAAGTCCTTTGAAATTCGTAAACTTAATAACATGAAACCTATTATCAGGTATATCTTTAAATCTCTTAATACCTTGATATTGTTCTATATCATCTCCAAAGAAATGAAATTCATATTCATTTGATTTTAATAGTTCTTTTATGATGCCAGACCGATAATGAGGAAAAAAATGATATATTACAGCTACTTTTTGCATTTTATTACCTTTTTATCTGTAAGTTTTTTTCACTTTGAATTTTGACAACCGGTTACCAAATATAATCAATAATGTAGTGGCGATATATTGAATAAAAACATCTGAAAAAGGGAAACGCATTATTAACAAACCATATCCAAGTAAAGCCCAATTATTAACGTTTCCTTTACTTATAAGCAACGCAAATCGATTAAAAATTATAACCACAAATGGTAAAAATATGAAAAATATATATCCAAAATTTAGTATTGCTTCCCCAGGAAGAAGCGTAACTAGTGATAAACCTTCCCTGCCATCTAACATTTGACCCGCGATGACAGTTACTGATTCAATTTTGTTTTCTAAAAGACTACGTGGAATGAAGAAAATAAAAGGCTTTAGAAAAGTTAAATGCGTTAAATCCAAGTTAATAAAATCAGCTGATTTATATAGAGAAATTAGTATGTTTATGTTTACTGTCTCGAATATAGCTTTAAAAACATAGTCATAAATAACGCTATTAGTTGCTATAAATTCAATTGTTTTATCCAATGCAACTTCAATACCTTCTGAATATAGATAACTTCTAAAAACAGAATAACACCCCAGAACAAAAGCTGATATAACTGATACTATTAACAACCATAGTAAATATTTATATTTTTTGTTTAGTATCAAATAAAATAAAAATGTATATGCGAATACGAATATAAATACTCTATTACCTGTTACGTACAACTCTGCGGCTATAATTGATAATGAATAAAAGGCTAGCTTAAGTTTATTATGATTATTGTCGATGGCTTTAAAAAATTCACTGAGAAAATACATTTTTGAGCCAAATAACAAGAAACCAAATATTACCCCAACTGTACCATAGTTCTCGAAAAACTCTCCTTTGGCATGATACCAATGATCGGCACCTTTCATCACTATGAAATAATATGAAATCAAAAAACCAAAACTAAATAGCCATGCTATATTTAGTTTTGAGTCTACTTTAAATTCATATTTTTCCGTACCCAAATTTAGAGTATTTGCAAATATATTTTCAAATATCATAATAACAATGTTTGTTATTAAGAATGATATTAGAAACAACAGAATATTTGATTGCGTATTATAATCACTTTCTAAATAGTAATATGTTGCTGGCGCTGTAGCATCATTTAAGTTTAGTTCACCATTTAATACATAATAAAAAAGAGGTATTATAATAAAGTAAATAATACTCAAGAAATAACCTGTTATTAATCCAAATCTTTTACTCCTTATATCTGATTTTATTTTCAAAAAACATAGAAGAAGATGTAATACAAGTAAGAATGTTATTAGTAAACTCATATTTTCCCTTTTGCCAACCTAGACATAAATTCCTTATCAATTATAAACATTATAAAACTAGAGAATATCTGGCTGATAACCATTGCATAGGCTGCACCTGATATTCCAAAATGCGGGATCATATAATAAACTAAAGCTATATTTATAATTAAAGAGAAAAATGTTCGTCTGAAATTTTTATTAGCATAACCACAACCAATATATAATCGACTGAGATAACCGCCAATGAAAACGAATGCTATTGATATGCTATGTATTGATAGTATTGTTGCACTTATGGAAAATTCTTCGCCATACAAAAATTCAACTGCAATTTTTGAAAGTAGATTAATAAAACTTGTCCCTATTATTCCCAATAGAAATAAAAACAATATATATTTTTTTATATCTCTCGATACAGTTATTTTTCCCGCTATGTTATCTCTTAAAGTCTGTGAATAAAAAATATTAGCAACCGAAATACCTATAAAATAAACCCCTTCACTAAGCCGTGAACCAGCAAAGTATTTACCGGCAGCATCACTGCCAAGATAATAACTTATCATCAGGGTATCTATTCTCATATATGCAGCGATCGTTGCAGATGATAACAAGATGAATGATACATCCTTCATCATTATTTTCAATTTGCTTTTATCAATCGCTTTCAGGGTAACTGGTTCTTTTAATAAAAGATATGATATTAAACCTGTAAGTAAATATTCCGCAGAGAATATACACAACCAGAAAAGGATATTATCTCCACCGTAATAGACATACATACCTTTTAATATTAGAGATATTGCTTGTATACTAATGGAGATTTTAGAAAAAAGACTGATCAAACCTTTCTGGTTTGCAATATATTCACTATAGCTATAGAAATAGCAAAAAAAAGAAATACTAAAAATTAATATATATTGCCAAGGTATATTTTTGTAATAAGTGAAGCAAATGATTAAAAACATCAATGAAAATAAAAATGTTGCTGCAACTTTTAATAAGTAAAACTCGCTTCCAGATTCTTTTTTTGAAATTATTTTTGGTATTAAGCTTTCAGCACCAATGTTAGTTAGCGCTAAAAAAACGCCACCAAGTGAAACAAGGGTAACATACTCACCAAAATGCAATTCGCTTAAACTTCTTGATATCAGAGATAGTGTTGCAATAGCAGTAACTGATTTCATCAGTTTCTCAAATAATGACCAAATTATCTGTTTCCTAAGCAAGTAACCCCCTATAGTATTAGAATCATAGAACAAAGTGCCTTGCATAAAGGCACTTTTATTATATTAGTATTGATTATTTTTTATATGAATAATCATAGTAGCCATATCCATACCCGTAGTAATTACTGGCTTTTTTTACCACTCCATTTAATATACAGCCTTTTACTATAATTCCACTCTGTTCAAACCTCGAAACACTAACAGCAAGTTCTTTAACGGTATTACTCTCAAATCTAGCTACTAACAGTGTTGTACCTACATACCTACCAATAATTGCAGCATCAGTAACAGCTAAGATTGGAGGTGTATCAATGATTACCAGATCGTAATTCTCATCAGCCCATTTTAATAATTTTTCAAATGTTGGATGCATTAATAATTCAGCAGGATTTGGTGGGTTTTTACCACGACCTATATAATCAAAATCTCCACTTGAAGCTCTGGTTAATGCATCTTCAATTCCGCATTGCCCAGATAAAATATCAGAGATCCCAACTTGTTTTATGTTCCCTAATATTTTGTGAACATATCCTTTACGAAGATCCGCATCAATAAATAATACCTTCTTACCTGTCGATGCTATTGTGGCTGCTAAATTTGTACTTACAAAAGTTTTACCTGCATTTGGACTTGCCCCAGATATCATAAGTATTTTATTTTTCGCTTCCAACATAGCGAAATGGAGACTTGTTCGTAAACTACGTATCGCTTCAACCGCTAAATCAGTGGGATTCTCCACAGCAAGAAGCTTGGTCGTTTCTTTTCTCCAGTTTTTATTTCTATTATGATCCTTTGTAAGCCACTCTGAAACAGGAACACTTGCGTAAACATTAATTCCGGCTTCTTCTAATTGTTCGGGAGATTCTATTCCACGACGCAAAAACACTTGGATTAATACTGCTGAAACAGCCATAAATAAACCAAGGATAAAACCAACGATTACAACTAACGATTTTTTAGGCTTAACCGGTTGCGGTTCTGTTACTGCTTTATCAATAATTCTAACGTTACCAATCGCACTCGATTTTGCAATGCTTAGTTCTTGTTGACGGTTCAATAATTGTAAATATACAGCTCTACCGGATTCAACATCGCGACTTAACCGCAAAACCTCCTGCTGAGTAGTAGGCATACTACTAACTCTTTTATTCAGTTTAGTCTTTTCACTTTGTAAAGTCTGTCGTTTTTCTATTAAGGCCTTATAAGTCGGGTGTTCTTTGGTATAAAGTTGAGATATTTCAGCCTCTCTGAATGTAATTTCATTTAACTGATTATCGACGTTAACAATCTGATCCAATACAGATTTAGCCTCCATTGATAAGTCGACTGAATCTCGTTGTTTTCTATAGGTATTAAGCTTATTTTCAGCATTATCGAGGTCTGTACGGACAATTGGTAACTGTTTATTAAGAAAATCTAAACTCTTGGCATCTTGTGCAGCTTGTCGGGCAACGTTTTGCTCCAAATAATTTTCAGAAATATTATTTAAAATTTCTGAAATCTTTTTCGGATTAGAACCAGTTAATGTTAGGGTAAGCATTCCAGTATCTTTTCCTTGATCTGAAACACCAAATTCATCCTGAAGGTTACTAATCGCTTTCAGCCTTGTGAAATATTTTACAACGAATTTCTCACCTTCTTTTGCATCATAACCATTTACTATAAGCTTTACTCCATCTTTTTGAAACAATTCACCAACATTTCCTAAAGCTGTAAATGTATTGCCATCAACTTCATATTTTCCTTCACCTTTTATAGTAATGGTTATTTCCGGAGTCTTAGTTCCATTATTCTGAGGGATGTATAAATTACTGATATCAATATGACCATTTTCTTTCCCAAGCAATCGTGCCAGACCATCTCCAATTATTGGAAAATGCTTAGGCTCTATTTGCGTCTGCAAATTAAGATCATCAACAGTCTTACCGAGTATCATCCTAGATTTTAATAGAGCTATTTCAGGTGCAGACTGTGGTTGAGCATCAGGCAAAATTTGAGTAAGGCTACTTAGTATAGCATTCCCTTGTTTTTGCTCTACTTGTATCAACGCATTGGACTGATAAATAGGCGTAGCCAGTATAGCATAAAAAAGCGCTATGAATGTCACACAGGATGTAACTGCTATTATCAACTTACGATGATCAATTAGTTCACCGATAAGACGCCCTAAATCTATCTCATCTGTTTCTGTCGGTGTTTTTTTTTGGTTATTCACAGTGCTCATACAATTTTCCCTGATTAATTACCTAGTTTATCAGCCCAGCAATTAGCAGCTTGTTCAATAAGTTTATATACTGATGAAAAGGCCTCTTCACTTTTACGATAAGGATCAGGTATCTCTAAATTATTAATCCAATAACCATAAAGCATTGTTTTTCCACGTAATTGAGGTGCAATCTGACAAATATATTCAATATGTGCTCTTTCCATTGCTAATATTAGATCAAATTGACAACCTAGCTCTACATTGAACTGCTTACCTACGTGCCCAGATAATGACAAACCATTTCTTTGAGATACTTTTAAAGCTGTTTCATCAGCTTCATGGCCGACTAACGCACCAGTACCAGCGGATGCAACTATCTTATTTGGTAGTAATTTTTGCAAGTAGCGTTCACCTATAGGTGAACGACAAATATTTCCTGTACATACAACCAAAATTGAATTAAACATAAAATCACCAAGTACGAATAAATTTTCCAGTCTCAGTTATATCATGTACTCCCGTAATGGTTGGTACTAACTGGGAAATAACACGATTCCAGCGAACCAAAGGAGCAGAAGTTACATAAACAATATCATAAGGTTGTAATTGGAATTCAGTACCTAATACCATTGCCGATGCATCTTGGGCATTTAATTGATATATATTAGCAATTTTCCCTTCTTTACTATCTTTTAATTGACGAATTACGAACACGCCAGTTGCATCACTAAATGCTTGCGACATCCCTTCTGCATTTCCAATTGCTTCTGCGAGGGTCATCCCGCTTCGGTCCATTTTCAATGTGCTCTGTTTACCTACTTCCCCCATAACGAATACTTTTAAATCATCATTACGTGGAACAAACAGAATATCGCCAGGATAGAGTAGATGATTCTGTGTAAGATCTCCTTTTTGCATTAACGCGTACAGAGACACTTTTGTGTCTTTACCGTTATGTGTTAAAACTACATTTCGCCAATCCGCATCAGGGGCTAAACCTCCGGCAGCATTAATAGCATCCATCACTGTTAATGGAATATTAGTGATAGGTTGCTTGCCAGAATTCACAACCTCGCCGGTAACATATGCTTTTTGTGATCGAAATGCAGCAACACTGACATCAACCTGCGGGCTTTCAATATATGTGGTCAAACGGTTAGCAATATCCTGGCGTACCTGACTAAGAGTTTTACCTGCCACTTGCACCTTACCAATATAAGGATAGAAGATGGTGCCATCGGAGTTAACCCAGTTACCAGTGTCGCTAGCACTACGATACTGCCCTGCAGGAGTAGTTAATTCTGGATGATCCCATACGGTGATCATTAGCACATCACCTACCCCTATTCTATACTCGTAGCTACGCAGTAAATTATCCAGCTGTGGGTTTGGACGGGCCAACACTGTGTCAGGCCTGAGTTGATCAATCAAACTTGGCGTCATTGGGTATACATTGACAAGTTTATCCAAATCATAGTCGCTGTCCGGAAGTTCTACCACATTCTTACGCAGGCTGTTTAACCCTTGTCCCGGAATAACTGTACAACCCGATAAAAATCCTATTACCAATGCTAATGCCGAAAATCTAACAAGTTTTTTTTTCATAATGTCACATCATCAGTAAAACAAAATTTGCCAATTCCTGAGTAGCTGTCATTGCCGTTGATTCCTTACCGGCTTACGGAGAGATAAAAGACGACTGCCTCCGGCAGCGCTACCACCCTCTCTCTCCTATTTTCAGCATTCAGCCTTATAAACTAAACGGTATTTCTATTCCTGCACTTGCCCCGACGTCATCGCTGTCGCTATTATTAGCGTTGGTATACCACAGAGAAGTATTCAGACGGATCGACTGGTAAAGATCTCCACTCCATCCCAGTTGTACACCTTTCAATGTGTCTGAATGAGGGAAAGCACCATTAATTGCTAAACTATCTGGGTTGACTTTCGCAAAGACCAAACGGGTGCTCCATCGCTGATTACTTTCGGTAATGAGTTCAACTTTTCCAGCTAAAAGTTGACCATCCCCTCCCATTGCATCTCCAAGTGGATAGCCTTGCTGATAATAACCATCAGTATAAATATGATGCCAGTAACTGTACCGTGTTCCACTCATATTTGTTCTCGTATCATGAGCTTCGACATACCAATTTACCGCACCTTTTCCCAAACTATGATGCCCTTCAATTCCGCCCAGGAACATATTTGACGAAGGTAGGTAGCCAGCTTCATCCTCACCAATAATCTGACCGTAGAAACTTACAGGCCAACCAAGTGTCGGTTCTAGTTTGAACTTAAAATCAAAGCCGGCTAGCTGGTTACCCGGTTCGTTATCTGTCCCGGTGTTATCATGGCCAGTAAACCCATCCCAAAAGCTGCTAAAAGATTGAGGTCGCCCTTCCCCCCCCCACTGCATAATGCGTGACGCACCTAATTCTAATGACTGGAACGGCGTGAAAGTAAAACGGCCCCCTATGATTTTTGTATGAGGGTAAACGGTATACTGATTCATCTGGCTGGCGGAAATCTGGTACTGCCAGGGGCCAATCCAGCGCAGCCACCAGGTTTCCGGAGCCGCCTGTTCAGCGCGCTGCATCAGGAATCCGGTCATTGGTCGCATCGCATCCCCGCGGATCAGGCTCCCTTCATAGCCTGGCCCCCACCACTGCGGCATCTGGCCAAACGACAGCCACTGGTTCCAGAATTTTACCGCGCCGTACGCGCCGTTGGCATTGAAACGGGAACCATTGCTGATACGCTCACCACCTTCAACATTGCCCTGCAGATGAACATCCCACCAGTCGCCGCTGTTATTAAAGGCCAGCGATAGCGAATTATCTGCCGGTTGGCTTTGTGCAAAGCCCTGCGGGGTTCCCGGTTGATCGGTAGAGGTGTAGCCGCTGACGCGGAAATCAGCCTTTAATGAGGAAAGCCGCTGGTTAATACGCGCCAGCACCACCTGTTCAGAAGAATAGGAAGGTTTGGCTTTTTTTAACGCCCGGGTAATCTCTTCCTGACTCAAGGGCCAGGTAGAAAGGCTAAGCTGAATAACTCCCCGGTCAGACAGCCAGGAGAGATCGTTACGCAGTTCGTTATCATTGAGTACCAGACCAGAGGCATAAACCTGCGCACTCACCGATGTCAACAGCCCCAAAGCAAGTGCAAGACGCGCGATTTTCATCATTATACAAGATCCATTTTTAGCCCCGTTTCCGCAAGCTGGCGAGTCATGGGGAATATGAGTTTAGAGAGCGCACGCTGACGCCAGTCGTAGTATGTTTGTTCAACAGTGATGATGCAATAAGCAGTCCCTTCGAACGTAATCAGCCACGCACTATTTGAAATGTCAGTGCCACAGTCAAAACGCCAGCGACGCCCCTCACACCGATCGCCGCCGACCCTGGACATGAACTATCTCAGGTCAGACAGAGGGATAAAACGCTGTTGAGTCAGAAAGAGTGCCGATTATATACGGTGCTTGCGGATAATCATCCGTCGCAACCGGTTTTAGGAATTTAGAACATATAGAAGATGACTGCAGAATTGACGCTGACGGTTTCGATACGCTACCGCCCTTGGCTTAACAGCTACCAATGCACTGTACTTCATTTATACATTTTTGCTGGCGCAGCGCCCGCCTGATTATTAGTCACTGACAATATTTTAGCGGCATCAAGTTTACGAGATTCTGCCGGCAAATGGGAGTAAAAATGACAACTATTCGCTTATAAAAACAACCACATCTTACTCCTCCGACAAGCGGACGACATCACAATAAGATTGTTTAATAATATCTCGCTGTTCCAGCCAGCGAAACTGACCCACGCATCAATACAAAAGTAACATCATGTTTTTTAAGGGTTTTACTGACAAAATATACTAGCCAGTCAAATTGCCGTCACTTTCGTCAACTACAAAAATTAATACCTTTCATTCACTTTTTATACTTGACAAAGATAATTTAACTTCAGGTATCAGGCGCTGGCTGTCTATTTAGGATTGTTCTCAGCCACGTTATTTCCTGTGCCAGCAAAACATTGCTGCAGAATGTAGTATCAACTATTTATTTCATGAATATGAATGCGTGAGGCCGGGACTGATTCTATTATTTTCGCTGGTCTCATTCATTGTCAGCAGCACACTCAGTAAAAATGCTTATGCATATCCGCCCGGGTAAAGGGTTTTTCCAGCGGCCCAAGCTTGACGGCAATTTCGCCCAGCAGTGACTGGGTCGGCGCTTTAGTGCCAATATTTAGCAACACGACGGGGATGATAATCAGACTGAGCACCCCGCCCCAGGAGAGCTGCGCATCGACGACACGTGATGAATTCCGCTGCAGCAGCAGAAACAGCGCGCTACCGCAGGCGCCAAGCAGCAGCCCGGCAATCACTTCCGATGGGGAGTGGGCATGAATTGCCAGACGGGAATACCCCACGAGGCCAGCCAGCAGATACCCCATCACCATGGCAGTCCGACGTAAAGCAATGCTACCGCGAGTACAGAGCAGCCATAAAAAAATAGGCCAGAAGGCGGTAGATAAAGCGGTATGCCCGCTAAAACCGGTGAAATCTAACTCGCGGATGCCGATGCCCCAGCCCATAAACGCCAGTTTTGATGCACTGACAATGGCGCCGGTAATACCAAACAGCAATCCCCATTGCCAGGCAATCTGTCTGGAAGGCCTGCGCAGAAATAAAACTATGAACACGGCTGCCGCGCTGGGTAACAACACGGTACTATCACCAAAAAAAGAGACCCACTGCCAGTTCATTTATTTTTCATCCTTTGACGATTTTCCAGTTCGCAGCGCCTTTGTCCATGACGTTGGTATGGGCATACACATCCGATAACTTCACATTTTTATGCATGCATCACTGTTGTTTAATGCGTAAGCATGATCTCAGTCAAGTTTTATTTTTTTATGACAGCCAGCGGCAGGCATATTTTTTTAAGAAGATTCCGACTAACTCATTATTAGCAAACATAAAATTATGCTACTCCGACCATTCCATCACAGGAGGGCCAGCACAGCAACCAGATGTCTCTGAAGTCGTTTTTTGTTTACATATTAAGCGTGTTTCAGCAAATCAGCATAACCATCTGATTTATATTGATTAATATTTATCTAAAATAGCCTTATTTAATCTGCAGGGCTGTCTACAGAAGCATGCAACATCGCGGACTTAAGCCACATACTTCTGTAACCCCTACATTTTCACACTTCTGAAATCCGGCAGAGCCTATTTACGCGAGTAACTTCTTAATGCTCTCGCGGAATTTCGTGCCTTCTTTATGGTTACGCAGCCCGTAGTTTACGAAGGCCTGCATATAGCCCATTTTTTTACCGCAGTCGTAGCTATCGCCGGTCATTAACATCGCGTCAACGGGCTGCTTCTTCGCCAGTTCAGCGATCGCATCGGTCAGCTGAATACGGCCCCATGCGCCAGGTTGAGTCCGCTCCAGCTCGGCCCACACATCGGAGGAAAGCACATAGCGTCCTACGGCCATCAGATCGGAATCCAGGGTCTGCGGTTCGTCAGGTTTCTCGATAAACTCAACGATCCGACCAATCTGCCCTTCCACGTTCAGCGGGTCTTTGGTCTGGATCACGGAATACTCCGACAGGTCGCCGTCCATTCTCTTGGCCAGCACCTGGCTGCGCCCGGTTTCATTAAAACGGGCCACCATCGCCGCGAGGTTATAGCGCAGCGGGTCAGCGCTGGCATCGTCCAGTACGATGTCCGGCAGTACCACAACGAACGGGTTATCTCCGACGATCGGGCGCGCGCAGAGAATAGAGTGTCCCAGCCCCAGCGGCTGCGCCTGGCGTACGTTCATGATAGTCACGCCCGGCGGACAGATTGCCTGTACCTCAGCCAGCAGCTGACGTTTGACACGCTGCTCAAGCAGCGCTTCCAGTTCATAGGAGGTATCGAAATGGTTTTCCACGGCATTCTTAGACGAGTGGGTAACCAGTACAATTTCCTTGATGCCTGCCGCCACAATCTCGTCGACGATATACTGAACCATTGGTTTATCAACGATTGGCAGCATCTCCTTCGGAATCGCCTTGGTGGCCGGCAACATATGCATCCCCAATCCGGCTACCGGAATAACTGCTTTCAAACTTGCCATTCTCATATCCACCCATATAGTGATAAATCTTCGATACCCGCCTGATTACAGGTTCCCCTGGTATCAATCTATGATATTACCGTTTTGCTATCAGTCCGACTTCCAGCAAAATTCCGAAACTACATGTTTCATCAGAGAATACACTCAAAGTATTAGCTCCGACAGAGCGGTTTAAGAAAATTCTGATGACTCAGGTGTCATATGGCGCGCTGCCTCAGGATTTTCATCTGCACTTTCTTCACCCGCAGGACTTATCGCTGTATTCCCGGCAGAGAATACTGTAGAAGAAGCGTTTGGATAATGCGTAAAGTGCAGAAAAAAAGAGGGTTTATTCCCATGAACACCAGGACATAATTCATAAAAATAATCTGCAGACACTATTTTCAATAGAAAATAGCGCAGAAAGCTCACCGCTGCGCTCATCATGCCCTCCTTCACCTGTTGCCCGCTATCCATGTCATCCATCGGCACTGGCTTTTACACCTGATTAAAAGCTGCTGATATCGTCTGATTAAACAAGATATTTTGCAAGCCACGACATTCAGTAGTATGAAAACCTGGATCGCTACGATTGAGTGATTGAATCGGGTGTTTACACCTCTGCTTCTGAATCCGTCTGATTTTCATACTTCTGTTTGGTCAGAAAGGGCAATAACCGGCATTATTGATCCAGTGCACTCTCTGCAAGTTTATATTCAGTCTTCCACAGTCATATCTTTTATTAATAAGCTTATTTGCATAAAAAATAAGCGCGCACGGCTATAATTCATGCAGTTTAATATTGCCAGCCGCGGCATTTCTCCCGTCCCCGCGCCAGCCTGACGTCATAAGACGAGAATATATTGCAATTTATCGGTCGCTTATCCATGATCGTCGGATGGCACTCTCAGGTAGTATAGGTTTTAGCGAATGATGGAATGGATTGCCGACCCCTCAATTTGGGCCGGTCTCATAACGCTGGTGGTTATAGAGCTGGTCCTCGGTATTGATAACCTCGTTTTTATCGCGATCCTCGCGGAAAAGCTCCCTGCGACTCAGCGTGACCGCGCGCGGGTGATTGGCCTGCTGCTGGCGATGATGATGCGTCTGCTGCTGCTCGCCTCGATCTCCTGGCTGGTCACCCTGACCAAACCGCTGTTCACCTACCACGATCTCAGCTTTAGCGCGCGAGATTTGATTATGTTGTTTGGCGGGTTATTCCTGCTGTTTAAAGCGACTGTTGAGCTCAATGAGCGACTGGAAGGCAAAGACAGCGATAATCCGGTTCAGCGCAAAGGCGCGAAGTTCTGGGGAGTGGTCGCTCAGATTGTGGTGCTGGATGCCATCTTCTCCCTCGATTCGGTGATCACCGCCGTCGGCATGGTCGACCATCTGGCGGTGATGATGGCAGCGGTAGTTATTGCCATGAGTTTGATGCTGCTCGCCAGCAAAGCGCTGACGCGTTTTGTCAACAGCCACCCGACTATCGTTATTCTCTGTCTGAGCTTCCTGCTGATGATTGGTTTCAGCCTGATTGCCGAAGGGTTTGGATTCCCCATCCCGAAAGGTTATCTGTATGCGGCCATTGGCTTCTCCGTCATCATTGAGTCGCTGAACCAGCTGGCGCTGTTCAACCGCCGTCGCTTCCTCTCCGCCAATCTCACGCTCCGCCAACGCACAACCGAAGCGGTGATGAATCTACTTAGCGGGCATAAAGAACACGCCGAGCTCAGCAGCGATACGGCCGCGCTGATCGACAGCCAGGCCGATAACCCGCTGTTCAACCCCCAGGAACGCCGGATGATTGAGCGGGTGCTTAATCTCAACCAGCGCACCGTCAGCAGCATTATGACCTCGCGCCATGATATCGAGCATATAGACCTTAGCGCCCCGGAAGAGGAAATTCGCGCCTTGCTGGAGAAAAACCAGCATACCCGACTGGTCGTCACCGGCGGAAATGATGATGAAGATCTGCTCGGCGTGGTTCACGTCATCGACCTGCTACAGCAATCGCTGCGTCATGAACCGCTCGACCTGCGCGTCCTGCTTCGTCAGCCGCTGGTGTTCCCTGAGACGCTGCCTCTGTTGCCAGCGCTGGAGCAGTTCCGCCATGCCAGGACCCATTTCGCCTTCGTGGTGGATGAGTTTGGTTCCGTTGAGGGGGTGGTGACCCTGAGCGATGTGATGGAAACCATCGCCGGCAATTTACCCAACGAAGCTGAAGAGATTGATGCCCGCCACGATATCGCAAAAAATCCTGACGGCAGCTGGACCGCCAATGGGCATATGCCGCTGGAAGATTTAGTGCAGTACATTCCCCTGCCGCTCGATGATAAGCGCGAGTATCACACGATTGCCGGTCTGTTGATGGAAAATCTGCAGCATGTCCCCGAAGCGGGAGAAGAGGTGAAAATCGGCGACTACATCGTACGTACGCTGCAGGTCGAGAGCCACCGGGTACAGAAAGTGCAGATTATCCCGCCGCCGCCGCGGGAAGATGAACTGAGCTACGAAGTGTAATCCCCGCAGTCGGTAGATATGCCCCGGTGGCGCTGCGCTTACCGGGGCTACAGGGAGAGTTCGCTCAGGTGGCCCGGATAAGGCATTAGCGCCGCTATCCGGGCCGGTAAAGTCGCTCCACCGGTCAATCCCGGTTAGTGTTTCTCAAGCAACTTCTTCACTTCTTTCCCGTCCTGGCTGTTTTTATTACGTTCAATCCAGTCATTAAGCCGCTGTTTAGCTTCATCCTGCAGCTGTTTACGCAGTACCTGGTCAACCTGCAGACTGTAGCTCAGCGCCTGCCATTTCCCGTAGATACGCAGCGGAATCGCGGTCTGTTTGAGCTTGTCGATAAGCTTGCTTTCGCCTTTCCAGCCGCCCAGCACGCGCACGTTAAAGCGCATATCGCACTCTTCTTTCAGCAAATTCAGGTCGCCCTGCCCGGTCAGCGCCATCATCTCTGATTGCCCCTGCAGGCTATGCAAGGTGACCTGTCCCTGCGCCAGCTGCAGCTCGCTGCTCATGGCATCGAGGCGGGTCGCGTTGTCGTAATTTTCCTGCGCCTGCACATTGGTGCTGCGCTCAACGGCCTGCTGCACGAGCTGCTGGAAGTTAAGCCCTTCAGTGCGGGTATTCGCCATCTGTATCTGCGCATCCCCTTGCCAGCGACGACGGAAATCGTCGGCATCAATTCTTTCGCCGGAGAAATCTCCGCTTAAAGAGAGCTTACCGGTCAGATTGAGCGAATAGTTAAAGGCTTTCAGGATGGTGGCAATCTCAACGTTATCCAGTTTGGGCTGGAAAGAGGCTTGCGAGGTCTCTCCCCGCGCGTCGAGGGTGCCGGGCAACGATATCAGGCCGCCATCCAGTTCGCCCTGAAGCTGGTTGATGGTCAGCAGTCCGAGCTGATTACTGATGTCGCTTTTCACCTGAGTAAAGGTCATCCCACGCCACTGAAGCTGGTCGGCCGTCAGCGCCATATGGGCGGTAAAGCCGCGCAGGCTGTCGTAATCTTCCTGAATATCGCTGTCGGCAATCACCGGGCGCAGCTGCCTCGGCTGGCTTTGTCCCTGCTGGCTGGCGCCAGAGTCCGTCGCCGGTGAACCGTGCGTCAGCAGACTGTCGAGGTCAAGAGTCGTGGCGTGAAGATTGAGACTCCAGTCGGCCCGGTCGCCTAAAATCACGCTGGCGTTGCCGGCAATCGTGCTGCCGTTCGCCGTCAGATTGAGGTTATCGAAGCTCAGCTTTTTCTCGTCTTCCTGCCAGTTCGCCTGCATACTGCCCTGCCCGCTCACCCCGTTAGCCGGCAGCTCGGCGCCGCGCAGCTGCCAGTCGAGCCGGGAGATGTCAGCCTTCAGAGAGTGCGGATAGTCACCGCCCTGAACCTCAGCGGTGAAAGAGAGCGCCAGATCGCGCTGATCGCGGTTGATTCGCCCGGCAAAGTCGAGGGTCGCGTGATGATGCTCATCTTGATCCATCTGCAGACGAATATCGCGCACGGTCACCTGTTCGCCATCTTCATGCTGGAAAAAGAGGACGCTGTCCACCACCTGCAGCTGCCGCACGTCGTAGGACCAGCCGCTGTCTTCCGCCACCAGCGGCAGCGGATTATCATGAGGAACTACCGGCGCATCCTGGCCGCGAACGGCCTCGGTCTTCGGCGTCAGCTGAATGACCGCGCCCTTGAGCATCACCTGTTTGACCTGCAGCTGATGGGAAATCAGCGGCATAAGGGCGACATCGAGACGCATATTGTCCGCGCGCACCACCGGTTCAGCCGCCCCCGGCGCCGTCAGCGTCATGCGGCCGGAAAGAATACTCAGCTGCGGCCAGACGTGCCAGCGCAGCGGGCCATCGAGTTCGAGCTGATAACCGCTACGTTCCGCCACCTTATGCACCATATAGGCGCGAAAATCGTTGGGATTGACCAGCAATACCAACGCGGTCAGCCCGGCGACAACCACCGCCAGCAAGATCATCAGCGTCGTCAGAATTCGTCTCATGGCACCCTCAGTACACCGCTTACGTTATCAATCCTTGTCGATTCGGCTCGCCACCGCGCCCTGCTGGTCGCGATATTTGGCGTCTTCACGGCGGTTATAGGGCCGTGCCGCAGGGCCTGACAGCGGTTCAAAACTCAATGCGCCGATCGGCATCCCCGGACGCAGCGCCAGCGGCAGCTTGCCGGAGTTAAAGAACTCGAGCACGATGCAGCCAGACCAGCCGGGATCGATACGGTGAGCGGTGACGTGCACCATCAGCCCCAGACGCGCCAGAGAGGAGCGTCCGTCCAGCCAGCCAACCAGATCGGCCGGTAGCGTCACCGACTCATAGGTCACCGCCAGCGCCAGCTCTCCCGGATGCAGATAGAAGGCTTCGCCTTCCGGCAGCACGATCTCTTCGCTCATCACCCGATCCAGCGCCGCGGTCACTTCCGCTTTTGGCCCGCTCAGATCGATAAAGGGCGCCGTGTGGCCGCGAAACGTGCGGAATTTATTCCCCAGCCGAACGTCTACGGTCGCGCCGTTAATACGTTCAATGGGCGGGCGCGGGCTGATAGATAGCCGCCCCTCATCCAACCAGGCTTCTATATCTCGGTCGCACAGACGCATGAGCTCTCTCCTTTATGGCATCGCGCCCCTACACCTTCCGGGGCTAAGGGCAATTTGGGTTCTCTTTGCACGTTACACAATTCGTCTGTGTTATTCAAAGAACTGGCTGATTTTTGCCTTCAGAATATCAATCGCGATGCGGTTTTTACCGCCGCGAGGCACAATAATGTCGGCATACTGCTTGGAAGGGTCAATAAACTGCAGGAACATCGGACGAACCGTTTTCTGATATTGCGCCATCACCGAGTCCATCGAGCGCCCGCGTTCATTCACATCGCGCTTGATGCGGCGCATCAGGCAGATATCCAGCGGCGTATCAACGAAGATCGAGAAGCTCAGCTCATTGCGCAGGCGAACATCCGTCAGCAATAAAATCCCTTCGAGGATGATCACTTTCTTGGGTTCAATGTGGATCGTTTCCGGCATACGCGTATGTTCAACGTAGCTGTAAACCGGTAATTCAATCGGCTGGCCGCTTTTCAACATCTGCAAATGTTGAAACAGTAAACTGTGATCCATCGAGCTGGGATGGTCATAGTTCGTTTTAACACGCTCTTCCATCGACAAATGACTTTGATCTTTGTAGTAGCTGTCTTCCGGAATAACGCCAATATGTTCATCACCAACCTGTTCACGCAATTCGCGATACAGCGTGCTGGCGATAAGACTTTTTCCCGAAGCCGATGCGCCGGCGATACCTATAATGACGCACTGATGAGACGTATCAGTCATAACTTTTTTGCGACCTGATTAACCTGGATGTATATACACATAACCCTTCGAGCTGCCGCCACGTGACTCGGCTTGCAGCCTCGCCCCTGTGGGGTTTGTTCAAAACGCTAACGAGTTTTGAGGCGCATCTCGAATAATTTCATGTATTGGAAGGGTGACGTTTGACCGTCAAACGCGGCAATTATAGGGATTTCAGCGCGTCGATACCAGTGATATGCACCCTGCATGGCTATTCCTCAGTCGGCGCCCATCCTTCGCTATACCAGATATGCAACAACGCATAGGAACGCCACGGCTGCCAGCGGCTGGCGTAACGGGCAATGCGCGCCGGGGTCATACCGCTAAACCGCTGCTTAATCAGGTAATCATCCGGCAGAAAAATGTCCTTCGCCTGCCAGCCGCGCAGGGCAAAATAGCTGGCGGTCCAGCGGCCGATACCGGGCAGCGTTTGCAGCTGTTTCATCCCGGCCTCAATGTCGTCCGGCGCCGCCAGCGGCAGCTGACCGTCAATCACCGCCTGCGCCAGATGGATCAGGGCCTCGGCGCGCCGCAGCGACATCCCCAGCGCTTTAAGCGCTAACGGATCCGCTCGCGCCAGGCTTTGTGGTTCAGGAAAGAGCCTGTATTCCGGCGCCTCCGCCAGCGTTTCCCCGTAAGCCGCCGCCACTTTTGCCGTCAGCTTCGCCGCCATCGCCACGCTGACCAGCTGCCCCAGCACCGCGCGCACTCCTTGTTCAAAGGCATCAAGCGATCCCGGCAGGCGCAGCCCAGGACGCGCGCTGGCCAGCGCGCCCAGCGTCTGGGCCACCCGATGCGGGTCACAGGCTAAATCAAACAAGCGCGCAACCCGGTCGTGGCATGCATCGGCCACCGGCTGCAGGCCGTCAGATAAGGTTACGCGTAATCCCTGCGCCGCCATATCGGGCTCAACCACGATCAGGCCGCGATGGCCCGCGAGGGAAAAGCTGCGGGTGTAACGCCCCGCGCTGAACGTTTCAATACCCGCCACCGCACGGGCGCGTAGAAAACCGAATATCCATTCCGGGTCGTAGGGGGCGTGCCAGGGTAACAGCGTCATCATTTCTCCTTCTTTAGTTGCCTCAATGATAGACGCTCCACGTCCGACATACCTTGCTTTTAAATTCCAGTTGTCGCCGTGGCGGCAATCCGCTAAAGTCGCCCCCCTTCTTCACTGGCATGGGGATTTTTCAGGTCATGTTTATTGGTTTTGACTACGGAACCGCCAACTGTTCGGTTGCCGTAATGCGCGATAACCTTCCGCAATTGTTAACGCTGGAAAACGGCAGCAAGCTGCTGCCATCAATGCTGTCGGCGCCGACCCGCGAAGCGGTCAGCGAATGGCTCTATCGCCATCATGACGTGCCGACCAACGGCGCTGAAAACCAGGCGCTGCTGCGTCGCGCCATCAACTATAACCGCGATGAAGACATCGACGTCCTCGGCAACAGCGTCCAGTTTGGTCTGGCCTCGCTGCATCAATATGTCGACGATCCGGAAGAAGTGTACTTCGTTAAATCCCCGAAATCGTTCCTCGGCGCCAGCGGCCTGAAGCCGCAGCAGGTTGCGCTGTTTGAAGACCTGGTATGCGCCATGATGCTGCATATTAAACAGCAGGCGCAGACCCAGCTTCCGGAGGCGATTGACCAGGCGGTAATTGGCCGGCCGATCAACTTCCAGGGGCTGGGCGGCGATGACGCCAATGCCCAGGCGCAGGGGATCCTCGAGCGCGCGGCGAAACGCGCCGGTTTCCGTGACGTCGTTTTCCAGTTTGAACCGGTTGCCGCCGGGCTGGATTTCGAAGCGACGCTCAGCGAAGAAAAACGCGTACTGGTCGTCGATATCGGCGGCGGCACCACCGACTGTTCGCTGCTGCTGATGGGGCCGCAGTGGCGGCAGAAAGCCGATCGTCAGCAAAGTTTACTCGGCCACAGCGGCTGCCGCGTCGGCGGGAACGATCTCGACATCGCGCTGGCCTTTAAATGCCTGATGCCGCTGCTGGGGATGGGTGGCGAAACTGAAAAAGGGATCGCCTTACCGGTGCTGCCGTGGTGGAACGCCGTGGCGATCAACGATGTGCCGGCGCAAACCGATTTCTACAGCAGCGCCAACGGTCGTTTGCTCAATGACTTGCTGCGCGATGCCCGCGATGCCGATAAAGTGGCGCTGCTGCTGAAAGTCTGGCGCCAGCGTCTGAGCTATCGCCTGGTGCGCAGTGCGGAGGAGAGTAAAATCGCCCTCTCCGCGCAGGAGCAGGTGACCGCCGGGCTGCCGTTTATCGGCAATGAACTGGCCACAGCTATCAGCCAGCAGGGACTGGAAGCGGCGTTGAATCAGCCGCTGACGCGTATTATGGAGCAGGTTCAGCTGGCGCTGGACAACAGCCGCGAAACGCCGGATGTGATCTACCTGACCGGGGGGAGCGCCCGCTCACCGCTGATTAAGAAAGCGCTGGCGGCCCACCTGCCGGGTATTCCGATCGCCGGCGGAGATGATTTTGGCTCCGTTACCGCCGGTCTGGCCCGCTGGGCGCAGGTCGTTTTCGCTTAACGTTCACGGGGCAGCCCTGCCCCGTTTTCCTCTGTGGCTTCTCCTCCCGGAACGCCACCGCCGAAAATCGCGCCATGGCATAAATCAGCTTCCCGGAAATGGGCTCTCGCCAGGCAAACATGCGCTCCCAGCGGTTTTATCATCGCCCTGCTTTCCCGGCAGTAGCGTTTTATATCGCAGCATAGGCAAAGCGACATCATGTTACCCCGTTTGGGGCTCGTCATGCCAGATACCCTCACCGCGCATTCCTTGTCTGACGCGGCGTAGCGAACAGGTCTGGCCAGTATGACCTGCTGCAAATAACGCTGGTACAATCTCCCCGCCCCCTGCAGAATGCTGTGCCGTCTGAAACTGCGCTTTTATTTCCCGACATCCGGGGGGACCGCCTGTGCATGTCGCAGACATGATTGATTATTCCAGTCACCGTTATTCATCCATGCCGCAGGGGGGAGTTTGAATCGTATACGCGCCGTTCCTGGCTTCGCCGCGTCGTTCGCCTGGGGCTACAGAGTGCTCTTCTGGGTCGGCTTTAGCATTGCGGCCAGCCTGTCGTTTTCTTCTCCCGTCGCGGCGCAAAGTCGTCAGATTGGCATTGATATTCCCGTGCAGTGGGTGACCGATATTGACGGGTCGATGACGCTGGAGGCGTTTCTCGCCCTGCCGGAGAGTAAGCTCAATTCGGGGCAGCGCATCCCCTCATTTGGCTACTCATCGAAAACGTACTGGTTTAAGAGCCGCCTGCCGGCGGCCGATTTTGACGGTGAATCTCGCTGGCTGCAGCTCGGCCCCTCCTTTATCGATCATCTCAGCGTTTTCTATCGTCCTGCCGGCAGCGATCTTCCCTGGACGCACAAAGAGTTTGGCGACCACGCCTCGACCCGCGATAGCGACCTGGACTATCGTGAAAGCGTTCTGATCTTACCGCCGCCCCCTGGCGACGCGGGATACGAGATGGTTTTTCGCCTGCGCAGCAGCAGTACCCTGATTCTGCTGGCGACGCTCTCTTCTCCACAGGAGTTTGTCAGCAACGCAACCCGGGATACCGCATTCTGGAGCTTCTATTTTGGCCTGGCGGCGATTGCCAGCGGAATTGCCCTGTGGCTTGCCTTAGTATTACGTCGCCGCCTGCTGTGGGGAATTTGCCTGTTTTCCCTCAACTATCCGCTGGTGGCGGCGCTACACGGCTACCCGGAATGGTTTTTTGGCGATGCCGTTCTCCCCGTGCAGGATGCGATGATCAGCTACCTGTCATTGCTCAGCTACGCCACCGCGCTGTGGTTGCATAGCGAGGTTTTTGATCTTAAAAACAATATGCCGCGCCTGCACCGGCTGCTGCTCGTTGCTATTGGCGTCAATATTGTGCTTCTCGCCAGCGTGCCCCTCGGCTTTTATGGGCTGGCCATGCAGATCGAGGCGGCGATGTTCTTTATTGCCGCGCCGATTCTGCTGATCACCTCATGGCTGCTCTGGCGACGCAAAGCCATCGATTTGAATACGCTGCTGTTGGGACTGCTTCCGCCCGTCTACGTGGCCTCCGCCGCGCTGGTGCTTCTCTCGATACACGGGGTGATCCCTTTTCATAACACCATCTATTCCGCCTGGCAGTACGCGCTGATTGTTCATATTGTCACCGTCCTTATCATTGCGGTCCTGCGAGTACGGGCCGAAAATCGCAGGCTGGTGCAAAAACAACAGCTGACGCGCGAACTGCAGATCGAACGCGAAGCAAGCTTTCATCAACGTCAGTTTATGGGGATGGTGGCGCACGAGTTCAGAACGCCGCTTTCGGTTATCCAGGCCGCGCTGGAGAACCTGCGCCTGTGCTCTCCGGAGCCGGCGCAACGGCCGCGCCTGGACCGCATGCAGCGCGCCACCACGCGTCTGGTTCAGTTAACCGATAACTGTCTGGCCGATGCCCGGCTCTCATCCAGCGCGCTGCATGTCGATAAGCAAAATGCCGATCTGCTAGCGGTCATTCGCATGGCGGCAACAGTGGTTGAACTCTCGTCAAACCATTTTCTGACGATCACCCTGGCCGGGCGCACCGTCGACGCGACGACCCGTTCGCCCCCCCTCTTTGCCGATAGCGCGCTGCTGTGCATTGCGCTGGCCAATCTCCTGGACAATGCGGTGAAGTACACGCCGTCCGGCGAGATTGCGATTGCCATTCGCCCAAACGCGAACTGCTGTGAAATTGCGATCCGTGACCAGGGACCGGGTATTGCCGTCGATCATATCGACCAGATCTTTGAGCGTTACCGGCGCGGTGCAGTCCGCACCGCGACGCCCGCCGGCACCGGTCTTGGACTGTATGTCGCCCGGCAAATCATACAAGCTCACGGCGGTGAGCTTTGGCTGGCCAATAACGGTCCGACGGGATGCGAATTTGCGCTCACGCTGCCCCAGGATGACCTACCACAGCAGAAGGGTAAATCATGACATTACGCGTGGCCATCATTGAAGATAGCGCCGATCTCCTCGATGAACTGCTGGCCTTCCTGCGCTTTCGCGGCTTCGACGCATGGGGGGTACACAGCGCGGAAGCCTTCTGGCGGCAGCTGCATCGTGACCCGGTGGATATTGTACTGGTTGATATTGGCTTGCCTGGCGAAGATGGCTTCAGCGTTCTGGACTATCTGCATGAGCTTGGCGAGTACGGGCTGATTGTGATGACGGCCAGGGGGCATGAGCAGGATAAACTGCAGGCGTTCAATCTTGGCGCAGATTTCTATCTCATCAAGCCGGTGAATTTTTCCGTTCTGGCAGAGACCATCCATGCGTTGGGCGCCCGGCTGATGCAGCAACACCCCGGCTCCCCGGTCGCGGCCCCCGTAGCCGAGAAATTAGCCTCTTCATCCTGGGTACTGCAGCCGGAAAACCTGGTGGCGCCGTCCGGCATAGCGCTGCCGCTGACCCAGCAGGAGCATCGGATGATGGCGCGCTTAATGCGCAATCCAGGCGAGGTCTGTCGCAAGGTCGATCTGCACGCGTTTCTTTTCCCCGATGAAATTGAGGCGGAGCTGCACCGCATTGACGTGGTGATCAGCCGACTGCGCAACAAAGCGCGACTGCACGGGGTAACATTGCCCATCCGGGCCATTTTTGGCAAAGGCCTGGCGTTTATTCCCTGAGGTTTCTCATCGCCGTCGTGCCAGCGGGCAGACGCACTCTTCGCCAGTTTTATTATCCATAAGTTATTCATTTTGCTGTTGTTGTTAATTTTTCTTATTTTTTGAGAGAAATGAGAGAAATGAGACTGACAGTGAATTAAGAATTTTCTTACATTGACCTCATGCCGCAAATGTCGTGACCGAAATCAGCCATGCTGCGGAAGGGGAACGCGCGCCCCCTTTCGCACTAGCCAACCTGCGGACAGGCGGGGTTTAACCCTGCCAGGGTTTCGTTCAAGGCGGCGACGTTACGCGAATATTCTCTGCGGCAGACGCCGCGACGCTAGCAGCTTCACGCGGAATAACAGAATAATAATATTCGCATTCACGCCGAGGCGTATTTATCACAGCATAAAACTCAGTTAAGGATTATTCATTATGGCCTTACAAACGTGGCTGGCCTTATTGCTATGCCTGTTTTTCCTCGCTGTCTCCGTTTACAGCCTTATTTCTTATATAAAAGACAGGAGAAAAGAGCGTATTCCTTTCGCGAACAGAAAAATGCGCAGAAAATAATCGTGGCAGCCTCCTGCCACTGCCGTCGTGGTTATGAAAGGTTATTCTTCCGTTCATAAATACGATATTCCTGAGACACGGCAATTGCCGTAAACGCCCGAAAGGTTGCTCGCAGCATGGCTATATGCCAGTGCCGCAGGATAGTCACGTCATGAGAAAAATAAATATCGCGATTATCAGCCGCAACACCTTCCTCAGGGCGTCGCTAATGGCAATTATCCACGATCTCACCCGGGCCAGCGACGCCCTGACGATTGAGTTCAGCGGTCACTCCAGCGAGTTGTCCGCGCAGGACATCATCATCGCTGAGATTCTCCCGGGTGAGATTCACCTCTGTAATACCAGCATTAAAAACCGTAAGAAAAACAGTTCAGTGATCATTTTGCACCGCTATGATGAGCTGCCGGAAAAGACGCGGATCGTCAACTGCCTGAAAGATGTCACCTTCGTTCCCGTGAGAACGGTCAATATTGACAGCCTGCGTGAGATTATTGGCCGGGCGCTCGCCAGGAGTGAAGAGCCGGAGTCAAAACGGGCGCTCGACTCAACATCAATATGCGCCAACTGCCCGCACAAAAGCCTGTCGCCTTCGCAGGTCGTCGTTGCCCATGGTCTGATGAATGGCTTTGATATTGGTAAAATTTCCGCCCTTCATCAGCTCAGCCCGAAGACCGTGATTTATCATAAAAATCAGATCATGGAAAAATACGGACTGAATAATCATTATGACTTCTTTCAGTTCATTAGCGTGTTAAAAGAACGCGGATAAAATCAATCAGCGCATCTGCGCGCACAATTGAAACAGGGAAAATTAGGAATTCAACGGGTTGCTCAGGTTATCCGTTCTGAAAACAAGCTTACCCGCGGGAAATAACTTCTCATCCACCGTAGCTAACCGATAAAATTATTCACCACCCGGGTATAAAGATACTGCCGCGTATTTTTGTACCATGAAAATAATAGGTTAATCGGGGTGGATTCGTTTCGTCACATTGCCCCTTGCGTGCCTGTTGGGGGCCTCTTTTTCCGCAACATTTTCCCGCGCTATACGAGAGAACGCCCTCCGCGAAGAGGGCGTTGAGCAATCAGGCCTGCACCTGCTGAGGTTGCGCTTCCGGCTCCTCTTCCTGCAACAGCCCTTCGTTTTTCGACAGCATCGCCGTGGCAATTCCGTTGCCCAGCACATTGATCGCCGAACGGCCCATATCAAGGAAATGGTCGATGCCCATCAACAGCAAAATCCCGGCGACGGGGATATTGAAGCTCGGAATCGTGGCGGCCAGTACCACCAGCGCAGAACGCGGGACCCCGGCAATCCCTTTTGATGCCAGCATCAAGGTCAGCATCATGACGGTAATTTCGCTAAAACTCAGCTGGATGTTATAAGCCTGGGCAATAAACATCGAAGCGAACGAGCAGTAGACCATCGACCCCACCAGGTTAAAGGAGTAGCCAATGGGCAGCACGAAGGAGACGATGTTGCGCGAGCAGCCAAAACTGACCAGCCGCTCCAGGGTCTTCGGATACGCCGCCTCAGAGCTGCTGGTGGTGAACGCCACCAGCACCGGATCTTTGAGCATGTTGAGCAGGCGGAAGACCTCTTTTTTCAGCACCATATAACCTACCGCCAGCAGCACCGCGCTGGTCAGCAGCACCGCGATGTAGTAGCCGCCGATAAAGGAGGCGTAGTTAAGCAAAATGCCCATCCCCTGCGAGGCGATAACCGATGAGATGGCGGCAAAAATAGCCAGCGGAGCCACGTACATCACATATCCGGTGACCTTCAGCATGATATGAGAGACGACGTTGAGCGCGGCGACCAGCGGCGCGTTGAATTTCTCCCCCAGCGAGGCCCCGGCGATGCCGAAGAACATCGAGAACACCACGATTTGCAGAATTTCGTTGTTCGCCATTGCCTCGGTAATACTGGTCGGGATGGTGTGAGACAGGAACCCTTTTAAGCTCATTCCGCTGACCGCAAGGCCGGTATCCACCGACTCTTTAGGAATCGCCAGGTTTAAGCCTGCGCCGGGATGTTCAATGGTCACAATCACCAGCCCGACCAGAATAGAGAGGATCGACGAGGTGATGAACCACACCATCGCCTTACCGCCCACTCGCCCGATAGTCGCGGTTTCTCCCAGACGCATAATCCCCACCGTCAGCGTACTGAAGACTAATGGCGCAATGACCATCTTAATCAGCCGCAAGAACATGTCGGTAAAGAGCGTAATATTTTCTGCCCATGAGGTAATTGTGCCCGGAGAGGCATACGCATGAATCACCGCGCCGGAGAGGATCCCCAGCAGCATGAAAATAACGATAAACAGCGTGAGTTTGTTTGCACTTGCCACAACAATGAACCCCTGATTTATTTAATGTATTGATTTTAATGCACATATGTTTTTTTTATCCGTATGCATTAAACATTCACCACATAAATTGAATAAAAGACGCAAGGGTTACAACTCTTTTTTAGTTATTTATCTCTGCAGTTGATAAAACTGTTGATGCATATCAATCCTCATCCACTCCGCGGCCGCCGCCGCGGATTCTGACGCCCGATGGCGGAGGTCTCCCGGCCGCCCGTTTTACATCGCCAGCCCCCCGCCGCCGGCATAAGGCTGCTTGCCGACTATTTTCATCACCTCGGCGCCAAAGGTGACAAATGGCGCCCGCCGGCTGGCGTAAATCAACCCGCCGACCTGCGGACGGACCGATTGAATCATATCGGTGAGAGGGTCGATAATCTCGGCCACCACCTCATCGGCGCTGACCCACTCGCCGGGCTGTTTCAACGGTACGAGGATCCCGCTCGCCGGCGCGGTGACAATCTCTCCCCCTGAAAAGGGCAACATCAGCGTCTCCTGCTGTGGGACCGGCGGGCATGCGCCCGCCAGCACGCCGCGGTATTGCAAGTAACGGTACAGACGTTCGGCATCCTCACGAGCCAGCGCGTGATTCACATCCTGCTGACCGCGCAGCTCCACGGTCACCGCCATACAGCCAGGCTGGCCGTGCTGCCATTGCGGAAAGCGGGCGGCCAGGCGATGCCAGGGCAACCCGCAGGCTTCATCAAACGAGTAACCGCCGCTCTCTTGCGACAGCAGTACCGTTTCAATACCTAAAAAGGCAGCCACCACGCCGGCCTCCGCCTGCCAGGCCGGATCGGCATACAGGTGCAAAATGGCCCGATCGTCGCAGTGCAGATCCAGCACCACGTCGGCATCACAGGCCAGACTCAGCAGATGGTGGCGTAGCGCCTGAACTTCGCTGCGCAGCGGTTCGGCGGCCAGCGCCTCACGCATCGCCTCGCGCACCTGCTGCAGGTATGCTTCACGGGTCAGCGGTTCATCGGCGCAGAGATACCGCTGCGCAAGGGGGGCCAGATCGGGAAAATCGCGGTTAAAGTTGCGACCGCTCGCCAGGTCAAATCGCCCGATACCGCCGTTGAGCACCACCTGAGCCAGGCCCGGCGGGTTAGCGACCGGGACGAGGATAATTTCACCGCGCAGCTCGGCGCGCCGTTCCGCCTGGTTGAGTAATCTTTTAAGATAATGCAGAACCAGCATGCCCGGGATTTCATCGGCGTGCAGTCCCGCCTGGAGATAGATTTTTTCTCCACGGCCGGGTTCGCCAAAGTGAAAATGGGTTAATTGCCGCTGCCCACTCAACGCATGTTCGGGTAAGGTATAGTGTTTAATTTTCATTGGACATCCTATCTGTGGAAAAGAAAGCCCGGCTTGACCGTATCGATCACAAGATCCTTGAAATCCTGCGCCGGGATGGCCGCATTTCTTATCAAAAGCTCTCGGAGCAGGTAAACCTCACCGCCCGTCCCTGCCTGGAACGCGTACGTGGCCTTGAGCGTGACGGCATTATCCGTGGCTACAGCGCGGTGATTGAACTCCCCGAACCGGAGCATGCCTTCGTGGTGCAGGCGCAAATTGCGCTGGCCGACCACGGCCGCTCACAGCCGGTATTTGAACAAGAGATGCGCCAGACGCCGGAGGTGCTCGACTGCTGGCTGGTCAGCGGCAGCTTTGACTTTCTGGTGCGTATCGGCTGTCGCAGCATGGCGCACTACTGCCAGCTGGCCGACAGCTGGCTGACCAGCAAAAAATTTCGCGTCGATAAAATCGTCACCCTGACGGAACTGCAGTCCATCAAACGCTCCTGATCAGGGGCGCTTGATAAACGCCAGCCAGCGTCGTTCCGCCCGCGAAAAGAGGTAAATCAGCAAAAAAGTGCACACTAAATAGAGCGCCGCGGCCATCAGGAACGGGATAAACGGCGAGTAGGTAATGGCATAAAAGGCGCGCGCCACGCCGGTGATATCCAGCAATGTCACGGTACTGGCGAGCGAAGTGGCGTGCAGTAAAAACACCATCTCATTGTTCAGCGCCGGGATCCCGCGCCGCAGCGTAGCGGGCAGGACCAGCCGGCGAATAATCTGCCACTTAGTCATGCCATAGGCTTCCCCGGCCACCCACTCCTGACGCGGAAACGTCGCCATCATCCCCGCCAGCAATTCCGCGACATACGCCGCGGTGTTCAGCACCAGCGCCAGGGTGGCGCAGAAGGTTGCGTCGCGGAACAGCAGCCAGAACGGCCGATCGTTTTGCCAGCCCAGCTGGACGATGTCGAACTGAGACAGCCCGTAATAGATCAGCATCAGCTGCAGATAAAGCGGCGTGCTGCGGAAAAACCAGGTGAAGCCGCGCACGGGCCAGGCCAGCAGGCGCGGACCGTAGGCCTGGCCAATCGCCAGCAGCACCGCCAGCACCATGCCGGGCGCCAGGGCGAGCAAAAACAGCTCCGCCGTCATCGCCAGCCCGCTCGTGGAACCGTTGCCGTCACTCCACAGATAGCCCGGTACCGCCTCGATAAAGGTCTGCAGATTCATTGCGTCGCCCCCGCCGTTGACGAACGCAGGGCGTAGCGCTTCGCCAGAAGGCTAAACAGCCAGCTGGACAAGGCGGTGATGACCATATAAATCAGCGAGACCAGGAAGTAGAACAAAAAGGGTTTCTGCGTGGCGCGCCCGGCCTGTTCCGCCAGCCACACCATATCTTCTAAACCGAGAATGGAGACCAGCGCCGACGCCTTCATCAAACCCAACCAGTTATTATTGATGCCTGGAATGGCAAAGCTCAGCATCTGCGGCAGCATAATCCGCCGGAAGACCAGCCACGGCCGCATGCCGTAGGCTTCAGCCGCTTCGGTTTGTCCCCGATCGACGGTGAGAAACGCGCCGCGAAACGTCTCGGTGTAATAGGCGCCAAACACGAAGCCAATCGCCAGCACGCCGGAAATAAAGGTATTAAAACGCACCGGCCCAAGTCCTGCCAGCGACAGCAGCGCGTTGACCAGCATCTCGCCGCCAAAAAACAGCAGCAGCATAATCACCAGCTCCGGAATGCCGCGCACCAGCGTGGTATAGCCGGTGGAAAACCAGCGCAGCCAACGCGGTCCGAACAGCTTAATCAGCGCATTCACCAGCCCCAGCAGCAGCGCCACCAGCAGTGAGACCAGCATCACGCACAACGATACCCCCGCGCCGCGTAACAGTAGCGGTAAATAATCTGCAACCATATTCTGTCTTCCACCCGTTGCGTAAAGGGGCGCCGCTCGCCGACCGCGCCCTCCCCTTTACGGCTTAATTGCCGTAGATATCGAAGCTAAAGTACTTTTTCTCAATCGCGGCGTAGGTGCCGTCGGCGCGGATCTGCTTGATGGCCTCGTTGAGGGCGTCGCGCAATGCCGGATTGTCTTTATTGACCGCAATGCCGACATCAGACGAGATGCTGCCGTCGCTGATAACCGGGCCAGCGAAGGCGAATTTTTGCCCGCGCGGCGTGTCAACAAAGCTGGTCGCCGCCTGGATATTATCCTGTAAGGAGGCATCGATACGCCCGGAGAGCAGATCCAGATAGACGTTGTCCTGATTGGCGTAACCGACGATCTTCACGCCCTGACCGGCCCAGTGGGTTCTGGCGTAGGCTTCATGGGTTGAGCCGGTTTGTACGCCGACGGTCTTGCCCTTAAGACTGGCGGCCTCCGGCAGCAGCGGACTCCCCTTGCGCGCCACCAGCTGCGCCGCGCTGCGATAGTAGCGATCGGTGAAATCCACTTCCTTCTTACGTTCGTCGGTAATATTCAGCGAAGCAATAATTGCATCAAATTTATGCGCATTCAGCGCGGCGATCATGCTCTCAAACGGCTGCTTGACGAAGACGCACTTCGCTTTTAGCTGCGTACAGAGCGCATTGGCAATGTCGATATCAAAGCCGGTGATCTCGCCGCTGGGCGCCAGCACGTCAAAGGGCGGATAGCCACCGTCAACGCCGAAGCTGATGGTGTCAAACTGCTGGGCGGCGAGCGGCGCGCTGAGCGCCATACAGGCCAGTAAAGCGGTAATGCGTGTTTTCATATTCTGTTACCCCTGATGTCAACGACGTGGCTAAAAACGCAGTGAAAGGCAGGTCAGGCCGCCATCCATTTTCTTAAATTCGCTGGTATCGAGTTGCACAACCGGCATCCCCAGCTTGCTGATCTCGCCCAGGGTATAGGGGTACCCCTGAGGCGTAATTAATGTGTCGTTGATCCAGAGCGTATTCCCGGCGTACGACTCCTCTTCCGGGATCACAATGGTATTGAACCCGCTAAACGCCGGGTGATTGACGTACCCTTCCGTCAGCAGCAACGTATTGCGTCCGACATAGTTGACGATGGACTTCAGGTGCAGCCCGGCGCTCACGTCAATGGACGTCACCTGATAGCCATGCGGCTCAACGGCAGCGGCAAACTCGCGGATCCCCTGCTCATCGGTACGCGCCGTCTGGCCAACAAAGAACTGTTTACCGACCAGCAGCACGTCGCCGCCATCCATATGACCCCGCTCGCTCATGTGCACCAGTGGACGAAAACCGGCAAGCACCGGCGCTATCGATGCCACTTCCCCCTGGCGACTCGGCGCGCCGGGATGAGTGATGACCGCCAGTTCCGGCATGACGACCGCGGTATCTTCAACAAAGTGGGCATCCGGATAATCCGCAGCCGCAGGCAATACGGTCACTTTCAGGCCGAGCTGCAGCAAGGTTTCGACATAGGCGAGGAACTGACGCGTGGTGCCGGCAATATCCGGCGCGCCGAGCCGGGCGGTGGTTTGACCGGCGGCACAGGTTGCGGCCGGCAGGCGGGCGATAGCCTGGTTAAAATGCATAGAGAACCCTCAGGTGACTAGTGATCGTTGTTGTTCCCGACATGCCGGTAAAGCAACGGGTTTTCTTGATTATCAAACAGATGTTGTCACCAGTCCGGCTGAATAGCCGGCCACAAAGGTCAATTTACGCTGTATATTGCCGGGGAAACGACGCATTCCGCTGTCGGATGACGGGCTCTTGCCGAAGGCTAGCGCGGCGCGTTTGCCGCCGGATGAGAGGGAGAGACGGGAAGGAGCAGCGCGGTGAGTTTTTCGATCGGCATCGACCGGTAAAAATACCATCCCTGAATTAACGCATTTTCATCGAAGGATTTGACGAACTCAAAATCCGCTTTACTCTCCACGCCTTCAAAAACGATTTGCTTATTCAGCCTGCAAACGACATCAAGAAGCGAGGTCAGAATAGCTCGTTTATACTCATTCTTAAGTCCGTTGACGAAAAATTTATCCAGTTTTATCTCATCATAAAACACTTCGGTTAACCACTGCAGGTTTGAAGAGCCGGTGCCGAAATCATCGAGGGCGATGCGCAATCCGCGGTTCATCGCCTGTAAAGAAAAGGCGGCGATTTTTTTATAGTATTCGCCGCTTCTTTCGGTAATCTCAATTTTAATCTGCTGAGGGCGAATACCTTTATGTTGCAAAACCCGCAGGAGATTATCTAAATAAAGCGGGTCATTAATTTCATATTTGCCGATATTAATCGCGAGGGTAAAGCGGGCGTCGGCGAGCAGAATGGTTTTCAACTCGCTGGTGGCCTTCTCCATCACCAGCTGCGAAAGATCGTGGTAAACATTCAGCTGTTCGGCCATTGAAATAAACAGCTCCGGAGAGATGTGACCATAGCGCGGATCATGCCAGCGAACCAGCGCCTCGACGCCGACTATGCGTTCATTTTTAGCGCACACCAACGGCTGATATTCCATGTAAATGCGCTGATTAATAATCGCTTTTTTTAAGCGAAACTCCAGCGATCGCCGTTCGCTGAGATAGCTCAGAATGGAATAGACAATCGCGGCGCCGAGAATAAAAGCCGCGCCCACCATGAGGACGATAAGGAGCGGAGAGAGGGACAAAAATCCCTGTTTTCGCTCCGTCAGATGAGTGCAAATATCGAATTTACTGCTGCATAAGCTAACGCTTATCGACGACCTTGCCCCGATCGCGAATTTCATATTATTAAGAAAAACATGTTCACCGTTCAGGCTGGTTAAAGAAAAATTAAAACCGTGGTGCTGGCGGGAAAATGTGCTAAAGGCAAATGATGAGGTAAAGGAAATAATATTGCCTTGTTGGGTCATATCGAGAACCACCCCGTACGGGAGATAGTTTTTTACGCCCGGGTAAATACGGTATCCATTCGGTACGACATATTTTTCGGCGGGGAGCGGCAGCGGTTTATCCAGCCTGCCCCAGTTGGCGGTGCAGGCCAGCTTACCGTTCTCCACGATGCCAATGTCTTCCACGCTGGCATACTTCCAGATAACCTCTCGCAAGGCCGCGATCGCCTGTTTGTTACAGCCATCAAGATGTCGCTTCTGCGCGTGATCAATAGAAGAGATGATTTGCGTGGTCACATCTTCGGCGTGGGCGAGAAGCTCATGGCTCAACGTATCAAGCTGAGCGCGCTGGTTATTTAACATCACAGCGTTGGTCAGCAAAACGGAAAGGAGCACGGCGATGCCGCCGCCCGTCAACAGCCATTTCGTCTTATGGATAAATTTCATCGTCTCTGCACAACTCCTGGTGGATGCCGGTATTCGCGTGACAAATCCGGACACCCGACGTACCCGTCCCTGCAGTACAGATCTATAATCTTGATAATAATGGCGTCAGGGCGGTTATACCAGACATGAAAAATCGCCTCGTCCAGCCAGAACCTGGAGCAAACGCGCAGGCTACGGCGAATGACGGGTCAGTTTTGCCCTCTTTTTTAGCCTAACCAGCTCATCGAAAAGCGTTTTATCCAGACATATCTCAACAGTCTTTTCATAATTCCTCCATTTTTGCGGGGCGTTTGGTCACTAAACTAGTATCATTTCGCGAAACGTTTCAGGATGAGATAGCAAATTAATGAAAGGCAGTCATACACTCCGTTGGGGCATCGCGCTGGCGGTCATCGTCATTGCCGGTGCCGGGTACTGGTTCTGGCAGAGTCGTGAAGCGACAAACGCTACGCCTGCGGCGGCAAATGGCTCACAGCCGCAGGCGCCAGGCGGCGGTCGCCATGGCCGCTTCGGCGCGGCCCTGGCACCGGTTCAGGCGGCAACAGCCACCAGCGAATCGGTGCCTCGCTATCTCAGCGGCCTCGGTACGGTGACGGCAGCCAACACGGTGACCGTACGCAGCCGGGTGGATGGCCAGCTGTTAGCTATCCACTTCCAGGAAGGCCAGCAGGTCAAAGCGGGCGATCTGCTCGCCGAAATCGACCCCAGTCAGTTTAAAGTCGCGCTGGCGCAGGCCCAGGGCCAGTTGGCGAAAGATAAAGCCACGCTCGCTAACGCCCGACGCGATCTCGCCCGCTATCAACAGCTGGTGAAGAGCAATCTTGTTTCCCGCCAGGAGCTGGATACCCAGCAGTCGCTGGTCAGCGAAACGGAAGGCACCATCAAAGCCGACGAAGCCGCCGTGGCCAGCGCCCAGCTGCAGCTGAACT
>ERZ773187.340-NODE-340-length-46516-cov-30.025376_pt1 | contig 46516 bp, 37 predicted proteins | sample MGYA00511242_ERZ773187 | MGnify/ENA primary metagenome ERZ773187 (study PRJEB29015, sample SAMEA2737744) | human gut metagenome | biome: human gut; feature: human-associated habitat; material: faeces | place: China | collected 2012 ...
GCAAAGTAAAAAGGGGCTGTGAAGAAATGAGGATTCATTTCTTCACAGCCCCTTTCCTTATTTCAATTTCTCAAGCTCCATCATAGCCTTGTACACCATATCGAAGGTGATATCATACGGCTTCACACGCATATCCTTCGTGTGCAGGCAATTCTCTACCAGCTCATCCGGATGCGCGGGATCGATGCCGATGTCAGCCAGGCAATGCGGAAGACCGATGGACTTGGCAAAGCGGTAGATCTTATCCCGTTCTTCGATCTGTCCATCCATCGTCAGCATGACCTGCAGACCGTAATTCACGACTGCGCCGTGCAGATGATTTCCCTTGTGCGGCGTGCGGGTATGGCTGTTGTAGATCGCATGCGCCAGGCTCGAGTCCAGATCATCCTCGATGCATACAGACGCCATCCCCGGCGCCACGATGATAGAAAGGATCGCCGGCTCCAGTGCATCCGTCACGATGCCCTTGTCCACCGCTTCGAGCGCCGCCTTGCCATACTTCAGGATGCCGGGCGCTACATTCTGCGCATTTCTGACGCCCGTCTCCTGCACCCATGTGAGATCCATGCCGCGTGCGGAGAACGGCACCTCGTACTGTTTCGCCAGCGCATCACCGAGACCGGCCCAGAAATATTCACGCGGCGAATGTGCGATGACCTCCGTATTGATGAACGTGTGATAGGCATTGCGGTCGCGATAGATCGAGCCCTTGAAGCTGTGATCCGGATGGTACATGATGCAGACCGCCGTGACGGACGCACAGTTCGACGCCAGCGTCGGGAACGTGAAGAGCGGTTTCTTCAGAAGATGCGTCGCCCACTTCGCCGTATCCGTCGCACGGCCGCCGCCGACCGCAAAGACCATGTCCGCCTTGCGGATCTCCGGGATCCTCGTCAGCGCCTCTGCATTTTCAAAAGTCGCGTCATCCCCGTACTGGAAGCTGCCGAGAATCTCGATCTTTCCTTCGATCGCCTTGCGGATCAGCGGCTCCGCCGCCGCTCTCGACTTCTCACCGCCCACAATGACCGCCGTCTTGCCATAGTCCAGGCAGATATCCGGGATGGCATCATATGCATCGACCCCGATCGTGAAATGAGGGAAAAATGTACTTTTCATAGGAGTTCCTTCCTTTATACTCATAGGTAAAATTTTATGTGAACTATTATAAGCAGGAAGAGCGAGAGATGCAAGAGAGGAGGCAAGGATTCCAGTGGCGACTTCGCCGAGATCGAGGGCTCAGGTCGCAGCTGTTCTGGCATTCGTTATCTCACATACGACGTTTCCCGCCGCTCAGGATGACGAAACGGGACGATGCCCGAAGGCTGAAGGATAGAAGTCAGATGTCTGGCGTCTGATATCTGATGTCTCCTAGTCTCCCAGTCTCCTAGTCTAATCCCTGCTTTCAAACTTCAAGGCGCGCCCCACGACCTGACCACATTGCCCCTAGCATTCATCGCCCAATAATGATACCATAGGGACATATCTCTAAAGGGAAGGAAGCACTATGAAACGACCGCAGAAAGTGACCCCGGAAAGCCGGCTGAACCAGTACGCCCGTAAAATGTACGGCAAAGAAAAATTCGAAAAGCAGTGGGACGAAGACTACGAGACAGAAAGCCTCACCGGCAAAAAAGGCGACAAGAAAAAGATCCGCACCGCCCTGAACCGCAAGCTCCGCCACAGCAGAAAGCAAGACATCGCTGACGGCGGCGCCTATAAAAAAGAAACCTCGTGGGAAGAATAGAAACCCGGTGATCGCGCCTTTTAGACCGCGTGCGCGCAGCACGCCCCATTCCTGCCCCCGCCGCGCATCCCATAATTATCAATGAAAGCGTCTTACTATGATCAAGAAAGAAGACATCCTCGTCCTGGACACCGAGACCACCGGCTTCGGCCCATCAGCCGAGATCCTGCAGCTCTCCATCGTAAATGGACTGGGCGAGATCGTGATGAACGAATATTTCCGCCCTGCACGCGCCACCTGCTGGCCCGGCGCCGAAGCGGTGAATCACATCTCCCCTGCCATGGTCGCAGGCAAGCCCCTCATCAGCGAGAGGAAATTGGGCATCGAGAAGATCCTTCACGCCGCCAAGATCATCTCCGGCTACAACCTCCCCTACGACCAGAAGATGCTCATTCAAAACGGCATCTACATCCCGAGCCGTTCCAAAGTCCGCTATCTGGACCTCATGAAGCCTTTCGCCAAGACCTATGGCGAGCCGAGCAGCCGCTATCCGGGAAAATATAAATACCAGAAACTCATCACCTGCGCGAAATACTACGGCTACTCCGAGGAAGGCTGGCACGACAGCCTCGCTGATACGAAAGCCACCCTCTACTGTTTCTGGAAAATGGTCGAAGACGGCAGCATCTGCATAGAATAAGAGATCATCGAGCGGCGCCCCTTCACAGAGCGCCGCATTTTCATGAAACGGAAAAGGGCGCGGCACACCTCCCCTTGCCCCCGCTCTCCATTTCCCCGAAAGGAACCCCATGCCCAAGAAATACTACGTCGTCAAGCGCGGACACCATGCGGGCGTCTACTACAGCTGGAGCGACTGCCAGAAAGAAGTCACCGGATTTCCCGGAGCCATCTACAAAGGCTTCGCCACCCAAGCAGAAGCCGAAGCCTGGTACGGCAAGCCCATCGCCCCGCCGCCGAAAGCCGCGGCCCATGCAGCCATCCCCAGAAAGCCCGCGCCAACGATCGAAACACTCGAGAAGAAATACCCCGCCTACGCCGAACCCACGGACATCAGCTGCATCTCCTACGACGGCAAGACCGAGCGCATCATCCTTCCCGAGACACTCATCATCTACACCGACGGCTCCTGCCTCGTGAACCCCAATGGGCCCGGCGGATTTGCTGCCGTCTTCCTCACTGCCGAGGGCAGCGAGCTCCTCACCCTCTCCGGCGGCGAGCCCGCCTCTACGAACAACCGCATGGAGCTACGCGCCGCCTACGAAGCACTGAAGCTCCTGGATGACGGCATCCGCCGCACCATCACCTTCCACACCGACAGCAAGTACCTCCAGAAAGCCATCACCAACCGATGGCTCTACAACTGGAAACGCAACGGCTGGCTCACCGCCGCCAAGACCCCCGTCTCAAACCAAGACCTCTGGAAAGCCCTGGACCGTGTCATGACGCCCCACCGCCTCACCTTCGAATGGGTCAAAGGACATGTCGGGACCAAGTACAACGAAATGTGCGACACCCTCGCGAAAGGCGAAGCGATGAAGTTTAAGAAATGGTGACTGGGGATGAGTGGCTAGGGATTAGACTAGGAGACATCAGACGTTCTCGTATCGTCATTTCGAGCGAGGCGAGAAATCTTTCTTGCAGTCCGATAAACGACGCACTCGAGACGCATTTCCCCGCTCTCTTTCATACCGCCTGCGCCCTATCCGCCCCTTCGGGGCACCTTCCCCTCGAGGGGAAGGCTGACGATACGAGAATACCATCTTCTAAAAAGACGGCGCACTACCCTTGTGAGCCCATCCGCTCCCCGTATCGTCATCCCGAGCGCAGCCGAGGGATCTTTATTGCACTGCCGCATTATGCACGCATGCGCCCTCTCTCAAACGACACCTTGGTGCTTTCTTTTTCTCCTTTCCCTTGCTCACGGTTTATCAGTCTGCAAGAAGGATCCCTCCACTTCGGCCCTCATGACACACAAGAAAGACGGATCGTCTCACATCCTCTTTCATACCGCTGCGTAGAGTTGTGCCTCTCCGAGGCACTCTATCCTGCGCCTTTGGCGCGGGCCGTTTGGCCTCACAGGAAGGCGCCTTAATGGGCAGGCTAGGCGCCTCTTTGGATTAGGCCAAACTCGGAAGTCCCTCTGCGGGACTTCCGTCTCCAAGGGCCTACTCGTATCATCGGAGTGACTAGGGACCAAGAGACTAGGAGACTAGGAGACATCAGACGTTCTCGTATCGTCATTTCGAGCAAAGCGAGAAATCTTTCTTGCAGCCCGATAAACGACGCACTTGAGACGCATTCCCCCGCTCTCTTTCATACAGCCTGTGCACTATCCGCCCCTTCGGGGGCACCTTCCCCTCGAGGGGAAGGCTGACGATACGGGAATACCGTCATCTATAATGGCAGTGATACCCCAAAAGCTAATCTGAATGGTTTCCTGCCTAAGCACACCTTAGATCTTGGTGGCACCTACGCACAGGATAAATTTGATGCCAGCCTCTATGGGCGTGCCATTTGGGGACGAGAAAGTGGTAAAGGGTATACTGGCAAGATTCCGTCCGGATTCAAAAATTACAGTGTTTGGGATTTTTCTATGAACTACAAGCCTGTTAATTATGCAAAAATTTTCTTTAAAGTGAATAATCTTTTCGATGCCTATTACTGCGATGTAGGAACCTTTAGCACATCCTCCTATGGAGATACAACTGACTGGTACTCCATGCCGGGACGCAATTATGAACTGGGCGTCACATTCCAGTTCTAAGGAGCGAGCATTAGCCATCACTGCATGATGCACAATAAAAGCGATGAGACAAAAATCTCATCGCTTTTATTGTGCATCGTTGCGCCGCAACCTCCGCCCTATTCAAACACCTCATCCAGCCCATGAGGATAGAGGAGGAAGTCAAAGACGCTCATAATGAGGATCCCGTCATCACCGCGGCGCGGGCGCATGACATCCTTGACGAGGATGATCTTCTTGAACCCATCTGAAAGGGCGAGAAGAGAGGCCTTCTCCTGACGAAGCTTCTCCTCATCCGGCAAGTGGAAGGCGGACTGGATGTAGTATCGCTTATTTCCCAGACTCGCGATGAAGTCCACTTCGAGCTGACGGCTCAGCATCCGCCCACTCTCTTCATCGAGTATTCTCCTATTCACTACACCAACGTCCACCAGATAGCCGCGGCAGCGCAGTTCATTGTAAATGATATTCTCCATCAGGTGCGTTTCCTCTACCTGTCGGAAATCAAGCCGCGCATTGCGGAGTCCCACATCCTCGAAGTAGTACTTCACTGGCGTGTCAATATATTTTCTGCCTTTCACATCGTAGCGGACGGCCTTCTGTATCAGAAAGGCTTCTTCAAGGAAATCGATGTACTGGCGAATGGTATTCAGGCTGAGTTTCGAATGGAAGCGGCTCTGGAAGGTCGCCAGGATCTTGGTCGGATTCATCAGCGTACCGATAGAGGAGGCGAGCACATTCACCAGGTCTTCCATCCCCTCCGGATATTTGAGCTTATGCCGTTCCAGGATGTCCTTCAGATACGTTTCCTTGAAGAGGCTCTGCAGGTAGGTGATCTTTTGCTGCTCTGTCTTCATAGACGCGACCTGCGGAAGACCGCCATAGGTCGCGTAGTCAGCCCAGCCGTGGTACATATCCCCGTCGTACTGCTCCATGAATTCCGAAAAGGCCAGCGGGTAGACATGGATCTCGTCCCCGCGCCCGCGGAAGGCGGTCAGTATGTCGTTGGAGAGAAATTTCGAATTGCTCCCTGTCACGTACACGTCCACATGTGACTCATACAGGAGGGAATTCAGCACTTCCTCAAAGTGATCGAGAAACTGTACTTCATCGAGAAGGATATAGTAGTCCCCTTCATCCGTCATGCGCTCGTGAATCCAAGAGAGGAGCATGTCGGGATCTCGGTAGCGCCGCATATCCCATCGGTCGAGCTGCATGGTGAGGATATGATCCATCGCCGTTCCCTGCTGCATCAGGTAACGAGCAAAGAGATTGAAGAGAAGATAAGACTTCCCACTTCTGCGAATCCCGGTCACCACTTTGATCATGCCATTGTGCATGCGCTCCACCAGCGCATCCATGTATTTCTGTCGTTTGAACTCCATCGTAGCACTCCTCTTCACTGAAAATCAGACGCAATATTACGTCTAATTTTCAGTACATCTATCTTTTGAAATCACCCATTATGAAATGTATAATCAGGTTTTTCTCCTGTATATATCGGTTCTTTCATGATTATTATACCACGCACGCATGACTCTGTATATAATTCACGGGCTGAAAAACAGACGCAATATTGCGTCTGTTTTTCAGCCCGTGATTTTCCCTCCCGACGTTCCCCACTTGCTTTTCTTTCGCAAAAAGAATAAAATATGACAGGTAAAAATTCACAGTCAGGCAAAGGAAGGAGGCTCTTTCGTTTTTTCGAAAGCCTCCTTTTTTCTAGGAAAACACTGATTCAATCGTTGTCAGACTGAATCAGCGTTTCCCTAGGACTCGCACCCCACTTATCCCGCTTTCGTATGTTCCCAAAGTGGGAAAGGGGATACATGAAGGCAAGAAGTCTCCCCGTCTGATTTCCCTAATCCCCAGTTACTAGTCACTAGTCACTATTTCCCCAAAAGGAGAACGCTTATGAGCAAAAGAATCATCGAGATCGAGGAGCGGCTCCCGCTCCTCCCCACCATCCCCCTCTCGCTGCAGCACCTCTTCGCCATGTTTGGCTCCACGGTGCTGGTGCCCTTCCTCTTGAATGTAGACCCCGCGACCTGCCTTTTCATGAACGGCATCGGGACGCTCCTCTACCTCACCATCTGCAAATGGAAGCTCCCTGCCTACCTCGGCTCGTCCTTCGCCTTCATCTCGCCAGTGCTGGCGGTGACGGCGACGGCGGGCATGACGTATGCGGATGCCCAGGGCGGCTTCATCGCCTTCGGTCTCTGCTTCATGATCATCGCGCTTCTCGTGAAGAAGATCGGCGTCGGCTGGATCGATGTCCTCTTCCCGCCGGCTGCCATGGGCGCGATCGTCGCGATCATCGGGCTCGAGCTGGCACCGCTCGCCATGACCATGTCCGGCTTCATCGGTGAGCCGCAGGGCATGAGCGCAGCGACTTCCATCACGATCTCCATGTTCACCTTGATCGTCACCATCCTTGCAACCGTTCTTGGGCGCGGATTCATCTCCATCATCCCTATCCTCATCGGTGTCATCGCCGGTTATATTCTCTCCGTCTTCATGGGTGTCGTAGACTTCACACATGTAGAAGAGATGCCATGGTTCGCCCTGCCGACCTTCTATGCACCGCATTTCAATCTCTCTGCCATCATGATGATCCTTCCGGCGCTCTTCGTGGTCCTCGCCGAACATATCGGCCATCTCTTCGTCACGAGCGATATCGTCGGACGCGACCTCATCAAAGACCCGGGACTTCACCGCTCGCTCTTTGCAGACGGCCTGTCGAATATGATCTCCGGCTTCGTCGGCTCTACGCCGAATACCACGTATGGGGAAAACATGGGCGTCATGGCGATGACGGGCGTCTACAGCACCTGGGTCATCGGCGGTGCTGCCTGCTTTGCCATCCTCTTCTCCTTCATCGGAAAGATCGCTGCGCTCATCCACGGCATCCCGACTCCGGTCATGGGCGGCGTCTGCATCCTCCTCTTCGGCTTCATTGCGGCTTCCGGTATCCGCATGCTGATCGAAAAGCATGTGGACTATACGAAGTCCAGAAATCTGATCCTGACCGCAGTCACGATGATCTCCGGCCTCTCCGGCGCGACCATCGTCCTTGGGCCGGTGCAGCTGAAGGGCATGGGCCTGGCGACCGTCGTAGCGATCATCACTTCGCTCGCCTTCCTCGCCTTCGATAAGATGCATATCTCGAATGAACAGTGAGAAATGAGGGGAAAGGGTTAGTCCCGAGGACGTGCTGTCCCTTTGATTGTGAATGAAGGCTTTGCTCGAATGAGGAATGAGGAATGAAGGTGGCGGCTTCGCCGAGATCGATGGCTCAGGTCGCAACTGTTCTGGCATTCGTTATCTCACATACGACGTTTCTCGTCGCTCAGGATGACGAAACAGGGCGATGCCCGAAGACTGCCTGATAGCAGGTTTCCTCGTATCGTCAGCCTTCCCCGCGAGGGAAGGTGCCCCGAAGGGGCGGATAGGGCACTGGCGGCATGAAAGACAAATGAGGAAGAATGTCTCCTCGTCTCCTAGTCCCTAGGCACCAGTCACAAGTCACTCGCGCCCCCTAGTCTCTAGTCACCAGCCAAAGAACGTGCTATACTACAGTTGACATCGTGATTGACCGCAAAAGGCCGCCCTGCTTACGGGGCGGCCTTTTGCGATGAGGTCTACTTTTCAAAATGCACGGGTGGCACGGGGCTCGGGTAGAGCTGCTGGGCTTCCGCGATACAGGTCTTCAGGATCTCCTGATTCTTCCGCTTCACCATGCCGGAGATGCGGAAAAGGTCGATGATCCACCAGATAATGCCTATGAAGCAGCCGCAGAGAATCCAGAGAAGGATATTCTTCACCGGATGTCCGAGGTAGAAATAGTACACGCCAAAGACCACCCATAGGATGTAAGCGGTCGATGCCTTCTTCTCACGGTTCGCATACAGGGTCAGCGCATAGTCCTTCTGCTTCTCCGTGAGCAGATTCAAGAGGGCGATGGATGTCGGATCGAGATGGGTGTCCATGATGGTTCTCCTTTTCCATGGTTTTTCTTAAGGAAACACGGATTAAATCGTTGGCAAATTTTATTCTTGAATTTTTATACATGGCGAGGAATAACCTGACGCGAATAGCGAGCTATTTAAGGAAGGCTATGACGAAGTCATGTATAAAAATTCTTGTAAAATCTGACTCTGCGATTTAATCAGCGTTTCCTTAAAACAGCCGTTCCTTCAGCTTGATGGCCTTCCACTTGGCGAGCGCCTGCTTGGCTTCTTCACTCGCATGTGCGGTGAGGCGTACATGGCCATCGAGACGCTCCTTCATCGTGACGGCGGGGTCGATGTAGGGCTCGAAGGTTTTATAAAGATTGTTCTTTGTGATTTGTTCTGATAGATTCATGATGGGCTCCTTTTGTGAGGGACTGGTGACTAGGGATTAGGGACTAAAGCCCGGTCAACGATTGACCTTCACTTGAAATTCTTCTGCGTCCAGACGGAAGATCGCCGCCCTTTCAACCATGGCATCGCTGATATCCCAGTCCCGCGGCGAATAGTGTTTCATAAAAAGAGTGAGAGCCTTCTTCGCCTCTTCCCTTTCTTGGATCATGGACACACGCCCGCTTCCAATGACGGACTTGTAGTGTGTGGTGAAGCGGCCCGCGTCTTTTTCATCGGGGATCACCATCTGATCACCGTCGATGCAGAAGCCGACGTCCGGCTTTTCTTGCAGGATCTCGTACTTCAGTCCTGCTTTGGCACCGTGGAAATAGAGAGCCAGATGCCCGTCCTCATAGGTGAAGGCATAGTTCACCGGCACCACGTAGATCCGATCGCTGTCAGAAAGTCCGAGATGGAGGACTTCCTGATTCATCAGGATGAAACGGATGGCATCTTCGTCCGTCACCTTTCGGTCTTTTCTTCGCATGGGTGTGTTCTTGGGCATGGTTTTTCCTCCTTCGTTGCACTTACCCTTATTATATGTTTTTTCCTACATTTTTGTGAAGTCCCTTCTTGCCATTCCCCATCGCACCGCGTACAATGGGAACGAAATCATTAACAGGTTCTGAAGTTTCAACTTAAGGAAACGCTGATTAAATCGCAGAGTCAGCTTCTACAAGAATTTTTATGCATAGCTTCGTCATAGCCTTCCTTAAATAGCTCGCTATTCGCGTCAGGTTATTCCTTGCTATGCATAAAAATTCAAGAGTAAAATCTGACAACGATTGAAGCAGTGTTTCCTTAAAACTCTACGGCGCTTTATGATGATGCGCCGCCCCTCTGCGGAACCTTCAGAACCTGTAGAATCTGCTGAACCTTTTTATGAAAGAAGATCTTACTATGTACAAAATCCAAGTCTATATCCCCTTAGAATCTGTCGATACCATCCGCGAAGTCATTACCCAAGCCGGCGGCGGACGGATCGGAAATTATGCAGGGTGCATGTCCTGGTGGCAGGTGCACTCCTCTTGGACCAGCCTGCCCGGCGCACACCCTTACGACGGCGCCGTCGGAGAAACGACGGAAACGGATGAATACATCCTCCAGTGCCGCGTCGATGATGCCCACCTCTCTGCTGTCCTTTCCGCGATCCGTGAAGCCCATCCCTACGAAGAACCTGTCATCGATGTGGTGAAGCTTTGGAAATGAGAGCTAGGGACTGGTGACTAGTGACTAGGGATTAGGAAACCGGAAGACTGAGAGACTGGAAGACATCTGACATCTCAAACGGGCATCGCCTTTCTTTATACTACGGCGAAGCCGCCACTACCATTTCCATTTTTCATTGTAAGAAGGATTTCCCATGCGTATTACCATCATCGGAGCCAGCCACCTCGGGCTGACCATCGCGAAGCTGCTCGCGAATGAATCTTATGACGTGATCTTGGTCGATGAGAACGAAGCCATTCTCGAATCCATCCGAGATGAGCTCGACATCCTGACCATCCATGCCGACGGCACAAGTCCGTCTCTCATGCGGGACCCCGACATTCGGAAGAGTGATTTCCTGGTCGCCGCGACAGCCTCTGACGAAAGCAATATCATTGCCTCCATACTTGCCAGGCAGAACAGCATCCCTCACACCATCGCGCGCATCCGCGAGATGAAGTATTTATCCGAGCCGGCGTCCTACCTGCATGAAAATTTCGACATCGACCTCATCCTCTCGCCGGAGCTCATCACGGCGCGTGAAATTTTCCAGCTGCTCCGGACACCGCACGCGCTGAACATCGAGGACTTTGCCGGCGGCCGGGTGCGCCTGCTCGAGACGAAGCTCTCCAGCGCCTCGCCGCTGATCCATATCCCGCTTCATGCTCTCTCCCTCCCGCCTTCGCTTCTGATCGCCATGGTGCAGCGGGACCATGACATCCTGATCCCGCACGGCGACGACTGCCTGCTCCCGATGGACAATGTATATTTCCTCGGGACACCGGCCTCCCTTTCTGAAATGGAATCCCGTGCGAACCTTCGCGTGCAGCGAAAGGCGAAGAAGGTCGTCATCATCGGCGCGGGCCGCATCGGGCAGGCGCTCGCCCCCATGCTCGAGGCGCAGGGGCTCTCTGTCAAGGTCATCGACAAGGACAGGAAGCGCTGTGAGGCCATGGCGCAAAAGCTCCGGAAAGGTCTGGTCCTTGCCGGTGACGGTACAGACATGGATCTTCTCACCGCCGAAGGCATCGGCGAGGCAGACACCGTCATCTGTCTCACCAAGGACGAACGGCTGAATATGATGATGGCGCTCCTCGCCAAGCACCTCGGCGCGCGGCAGACCATCGTGCGCGTCATAAGGAGCGAGTATGCCCTCCTCATGCAGCAGGTCGGCATCGACATCGCGCTCTCCACCCACATCCTCGCTGCCGGTGAAGTCCTGAGCTACATCCGAAAGGGCAGCGTCGTCTCGATCTCCTTTCTCGAGGGCGCCCGCGTCCAGGCCGCCGAGGTCATCCTGCAGACAGGCGCTCCCGCCTGCGGCCGCTCACTCATGGAAGCGCGTCTCCCCAAGGAATGCCTCGTCGGCGCACTCGTCCGCGGCGAAGAGATCCTCATCCCTGATGGACGCACCATACTCTCCGCGGCTGACCGCGCGATCCTCATCATCCAAGCCGATCACACCGATCAGGTACTGCGGTACTTTAGAAACAGTGACTAGGAGACATCAGACTCCCGTATCCTTATTTCGAGCAAAGCGAGAAATCTTTGTCATCCGCGGCGAGGGACTCACGCTTTCCCCACATGTGCCGCGCACTTCTCCGCTTTCCTCATCTGTCTTTCATACCGCCCCTGCCCTACCCGCCCCTTCGGGGCACCTTCCCCTCGAGGGGAAGGCTGTTTTTATACTTCGCGGCACTTAGATCCTTCGACTCAGTTCTCATATTTTCAGATAAGCAATTTTTTAATATACGACGTTTTTCTCCGCTCAGGATGACGAAATGTGCCGCGCCACCCCCTTTGAACCTTTTGAGCCCTTTGAACCCTCTGAACCCCCTCCTCCTCTGTTATTCCCACTCAAGGGACAGCACGCCCCGTGGGCTAACCTGTCATCAAGAGACCTTCGGGCATCGCCCCATATATATTTGCGGCGAAGCCGCCACCACAACCCTGAACCCTGAACCCTTAAACCCCGAAATCATGAATATTCAAATCATCTACTCTATGCTGTCCCGCGTCCTTGCGGCCAGCGGAGCGGCATTGCTGCTGCCGCTCCTGCTCCCGCTCTATGAGCAGGGGCCGATCCTTCCCTTTCTCGTGCCGATGCTTCTTTCCGCAGTGCTCTCGCTATTTCTGAAAAGAAAAGGGGCGGCGATCGAAAGCAGCCTGACGCCGCGGGAAGGGACCGCCATCACCGCTCTTTCCTGGATCGCCGTATCCCTGCTCTATGCGCTCCCCTACTGGGTGAGCGGGAGCCTCTCTCCCTTAGACAGCCTGGTCGAGAGCATCTCAGGCCTCACCGGGACAGGCGCGACTGTATTTACCGACCTCACCTGCGTCCCCGAAAGCCTTCTCTTCTTCCGCTCGCTCACCCACTGGCTGGGCGGCCTTGGCATCATCGTCTTCTTTGTCGCCCTCTTCCCGCAAGCCGGGCGCGGCACCGTGCGTATGATGCAGACAGAAAGCACCGGCCCCACCTCGTCGAAAGCGCTTCCCCGCATCCGCGAGACAGCGCGCGCCCTCTTTGCCGTGTACGCCGTCTTCACCTCTGTCTGCTTTCTTTCCTACCTTCTCTGCGGCCTTTCTCCCTTGGACGCGCTGAATCACGCCTTCTCCACCATTGCGACCGGCGGCTTCTCGACAAGAAATGAAAGCATCGCCTACTACCACGACGCGCGGCTGGAAATGGTCATCGCTTTCTTCATGATCATTTCCTCTGCGAACTTCGGCATCTATGTCGAAGCATGGAAACGCGGCGTCTCCGTCATCTGGAAGGATACGGAATTTCGCACCTACCTATCCATCGTCGCCATCGCCACCGTCCTCATGACGCTTTCCCTCGTCCTACAGGACGACGCCTCCCTCCTGCCAGCGCTGAGAGAGACCTTCTTTCACGCCGCATCGATCTCCTCCACCACCGGCTTTGTCGCCGCTGACTTTGACCGGTGGCCCGACTTCTGCCGCTTCCTCCTCCTCCTTCTGATCCTTGTCGGCGGCTGCGGCGGCTCCACCGCCGGCGGGATGAAAGTCATCCGCTTCATCCTTCTCGGGAAAAGCATCTTTTCCCTGCTGAAACTCCACCTCCACCCCCGTGCCGTTCAGGCCGTCTCAGCCGGAGAAAACCGCTACTCGTCCGACGTCCTTTACCGCGTGCTCTGCTTCTTCTTTCTCTACATCATGCTCGCCTTCCTGTGGGCCGCGATCATGATGTTTGACGGGCTCGCCTTCCTAGACGCTCTCGGCGTCTCCTTCTCCACCATGGGCAGCGTCGGCCCCGCATTCGGCCAATTCGGCGCGACACAGACCTACGCCGCACTCCCCACCCTCTCCAAGATGGTCGTCTGCCTCTCCATGCTCTTCGGCCGTCTCGAGTCCATCACTCTGATGTGCATCTTCATCCCCTCCTTCTGGAAACGAAGCGGATGGTGAGAAATAGGGATTAGTGATTAGTGGCTAGGGATTAGAAATCAGATACCGCTCATTCCAATTCAAATCGGCAAAGTCGATTTTGCGATGCTTCGCATCGTCTAACCTCCGCCCTACGGGCACCTCCTTCCAAAGGAAGGAGGGAGCGATACGCGCCATCTAAGGGAACGCTGATTAAATCGCAGAGTCGGATTTCATATGGATTTTTATACATAGCTTCGTCATCATCTTCCTTAAATAGCTCGCTATTCGCGTCAGATGATTCCTTGCTCTGCATAAAAATCCAAGAATGAAATCAGACAACGATTTAATCAGTGTTTCCCTAAAAACGCCGCGGCGCTTCTATATTTGATGCGCCGCTCCACCATTTCTCATTTCGCATTTCTAATTTCTCATTTTTATAAGGAGTTCCCATGTCTCCCACTACCACCTACCCCATCCGCTACTTCAGCATCGTCACTGTACCGAAGGAATTCACCCATCAGATGGGCCAAATCGAAAACACCGCCCTTTCGGGCGGTGCGTCACTCAATCATGATGAAATTGTGAAAGCGATTTCTACAGGAAAGAGCCAGCTCTCAAGCCTCACACCTTACCTTTTCGTCCTGTTTGAGATCGAAAACGGCGGCGCTTACTGGACCTACCTCGACCTCGCCGGTGAGCTGTCGAAGATCCATTTCACCGATAAAGAGACCAGTGAAATCAAAGCCGAGAAGGTCACCTTCGCCAATGGCGGATATATGTATGTCATGAAGGAAGTGTACTTGAAAAGGGAGTAGGAGTGACTGGCGACTGGTGGCTAGTGACTGGTGACTGAAAGCCACTTTTGGGCATCGCCCAATAAAAAAGACGGCGCGCCACCCATTTGAGCCCATACGCTCCCTCGTATCGTCATCCCGAGCGAAGCCGAGGGATCTTTATTGCACTGCCGCAATTTGCATGCATGCGCTCGCACGCAAACGACACCTTGGTGCTTCCTTTTTCGTCTTTCTCTCACCCACGGTTTACCGGTCTGCAAGAAGGATCCCTCCGCTTCGGCCCTCATGACACGCAAGAAAGATGGATCGTCTCACATCCTCTTTCTTACCGCTGCATAGAGTTGTGCCTCTCCGAGGCACTCTATCCTGCGCCTTTGGCGCGGCGCTTCCATATTTTTATGCGCCGCACCACCATTTCGCATTTCTCATTTCTAATTTCTCATTCAAACGGGGCTTTCATCCCCAATCAAGGGGGCGAGCCGCCCCTTGGGCTCACCCTGCCCCCTTCAATCCCTCACCTCGATCACGTCCGTCTCCTTTTTCCTCGGCAGCGGATAGCCTTCCTTTTCTGCATAGCCGAAGGACATGGCGAGGATCATCTCGCCCTTGCCGATCCATTCCGTAAGCTCATCATAGGCGAAGAATACATTGCCCACCCAGAGACTTCCGATGCCGCGCGCCGCAGCTTCGAGAGCCATATTCTCCGCCGCGGCCCCGATGGCCTGCACATCGCTCATCTCATGGATCTTCTCGGCAGCGCTCCAGTCCTCATACACCGAGCGCCCCGTCGGATTCACCACCAGCACCGTCACCGGTGCTTTTTTCATGCACTCCATCGTGAAGCGTGCATTGGCGATGAGCCCGCTGTCTCCCGGAAGGACGCCCTCTCCGGCTTCGGAACGCTCGATGCCCTTCTCCATCAGTCGGATCATCATATCCCGGCTCATACCCTTCACGACGATGAATTTCCAAGGCTGTCGGTTCTTCGGCGAGGGCGCCCACTGCCCCGCGCGAAGGATCTCCTTCATATCACTCTCCGCGATCGGGTCTTTCTTGAAAAATCGGACGCTCCGCCTTCCGGCAATGATATCGTGCATCAGGATCCTCCTTCCAAAAAAACTTTGCCCGGCAAGGTACGGCGCATACGAATGAAAAAGCACCTAAGCCTCCCCGTCCCTTCCGACGGTCTCCGCCATCTCCACAAACCACGACGGCTGCTCGGCGCGGATCCGAGAGGCCAGCACAGCCTGTTCCCTCGTATCCTTCGCCAGCGCGAAGAAAGCGGAGCCTGAACCGGTCATGAGCGCAGGCCGGCCCAGTGTCTTGAGATACGCAGACGTTTCCCAAAGGATAGGCTCCACAGGAAACAGCCCCGCCTCGAAATCATTCGAGAGCGCGCGGGCCAGTGCGCCCTTATCTCTGCCACTGAGCGCTTCGATGGCAAGGGGCGTCGTATCCATGGGACGCTTCCCCATGTGATCGAGAAGCTGGTACGCCTTCCCCGTTGAGACCGAGACCGGCGGACGCAGAATGACGAGCGGCAGATGCGCCCATGGTGTGAGCGGTGTCAGCTTCTCGCCGATGCCCTGACAGCGCGCGGCCCCCGCTACCACACAGAAGGGGATATCCGCGCCGAGCGATGCCCCCCAGCGGGCGAGCGTCGCCAGGGAAAGCTCCGTCTCATAGAGCCGTGCCAGTCCGCGCAGCACCGCAGCCGCATCGGACGAACCGCCGCCCATCCCCGCCTCAGAGGGGATCCGCTTCGCCAGCGTCATGGAGACGCCGCCGGAAAGACAGGTCTCTTCGAAGAAACGCTCCGCGGCGCGCACCATGAGATTCTCCCGCCCCAGCGGAGCCTCGCCCTCCGTGACGGAGAGCGTGATAGCCTCCGCCTTCGTCAGTGTGATGCGGTCCGAGAGAGAAATGCTGTGCATGAGACTGTCGATGGAGTGATACCCGTCAGCGCGCTTGCTTCCGACGGAAAGTGTGAAATTGATTTTGGCATGCGCCGTTTCTATGATCATAAGGTTGTCCTTTGCTATGAAAGTATGTTGTCAGGTTCAGGGTGAGCCCGTGGGGCGTGCCGCCCTTTGACTCGTGCGAAAGAGGGGGAGCGGGTTCTATGGGTTCAAGAGGTTCAAGGGGGAAGGTGGCGGCTTCGCCGCCCTGTTAGATGATGGTATTCTCGTATCGTCAGCCTTCCCCTCTAGGGGAAGGTGCCCCGAAGGGGCGGATAGGGTACCTGTGGCATAAAAGACGGTTGAACCAAATGGGAAATGCGTCAGCAAACATAGTGGCGCTCACATAAGCACCCGAGCGTTGCTGACGCTCGAAATGACGATATGAGTGTCTGAAGTCTCCCAGTCTCCTAGTCTTTTAGTCCAGTCACCAGTCCCTAGCTGCTAACTCCCCCATTATATCACATATAAAAACTTTTCTATGCGTCTTGCATTTTGGAAGATCATCATGTACAATATTCACATAGAAAAAATACTATGTGTTTATTCGATAAAAATTTTTCGTAGACCATTCATGAACAGAAAGAAAGGAACAACTCTATGTCAGGTTTATTTTTTGACAACTGGGACACCCCCGTCTTCCGCCCGCCGAGTGAATCGGGCAGCTTCATTCTCCGTGTCACCCGCGGGTGCGCACACAACAGCTGCACGTACTGCAACATGTATCGCGGCGTGCGATTTGAAAAGCTCTCTGACGATGAGATCATGCGCCAGATCGCGATGGCGTACTCTGTCGATCGGGATGGCGTGCGCCGCGTCTTTCTTGCAGACGGCGATGCGCTCGTGCTTCCGACCGAGCGGCTGCTCCGCATACTGGAGACGCTCCGCAAATATTTCCCGAATCTCACGCGCGTCTCCTCGTATGCTGCGCCGGGCGACATCCTCCGAAAATCACTCGATGAGCTCAAGCAGCTCAAGGAAGCCGGCCTCACCATGCTCTACTATGGCATGGAAAGCGGAGGCTCGAAGACGCTGAAAGACATCCGCAAGGGCGTCGACGGCGAGCAGTCGATCGAAGTCGGAAAGCGTGTACGCGCCGCGGGGATGGATCTCTCCATCATGATCATCCTCGGCATCGCGGGCGCGCCGGGAAGCATGCGGCATGCACTCGCGACGGCGCAGGCCATCAACGAGATCAAGCCGACATACCTCTCTGCGCTTTCTCTCATGCTGTACCGCGGCAGCGAGCTCAAGGCACAGTTTGAGCGCGGTGAATTCACTCCGCTTCCCCCTTATGGCCTCATGGAGGAGCTGAAGGTCATTATCGAGCATCTCGAGCTGCCAGAGACCGATCCTATGGTCTTCCGCAGCAATCATGTATCAAACTATATCCGCCTCGCGGCGACACTGCCCCGGGATAAGGAAAAACTCCTTGAGGATATCGATGCCAGCATCCGCTATCTGAAGCAGCAGAAGAACTGGGATATTTACAATCATGACTGGAGCAAATAAAAAGGGTGATGTGAAGAAATGAGGATTCATTTCTTCACATCACCTTTTTACTTTGCTTTCATTTGGTTCAGGGTTCAAGGTTCAGGGCTCTCGTGGCGGCTTCGCCGCTTTTTTAGAAGATGGTATTCTCGTATCGCAGCCTTCCCCTCTAGGGGAAGGTGCCCCGCAGGGGCGGATAGGGCACTGGCAGGATGAAAGAGAGTGGGGAAATGCGTCTCAAATCGACGATTTATGAAAGCACCCGAGCGCCGCTAACGCTGTCCCCCTTCCCCATGTGAGGAAGGAAAATCGATGGCAACTTCGCCGCGAATATATATGAGGCGATGCCCGAAGGTAAGTGGATAGCAGGTTTCCCTTTTGGAAGTTCTAAACATTACCCGCCAAACCGCCAATGACAAAGATTTCTCACTCCGCTCGAAATGACGATACGGGAGTCTGATGTCTTCTAGTCTCCTAGTTACTAGTTACCAGTCACTAGTCACCACTCGCGCCCTTACTTTTTCCACTTCATATCGGCGAGCCATGGCATGTAGAGCGACTTGAGGTCTATTTCCTCTCGCGCCGCCTCCTTGGGCGGATCATCATGGATCTCAGGGCAGGCAGAGCCCTTCTCGAGCTCAGCGCGCACGTCAGCTTCCGCATCGCCGTGGACGGCGATGGCTTTTTCAAACCATTCCTTGGCGCGCTTCAGATCCGGCTCTCCATAGAGGCCGTGCTGATAGAAAAGGCCGAGATTCATCATGCCCCAGTCACTGCCGAGGGCGGCTGACCTTTTATACCACTCTTCCGCCTTTGCCATGTCTCCGATCTCCTGAAAGAAGATCCCGAGATAGTTCGCGACGTCTTTCGCCTGCGGCCCTTTTTTCTCATACGCCTTGACCAGCCAGCAAAGACCTTCGTCATGGTTGACGGGCGTGCCATTCCCGTAGAGATGCATCATGCCGAGATCGATCATGCCGGTCTCGTTATCAAGAGCCGCCGCCTGATTGGCCCAGTGGAAAGTATTCATCCAGTCTTTCTTCATGCGGTATGCGGCGCTGATCTGACTCGCGATGTCGCCTTTGACCTGATCTTCGAAGATCTCCTCTCCCCTTTCCCAGGCTTCCTTCAGGTAGTGAATGGCTTCCTCCGGCTGCGGGGGCCTCTGCTGGAGCGCACCATTCCCCAGATTGATGAGGCAGTACACATCGCCCATGTCATACGCCTTCTGATACCATGCGTTGGCCTCTTCCTGATCTCCCAGCCAGAACGAGCACATCCCGGCCATATTCGCCGCCTCGCCGCGAATGCTCCTCTGCATGTCCTCCGGCATCTGGGGATCTGCCTTCGCATCGTAGCAACTCTTGAACCAGTGGAACGGCTCACTCGCATCCGCCGTATCAGGAAGTGTATCCAGAAGATACTGCGCATAGTGCAGCATGCCAAGCGGCGAGCCCAGCTCCGCCGCCTTTTTGACCCAAACGGCGGACTCCTTCATTTCATCCATGAGCGAGCAGCAGAGCGCGATCTGGTCCGCAAGGCTGCCGCTTGGCAACAGGTCAAAAGCCTTCTTGTACCAGAAAAGGGCTTCTTTGAAATCTCCTTCCACGTGGTAGAGCTGTGCGAGCTGGACCAGTATTTCCGGCCGCCCGCTCTTGGCTGCGACCACCGTGTACTTCAGCGCAGCGCCATAGCGCTCTGCATCCATCGCGATCAGTGCGAGCCGCTGCGCCGCTTCCTCTTCTTTGTAGACGTGAAAGGAAAAGACCTTCTCCAAGAGCTCCTCTGCCATTTCGATGTTTTGCTTGCAGCCGCGCCCGTCCTGCAGGCAGCAGCCCAGAGAGAACATGCCCTGCACATTGCCCAGCTTCACGCTGGCACGGAGCCATGCGATCCCCCGCTTCGGCGTCGTTTCCAAGAGCACCTCTCCCAAAAGGGCCGCCGCATCCCCCGCGCACTCGCTCTTCCAGTCATAGGCCTTCGCCAGCGCATTCTCCGCCTTGATGAGATCCACCTTCACGCCGTAGCCATACGCATAATGAAGCCCCAGATAGAACCAGCCCCAGATATTTTTCCATCGCACAGCAAGCTCGCTGTAGTAGAAAGACCTCTTGAAATCCTGCTGAAACAGATAGTGCTCCGCAAGGAGGCGCGCCGCCTCGCCGGCGGATGCCTTCGGCTCCTCCGCGATCTCTTTCAGAAGGGCTTCTCCGTCTGCGCCCACCTCTGCGGCCAGCGTCTGATCAAAAATGAGGTGGGAAGCCCAGCGGATGCGGCTCTGCCAAAGCCCCGCTTTCATGCACTTTTTATTCCATGCCCAGCGCTTCTTTTCATTCGCCTTCCTGACAAGTCCGACGCGGTATACATCCGCCATCTCATACATCGCCAGCACATCGCCAGCCTTTGCCAGCGCTTCCACCTGAGGCATGTACTGACGGAAGATCCTCTTCTGCGTAAGAGTCCCCGGCCGGCTGGCATAGCCCACATTCAGGGCCGCCAGCAGATCGCCAGCCTTCTTCCCTTCCTCTGCATAGCGCTTCGCCAGCTTTTTGTCCGCCGGAGCGATGTAGCCATGCTTGGCGTATTCGCCCAAAAGGTACATGGCGCGGCCGCTTCCCTCCGACGCTTCGTTTAGCAGTACGTCATAGGCTTCCTCTAATTGTCCATCGATGAAAAGTTTTTCGCCTTGTGTCATAAAGAATGTCCTTTGGGATAAAATAGCAGCCACAAAGTGGATGTGGGGAAATGAGATTCGGGGTGAGCCCATGGGGCGCAGCGTCCTTTGATTGTTTGCGAAAGAGGTTTGGCGGGTTCAACAGGTTCAGAAGGTTCAACGGGAGTGGTGCGGCGCATAAAAATATGGAAGCGCCGCGGAGTATAGGTGGTGGCGATGCCCGAAGGTGGCATTTCAGTCACTAGTCACTCGAGGCTCCAATCCCTAGCCACTAATCCCTAGCTACTAGTCACTAGCTACTAGTCACTAGCTACTAGTCACTAGCTACTAGTCACTACGAATACAGTACATCCAGCACGGCTTTCACCTGCGCTGCGGTCAGCTGGCCGGGTGCGCTGGCTTTTTGACCGGCCGCGAACGTGATGGGAGCGCCCAGATCGCTGCCCGCGATGCGGGTGAGCTGCCCCGCCTGCCCCATACCGATCGCGATGACCGGCGTCTCCGGAAGATCCTCCCGCGTGCGGGCTGCCGCCGAGAGGAGCGACGCGGTATCACGAGGCACTCGTGGCATGACCGCGATCTTCAAAATATCCGCCTTGAAGGACGCCATATTTTCATACGTATCGATCAGCTCCGTCTCGCTCATTGCCCGCTGGAACTTGTGATAGCTCATCAAGACGGGGATCCCCTGCTCATGCGCCTGCTTGATCAAAACCTTCGTATCGAGCACTTCATGCCCATACTCCACATCGAGCACATCCGCCCAGTGCGAACGGATGATGAGAGAGAGCAGCGACACGTACTCACCGCCCGGGGTCTTGTGCGCCCCGCCCTGGCTCTTCGTGCGCACCGTCGTCAAAAGCGGCACATCCTTGAAATGCCTGCGGATGACCGCATAGGCAGTTTCCAGATCTTTTGTCGCATGGAAATCCTCCTGATTCAGGAGGTAGTCCACACGCCACTCGAGCATATCCAAAGGACAGGATGATAGTGATGCGCATTCCTTTTCCAGATCTTCCAAGTTGGAAGACACCAGCGGAACGCAGATCTTCGGCCGACCGCTGCCGATGGTAAGATGTCTGATATTCATAGAGTTCACGCTTTCTGTAAAAAACAGGGCTCCAGATACGTCCATGGATGGCCCAAAGAAAAGGGTTCATGGGGCTGAGGGTCCTGGTGATGGTTTTCCCGCGTCGCATTCCCCTTGCGGGGAATGCTATTAAGTTAAGCGGAAGAACATTCTTGGCACCCCATCGGGGGAGCTCCCCGATGGGGTGAGGGGGCTACGTAGCGGTATTGCATGAAAGTGTTGGAATATCGATAGCATCGGACTATTCAACATAGCACGCTATACCGCTGGCATGCCCCTATTGCCTTCGGCACTTCCCCCGAAGGGGGAAGCAAGACGTTACGTAGCTAACTATTTCCTTAACTTAATAGCCTTCCCCTCGAGGGGAAGGTGCCCCGAAGGGGCGGATAGGGCAGGGGCGGTATGAAAGACAGATGGGATAAAGTCCCTAATCCCCAGTCACCCCTCCAACTTCTCCCTTCTCACATGTTCTCTCCCATGCTATAATAGGAAAGATCCATGCGTTTGTAGCTCAGCTGGATAGAGCGGCGGTTTCCTAAACCGTGTGTCGGGGGTTCGAATCCCCCCAAGCGCACCAAGCAAAGCACTCCGAAAGGAGTGCTTTTTTGTTTGGATTCCGGATTAGCCCGTGGGGCGTGCCGCCCCTTGATCGCGGCTGAAAGCTCTACTCAAATGAGGAATTAGGAATGAGAAATTAGGAATGGTGGTGCGGCGCATAAAAAATGAAGCGCCGCGAGTATATATGGGGCGATGCCCGAAGATTTTGTGGATAACAGGTTTCCCATTTGGCGTTTACAAACATGGTCCGCCTGGCCGCGAACGAAAAAGATTCGAGGGCTTCGCTCGAAATGATGATACGGGAGAGCCTAACGTCTCCTAGTCCCTAGTCCCCAGTCACTAGTCACTAGTCACCAGCCACCAGTCACCAGTCAAAACAGCTTTTTGATCTTTGCGAGAATCCCTTTCTCCTTTTTTTCTTCTTTGGGCGGAGCCGGTTTCTCGATCTCCTGCGCGGGAGCTTCCTTGGGCTTTCCGGCCTCGCTCGGGCAAAAGGGGGCGGGCGCAGTGAAGGTGGGCATCCGCAGGACCGGAGGCGCCATGATCTTCGGCTTCACGATATGGCGGGTGCGTGCGGCGGGGCGGGCTTCGCTCCGGCCGTAGGGGACATAGTGGTACGCCCCCGAGGAAGGATCTGGGACATTTCTATCGCAGATGTACTTCGTACCGTTGAAATCAATGCCGCGGAGACGTTCGAGCAGCATGGAGGCCATGACCTGCGGGGAGAAGTAGGAGAAGGGCAGCGATGGCGCCATGCGGGCGATGGAGGAGAGGAAGGAGCCTTTCACATCGTCCATCGTCATATGCAGACCTTTCCTGATCTCATCCATGAGCAGGATCATGCCCTTCTGCGTCGGGAAAAGGTTCTCGTAGGGCACGAGGTTGTTCTTATTGCCCATACCGGACATATCCATGAAGAAGACGAGGTAAAGGTAGGGCAGTGCGTAGTCATTGTGCTTGATGCGGATGTAGAAATTCGCCACGGTATAGTACATGTTGCGCAGCTTCGACCATTCCCCTGCCATGGTGTAGAGGGAGATCTTCTGCTGAAAAGCACGGTAAAGGATGCCGCGGGCGGTGTAGGACTCGCCGCGGGCGGAGAGAGCGGTCTGCGACTCGCCGATCTCGCCCTCGGTCAGACCGTAGTTCTCACGGACGTTCAGTACGTAGGCCATGTGGTGTCCGACCTCCGCCTGCCCTTCCTTGGTAAGGACGTAGATCTTCGGGACGCCATGAGCATAGTCCTTCTCCGGCACTTTGGCGATGACACGGCCCACGAGCTCGGCGTGTGTGCCTTCACCGGAGAGATCGTATCGTTTGAGGAAATCGGAGAGCGCTTTGTCCGGCAGCATGGTGAGCGTCTCCTGCGGACGGCTCATGCGGATCCAGCCGTCATCAAAAAGCTCTCCGATGCGGTCATTCGCATCACGCCCGTAGATGCTCTCTTTATAGGGTGGCACCTTGTGGTGCGCCGGCTTGCCATCGAAGTAGTCCAAGAGCAGGATGTCTTTGATCGATAGTCCCATGGTATCCCTCCTTTCTTCCGTAATTCAGATGGGCGAACGATGAAAGGTCGATCGCCCGTCACAAAAAATGGGATCGGGCATCGCCCTTCTTCTATGGACGGCGAAGCTGCTGTCACCATTTCTCTTTTTGTATCATCGCTATGTATCCATCCTCAAGTATAATACAGCCGGGGTATGCTTGGCAATCAAAAAGGCGATGCCCGTTAATGGGCATCGCCTTTTTGATCATGAGAGAACGAGGTGCAAGGGGGATGACGGAAAAATTGGATCTCCGTATCGTCAGCCTTCCCCTCGAGGGGAAGGCTTAGGCGGAGCGACGCTTCGCGTCGATTTTTATAAAGGGCGCTGCCCGAAGACAGGTGGATAACAGGTTTCCCGTTTATGGTTTCTGACACCATCCGTTTCACCGCGAATAACAAAGATGTCTCGCTCGCACTCGAAATGACGACACGGGAGTCTGATGTCCCCCACTCACTCGCGGTGCCTAATCCCCAGCCACTAATCCCTAGCTACTAGTCCCTAGCTACTAGTCACCAGTCACTATTTCCCAAACTTCTTATCATACGCTTTTCTGATGGCTTCTTCGCGTGTGAGGTCTTCGGCCATGCCTGTCCTGATCGCTTCTTCCATGGCCTCGTATTCCTTCGGGATGACCTTGGTGAAGCGGGAGTAGTAGACATCCCAGCGTGCAAGGATGGATTCCGCCTTGCGGCTTCTGGTCGAGAGGTAGTGGGCGTCGATCAGCTTCTTGACGCCTGCGATCTCCTCTTTGTCCGTGAGCGGTTCCAAATGGATCAGCTCTTGATTGCACAGGCGTTCATCGAGGTCAAGCACATAAGCGACGCCGCCGGACATACCGGCTGCGAAGTTTTTGCCCGTCTCGCCCAGGATGATGACCTTGCCGCCGGTCATGTATTCGCAGCCGTGGTTGCCGATGCCTTCGACGACAACGGTCGCGCCGCTGTTTCTGACGCAGAAGCGTTCCCCGGCTTTGCCGGAGACGAAGGCTTCCCCGCTTGTCGCGCCGAAGAAGGCGACGTTTCCGATGATGACATTGTCTTCTGCGCGGAAGGTGGCTTCTCTCGGCGGATAAATGATGATCTTGCCGCCGGAAAGGCCCTTGCCGACGTAGTCATTCGCATCGCCTTCCAGGGTGAGCGTCAGGCCCTTCGGGATGAAGGCACCGAAGCTCTGTCCCGCAGAGCCGACGAAGGAGAGGGATATGGTGTCTTCGGGCAGTCCTTCATCGCCGTAGCGGCGAGAGATCTCGCTGCCAAGGATGGTACCGGTGACGCGGTCGGTGTTCTTGATGAAGAGCTTTGCGATGACGCGCTTCTGCTCGTCGAGAGCCGGCTTGCACATGCGGACGAGCTTGGCCATATCGAGGGTCTTTTCGATCTCATGATCCTGTGCCTTCATGAAATGGTGCCCGACGGTGATGTCTGTATACGGACGGAAGAGCAGGGCATCGAGAGAGAGGGTATCTGCCTTCTTGTTCCCTGTGAAGCTCTTCTGCTTCAGGCGGTCGCTTCGGCCCACCATGTCTTCGAGCTTGTGGAAGCCGAGGTGTGCCATGATCTCACGCAGGTCTTCTGCGACAAAGCGCATGTAGTTTATCACATACTCGGGCTTGCCGGCGAAGCGTTTCCTGAGCTTCTCATCCTGCGTGCAGATACCGAAGGGGCAGGTATTTTTGTTGCAGACGCGGAACATCTGGCAGCCGATCGCGATGAGCGGCCCTGTGCAGAAGCTGAAGAGCTCTGCGCCCAAGAGACAGGCGATGGCCGCATCCCGGCCGGTCAGGAGCTTGCCGTCCGTTTCGAGCTTCACGCGGTCGCGGAGCTGATTCAGGAGGAGGACCTGCTGCGCTTCGGAAAGTCCAAGCTCCCATGGAAGTCCCGCATGGCGCATGCTGGTCCTGGGCGATGCCCCCGTGCCGCCGTCGCAGCCGCTGATGGTGACACCGTCGGCTTTCGCCTTGACGACACCGGCCGCAATGGTACCGACACCGGCGCCGGCGGTGAGCTTGACATTGATCTCCGCCTTGTGGTTGGCATTCTTCAGGTCGAAGACAAGCTCTGCCAGGTCTTCGATGGAGTAGACATCATGGTGCGGCGGCGGCGAGATCAGGGCTACGCCCGGGGTGGAGTGGCGTGTCTTGCCGATGGCCGGATCGACCTTGCTGCCCGGAAGATGTCCGCCTTCGCCGGGCTTGGCCCCCTGCGCGCACTTGATCTGGATCTCTTTGCCGTGGACGAGGTAATTCCCCGTGACACCGAATCGTGCTGTCGATACCTGCTTGATCTCGTCATTGACCGAAGAACCGTCAGGGAGCGGCGCGAAGCGCTCGGTATCCTCGCCGCCTTCACCGGTGTTGCTGCGGCTGCCGAGGGCATTCATGGCTTTCGCGATGCACTCATGGGCTTCCTTGCTGAGTGCGCCATAGCTCATCGCGCCGGTACGGAAATGATGCACGATGGAGTCCACGCTCTCGACCTCTTCGATCGGGATACTGCATCCGGCAGGGTAATTGAATTCCAGAAGGTCACGAAGACGGATGAGCGGCTCATTGACCACCTTCGCAAATTCCTTGTAGACCTCATAGCTTCCCGTGCGGCATGCCCGCTGCAGAAGGCGGATGGCCTCCGGAGTCAGGATGTGCGGTTCGTCGCCATTCCGATGATACATATAGACGTCGCCGGAGGAGAGTCCCTTGGTCCCCTCGTACGCTGCCTCGTGGCGCATCTCGGCTTCCTTGGCGATTTCCTTCAAGCCGATGCCTCCGATCGGAGAGGTGATGCCGCCGAAATATTTCTCCGCCACCTCCTTGCCGATGCCGACAGCTTCGAAGATCTGCGCGCCGTGGTAGCTCTTGACGGTGGAGATCCCCATCTTGCTCATGACGCCCAGGATGCCATTCACCGCTGCCGTGAGGTAGTTTGCGAGCGCTTCCTTCGCGCTCTTGCCGTGCAGGCGGTTCTTGTCCGCGAGATCCTTCACCGTCTCCAGTGCCAGATACGGATTGATCGCCGTCACGCCGAAACCGATCAGCGCGGCGAAATGATGGATCTCACGCGGCTCGCCCGACTCCAGAATGATACCGACATCCGGACGCACCTTCTCACGGATGAGATCATTGTGCAGCCCCGCCGAAGCGAGAAGCGCCGGGATCGCCATGTGATCCTTATCGACACCGCGGTCAGAGAGGATCAGGATATTCTTCCCATCCCTCACCGCAGCAAGCGCGGCTGTGAAAAGATCATGGAGCGCCTTCTCCATCGCACGGCCGCCGCCGGCTGCCGGATAGAGCAGCGAAAGCACGACCGGCTTCAGCTGGCTGCTTTTGAGATGCTTGATGACCTCCATTTCCTCATTCGTGATGAGCGGACGGTCGATGAAGAGCGCCGCCGTCCCCTTCTCATCCGGATCCATGATATTGGCCATATTGCCGATCACGACCGAGGACGAGGTCACGATCCTTTCACGGACACCGTCGATCGGCGGATTCGTGACCTGTGCGAAATTCTGCTGGAAATAGTCGTAGAGCAGCTGCGGCGCTTCCGACAGGACCGCGAGCGGCGAGTCCATCCCCATAGCGCCGATCGGCTCCTTGCCGTTCTCCGCCATCGGCGTCAGGATATCGCGCAGATCCTCGACCGTATAGCCGAAATTCTTCTGCTCGAGAAGGAGATCCTCCGGCACTTCCGGCTCCTTCTCCTCCTTCACCAGATCCTTCAGATCGAGCAGATGCTCCTCGCACCACTTCGCATAGGGATGCGCCTTCGCCATGGTGTGCTTGATCTCCTCATCACTGATGATGCGCTGCTGCGCCGTATCGATGAGGAAGAGCTTGCCCGGTTCGAGGCGTCCTTTGTATAGTACATTCTCCTGATCGACCGGCACCGCCCCCACTTCCGAAGACAGGATGACACGGTCATCCTTCATGACATAGTAGCGCGCCGGACGCAGACCATTGCGATCCAGCATCCCGCCGATGGCGACGCCATCGCAGAAGCACATCGCCGCCGGGCCGTCCCATGGCTCCATCATAAAATTGTGATACCGGTAGAATGCCTTCTTCTCCTCATCCATCGCCGGATCCTTCTCCCACGGCTCCGGCATCATGACCATCATGGCATGCGCCAGCGAATGCCCCGCCATGTGGATGTACTCCAGGCAGTTATCAAACATCGCCGAGTCGCTCCCCGTGTCATCGACGACAGGGAAAGCCTTCACCAGCTCCGGATCGTTCGACGGGCGCGACTTGCTCTCACGCGCATTCAGCCAGTTGATATTCCCCTTGATCGTATTGATCTCCCCATTGTGGACGATATAACGGTTCGGATGAGCGCGCGCCCAGCTCGGGAATGTATTCGTCGAAAAACGCGAATGCACCATCGCCATCGCCGTCTTATAGTCCAGATCCGACAGATCCAGATAGAAATGGCGCAGCTGCTCGCTCGTCAGCATCCCCTTGTACACGATCGTGCGCGAGGACAGGCTGGCGATATAGAAATCCGTCCCCATGCCTTCCGAGAGCGGAATGATCTTCTTCTCCGCGAGCCGCCGGATGATGTAGAGCTTGCGCTCGAAATCCATCTGATCCCGAAGCGATGGATTCCTGCCGATGAAGACCTGCAGAAAACGCGGACGGATCGAGCGCGCCGCCTCACCGATGATGCTCTCATCGATCGGCACCTCACGCCAGCCAAGGACCGTCTGTCCTTCCTCCTTCACGATCTCCTCAAAGGCCCTCATCTGCTCCTTGCGAAAATCCTCATAGCGGTGCGCAAAGATCATGCCGACACCGTACTCTCCCTCCGGCGGAAGCGAAAAGCCCAGCACCTCACACTCGCGATGAAAGAAATCATGCGGGATCTGCGTCAGGATCCCCGCACCATCTCCGCTCTTATGGTCTGCGCCCTCGCCGCCTCTGTGCTTCAGATTCTCCAGGATCTTCAAAGCATCATCGACAATACCATACGAGCGCTCGCCGCGGATATTCGCCACAAAGCCGATCCCGCAAGCATCATGTTCATTTCTGGGGTCATACAGCCCCTGCGCCTCTGGCAGATCTCTCCATTTTTTCATGCCCATTCCTTCTCTCCTACAAAAAAAGCCGAGCGAAAACAGCGCTAGCTGCCTCGCCCGACTTCGGACCTTCCTATGAAGTGTGTAATTCGTATTATATCATGGAAGGAAATCGTTTGGAAAGAGGAAATGTAGAAATAATAAGTGACTGGGGACTAGTAGCTAGTGACTTGGGACTTGTGACTAGGGACTGGGGACTGGGGACTAGTAACTTGACTGCCACCTTCGAACATCACCCCATATATATTCGCAGCGAAGCCGCCACCACCATTTCTCATTTCTAATTTCTCATTCCTTATTCTCCATTCCCCATTCATGCTATAATGAGACGACATACCCATTTCCATACCACCAAGGAGGATCTCATCCATGAAAGAATTCAAACTCGCATTCGGCCGCGGCGTGCAGTCCGTCATGCTGCCGGAAGACCATATTTCTGACATCTTGGAAGGCGTCCCGACACCCGCCTGCGACGTCAAAGAAGCGACCCTTGCTGCTATGCGAAGCCCGATCGGCAGCGCCCCGCTGAAGGAAGTCGTAAAGAGCGGCGACAAAGTCTGCCTCGTCGTCGCCGACATCACCCGCGCCTGGAACCGCGCCTCCGAATTTTTGATCTACGTCGTAGATGAGCTGAACCTAGCCGGCGTCCCCGACAAGGACATCTATATCGTCTTTGCACAAGGCACCCACCGCCCCCACACCGACGAAGAGAACATCACCTGCGTCGGCGAAGAAGTCGCCCGCCGCATCACCATGTACCAGCATATCTCCACCGACAAATCCCAGCAGACCTACCTCGGAAAGACCACCCTCGGCACCGAAGTCTGGATCGACAAGCGCGTCGTAGATGCTGACAAGGTCATTCTCATCAATGCCGTCTCCACCCACGACATGGCCGGCTTCGGCGGCGGCCGCAAGCTCATCCTCCCGGGCGTTGCCGGCTTCGACACCGTTCAGCAGAACCACTGCCACGCCCTCGGAGCCACCCTCGGCAGCGGCCTCAACCCTGACGCCAAGCTCTTAAAGATCGAAGGAAATCCCGTATCCAGCGACATGCAGGAAGCCTGCGACATGGTACACCCCTGCTTCCTCGTCCACTCCATCATCAATGAAGAAGGCCGCATCTCCTCCATGGTCGGCGGCGACCCCTACGAAGCATGGCTCGAAGGCACGAAGGAGACCTACCGCCTCCAGAAGGTCCCGATGAAGCAGCAGGCCGACGTCACCATCGTCTCCGCCGGCGGCTATCCGAAGGACACGAACCTGTATCAGGGAACCAAGTGCTACACCACGGCTGAGATCGCCACCAAGAAAGGCGGCATCATCATCACCATGATCGAAGCCGAAGACATCATGGAGCCTGCCGCCTACCTCGGCAGCTTCAAGTACAAGAACCTGGTCGATATGGAAAAAGGCCTGCGCGACTGCTTCACCATCCCCTTCTTCGTCGCCTTTGAAAATCTGAACACCGCCCTCACCCACACCGTCTACATCGTCACCCGTCCAGAAAACTTCGACATCCTCCGCGAAAAGACCCACCAGATCCCCGTCGCCACCGTCGAAGAAGCCTGGCAGCTCGCCCAGAAGCAGCTCGAAGGCGAAGGCAAGACAGACTACGCCATCAATATCATCCCCCACGGCAGCGCCGTCGTGCCGTACTTGAAGGAAAGTGACTAGTGACTGGTGACTAGGGATTAGAAATTAAGACTGGGAGACTTACGCTGAGAAATCAGATGTCAAACTTCAGAAATCAGGCAGCAATCCCCGCAGCACAAGACGCCATATGTGTGAAAATCGTCCCCCCGAAAAGCCAAAAAGAGCTAGAGAGCAATGCTCTCCAGCTCTTTTTGATTTCAACTTTTTCTAGCCTGCTCCTGAATGAGCTGATTCCACACCGCCAATTTCTGCATGATTTCCTCAAACAGCTCCGGATAATGGCTACGCAAATCACCAATAAAATGTCCTAACTTCGCATAATGCACCGTCAGTTGCTTATGCGTGCGAACATACGACACCTTGTTTAATCCCAACGCACTATACACCGCCGGATCGATTTCCACATCAAACTCGGCGTCCAGATTTTCTTTTCGGGAAATAGTCGAAACAGGCAGTACCGTATAGTCATTATTTCTCGGTTCCCCAATAATCAAAATAGGACGGCTTTTCCATGCCAGTCGGTGTTCTTTTGTATTATAGTATTCCACTATGCATGTATATAGCTTGCCGATCATTTTTCATCCTCGAACTCATCATAATACATGTCCCAGACATGATCGTAAGGACGAACCTTTTCTGCATCCTTTCTCATGTCATCCAGGCTGAGAATCCGACTCCCATTCTGTTCTGCCTTCAAGCCGGCACGTGCATTTTTCCAGGAAATCTCCTGATGCGAGAGCTGGCTCAGCTTCCACGACGCATACTCCCCGTAAGTAAAGATAACATTCTTTACGATGTACGCAGCCTCATCAGAAATCGGCTGCGTCACATCATTCATCCCATCTGTCGTATATGCACTTCGCACATCCCGACACACCGGGCCATACTTCCAGCCTTCCAACTGTTCCTCAAACAGCGGTTTATTCGTCAATGCCAAGCATTCTCGCTGCGAGAAATAAAGCAATTTGTGCAACTTCATCTCATCGATCGTTTCGCCTGTCATCTTCTTATATTCATCCATAATGTACTGTGCTACATCCAATACTCTTTCCATCAGTCACACCTCCTTACTGTGCCTTCTATCATTTCAATTGTAGTATACCCAGCCAATATAAGAATGTCAATTTGAAACCCGCAGCAACAACGTCGCTGCGGGTTTTTATCCCTAGTCCCTAGTCACCAGCCACCAGTCCCTAGTCACTTCTTATGCTTCACGATATACTCTTTCAGATCCGCATGGAGGATCTTCTTATAACTCTCCACCCCCGGCTGGTCATAGGCATTGACGCCCGCAAGCGCCCCCTCGTAGGCGATCGTGAGGAAGAGAAAATACATGAGCGCCCCCACATGGAAAGGCGTACACCTTCTCATGATGAGATCACAGCTCATGCGGCCATCATGTGCGAGCGCCTCCTCATCCGAGCGCTGCGCCGCAGAAAGCATATAGGAAAGCGGGACCGGGCCGCGCTCTTTTCCCTCATCACAGAGGATATCCGTGTCTTTCCGCGATTCCCTGACCGTGATGAACTGCACGAGCTTATTCCGTTTCCCCTCCTGATGCTCCTGCGTCAACGAATGCATATCCGTCGTCCCCACCGCCGCGACAGGGATACGTCCATAGTGGATCTCTTCCCCGGAGACCGTGAGCGCCTTGCCCAAAGACTCACCCAGAAGCTGTGCATACCACCAGCCGAGCGAGCGGAGACTGTCCCCATACGGCATGATGATCTCCGCATCGACACCATGATTTTCCCGCGCCAGATACTTACGGACTGCCAGCTGCAGCGCCGGATTCTCCGAAAGCGAAAGACTGCGGCAAGCCTCTTCCGTCATCCTCGCCCCACGAAGGAAATCCCGGATATCGATCCCCGAAAGCATCGCAAAGACCAGCCCCACCTGAGAGAAAACGCTGAAACGTCCACCGATGCCATCCGGCACCGTGAAGCACGGCCAGCCATTCTTCTCCGCCAGAGGACGCAGCGCCCCCTTCTCCTTGTCCGTCACCGCGATGACGCTCACCTCGCAGAACTTCCCCAGCATCTCCCGCAGCGCCCGCTCTGCCATGACCGGCTCCAAAGTCGTCCCGGACTTCGAATTCACGACCAGCAGCACCTTGTGCTTCCACCACGCTGTCTGCGAGCTCCGCCGGATACGCTCCACCAGCGAGAGAAGACTCACCGGATCCAGATTCTGCCCCGCAAAGTACAGCTGCGGATACCCGTGGCGCTCCTCCTTCGTCATCAGATTCCAGTACTGTCCGCAGAACAGATCAAAAAGCACCTGATTTCCAAGATACGAGCCCCCGATACCGATCGACACCACGATATCCTGCTCCTTCGCCAGCTTCGAGAGCGCAAGCAGCCTCTCCCTCTCCTCTTTGGAGATCAGGATTTCTTCCTCCAGAAGATACGGCAAATGCGGGAAAAGCACAAGACTACCATCCGGCCCCTTCCCGCTCTTCCGAAGCCGCTCCACAGAAAGCGCCGCCTCACGGATGCGCTCCTTGCAGGCATCGATCTCCTCCTCCGTGATCCCCCAGCCCTCGCCGGAAAAATGCGTCATATCGATGGTCAATTCATCCTGAAAATGCATATATACCCCTCTTCACCGTAATGCTATTAAGTTAAAGAAATCGTTAGCTACGTAACGTCTTGCTTCCCCCTTCGGGGAGCTCCCTCGATGGGGAGCCAAGAACGTTCTGCCGCTTAACTTAATGGCATTACTCTTCACTAGGCAGCCCACAGCCGGCTGCCATTTATCGACAATTATTATATCATGTTTTTGTCCTGCACGGGAGTATGTTACGCCAAAAGGTAAGCGACATCCTTATCCGATCTCACGCTTGTTTATCTATAGCAAGGGCTCCTCTGCCGCAAGCAGAAACGTTCGATCCGCTGCTTGCGATCCACATACATACGGCTCTGACGGTTCTCCTTTTATCAGTACGAACATTTCCATCATCACTTCCCCTTTACACGCACATGATATGCTCCATAGTCATGCAGCCCTGATCGATCAATGAATATGTACCATGTAAAAAGCCGAAGCACAAACGCTTCGGCTTTTGCCGATAGGCCACGCTTAATGGTGATATCGGCTATATGTTTCTATAAATTGTTTCATATACGTTTCGGCTTGCTTAAGATCCTCGGCATTGGGATGCTTTGCAGCCTCCTTCACCGTTTGCTCCATTTGAGCCGAATGGTGCGCGCTGCCCTCCGGCATTTTTCTCATCATCGCCAGCAGTGCGGGGTCGACAGCCCCCTGCACGGCGAAAACACCGACGATCTGATTATCCGGAGAGAGCGCCGTCCCTGCATTCGCAAATCCCGTATAGGCATGCTCTGATCGGGGATCGGCTCCCATGGTCTCAAAAAGAACGATGTGCTTCCCATGAAGAGAGTGCAAAAATTCTTTTGCCTTCGCATCCGGGCCGCCGCGATCGAGCCAGTACCCTGCAAAGACCACATCAAACCCATCCGCAGATGGCGTATCCTCCACGCGAGCCAGCAGGCTTCCCTCCGGAGCCGCCTTCGCCAGCGCTTCCGCCACACGCCGAGTATTTCCCGTGCGGCTGGAGTATGCGATTAAAACCTTCATACGATTCCCTCATTTCATATTCATCATATCGCCGAAACGCGCCCTGCCCGCACTCTCCGAGCGGCCCAGCAGCATGTACTGGGTCATATGGAGCATGCGGCGGAGCATCGTACGATACCAGTAACGCCCGGCGGACGTGTACACATACGTGTCCCCGGACCTCGTGACAAGCCCCCAATCTGCCCACTGATCCAAGAGCGGTGTAAGGAGCGCGGTGAAAGGCACTTCGCACAGCGTTTCCAACGCAGCTGGAGAAATGCGTCCGCGATCGCTCGCCGCCTCGATGGCCTGATAGATCCGCCGGTAGCGGCTCTCCTTCCGCGCCCCCATAGGAACGAATTTCCCAAGGAGGACCGCGCCGCGATACATCGCCTCCGCGACAGGCTTCATGAGCCCCAGACCGCCGATTTTTCCCCCGCAGGCCATTCCGATGGGGAAGATATCGCTGCCATTTGCCGCAAGCGTATTGTAGACACTCTCCTCCCGCGCGTCCCACTTCCAGTGGGTACAGGAAATATTCGAAGCACCCGACACTCCCAGCTCCTCCTCCGCCGCGCAAAAGAGCGCCTGCAGGTACGGAACTTCGAGCGTCTTTCCCGCCTTGGCGAAAGACTTCGCCAAAGGTGAACCCTGAAGAAGCTGCAGCTTGTAAAGATCGAGCCCCGCTGCGCCACACGCCTTTGCATCACGGATATCCTGACGCATCGTCTCCTCCGTCTCACCAGGAAGCCCATAGATGAGGTCGAGGATCATGAGCGCATCCTTATTCGCAAAATGCGCCAGCCTTTCCATCGCCTGCTCTCGGGGGAGCGGACGGCCGATCCCATTTCGGATCTCCGTCTGAAAAGACTGTACGCCAAAACTGAATCGATTCACCCCGCCGGAGATCGCCGCATCCATTTTTTCATCCGTCATATCCGAAAGGCTCGACTCCATCGTGATCTCCACATTCTCCATCAATGGGAAGACCGTGCGGATCCGCCCCAAGATCCTTTCGATATCCTCCGCCGACAGGATCCCCGGCGTCCCACCGCCGAAGAAAACCGAGCGGATATGCGAACGCGTGAGGTACGGCCGGCGAGCGCATCTATCTCCCGGCAGAGGAGCTTTGCATACTCGTGCTGCTCCCTCTCATCCGCCTTCTTTTTGAAAAATGCACAATACGTACAGGAAAGCCGGCAAAACGGCACATGGATGTACACAGCAGATTCCTTAGTAGGAACTCCCGTCTCCCAAATATCTTTCATGAGCGACGGCAGCTTCAGCGGAGACACCACCGCCGTATCACTTGCCGCGAAAGGTTCATCCTGCCACTCGATATCCCAAGCCGTGCGACGCGTCCCGCCGCCCGCCACATACACCGGCTCCCGGTACATAGACTCTATATTCTTCTCATAAGAAATCATCGCTGCCCTCCATACACCACGTCCGCCATATAGGAAAGCGCCTTCGGATACTCCATACCGGGACTCGACAGAAACAGTTTCTGCGGAAGGAAGTACACACGCCCTGCCTTCACTGCACGCATCCCTGCCCAGGCAGGCTGTTCCATCAAGGACTTTCGAAACGCCTCCTGCTGCTGTCCCGGCATCACCATCGTCGTCAGGAAAATAATATCCGGGTCCTTTGCGACCAACGTCTCCAGACTGAAAGGCGGCAGCTTCATATCCCGGTCATTGTCCAGCGCGAATACATTGCGGATGTGAAGAAGCGCTGCCGTCTCCGTCGCGATCGTCCCCTTCCCTTCCAGCGTCACCGAGTGCGGCGTCCCATGAAGGATCGCACACGTATACTCCTTAAGAGACAGGCCAGACACCACACTCTCCATGTCCTTCCTGAGCTGATCCCTCGCCTTCACGCCTTCCGCATGATGCCCCGTCACATCACCCAGGACCTCCGCAGCGCGCTCTACATCCTCCAAAGAAGACGCAGAAAGCAGCATGAAAGGGATCCCATTCTGCTTCATCACTTCCGTAAACCTGTCATGCAGCCCGTGCAGACCGATCACCAGATCCGGTTTCTCGGAAATCACCGCCTCCGCATTGACCTGAAACGTGTATCCCACCGTCTTCTTCCCCGCCGCATAGGAAGGCGCCTTGTCCCCCGGGCTGTCCGCCCAGGCGATGAAGTCTCCCCCTACCGCATGCATGATATTCAGAAACGACGGTGCGAGAATAATGATCCGCTCCGGCTTCTTTGCAAGCACCACTTCTCTTCCCACAGCATCCGTCATGCGATAGAAAGTCTCTGTGTGTCCTCCCGTCGCCTGAGGAAATCCGCAGCCCGAAGCGACCGATAGGAAGAGCAGAAGGCAGAACGCGAGCCACTTTCTCATAGTGCCTCCTCTTAGAACTTATGCTCCCAGCCGAGAGACCAGTAGCGACCGTCAAGATCGCAGTCGCTGTCCACCTTGTCGAAGATGTTCTGCACGCTGCCGTAGATTTTGGTATCTTTATTGATCTTGCGCGTCAGAGTGAAATTGAGGAGATTGTAGGTCTTCTTCCCTCCTGAAATCAAACTTCCACGAGACTCCTTTGGCACCTCATATTTATAATCAAACTGATCCCACAACATGGCTGTCCAGCCAATATCTTTCCCATCATCATACGTCAACGAGTAAATCTGTGATAATTTTGCTCGCTGGAGTAAGTCTGTATTACTAGCTTTATCTTTCGCATCCAACCATGTGGAATTGACCTTGAAGGACCATTTATCATTGAATGTGTATCCAAACACGTGTTCAACGCCATCAATTTTAACTTTATCTATATTTCTATATTCGTACTCACTATTTCTCCTGTTAACTAATACGGACGTGATGAAATTATTTGCACTGGTATGGAAATAGGTCAGGGAAGTATTCGCCTTCCCCCACTCTTTTTCAAACCCAATATCAAAGCTTGTCGATTCTTCCGCTTTCAGATCAGGATTGCCATACAAAGTTACATGACTACTCCCCATGAGCCGCCGGAAATTGTAGTACAGCTGTGGTATATTAGGCGCACGGAACCCCTTCCCGTAATTGGCTTTCACGCGGAATGTATCTGTGGCCTTATATGTAACCCCCAACTTCGGAGACGTGTTGCTTCCGTACATGCTATGATGGTCATAACGCACCGCCGGAATGATATACCATTTCCCGGCCTCTATTTCATCCTGCACGTAAAAAGCATAGGTGTCGACATCCTTCTCACACCATTTCTTCGTCACACCATTGCTCCCTGTGACAGATCCTTTTTCCGGTGCATTAGCAATATTGGTACCCTTTACTGTATTTCTGATAAACTCGCCGCCAAAGGTCAGTCGGTTGTTTTCAGAAATATGCATCGTATCCCTGGCTTCGATTCCTAAAACCGTATTTTTATTTTCGTTGAAGTCATTGCCATACTTTTCCTTAATGTAGTTATCATAGTGTTCTTTAACTGTATCATCATAACGTCCCATTAACATATGTCTCCCCAGAGAATACGTCGTCATATCCGACCAATCCATCTGGCTTCTATATGCTTGCAGCTGCCATTCATTTCTATCGCTTTTTGCATTCCAAGATAACCCATATGTTCTTTGTTTGTAGTGGTTTTCGCCTAGACCTCCCTTGATTTCCACGCGTCCCATAGCATACGTTGGTGGCATGACATCAAGATCCATCATGCCTTCTATTTTAAACCCAGTCTTTTTATTGCGTACCGTGTTTTGTGAGAATGCATCTGCGTAGAAATTCAAATAGTTGTGATCATTGAAATGATATTTGGCATTAAAATTGTATATCTGCTCTGTGCCATGATCATTAGACCACCAATTCTCAGAATCTTTATTTAAATCCGTTCTGTTCTTGTTAAATCTCATATCTAACGTCGCAGAGAATTTTCCAATAGAGCCAGAATCGAAATGCCACCAATTCGTAAAATCCTCACTAGTATTCACCAATCCTGTACGAACTTCCGCTTCAACAGAATCCTTGGTAATAATATTGATGACACCGCCCATCGCCTCCGAGCCATACAGCGCACTCGAAGGCCCCTTGACGATTTCGATCTTCTCAATATTATTGACATTGATTCGTTCAAAAGCCTTTGCATTTCCCAGACCGGATGCATCCGCTTCATTGGCTACTCGATGTCCATTGACCATGATAAGAGATTTATCCGTATCCATCCCACGAATAATCACTTCATGTCCACCACCACGTTTCTTAGCAGACTGAAAAATATTTGCATAGTTTTGCAGCGCATCCCGCACATTTGTCGCACCGCTCTTCTTGATATCCGAGCTTGTAATGATCTGCGTAGACGCCGGTACATTCTTCACATCATTCTCTGTGCGCGTCGCTGTGACGACGACAGCATCGAGCGTATACAGTGGAAGGGCTTCTTCGGCAAACGCAAGCCCCCCTGGCAGCATGGATACCAATACAGCAGCAGTCAGCAGCTTCTTTCCATAGACTGTTCTCTTGTTAGTCATTTTTATCTCCTCTATAAATGCTATAAAACGGAACAGTTTCCTCTCAGCAGTCTTCCCTATTCCCTGATGAGATACAGCTATGACAATCATACATCATATTTTATTTAATTGCAATTATTTATTAATACTTTACTTTATAGATTTAATCAAATGCATTTTAACGTCAAGAAAGCACCCTCTCATGAGACGCTTCCCATGAGAGGATGCTTTGATACTGGTTCTTGATACCCTGCTATCCCTACTTAGACTGACCGCGCGCCATACGAGCCCAGATGCCCTGGCTGCCTTCGCTCGCACGCACTTCACCGAGACGTTTATTCATGTCATTGTTTTCCTGATGCCAGGTCATGAGGGAAAGGCTTGCCATGCTGCTGACCGCCTGATTATGCTGCTGAATGGCTGTCTTGATCGTCGAGGCATCGATCTTGCCATCAGCACCTGCCTTGGCAGACATAAAAAGAGCTCTTTTTTCAATAAAAACCATTTTTTATTTATTTTCTCAAGCACGAAAAAAGCCAGTACCGTGATCGGTACTGGCTTTCAGGCTGGTGACCCAAGAGAGATTCGAACTCCCGACACCTTGATTCGTAGTCAAGTGCTCTATCCAGCTGAGCTATTGGGCCATGTGGCAGGGGCAGAGGGACTCAAACCCCCAACCTACGGTTTTGGAGACCGTTGCTCTATCAATTGCGCTATGCCCCTATCTGTTTGATGGAAGTCATCATCCATGTGACTTGTATATAATAACAAATCTTTTCGGAAATTGCAAGGGGTTTTTGCAAATATTTTTGAAAAAAGATTTTGGTGCAAAGTTCAGGGGCCTCAGGAAAAAGGCGCAACGGGTCCTGTGAGGGCAATGGGGTGGTGCGGTGCGTAATATATAGCACCGCATGGTCATACAATATTCTTCCAAACGGAAATCCCATTGAATTTTTTGAACTTTGCACCATCACCGATTTCTACTTCTTATCCACGGAGGTGAGAAATTTTCGCGATCCGCGATCATTTGATATATGCGGTCGCTTTCAGCATGAACATGTTGTCCATCTTCTTGCCGCCCATATCTTTGGCGTTGAAACCGTAGTTGGCTTCGACAAGGAGGCCGCGCATGGGGACGAAGGAGGCTTTGGCAAGGTAGAATTTCGCGCCGCCAAAGTTATTGTTATCATTGGACTGATCACCATCAGTCAGCGCATCCATCTTATCTGCAAAGTAAGCCGGCATCTTCATGCCATTCCAATTTTTGTACACGTGTCCGGTATACTGGTCGACGATATCATTGCTGGATCCGCCGAAGTAGGTGCCTGCCTGGCTGTAGACGTAGTCGACGCCGATGGAGAAGGACTTGGCCTTGAGGACATTCGCTTCGCCGTAATGGATGCCGTAGTTGTAGCTGTACGGACGTTCATTGTTCAGCGGAAGCTTTCTGAGGTTTTTGACGAATTCGCCCTGGACGCGAAGCATGGGGGTGACATTGTAGGAGCCGGCGAAGCCGTAGGCTTTCGCGATATGACCGACAGGGCCGCAGGCTTTCATAGCATAGGCATGGGCTTCCCACTGGCCCGGTTTCTTGTAGATATAGGAGGCATAAGCGACCGGTACGTCTTCGTCATCTCCCCAGCCCATGACGACATCTCTGCCCATCGGGTAAAGGGTATCGTTGACCGGATTGTAGTACCCATTAGACCCTTGCATCATCGCCTGCAGTGCAGCATTGGTAGGTTCCAGTTTCTTGGTAATAGCAGTTGCCAGATTTGTCGCGCCAGCCTGCTGTAATCCACCTACAATCGTCTTCACATTCTTAAGCAGCTCAGGTGTGCTAGTGCTCGACTGAATCAGTGTCTGTGCGTTCTTAAGCGTTGCACCCAATTCCGGATGCTGCTGTACGGCCTGTGCTACCACTTTATTTGTTTTCAGTTCATTCAGCAGTTTGCCTTTTGCAATATCAGATACCTTGACGCCATGCATCATCGGGCCGGTGTATGCGTAGTTGATATTCGTCGCGCGGCCGAAGGCGAGGGTGAGGCGGCCGCCTTTCAGGTAGTCGCCGAAGGAGGCGAAGACGCCTTTGACTTCGCCGTCATAGGTGTAGCCGGTGACGCCCATCTTGACGGGGAACTGGCCGATGCCGATGAGGTTCTTGGACGGGCCGTAGGGAAGATTTGTCGTATCCTGCTTCGGTCCGAAGTGGTAGGTGGTCCACAGGCGGTTCAGATGGAAATCACCATCGCCGTAGCCCGTGCGGGGCTTGGTCTGGCTCTTGTCCTTCGGATCGATGCGGTTCACGTCGTAGCTTTCTTTGCCATTCATGTCCAGAATGGTCTCGAGCTGTCCATAGAGGTGGACGCGATCATTCACGGGGGTGATAGTATTTAAACGGACGCGGGTGGAAATTTCGTTGTGCTTCTGGACATTTCCTTTGAATACATCGTCATAGCGGTCAATGCTCTGGACGCGGAGCTCGGTGATGAGGTCGGTCGCACCACGCTTCTTTTCAAGCTCTGCGATGCGGACACCGAGGTCCTTGAGTTCATTCGCATACTGAGAGGAGAGCTTGGCGAGGGTCTCCTTCTGGGACGCATTCAGTGTGTCTTCCTTCGCCATCAGGCGGGCGACGATCTGCGCGATCTCATAACGGGTGACGTGCTTGTCTCCGCGGAAGGTGCCGTCCGGATAGCCGTCGATGACGCCCTCATCGGAGAGCGAAGCGACGGCCTGATAGGCCCAGTCGTCAGCAGATACGTCGGTGAATGGATTCGCTGCGCTGGCGGTCACTGCGGCGCAGGCGAAGCAGGCTGCAATGGCTGCTTTCAAAAAAGCGTGTTTCATGGTTCCTCTCTTCTGAAATCGGAGCCGCTTTCCCCATGGTGCGCTCTCGATTTCTCATGCAAAAATGTAATAATGAAACTTACGGATATCATGTGTATTATTTTTAATTTACAAAACTAAAACATTATAGCGTAATATGTGGGAGAGTGTCAAGAGAGAACGGGATTCAGGTTGATGGGTTCAGGGTTAGCCCGTGGGGCGTGCCGTCCCTTGATTGCGTGTGAAAGCTCTACTCGCCAGTTAGGAGTGAGGAGTTAGGAGTGAGGAGTGGTGGTGCGGCGCATAAAAATCAGAAGCGCCGCGGAGTTTTGATAGCGCTTCGCGCGCATCGTCATTTCGAGCGTAGTCGAGAAATCTTTATTGCAGAATGCTCATCGCCTGATGTGAGGCAGCACCAAGACATCGTTTTCCCTCGGCTCATACACACTGATTCCCGCAGTGCAGTAAAGATCCCTCGGCTGCGCTCGGGATGACGATGTCGGCAAATCCCAGTCACTAATCACTCCTAATCCCTAGCCACTAATCCCTAGCTACCAGTCACCAGTCACTGGTCACTCCTAATCCCCAATCCCTAGCCACTCATTCCTGCTTTCACACATTCATCGTTTATCGGTCTGCAAGGAAGATTTCTCGGCAACGCTTTCAATGACGATACGGGAGTCTGATGTCTTCTAGCCTCTTAGTCCCTTAGTCACCCAATCACTCGAAACTCCTAATCCCCAGCTACTCATCCCTGCTTTCAACCTTCAAGGTTAGCCCACACAAAAAGCCCAGCCGCCGATGTGGGAACTGGGCTTTTTGTTTTCTTACATCTTCGAGAATTCTGTTTGAATCACTTTCATGCCCTTCAGGACGACGAAGGCGATGACGCAGCCTGCGCCGCAGGAGACGGCGAAGAGGGAGACGTAGAAGAAGGCGCCTTTGGCCGAGCCCATGAAGAGGGCGGCGATCGGGTAGGAGAGGAGTCCTCCGATGATCGAGGTACCAACGAATTCTCCGATGACGGCAGCCCAGAGCTTGTGCGTGTGGCTGTAGAGGTAGCCGGAGAGGAAAGCGCCCACCATGGAGCCGGGGAAGGCGAGAAGGCTGCCGGTGCCTAAGAGATTGCGAATGAGGGAGGTGCCGAAGGCGGCTGCGGTGCCATAGCGCGTGCCGCAGAGGACCGCCAGAAAGATGTTGATCATATGCTGCAGGGGAAATGCTTTCGTCACGCCCAGTGGAAAGGAGAACATGGGGGAAAGCAGTACGCCGGCGGCGACCATCAGCCCGGCAAAGATCCATTTGCGCAGGGCGAGACTTTTTTCATCGGCAGATGTCATGGGAAGGACCTCGTTTCTTGGAAATCGTGGATAGTGAGTGGTTTGCTGTTTCGTATAGCATAGCACAGATGGGGAGTGAGATAAAGGGTTTAAGGGTTCAGGGTTAGCCCATGGGGCGCGTTGTCCCTTGATTACATGCGAAAGAGGTTCAGCGGGTTCAACAGGTTCAGTGGGTTCAAAGGGGGTGGTGCGGCGCATAAAAAAATAGAAGCGCCGCGGAGTATAGATGGTGGCGATGCCCGAAGGCAGTATTTAAGTCACCAGTCAATAGCTACCAGTCACTTGCGGCTCCTAATCCCTAGCCACTAATCTCTAGCTACTAATCATCCCTGCTTTCAAACTTTAAGGGTTCAGGGTTAGCCTCTTGGGCGTGCCGTCCTTTGATTGCGTGTGAAAGAGGTTCAGCAGGTTCTATAGGTAGGGCGGAGGTTGTGCGGCGCATAAAAATCAGAAGCGCCGCAGAGTATAAATAGGGCGATGCCTGAAAGTGGTATTCAAGTCACCCGTCACTCGAGACACTTAATCCTTAATCCCTAATCCCTAGCCACCAGTCACCAGTCACTAGCCACCAGCTACTTTTTCCCCAAGACCATCCCGAGCGCGCTTCCGAAGAGGAAGAAGGAGATCCAGGAAAGTCCATAGCCTGCCAGTGGGAGGGACTGCATGAGGCCGTCGATCGCGCCGAGGGAGAGACCGGCCGTGTGACATCCGTCGTAGAGGGCAGGGATCAGGGTACAAAGGGTGGCGCAGGCGTAGACGCTGCGTTTCCCGCCGAAGAGGTGATCGCCGAAGGTGAGGAAAATGAGGGAGATGGTCAAAGGATAGAGGAACATGAGGACCGGAATGGCAGCGGTGATGATGGTGGTGAGGCCGAAGAGGGCGATACCAAAGGAAATGAAGGAGAATACGGTCACCCAAGCTCTGTAGGAGAGCGCAGGGATGAGTTTCTTGAAATATTCGCCGCAGGCGGTGATGAGGCCGACGCTGGTGGTGAGGCAGGCGAGGAGGACGATCACACCCATCAGGATGCGGCCGTAGCTGCCGAAGTAGTGGTGCGCGGTGCCGACCAGGATGTCTGCGCCGTTTTTCATGAGTCCCAGCTCCTCTACGGAGCAGGCACCGATGACGGAAAGGAAGATGTAAATGACAGCCAGGCAGACGCCCGCGATGAGGCCGCTCTTCAGGGTATGGGAGGCGACCTCTTCATTGCTTGTCGCGCCATACTGACGGACTGCATTGACGACGATGATGCCGAAGACGAAACCGGCCAGTGCGTCCATGGTGTTATATCCATCGAGGAAGCCCTGCGTCAGTGCTTTGATGGAGGGCTGATAGGCTGCCTGTGCCTCCTGCCAGCTGCCCATCGGGAAGAGTGTCGCTGTGATGAAAAGGATGGCGAGGAAGAGAAGGAGTGCCGGGGTGATGATCTTCCCGATGCGGTTGACCAGTTTCGACGGGCTGATGGAGAGCCACCAGGAGATCACGAAAAAGATAAAGGCAAAGGCATAGAGCGCGGTCTGCTGCATCGATTCACCGAAGAAGGGCGCGATGCCGATCGCATAGGATGTCGTCGCTGTACGGGGGATGGCGAAAGCCGGCCCGATGGTGAGGTAGAGGCAGACGGTGAAGAAAATGGCGTAGCCCTTGTGTACACGGGAGGCCAGTGACTCAAGGTCGCTCCCGGCATAGCCGATCGCTGCGACGGCAAGGATCGGAAACCCTACACCTGTCAAAAGAAAGCCCAGCGTCGCGGGAATGGTATCCACGCCTGCATTCTGGCCCATGTACACAGGGAAGATCAGATTCCCTGCGCCAAAGAAGAGGGCAAAGAGCATCAGCCCGATCGGGATCAAGTAATTTTTCTTCATACTAAACTCCTTTCATGAATGGGGGAAGGATCCGGGATCGGATCCGGAAACGGCTTGCGGAAATGGTTCTGTCACTTCCAAGGGTTCAGCAGGGCGGCACATCCCTCTTATAAAGAGCCGCCGCATGTTTCGGCTTGCATATACCGCTCGCAAAGCGGAGGCGCCTAGACCCGTGAACCTTGGGATTTCTTCCTGCCAATAAAAAATCCCTGCCGGAAAACATCCGACAGGGCACATTGCGTGAGGTACCACCTTGCCATGGAAACAGACTGCTGTTTCCTGCTCAATTGAGCGATAACGGAGCCGCCGCTTTTTTCTATACCGCAAGGGGGATCAAAAAAAGGACTCTCGGGTGACGTGGCTGCGTCCTTTTCAGCAGTTTTCACCATCCACTGCCTCTCTGAGAAAATTCACCAGCCTGATCCCGATCCTAGTCTATTTTGAAATTGGACACATTCTACCATGATTTGAATAGAAAGTCAAATGAGTTTGGGGTATGGACTTAGGGCCAGCCCATGGGGCGTGCTGCCTTTTGCTTGCGTGCGAAAGAGGTTCATCGGGTTCTATAGGTTCAAAAGGTTCAAAGGAGGTTGATGCGGCGCCAGATCCTTCGACTCAGTTCTCACTGCTTTGCCTTTACATTTTCGAACATCCGACATTTCACTCCGCTCAGGATGACGAAATGCGCCGCGGAGTATAAATCATGATGATACCCGAAGGTTGTATTTAGTCACCAGTCACTCCTAATCCCCAATCCCTAATCCCTAGCCACTCATTCCTGCTTTCAAACTTGGGGTGCGGCGCGAAAAATAATGAAGCGCCGCAGAGTAGAAATAGGGCGATGCCCTAAAGTAGTAACTTGAGATTTCTAATCCCTGCTTTCACACATTCATCGTTTATCGGTCTGCAAGGAAGATTTCTCGGCAACGCTTTCAATGACGATACGGGAGTCTGATGTCTTCTAGCCTCTTAGTCTCTTAATCACTCAGTCACTTGAGACTCCTAATCCCTAGCCACTAATCCCTAGCTACCAGTCACTAGTGACTGGTGACTTGAATACTGCTTTCAGGCATCGCCCCGTTTCGTCATCCTGAGCGGCGAGAAACGTCGTATGTGAGAGTACGAATGCCAGAACAGCTGCGACCTCTTCATCGATCTCGGCGAAGCCGCCACCTTCATTCCTAATTCCTAATTTAAAAAGTACTCGCACACCTTTCTGGCCGCTTCGACATCGACCATGTGGAAGGGGGAGAGCGCCTTGACGATGCGGCAGAGGACGCCGTGCTTCCGGAAGAGACGGATCGCATTTTCCCGCGTCTTCTCTCCGCCTTGTGCCAGATAGCCACGGTCCAAGGCTTCCATGCGATGTCCTTCTTCTCTGTAGTCTTCGCGTGCCAGACCATGGAGGAGGAGAATGAGGTCGACGGCCTTCTGCTCTTCGATATCTTTGGTGAGCATGCGGTTCTCCCAGTCCAGAAAGGTGAAATTCCCCTCTTTCCATGTGATGTCACGCAGTGCCGGACGGCCATGGACGATGCCTGCCTGATGGAGGGAGCACAGCGCGCGGCCGGCCTCTTCGAGAAGCTGCTCCTTGTCTTCTTCCGGCATGTCGGTATCGAGCCAGTTCTTCAGTGTGCGCCCGCCGTCCTTAGTCACCATATAGTCCGGCGTCAGCACCAGGATCTCCGGCACAAGCAGCGGCGCGGCGCGGCCGGCGATGGTCATCTTCGCCACTTCGAAATAAAATTCCTTCTCGACGGAATATTTAGCAAACTGTTTCCGTCCATTTCCCATCTTCCGCTTGATCCAGTACGTCTCACCATCCAGCGTGAAGGAAATCACGCGCCGGTCCACTGCCTTTGCTATCGCTTCCTCCGCCGCCTGTTTCAGCCGCGGATCATTTGTAATCTCACTCATACTTTGCCTCGCTTAGGTTATTTTTACTTATATTTTACCAAAGGGAAGGCTGGCAAGGCAAGGTTTGGGAGAGGGGACGTAAGTGTCAAGTTTTCCTCGGTAATTTATTTGACTGTCGATAATTACTATCTCCGTGACTTCGGTTTTATCAGTATTTCTGTATAGCTCTGGCCAGTCTTCCCATTGGTGAAGAAGAAGCTCCATAAACGCCTATACGTCCCTCCAAGCATCCCG
>ERZ773187.344-NODE-344-length-46224-cov-24.572267_pt1 | contig 46224 bp, 36 predicted proteins | sample MGYA00511242_ERZ773187 | MGnify/ENA primary metagenome ERZ773187 (study PRJEB29015, sample SAMEA2737744) | human gut metagenome | biome: human gut; feature: human-associated habitat; material: faeces | place: China | collected 2012 ...
GCCGCCGGAGCGGTGCTTAAGCCGTAAGGCGGGAATTATGCGGTGTTGCCTAAGGAAACGTGCGAGCTATAAGCGAACGGGCAGAGCCCTTCCGGGCTTCGCTTCGCTCGCCCACCTCCACTGTGAGGGGGAGGCTTTTGCGTGGGCACTGCCCGCGAGAAAGGCGCTCCTCGAAGTGGGGAGCTGGCCGAGTTTACAAGGCCTGAGGGGCTCTGCCGCTTGGCCTTAACCACAAAATTCATCGAACCAACACATATAGCAAAGGAGAATCACCTATGCGCCCTGCTGATTCCTGGCGGGATTATGAGCTGCTGGACGCTACCAACCACAACCGGTTGGAGCGCTGGGGCCAGACCCTGCTGATCCGTCCCGACCCGCAGGTCATCTGGAAAAACGACGAGACCAGCCCGCTGTGGGCCAAGGCCGACGCTGTCTATTACCGCTCTGCCAAGGGCGGCGGGCAGTGGAATTATCACAAAAAGCTGCCGCAGAAATGGCAGATCCACTGGAACGATTTGACGCTGATCGTCAGCCCCACGGGCTTCAAGCACACCGGCGTTTTCCCGGAGCAGGCCGTGAACTGGGCATGGTATCAGGAAAAGATACGGCAGGCTGGCCGTCCCATCCGCGTGCTGAACCTGTTCGGCTACACGGGCGGCGCAACGCTGGCGTGCCTGGCCGCGGGCGCGTCCGTCACCCATGTGGACGCCAGCAAGGGCATGGTCGCCTGGGCGCGGGAGAACGCTGCCGCCAGCGAGCTGGCAGACCGCCCCTGCCGCTGGATCGTGGACGACTGCGCCAAGTTTGTGCAGCGTGAGATCCGCCGCGGCAGCCGCTATGACGCTGTCATCATGGACCCGCCGAGCTATGGCCGCGGCCCGGGCGGCGAGATCTGGAAGCTCGAGGAGAACGTCTACGACCTCATCACGCTGACTGAGCAGGTGCTGAGCGACGACCCGCTGTTCTTCGCCATCAACTCCTACACCGAGGGTCTGAGCCCCGCGGTCATGGAATACATCGTCAAAACGACGCTTTGCCCCGTCAAGGGCGGCCATACCCACTGCGACGAGATCGGTCTGCCGGTCTCCGCCACAGGCGGCGTGGTGCCCTGCGGCGCAACGGCCATCTGGGAGAAAAACTGAGCCATGAGTACCTTTACCCCCTTCCTATGGCTGAATGGTCTTGCCCGTGAGCGTGACTGGCTGCGGGAGCGGCGCGACGCCCTGTGCCCGCTGCTGCCCACCGCCCTGCTGACTGCCGGGCTGGCACTCGTCTTTGCCCACTACCTTTTTTTGGTGACGGGCTACACCGGCCCCGACGGCCTGTGCGAGGGGCTGCTCTGGGCGACGAACCTGAGCTGGAACGTCCGGCTTGGCCGCTGGCTTATGGCGTGGACGCGGCAGGCGTCGCTGTCCATCGTCATGCCCGCGCTGTTTTTCGCCGCAAACACCCTTGGCATCGCGCTGGCATCGCTGCTGCTGGCCGATTTGTGGCAGCTGCGCAGCCGCTGGTTCGTCGCATGGACGTGCATTGCCTTCGCGGTCGCCCCGGCGCTGGTCTGGCAGGCGCTCGTCGTACACCTGACGCTGAGCTTTGCGCTCTCGATGCTGCTGGCTGTCGCCACCGTCTGGCTCGCGTTCTGCCAGCCCAGCCCGTTCCGCTTTGTGCTGGCGGTCATCTGCATGGCATTCTCGATGGGCGGCTATCAGGCCTATGTCGGCATTGCCGCCGGGCTGACGTTGCTTTCCGTCATGCTGGCCTGCCTGCGCACCGAGCCACTGCGCCCGACGCTGCTGGCGGCCTGGCGGATGCTGGGCGTCGGCGTGCTGGGCGGGGCGCTCTACTTCGGCATCACAAAGCTGGAACAGCTGCGCTATAACACAACAATGGCCGACTACTGCGGTGCCGACCAGATCAGCTTGGGGCAGAGCCTTGCGCAGCTGCGCCCCTCGCTGGCACACGCCTACGGCGATTTCTTCAGCTATTTTAAAATGGAGACCGGCCACATCGGCACATGGCTCTGGCGGCTGCTGGTATTGACAGCAGTGTTCGGGCTGGTCTGCCGGGGGCTGGCTCTGTTGAAGCGCCCCGTCTATCTGGCCTTGCTGGCCGTCTGCACGGCACTGCTGCCGCTGGCCTGCAACGTCATCGACGTTATCGCGCCCGATGTGCAGGTCGACCGCCTGATGAGCTACCCGCTGCAATTTGTCCTGCCGTTCTGTCTGGCAGTCTGGGCACTGCCCGCCGCACCGCGCGTGAACTGTCTGACGCGGGCGGTCGGTACGGTGCTGACCGCGCTGGTCTGCTGGCTGTTTGCCATCTCGGCCACCGCGACCTACCGCACCGTCGCGCTTTCTTATGAATATGTCGGCACGCTGACCGATTCGATTTTGAATCAGGTCATGGCTGACCCTGACTACACCGCCGACAACCGCCTGCTGATGGCAGGCTTGCCGGATGAAACCCGCGTGCAGGACACGAACGCCCTGTACTGGTACAGCCAGTATCAGCGCTCGCCGCTGTTCTGGGGCGGCACCCACGGCATTCTGGACTGCTGGCCGACCTATCTCTACGACTACCACGGCTTCAACGCCGGGGGCGTCACGCTGGCCGAGTACGAGAATATTGTGTCCAGCGCGGAATTTGCCGCCATGCCGGTCTACCCGCAGGCGGGCAGCATAACTTACTTTGGCGACGTTCTCGTCGTGAAATTGGAGGAGAATCCGCCGCAATAACCCAAAAGGGGAACTTTTATGCAAAACGAATCGATTTTACAGGCGCAGAACGTGCGCTTCCGCTATGACCCGGAGCAGCCGACCTACGCCGTCGACGGCGTCAGCGTTGACATCCGCCGCGGCGAGTTCGTCGCCGTGCTGGGCGCGAACGGCTGCGGCAAGTCCACGCTGGCGAAGCACTTCAACGCCATTCTGCTGCCCGAGGCCGGTACCGTGCTGGTCGAGGGCATGGACACCCGCAACGAAGACCATCTCTACGATGTGCGCCAGAAGGTCGGCATGGTGTTCCAGAACCCCGACAACCAGATCGTGGCGACCATCGTCGAGGAGGACGTGGCCTTTGCGCCGGAGAACCTCGGCGTGCCGCCCGAAGAGATCCGCACCCGCATCGACGAGGCCATGAAGCTGGCGGGCATCTATGAAAAGCGCGAGGCTGCGCCGTACAAGCTGTCCGGCGGCCAGAAGCAGCGCGTCGCGATTGCGGGCGTTATCGCCATGCGGCCCGACTGCCTTGTTATGGACGAGTCCACCGCCATGCTGGACCCCCATGGCCGCGCGCAGGTCATGAAAACCATCCGCCAGCTGCGGGCGGCGGGCATCACGATCGTGTCCATCACCCACTACATGGAGGAGGCCGCCCAGGCAGACCGCGTGCTGGTCATGAGCCGGGGCCGCATCGTCATGGAGGGCACGCCCGAGCAGGTGTTCAGCCAGACCGAGCGGCTGCACGGGTATCACCTCGATGTCCCGCAGGCCGCCGAGCTGCGCGACGAGCTGGTCAAGGCCGGGATCCCGATGCCGGAAAATGTCATTACCCCCGACGCCTGCGCGGAGGAATTATACAAGCTGCTGAAATAAAGGCCACCTTCCCCCAAGGGGGGAAGGTGGCCGAGGCCCCGCCCGAGGCCGCATGAGGGGCGAGCTTGCCGGGGTATCCCGTTTATGGGAAATCGCCGCGAAGCCGCCCCTCATCAGTCGGCGGGCGGGGCCGCCGACTGCTTTCCCCTTGGGGGAAGCCACTCTGACGAAAAACTCCCACGTATGCCGGAACGGCACCGCAACCGGGCTGTATCCGGCGGGAAAGGAACAACTATGTCCGAAATCATTCGTGTTGAAAACCTGAGCTACATCTATAACCAGGGTATGCCCGACGCGACGAAGGCGCTGGATGACGTGTCCTTCACCGTCGAGGAGGGCGACTTTGTCGGCATCATCGGCTCGACGGGCAGCGGAAAATCCACGCTTATCAGCCATTTCAACGGCCTGAACCGCCCGACGTCGGGCCGCGTCCTTGTGGACGGCAGGGACCTGTGGGAGCAGGGCGCAGACCTGCGCAGCTTCCGCTTTCTCGTCGGCCTTGTCATGCAGTACCCCGAGTACCAGCTGTTTGAGGAGACCTGCGCCCGCGACATCGCCTACGGCCCGCGCAACATGGGCCTGGACGAGGCCGAGGTCCAGCGCCGCGTCAGGGAGGCCGCCGCGTTCGTCGGCCTGTCCGATGAGCTGTTGGAAAAAAGCCCGTTTGAGCTTTCGGGCGGGCAGAAGCGCCGCGTTGCGATTGCGGGCGTCATGGCCATGCACCCCCGCGTGCTGGTGCTGGACGAGCCCGCTGCCGGTCTGGACCCCGAGGGCCGCGACACGATCCTGAGCCAGATCAGGGACTACCATGAGAAAACCGGCATCACGGTGCTGCTGGTCAGCCACTCGATGGAGGATATTGCCAAGTACGCCAACCGCGTGCTGGTCATGCACCGCGCCAAAATTGCCATGTATGACACGGTGGAAAACGTCTTCGCCCACGCGCAGGAGCTGCTGGAGCTGGGGCTTTCGGTGCCGCAGGTCACGCAGATCTTTTTAAAGCTGCGCCAGATGGGGCTGGACATCCCCGCGGACGTCTACACGATCCCCTATGCGGTCAAAACGATTCAAAAGGCGCTGGCCGTCAAACAGGGAGGTGGGGCAAATGCTTAAAGATATTACGATAGGTCAGCATTTTCCCGGGCATTCCATCCTGCACCGCTGCGACCCGCGGCTCAAGCTGGTCGCGACGATTGCCTATATCGTCGTGCTGTTTGTGGCCCCGAACCCGCTGGGGCTGGCACTGTCCATCCTGCTGCTGGCCGCGCTGTACAAGGTAGCACAGATTCCCGGCAAGATGATTTTGAAAAGCCTCAAGCCCATCGTGCCCATCGTGATTTTTACGGCGGTGCTGAACCTTTTCTTCGTCACGGGGCAGGGGGAGCCGCTTGTGCACTTCTGGGTTTTGAACATTTACGTCGAAGGTGTCAAGTATGCCATCCTGCTGGCGGTGCGCGTCTGCGCACTGATTGCAGGCACGAGCCTGCTGACCTACACGACCAGTCCCATCGTGCTGACCGACGCCATCGAGAGCCTGCTGCGCCCGCTGGCGAAGCTGCACTTTCCCGTGCATGAGCTGGCCATGATGATGACGATTGCGCTGCGGTTCATCCCGACCCTGATCGAGGAGACGGAAAAGATCATGAACGCCCAGAAGGCCCGCGGCGCGATGCTGGACAGCGGCACATTTACCCAGCGCATCAAGGCGCTGGTGCCGATCCTGATTCCGCTGTTCATCTCGGCGTTCCGCCGCGCCGACGAGCTGGCCATGGCGATGGAATGCCGCTGCTATCACGGCGGCGAGGGCCGCACCCGGCTCAAGCAGCTGAAATTCACCGGCGAGGACTTCAAATGCCTGGCGGTCATTGCCGTGGCGCTGGTGGTCATTGCCTGCACACGATTCTTTGTGCCGGGGCTGGCGTAAGAATCAGCCGCCCTGCGGGCGCATATAGAATGCGCCCCTACGATTTCAGGTGAACTATGACCTATCTACTTTGGATAAGCTACAAGGGCACCCGCTATGCCGGGTTCCAGGTCCAGCCAAATGCGCCCACGGTCTGCGCGGTTTTGCAGGACGCGATGCAGGCGGTGTTCGGCTGCCGCCCCGACGTCAAGGGCTGCTCCCGCACCGATGCCGGCGTCCATGCGCGGCGTTTCGCGCTCAGCTTCTGCTATACTGGCAAAGTACCGATGCAGAAAATCGTGCCCGCGCTCAACGCCCACCTGCCGCCGGACATCCGCGCAGTGGACATCCGGTCCGTTCCGGACGGCTTCCACGCGCGTTACGCCGCCCACGCCAAGACCTACCGCTACTACATTTTGAACGCGCGGGTGGATGATCCGTTCACCTACGATACCTGCCACAGGGTAGGGGCCGCGCTCAATCTGGCCGCCATGCAGGCCGCTGCGGCGCAGTTCATAGGCACGCACGATTTTTCCGCCCTCTGCGCGTCCGGGTCCAGCGCCGCCGCCCACGGGGATACCGTGCGGACGATTACAAATTGTACTGTTGTACAGAACGGCGATTTGTTTACAATTTCCGTGACCGCCGACGGCTACCTCTATAATATGGTGCGCATTCTGTCGGGCACGCTCATGGACGCGGGTCTTGGCAAGCGGACGCCGGAGAGCATCCCCGCCCTGCTGGAAAGCGGGGACCGACGCCGGGCCGGGCCGACGCTGCCCGCAAAGGGGCTGTTTTTGGAAAAGGTAGACTATCCCGGGTTGGATGACGTTTAATGGCGTACCGTAGGGAGGGGTCTTGACCCCTCCGCGGAGCCTGACCACCGCCGCTAACGGCCCGGAGGCGTCAAGACGCCTCCCTACAAACCAACCCATACGCACAAATTTTTTCCGGAAAGGAGGGGGCCCACCTATGAGTAAGGCGGACAGAGATCGGCAGGCATTGCTGCAGCGGCTGGCGCGTGAGCAGAGGCGGGCCCTGAGCGCTGCCGCCCGCGACGCAAACCGCGCCCGCACGCCGCGCACCGCTCCCACACCGCGGCGCGATGACAGCCCGCCGTCCCGGACGTCCGAGCAGCCGTCCGCGCAGAGCGCCGCGCGGCTCAAATCCCTGACGCCGCTCTACAAGCAGCGCCAGCAGCGGCGGCTCACCGTCCTGATCGTCATTATCATTGTGCTGGCGCTGGCGCTCACCGTTGTGACCGGCACACTGTCGGCCTCGCTGGCGCTGCTGGGTGATGCCGTGGACAGCGCGTCGCTCTACCTGAACCGCGCCGACGGCGGCTGGCCGACCACTACCGGCATCACCGAGCCGCTGCAAATCGAACCGCTGGCGGACGGTTTCGTCGAGCTGGGCAATGAGGATGTGCTCGTCTACTCGGCCTACGGCTCCAAAATTCTGAGCCTGCAGCCGTCCTACGCGCGGCCCGTGCTGGCTGTGGGCGGCACCCACTTTGTGGTCTACAACCGCGCGGGCAGTGAGCTGACCGTATGCAGCCGCACCCGCACGCTCTACACACAGCGCTTTGACGAGGACATTCTGCTCTGCGCCATGTCAAACAACAACTCGCTGGCCGTCGTGACCGACGCGGACCGTTTTGCCGGCTGGGTACACATCTATGACCCTTCGATGCGGGAGCTGTACAGCTGGCGGATGCCCCAGTCGATGGGCACGCCGATCGCACTGGACTTTGCCCCCGACAACCGCAGGTTTGCCTCGGGCATGATTGCCGCGCGGGACGGGCAGCTGAACTGCTCGGTCTACTTTATGAGCCTCGACTCCGACACCGAGGGGCTGCTCTACACCGCCGACGCGGGCAGCATGCTGCTGCGGCTGGACTGGCAGAGCGAGAACCGCGTCATGGCCGTGTTTGACACCTACATTGCGGTCATCGACCCCCGCACCGCCGCCGAGGTCGCACGCTACGACTACGGCGGGGCCGCGCTGCAAAGCGTTGCACCCGGACGCCGCCAGACCGCGCTGCTTCTGAACGTACACGGCGGCAACAGCCTGGTCACCCTGTCCGAAAGCCTCACCGTTATGTCGGAGATTCCCGCACGACAGGCGTTTTCGGTCTCGGCCACCGACACCGACATTTATCTGCTCTGCCCCGATGCCGTCGAGTGCTACGGCTACGACGGCGTGCAGAACTGGGTGCAGACCGGCCTGCCGTCCCGCCCGCTGGCGGTCCTGCACGGCAAGCAGACGCTGGTCTTTACCGGCAGTCAGGCGGACGTTTTGGCGAAGCCAGCCGAGTAGTTCCGAAGCCTTCCCCCTCGGGGAAAGGTGGCCCCGCAGGGCCGGATGAGGGGCTGCCTTGCCGCAATAACCAATTTGCGGGCAATAATGGCAAGGTTCGCCCTCATCCGTCAGCGGGCGGGCCCGCTGACAGCTTCCCCCTCGGGGGAAGCCATTCGACCCGCAAGTAATCCAACAGAAAGAAGTACCCATCTATGTCTTTTTCTCCCGCACTTGTCTATGATTTTATTTTTCTGGCCGTATTCTCCTTTGCCGCCGTCAAAAGCTGGCAGAAGGGCTTTCTCGCCGGGCTGACCGAGCTGATCGGCGCGGTGCTGGGCGTCGGCATTGCCTCCTGGGGCAGCCGCACGCTGGCCCCGGAAGTCTACCTTAGCTTTTTCAGCGACTCCGTCTCCACCCGGGTCGAGCAGGCCGTCGCACAGTCGGGCGGCGACATTGCCGCTGCGGTGCAGGGGCTGGACTTTCTGCCGGAATCCATCCGTGCCGCGCTGGCCGCGGGTCTGCAGACTGCCGGGGACCAGCTGCCCGAAAAGATCAACGCCCTGCTGGAGCCGCTTTTCCTGCCGCTGGTGCAGGCGTTGCTGTTTGTGCTGCTCTGCATGATCGTGCGCTGGGTGTTCGCCCTGCTGGTGCGGCTGCTGCGCGGCGTCAATCTTATCCCGCTGGTGGGCGGCGCCAACCGGCTGCTGGGTCTGGTGCTGGGCCTTGTGACCGGCGCGTTCGACTGCTGGCTGCTGGCGCTGCTGCTCTGGTTCGCCGCCAGCATCACCACCGGCCAGATCGACTGGCTGACCACCGGCGTTTTGCAGCGCAGCGTCGGGTACAGCCTTTTTGGTGCGTTCAACCCGTTTTTGCTCCATTATTAAACAAATTCTGAACAAGCCCCGCCAAAACTTGCAATTTGGCAGGGTTTGTTTAATAATAGTAGTGTAGCTGCGGTGCGGCGGGCAGGGGACTGCCCACCCTACGTAGGGCGGATTTCCTATCCGCCCGCCGGGCGTCGAGAACGCCGCCCCCTACAACAATTTATCGCAATCCCATGTGCCTCTTATCGGGCACTTTTCATAGAGGTGAAGTAAATGCTTTGTGTTAAATGCCAAAAACGCCCCGCTGTCGTGTTTGTGCAGCGGCTTGAAAACGGCAAGGCCGTGCAGGAGGGCTACTGCCTGACCTGCGCCCGTGCCATGCACATCCAGCCTGTGGATGATCTGATGAAACAGTTCGGCATGTCCGACCAGGATCTGGAAAACATGGAGGAGCGGATGTCCAGCTTTTTGCAGGAGGCCTCCGACTCCGGCATGCTGGCCCCCATGATGAACGGCGACGACACCGACGCCGGTGACGAGCCCGCCCCGCAGGACGATTTTGTCCCGGGCGGCAGCCCCGTGTTCCCGTTTGGCTTTGGTGCGCGCCAGAATAAGGACGACGCCAAGCCCAAAAACGGCAAGAAGGAAAAGGCTCCCCGCCGCAAGTTCCTTGAGACCTACTGCGAGAACCTGACCCAGAAGGCCCGCGACGGCAAGACGGACCGCATCATTGGCCGTGACCGCGAAATTTACCGCACGATCCAGATTTTGTGCCGCCGCCAGAAGAACAACCCCTGCCTGATCGGCGAGGCCGGTGTCGGCAAGACTGCGATTGCCGAGGGCATCGCCCAGCGCATTGCCGAGGGCAAGGTCCCCGCGCGTCTGCAGGACAAGGAAATTTACCTGCTCGACATGACATCCCTCGTCGCAGGCACCCAGTTCCGCGGCCAGTTTGAGCAGCGTGTCAAGGGCCTCATCAGCGAGGTCAAGGCTGCGGGCAACATCATCCTGTTTATTGATGAGATCCACTCCATCGTCGGCGCGGGCGACTCCGACGGCTCTATGAACGCCGCCAACATCATGAAGCCCGCGCTGTCCCGCGGGCAGATGCAGGTCATCGGCGCAACGACGTTTGCCGAGTATCGCAAGTATATCGAGAAGGATTCCGCGTTGGAGCGCCGTTTCCAGCCCGTCAAGGTCGAGGAGCCGTCGCTGCTGGACACCATCGAGGTCATCAAGGGCATCCGCGTCTACTATGAAAAGCACCACTGCGTCCGTGTGTCCGACCCCATCGTGACGAGCATCGTCAAGCTGTCGGAACGCTACATCACGGACCGTTTCCTGCCGGACAAAGCCATTGACCTGCTGGATGAATCCTGCGCCTGCTGCAACCTGCGCCATCCTGAAATTACAGAGCTCATGGAGACCCAGCGCACCGTGGCCGATTTGGAGACCCGCGAGCACGAACTGGAGAACCCCGAGCCGCAGAACGGCCAGGACGCTGCCATCGACTACGAGGCACTGGCCGCGGTCAAGACCGATCTGGCGAAGCAGCGCGAAAAGCTGCCCGCCCTGCAACTGAAGGTCGCGGAAATTGAAGTGACCATGGACGACGTCGCACAGGTCATTGAGCTTTGGACCGGTGTGCCTGCTGTGAAGATCAAAGAGACCGCGTATGGCCGCCTGCAGGGGCTGGAGGATGCCCTCAAGGCGCACATCATCGGCCAGGACGAGGCTGTCCACGCCGTGGCCGGGGCCATCAAGCGCGCCCGCGCCGACCTGTCCGGCCGTCACCGCCCGGCCAGCTTTATCTTCGTCGGCCCCACCGGCGTCGGCAAGACCGAGCTGGTCAAGCAGCTGGCCAGCCAGCTGTTCGATACCGTTGACCCGCTCATCTCCATCGACATGAGCGAGTACATGGAAAAGTACGCGGTGTCCCGCCTCATCGGCTCGCCCCCGGGCTATGTCGGCTACGACGAGGCCGGGCAGCTGACCGAGAAGGTCCGCCGCCATCCCTACAGCGTCGTGCTGTTCGACGAGATCGAAAAAGCACATCCCGACGTTATGAATATCCTGCTGCAGATTCTGGACGAGGGCAAGATCAACGACGCGCAGGGCCGCACGGTGGACTTCTCGAACACGGTCATCTGCATGACCTCCAACGCGGGTTCCACCGACCAGAGCGGCGCGACGGGCTTCGGCAAAAAGGCCGAGGTCGCCAGCGCGGACCGCAGCATGAAGGCGCTGCAGGAGTTCCTGCGCCCCGAGTTCATCGGCCGTGTGGATGAGATCATTACGTTCAAGCCGCTGAGCGAGGAAGACCTTGAGAAGATCGCCGCGCTCATGCTCGACGAGTACAAGCCCGGCCTGGCCGCGCACGGCATCACGCTGCACTACACGCAGCCCGCGCTGGCGGACATCGTAGCCGAAAGCTCCACCAAATACGGTGCGCGTGAGCTGCGACGCACGATCCGCAAGACCATTGAAGATCCCGTCTCCGACGCGCTCGTCGATGGCCGCCTGGATGGCCGCGAGGTCACGCTGGAGCTGGCCGACCACGACGGCAGGGCCGTGCTGGAAATTTAAGGGGCGCACCATGTACAGAAAACTGGCTGCCCTGGTGCTGGCCGCGGCGCTGCTGTGCAGCTGCTCGGCCCGCGTCACGGTACAGCGTTATCCCGCAGAGCTGCCCCGGGCCGAAAGCCCCGCCGCCACCCCGACGCCGGAGCCGGTGCCCACCTTTACCGAGGAGCAGAAGGCCTACGGCAGCGCCGCACTGCTGACCGATGCCACCGTGCTCGTCAACGTGTTTTTGAACGACGCCGCCCACGGGCATACCTGGGACGCCGAGAGCCGCGCTGCCGCCGTGCAGCGCACCCAACTGGCCGTGGACTGGATCACCGAGCAGGCCGCGGGCTACGAGGCCGCGGTGAATCTGATCTGTGATCGCAGCGCGGACGGCAGCGATTCAACGCTGACACGCAGTTATCTTGTGCAGTCTGCCATGCAGGGCGGCGAAAATTCCGAGGAAAGCTCCGCTTTTCTCGACGAGATGGATACGCTGTGCGCGTCGCTGGCCGCCGACAGCCGTCTGGCTGCCTACGGGGCCCGGCACATCGCGTTTTTGTTCTTCCTGCCCATCAGCGGGACATCCTTCACAATGGCTCACTACGCCGACGACGGCGACAGCTTTTATTATGAATACAGCTGCCTGTACAAAACCGACGCCTACACCGACGGCGAGGCGGAATCCCCGGCGACCTACGCCCACGAGATCCTGCATCTGTTCGGTGCGCCCGACCTGTATGAGGGCAGCAGCGACCCCTACGTCGACGAGGCACTTGTCAGCTATGTGGCCGACACCTACCCCGGCGATATTATGCTGAGCACCTATGAGGACGACGGCTCAAGCCGGTTTGACGCCATCACAAAGGAGATCAGTCCGCTGACGGCCTACTGTCTGGGGCTGGCCGACACCTGCCCCGAGCTTGCGCAGTTCCCCCTGCTGGCCGACATGACCCCCGGCGTTTTCTCTTACGGAGCCGACGGGGAAGCGGGGAGCGCGGAGGCCGGCGAGAACTGGCCGGGCGCGGTGGCGGTGTAAATTGTTGTAGGGGAGGGATTTATCCCTCCCGGGAGCTTTGCGCCAGCCGCCCAGTGCACGGGAGGCATAAATGCCTCCCCTACAAGCTACAGCAAGTTTGCGCCAGGTTTTGTAGGGGGCGGCGTCCTCGACGCCCCGCGGAGGGGTCAAGACCCCTCCCTACACGCCTTCGGGCACTCGCCCCAGAAGGGAGGTCACACCCATGCTGAACGATACCTTTCCGCTGCGGGTCGAAGCGATCCCGGCGGCACATGCGTCGGAGTGGCGCGCGGACGACTCATTCCCGCCCAGCGAGACGCAGGCCTGGCAGCTGATCTTTGTGCGCAGCGGCACCATTGAGGAACGCTGCGATGCCCGCCACGTGCTGCTGCGGGCGGGCGGACTGCTGTTCCACCAGCCGGGGGAGGTCTTTGCTATGACCACCGTCGGCGAGGTCCCTCCCGAGACGCTGCGCATCGACTTTTACTGCACCGGCGCGGCCATGGACCGTTTCCGCGGCGCGATGCTGCACACGGAGCCTGCCGAGCAGCATGACCTGAACTGGCTGGCAAATGCCGCCAACGAGCTGTTCGACGCCGCCCCCGTGCCGGGCGGACGGCCTGTCTTAAAGGAGGAACTGCCCTTCGGCGCGATGCAGCAGTTCATCATCCATCTGGAAAATCTGCTGATTTTGCTGGCCCGCCGCTGCCGCCGCACCAAGCGCCCTGTGGCCCGCGTCCGGCGGGAGCGCCGCCAGAACGCGCTGGTCGAGGACGCCCGCGCCTATTTTGCCGAAAATCTTGCGCATGAATTGAAGATCGACGACATCTGCACGGCGCTGGGCTGCACGCGGCCCCAGCTGCAGCAGGCGTTCCGCGCGCGGCTCCACCGCACGGCCATGGAGGAATTTTCCGCCATGCGCATCGAGTACGCGGCCCAGCTGCTGGCCCGCGGGGCATCCCCCGGCGAGGTCGCCGCGCAGATGGGCTACTGCTCCGGCGCGTATTTCAGCCAGAAATTCCGCGCTGCCACGGGGCACACGCCGTCCGCCTACCGCCGCATTCAGCAGGGGCTGCCCGCACGGCGGCAAAACAGGCAACAAAAAGGCAAATCAGAATCAAAAACTCCTATTGCAGAAACTCCGCAGAAAGAGTAGAATACAAGCAAAGAGAGGCGAGCCGCCCGGTTCGCACGCAACAATATCATATAACATAAGGAGACGACTGTTATGGCAATTCTGGTTAGCGGTGGCGCCGGCTACATCGGCAGCCACACCTGTGTGGAACTTCTGGCCGCAGGGTACGACATCGTTGTAGCCGATAACTACTACAACTCCTGCCCCGAGGCCCTGGCCCGCGTCAAGAAGATCGCCGGCAAGGACTTCCGTTTTGTCGAGGCCGACATGACCGACAAGGACGCCGTGGAGAAGATCTTTGCCGAGAACGAGGACATTGACTGTGTCATCCAGTTCGCCGCCTACAAGGCCGTCGGCGAGAGCGTTTCCAAGCCCATCGAGTACTACTCCAACAATCTGGCCTGCACGCTGAACATTCTGGATGTCATGCGCCGCCACAACTGCCACAACATCATCTTCTCCTCCTCCGCCACGGTCTACGGCGACCCCGCCAGCGTGCCCATCCGCGAGGATTTCCCCGTCGGCGGCACCACGAACCCCTACGGCACCACGAAGGTGTTCACCGAGCGCATCCTGACCGACTGCTGCCACGCCGACCCCGAGCTGAATGTTGCGCTGCTGCGTTACTTCAACCCCATCGGTGCGCATCCGTCCGGCCTGATCGGCGAGGACCCCAACGGCATCCCCAACAACCTCGTGCCCTACATCGCCAAGGTCGCTGTCGGCAAGCTGGAGAAGGTCCACGTCTTTGGCAATGACTACCCGACCCCCGACGGCACCGGCGTGCGCGACTACATCCATGTTGTCGACCTGGCCCGCGGCCATGTTGCTGCCATCAAAAAGCTGGAGCAGAAGCCCGGCCTGTTCATCTGCAACCTGGGCACCGGCCACGGCTACAGCGTGCTGGACGTCATCAACGCCTTCAGCAAGGCCTGCGGCAAGGAGATCCCCTATGTCATCGACCCGCGCCGCCCCGGCGACATCGCCGAGTGCTGGTGCGATCCCTCCAAGGCCAAGCGTGAGCTCGGCTGGGAGGCCCAGTACGGCATTGAGGAAATGTGCGCCCACAGCTGGAACTGGCAGAGCCACAACCCGGACGGGTATAAGACTGCGGAATAAAATTGCATAAGAAAACCGCCCGATGCAGTGCGCATCGGGCAGTTTTGTTTGTATGCCTTCCCCCTCGGGGGAAGGTGGCCGAGGCCCCGACCGAGGCCGGATGAGGGACGGGTCTGCCACAGCTGCCCGTAAACGGGTTGCAATGGCAAGGTTGCCCCTCATCAGTCAGCGGGCGGAGCCGCTGACAGCTTCCCCCAGGGGGGAAGCCTCCCTCCTTTACACATACATTTCCTGACTTCTCGGCGGGAGCTTGGGTACGGCGGGCAGGGGTGCGGCGGCGGTGCGCCAGGCCGCGGGGGATAGGCCCACCTCCCGCTTAAAGACGCGGCACAGATAATTGGCCCCGGAAAACCCCGTCAGGCCCGCGATCATATCCAGATTGTACTCATCGGTCAGCAGCAGCGTCTTGACTGCCTCGATGCGCACATTCGTCATGTACTTGCCCGGCGGCACCCCCATCTCCTGCTTAAAGACGCGCACCAGATGGCTTTTTGTCACGCCGAGCTGCTCGCTCAGCTCCTCGACGCCGTAGAGCGCCATATAATTCTGGCGGATGGCCGCCACGGCCTCGGCCACAAGCGGCGGCAGGGGACGGGCGGTCTCGTCGGCCTTGGCTGCGGCGCAGAGCAGCGCGTAGGCCATGGGGGCCGTCTGTGCGCCGCACAGCTGTGCGATCAGCTCCGCCGCGCCGGGGCAGGCAGCGCCGTCCGCCCAGCGCGCCGCCCCCAGTTGCAACAGGTAGGCGTCCGTGCAGTGGCCGGTCAGCCGCACGGCCAGCAGGTGGCAGTCGCTCTGCGGCGTCAGCACCAGGGGGGCAGGGCCCAGCAGAATATCGCCGCTTTGGCCCGGGCGGTCAACGCCGTCCAGCAGGCACGCCCCGCGGGAAAGCACCCCCACCCACAGGCCGTCTCCGGCCAGAGCCAGCGGCGCTGTGCCGTCCAATTCCGCCGTTTCGGCAGCGGTGCAGTAAATTTCCGGGTCAAATATCAATTTCGACACCTCTATATCAATAAAATGCTATTTTCAAATAGATTATAACCTGTTATTATAATCATGTCAACAGAAACAGCCCCCTCTACACGGGCTGAAACCACTGAATACATTTGGAGGATGAGCATTATGGCTTCCATTAGCTGCCGTCACGTTAAGAAAGTTTACCCCGGCAATGTTACTGCCGTTCCCGATTTCAACCTGGAAATCGCGGATAAGGAATTTATCGTTTTCGTCGGTCCTTCCGGCTGCGGTAAGTCCACCACCCTGCGTATGATCGCCGGTCTGGAGGAGATCTCCGGTGGCGAGATGTACATTGGTGACCGTCTGATCAACGACGTTCCCCCGAAGGATCGCGACATCGCGATGGTCTTCCAGAACTACGCTCTGTACCCGCACATGACCGTTTACAAGAACATGGCCTTCGGTCTGGAGCTGCGCAAGATGCCCAAGGACGAGATCGACAAGCGCGTCCGTGAGGCTGCCAAGATCCTGGAGATCGAGCACCTGCTTGACCGTAAGCCGAAGGCTCTGTCCGGTGGTCAGCGTCAGCGTGTTGCCCTGGGCCGTGCAATGGTCCGTAACCCGGCGGTCTTCCTGCTCGACGAGCCTCTGTCCAACCTGGATGCCAAGCTGCGTACCAGCATGCGTACCGAGATCATCAAGCTGCACAAGAAGCTGGCTACCACCTTCATCTACGTTACCCACGACCAGACCGAGGCTATGACCATGGGTGATCGTATCGTCGTTATGAAGGACGGCATGATTCAGCAGGTCGATACCCCGCAGAACCTGTACGATTATCCCTGCAACATCTTTGTTGCCGGCTTTATCGGCAGCCCGCAGATGAACTTCCTGGACGGCACCCTGAAGAAGGCCGGCGATCAGTTCGTCGTTGATCTGTCCGGCACCGAGGTTCCGCTGCCCAAGGAGAAGACCGCTGACGGCAAGCTGGACGCTTACGTCGGCAAGACCCTGAAGGTCGGCATCCGTCCCGAGGACATCAAGGACGACGAGGAGTTCCTGGAAAAGCATCCCAACAGCCACCTGAGCGCTGAGGTTGAGGTTTCCGAGCTGATGGGCGCTGAGATCTATCTGTACCTGACCTACCAGGGCCAGAACCTGATGGCTCGCGTTGCTCCCACCTCCAAGTCTCGCCGCGGCGACAAGATCACTGTCGCTATGGATACCAACAAGATCCACCTGTTCGATCCCGAGACGGAGAAGACCCTGCTCAACTAATTTTTACAGCATTCATAGCGGTTCCGTTGCGGCGGAACCGCTTTTTTAGTAATACTGCGCCGCAAAAGCCGCGCTGCATCGACAGCTGACGGAGCACAGCGGCACCAAACGGAGGCTCAAACCATGCGCATCGCCAACTACCTGCGGCCTGACTGCGTCGCACTGCGCCAACGGGCAGACTCGCTCACCGGTGCAGTGCAGCAGATGGTTACACTGCTGGACGGGACTGACAATCTGACTGACACCGCTGTGTTTGCGGCGGACGTCCGCGCCCGGCTGGCGCTGGGCGGCGTCTGTGTGGGCAACGGCCTGGCCATCCCGCACGCCAAAAGCACCGCCGTCAGGCAACTGCAGCTGGCTGCGCTGACGCTGGACCCGCCGCTGCCCTGCGACACACCGGACGGCAAGCCGCTGGACCTGCTGGTGATGATCGCCGCCCCCGCCGAAGCCAACGACCTGCACGTACAGGTGCTGGCCGAGCTGGCGACGCTCTTTCTGGACACCGATTTCTGCGCCCGCCTGCGGGAGAGTGAGACCCCCGAGGCATTCTGCCGCGCCATCTCCGCGCGGGAGGAGCAGGACGCGCAGGAGCCGCCGTCTGCCCCGTCTGACGCAGCGCCGGGTGCCGCCAAGCTCGGCTATCAGCTGCTGGCCGTGACGGCCTGCCCCACCGGCATCGCGCACACCTATCTGGCGGCGGAGGCGCTCCAGCAGGCCGCGCAGGCCCGCGGCCTGACGCTCAAGGTCGAGACGAACGGCGCTGCCGGTGTCAACGACGAGCTGACCGACGATGAGATCCAGGCCGCAGAGTGCGTGATCGTAGCGGTAGATCGCTCGATCCCGCTGGCGCGGTTCGTTGGCAAGCGGCTGGTCTATGCCTCGGCGGGGGATGCCGTGCGCGACGCGGACAGACTGCTGGAAAAGGCCGTTTCCGGCAAGGCTCCCGTTTACCGCGGCGGGCACGCCTTCCGCACCAGCGACTGGAAGGAGCTGGGCCGCGAATACTACGGCCACCTGATGAGCGGCATCTCCCACATGCTGCCGTTTGTTGTGGCGGGCGGCGTGATGCTGGCGCTTTCCCTGCTGCTGCAGCACCTTTTTGGCCGCAGCGACATCACCACCATGATGACGAACGTCGGCAACGCTGCGTTCAGGATGATGTACCCCGTGCTGGCTGCGTTCATCGCTTACAGCATTGCGGACCGCCCCGGCTTTATGCCCGGCCTGATGGGCGGCTACCTGGCACAGCTCGGCACAACCACCGCCCCCCGGTTGGGCTGGATCTCCAGCGGGTTCTGGGGGGCCATTGTCGCGGGCTTTGCTGCCGGTCTGGCTGTGCGGCTTCTGAATTACCTGTTCCGCCGCATTCCGCAGGAGCTGGATCACATCAAAACCGGGCTGCTGGTCCCGCTGTTGAGTCTGCTGTTTGTCGGTGCCCTGATGGTCATGGCCATCAATCCGCCGCTCGGGCGTTTCAATGCCTGGCTTTCCATCCAGCTGGATGGTATGCAGGGCGGCAGCCGTCTGGTGCTGGGCACGCTGCTGGGCGGCATGATGGCCACCGACTACGGCGGGCCGATCAACAAGGCCGCCTACGTCAGCGGCACGCTGGCACTGGTAGACCAGCAGTATGACCTGATGGCCGCTGTCATGGCGGGCGGCATGATTCCGCCGCTGGGCATTGGGCTGGCCTGCCTGCTGTTCCCGACGCGGTTCACCAGCACCGAGCGTTGCTCTGCGCCGCAGACCCTGCTGATGGGCGCGACCTTCGTGACCGAGGGTGCGCTGCCGTTTGCACTGCGCGATCCGCTGCGGGTCAGCCTCGCCTGCATCGCAGGCAGTGCACTGGCCGGGTTCATAACGATTTTGCTGGGCTGCGGGTGTCCCGCGCCGCACGGCGGGTTGTTTTTGCTGCCGGTCATGGAAAACCCGCCGGGCTTTCTGATTGCGCTGGCTGTCGGCACCCTGACCACGGCCCTGCTGCTGGGCATGCTGAAAAAGCCGCTGAAGCATTGATTTTCGCTTTACTTTTCGTATTTTCCGGCAGTCTTATACAAATTGTATTTGCATAAAGCCCCGCTGTGCGTTGCGTACAGCGGGGCTTTATGCTATAATTTAGTATATATGTGATTTTTGTGGAGGAGGGCCCCGTCCCTATGGAACAGGTCAAATCATTTTGTCGGCGGTACCGTCGGCTGCTGCTGGCTGCGGCCTATCTGGCTATTTTTGCCGTGGGCGTGCTGTATCTGCGCGTCACGGTCAACATCCCGCCGGAGGGCGACGATAAGCTGACGCTGAACCTCTGGCTGTATGACTTCCAGCGGATGCCGTTCTGGCAGTATGCTCTGCAGGACCTGCAGGGGCGGCTGCGGTACTTTACGCTGCAGGAGGTCCGTTTTTTCCCGTTCCATTACCCGAACGCCGTCGACCTGCTGTTTTACACCAGCCTGACGCACTACCGGCTCTACATCATCGCCTGGACCGGCGCGGCGGCCTTCGCTGTCAGCCGCGTGGCGGCCAGACTGGGCAGCGGGGATGCGCTGGCGCTGGGCGGCTTTGCGCTGGCGCTGGCCGCGGCCCCCATCTGGAACGAGGGCATGTACAGCTACTACGCCGTACCGCAGCGGGCGCTGTTCTGGGCCATGACGGCCTGGCTCTGCCTGTTTGCGTGGCAGGGGACACGGCACCGCCGCTGGGCTGTGCTGGGCACGGTGCTGTCCTTTATCGCCTGCGGCACCTATGAGATCGGCTATGTCTTTGCGCTGCTGGCGCTCGTCGTCTGGCTGCTGCGCCGACGCAGCGTCAAAAACGCCCTGCTGGACACGGCCCCCGCGCTGGGCGGCATGGTCGCGGCGCTTGTGTTCCACGTTCTGTGCGGGCGCAACGGCGGCACCGGCAACGAGCTTTCTCTGGATATTCCCGCCGTGCTGCGCGTCACAGTGCAGCAGATGGCCGCGTCGCTCCCTGGGCTGAACTCCCGCCTTTTGCAGGAGGACGCCGGGGTCATCACGAACGGGGATCGGCTGTGGCCGCTGGCGCTGGGTGTGCTGGCCGGACTGTTGATTTTCTTCGGCGTTCCGTTTAAAAAGCTGCGCGGCAGAACGCTGGGCGCACTGGCCGGGTTCGGTCTGGCCGTCTGGGCACTGCCCGCGCTGCTGCTGGCTTTGTCCGCCCGCTATCAGCAGCCTGAGGCCATTACCTGGCAGTGGGGCTACATTCCCGCGGCGGCCAGCTCCATCGGCTTTACGCTGCTCGCCGCGGCGCTGCTGGCGCTGCTGGCGGGGCTGTGCTGTAAGCTGCCGAAAGTTCTCTCCGTGGTATCACGACTGGCCCTGACGGCGGCGCTGGCGGTGGGTCTCTGCCTGAACGGCGGCTACCTGCGCGGTGTCGTGCGCACCCACCATGCCGAGAACCTCGCTGCCTATCAGTTCTTTGTCCGCACGATTGAGGCCGGTCTTGCCGATGCCGTACAATCCGACGACCTGATTCTCTGCAACGAGAACGTCTGGGACAGCAACGCGGAGGCCGAGTCCGCCTTCTTCAGCCGGTTCACCGGGCGCGCCCTGCACGCACAGGTCCTTTGGACCGAGAACCCCGCCACCGACGGCGACGCCTACGCCTACCAGACCTACCGCAATTACGGCGGCTACGATCTGGCGTGGTGCGGCAGACTGCAAAGCGCCGACAGTGACCTGATGGACGGGGTACAGGTCTATGTGCAGAGCGCCTATGTTCCCGACAACGCTGTCATCAAGTACAAGGTCCGTCTGGCCGACGGCACCGAGGAGGCCCGCGCCATCTGCCTGCTGGACTGCACCCAGACCCCGCGGGACCGGAACGGCGACTATCTGGCCACTGTTGAGGACACGTCCATCGTGAACGCCAAGCTCATGATCTGGGACGGCTGATAAACTGTGAGGGAGCCCCGGATGAAACACTTTTTTGCCTTTTGCCGCCGCAACCGGCTGTTTGCGGCGCTGCTGGCCGCCGAGCTGGCCGTTGTCTGCGCGCTGGCAGCCGGGCTGTTCGGCGCACCGTATAAGCTGGCGCTGACGCCCGGCGACTTTACGAACACCCTGCCCGACATTGCCGCCGCGGACGACGACGGCTTAAAAATCTGGAACCAGATCGGCTATCACAGCGACGACCCGATGACCTTCTCGGCAGACAATATTGCTTTGCCTTCCGGTGCGTATGAGGTCACAGTCCGTTATTTTTCCTGCCAGACGCCCGACGCGCCCACCTTTAATATGCTCAACGCTGCCGGGTCGCTGACCTTTGCCAGTGAACGCAGCCCTGCCGCCGTGACCTTTGACGCGCTGCGGCTGGACGACTGCCACCGCAGCCTGACGACCCGGCTTTGGGTCGGCTTCGGTGCGCGGATGCAGGACCTGACCGCCACCGTTACCTACGACCAGGGCCAGCTGTACATTTACAGCATCACCCTGACCGAGCAGCCCATCTACCGCGCGGCGCGGCTGCTCTGCTTCCTTGTGCTGTTTGCCGCTGCGGACGCCGCACTGCTGCTCCTGTTTGCCCATGTGGGGGAGCGGGGCGCTGCCCGCCGCCGTGCGCTGCGTCTGCCGCTGGCGCTGGCGGGCATCACGCTGCTGGCCTGCCTGCCGCTGTTCAGCAACTATCTGTACTTCGGCCATGATCTGGAATTTCACATGCAGCGCATCGCCGCCATGGCTGCGGAGCTGTCTTATGGGCAGTTCCCGGTGCGGCTGACCACGACCACGCTGAACGGCTATGGCTACGCCAGCCCGCTTTGCTACTGTGAGCTGTTTTTGCTGCTGCCCGCGCTGCTCTGCAACCTGTGGCTGCCGCTGCGCACCTGCTACCAGGTCTACCTCTTTGCGGTCACGCTGGCGACCTGCCTGATTGCCTATTTCAGCTTTGCCAAAATCACGGCCAGCCGTCGGCTGGGTCTGCTGGGGGCACTGCTCTACACGCTGTCCGCCTATCGGCTGACCTGCGTCTACACCCGCGCCGCCGTCGGCGAGTTCACGGCCATGGCGTTTTTCCCGCTCGTGCTGCTGGGTCTGTACGGCATCTACACCAGCGACAGGCCCCGCTTCGGGGACTGGCTGCCGATGGCGCTGGGTATGGCGGCCATGGTGCAGAGCCATCTGCTCTCCTGTGAGCTGACGGCGCTGCTGCTGATTTTGTTTTGTCTTTTGCGCCTGCGGGAGACTCTCCGCCCCGCGCGGCTGCTGGCCTGGGTCAAGGCCGCGCTGCTGGCCGTGGGGCTGAGCGCGTGGTATCTTTTCCCGTTTTTTATTTCCACCCGCTCCATCCCGTTCCTTGTCAACCGCAGTGATTTGGTCGGTAAGCTGCAAAAGCACGGCCTGTACGCCGTGCAGCTGTTCAGCTTCTTCGGCACGGCGGGCGGCTCCTCCGCCGAGGGCACGACCCACGACATGGCGCTGACCCCCGGTCTGCCGCTGCTGCTGGCGCTTGCGCTGGCGTTTTACTGCCTGTGGCACGCCCAGGCCCGCGGGGACACACGCCCCGCCGCAAAGCACCTGTACACTGCCACCGGCTTTGCCGTGCTGACGCTCGTGCTCTCGCTCCACGCCTTCCCGTGGGATTTTGTCGAGGGCTGGTTCGGTCCCGCCGTCGGCAAGGTCGTGGGAATGTTCCAGTTCCCGTTCCGCTTTCTCTCGCTGGGCACGCTGCTGCTCTGCGCCGCTGCGCTGTTTGCGCTGCAGCTGCTGCCGGAGCGCCGCGCCGCACTGGCCGCCGCGGGGCTTGTCTGCGCCGCGCTGCTGACCGCCAGCATCACCGAGACGAACATCATGAGTGCCCAGGGCGAAAGCTCCTACGCGACCTACAACCAGAACGCCACCATCAACTCCGTCGGCACGGCAGAATACCTCATCGACGGCGCCAGCTCCTATGAGGCCATCTGGGCGCAGCCCAAGCCCGCCAGCGGCGACCTGCACCTTATCAGCTATGAAAAGCGTGAGGGCGTCGCCTATGTCAGCGTCGAGAACGACGGCGGCGAGGCGGCCATCTCGCTGCCCATCTACAACTACGGCAATTATTATGCCGCCGACGAGAGCGGCGCACCGTTTGCCATCACCAGCGGCGAGAATATGCGCATCGTACTGACGATTCCCGCGGGCTACACCGGCACGATCCATGTCCGGTACCACGCCCCCGGGTATTGGCGCGCGTTTGAGGTACTCTCCGCCGTCAGCCTGCTGGGGGTCATCGGCTGCGGCGCTTTTGCCCGCCGCAAGCGCCGCACCCCTGCCACTGTGTAAACGAGGTCACTACCCATGCCCAACCGCATCAACTATCAGCTTGAAATGGAAAAGGTCCTGCGCACGCTGGACGGCACCCGCCCGAAGCTGCTGCTGCACGCCTGCTGTGCGCCGTGCTCGAGCGCGACACTGGAGCGCCTGTCCGCGCACTTTGACCTGACCATTCTTTACTACAATCCCAACATCTACCCGCCGGAGGAATACCACCGCCGCGAGGCCGAGCTGGAACGCTTTGTCGAGCAGGCCGGGTATCACTACCCCGTGGTGGAGCTGCCCTACGACCCGCAGGAGTTCTATACCGCCGTGAAGGGGTTGGAAAACGAGCCGGAGAAGGGCGTGCGCTGCACGGTCTGCTATCGGCTGCGGCTGGAGCAGGCCGCCCGCTATGCCGCCGACCACGGCTTTGACTGGTACTGCACAACGCTCTCGATCTCCCCGATGAAGGACCCCGTGCGGCTGAACGAGCTTGGCACCGAGCTGGGCAGGCAGTACGGCGTGCCGTTCCTGCCCAGTGAGTTCCGCAAAAAGGACGGCTACAAGCGCAGCTTACAGTTGAGCGCCGAGTACGGCCTGTACCGGCAGGATTACTGCGGGTGCGTGTTCAGCAAGCGGGAGAGGGAGAAGCAAAACTCTTAAAGCCTTCCCCCCCTTGGGGGGGAAGGTGGCCCCGCAGGGCCGGATGAGGGGCGAGTCTGCCTCTGCCACCCATTTACGGGCAATATCCGCAAGGCTTTCCCCTCATCAGTCAGCGGGCGGGGCCGCTGACAGCTTCCCCCTTGGGGAAGCCATTCCACCCAATACTTTTCTCACATACAGGAGAGTCCCCTATGACCTTCTATCAAATCGTTTTTCTCTTCTTCGCCTACTCGTTCCTCGGCTGGGTGGGGGAGGTCCTCTTTACCGCCGTCGTGCACCGCAAATATCAGGACCGCGGCGTGCTGAGCGGTCCGCTCTGCCTTCTGTACGGCGTCGGCGGGCTGGTCATCACCTTTGCCCTCGGCGACATTCGTGAGGGCTGGTTCTTCCTGCTTGTATTCAGCGCCGTCTATGCCACGGTCATCGAGTGGATCGGCGGGCACATTCTGGAGTACACGACCCATACCCGGTGGTGGAATTACAGCGCCATGCCGTTCAATCTGGACGGCTATGTCTGCCTCGGCGCGTCGCTGACCTGGGGTGCGCTCGGCGTTGTCGTGCTCAAATGGGGCAACCCGCTGCTGCTGGCGCTGTACAGCCTTGTGCCGCGCGGCATCTGGGTTGTTGTGCTGCTGGCCGCGCTCGTCGTGTTCTGCGTCGATCTGGTCGGCACGCTGCTGGCCATGGCCGGTCTGCGCTACCGCTGGCCCGCCGCCGCGGCTGTAGAAAACCGTCTGGCAAATCTGACCGTCCGCGGCGGCATGTGGATCCTTGACCACGTCGAGCGCCGTATGGCGAAGGCCCATCCCGCACTGACCTTTGTGCGCCCCAAACGGCAGCAGACCGACACGTTTGCCGCCGGGTGCAGCCCGTATAAAATTATTTTACTGTTCTTCATCGGCGCGTTCCTCGGCGACATCACCGAGACGATTTTCTGCCGCGTCACCGGCGGCGAGTGGATGAGCCGCTCCAGCGTCGTGTGGGGGCCGTTCTCCATCGTGTGGGGCCTGGCCATCGCCATGGTCACCCAGCTGCTCTACCGCTACAAGGACAAGCCCGCCAGCTGGCTGTTCGTCATGGGCACGCTGCTGGGCGGTGCGTATGAGTACCTGTGCAGTGTTTTCACCGAGGTCGTTTTCGGTGCGGTGTTCTGGGACTACAGCGCGATCCCGTTCAACCTGGGCGGGCGCATCAACCTGCTGTACTGCTTCTTCTGGGGCTTTGCGGCGATTGCCTGGTTCAAGGTGCTGTTCCCGCCGATCTCCGCCTGCATCGAGAAGCTGCCGCCCCGCGGCGGCAGAGTGCTGACCTGGGCACTGTGCATCTTTATGGCGGCGGACATTGCCGTCAGCTCCGCCGCGCTTGTGCGGTACAATGACCGCCTGAACGGCGTACCTGCGTCCAACAGCGTCGAGGTCTATCTCGACGGGCACTACGGCAATGACCGGATGAATCAGGTCTACCCCAAGGCCGTGCATACGTCCTAAAGCCTTCCCCCTGGGGGGCTGCGCCCGCAGGCGCGTGTCGGAGCGCAACCGCCGGAGGCGGCTCTTAGCGCGTAGACTGAAGGTGGCCCCGCAGGGCCGGATGAGGGGCGAGTGTGCCATCATAACCCGTTCATGGGCAATATCGGCAGGTACAGCCCTCATCAGTCACCTTCGGTGACAGCTTCCCCCGATGGGGAAGCCTTTTAAAATTCTTTGTATATTCCGCACAGATGTGCTATAATAATTTTGTAGCTAATGTATAAGTTTTGAGGAGGCGATGGGTCGTGAACCGTGCAGATGGAATCGATTGCTACCAGAAAGCCCTGCGGCAGGGCCAGCGCGATTACCGCGAGAAGATGAACGCCGGGCAGTCGCCGTTTTTGCCCGTATTGGACGATATTCTGCAAAACGTCCCTGTGGAGAACCAGATCCCGCTCGGCCAGGTAGAGATCCCGCTGGAGCTGCTCGTTGGTACCAAGACCTCGGGCCGCACAGCGGCGTTTGCGTCCAACTTTATGCCGCTGCTCGGTCTCAAGACCGAGTTTGCCACCAAGTGGGTCAACCTGTGCGTGTCCCATGTGGATGAGGGCATCCGTGACCCCATCACCTGCTATGAGTACATGGGCCGCTTCTACGTGCAGGAGGGCAATAAGCGCGTCAGCGTGCTGAAGTATTTTGACGCCAGCAGCATCACCGGCAATGTCACCCGCGTCGTGCCGCAGTACAGCGACGACCCCGCCGTGCAGATGTACTACGAGTTCATGCACTTTTACCCGGTCATGCAGAACTATCTGCTGACCTTCACCAAGCCCGGCAGCTATGCCCGCCTGCAAAAAATACTGGGCAAGGCGCCGGACGAAAAGTGGACTGGCGAGGATCGAACCGAGGTCTTATCGCTGTACAACTGGGTCAAGAAGGCGTTTCTGGCCCACGGCGGCGCACGGCTGCAGTGTACCGTCGGCGACGTGCTGCTGCTTCTGCTGCGCGTCTACACCAAGGAGGAGCTGGCCAATTTAAGCCCCAGCGAGCTGAGCGAAAAGCTCGACGCCCTGTGGGACGATGTGCTGGCCCTGCAGAAATCGGACCCCGTGCAGGTCAGCGACAAACCCGCCGCCCCGAAGCAGACCGGCCTGCTGGATTTTATCCTGCCCGGCAAGCACACCGCGCCCAGCCATTTGAAGGTTGCCTTTGTGCATGAGCGCACCCCCGGCACCAGCTCCTGGACAAGCCAGCATGAGTTTGGCCGCACCCAGCTGGACACTGTGTTTGAGGGCAAGGTCGAGACGGTAGCCTACTTCAACGCCATCCCGGGCAAAAACGCCGATGCCCTTGTCGAGCAGGCCATCACCGACGGTGCGGATGTCGTCTTTACGACCAGCCCCAAGCTGGTAGGCGCGTCCCTGCGCGCCGCCGTCCGGCACCCGCAGGTACACATCCTGAACTGCTCGATGGAGATGCCCTACGCCAGCATCCGCACCTACTACACCCGCGTGTATGAGGCCAAGTTCATCACCGGCGCGATTGCCGGTGCCATGGCGGGCGGGGACCGCATCGGCTATGTGGCCGACTACCCCAGCTTCGGCGTGCCTGCCAACATCAACGCATTCGCGCTCGGCGCGCGGATGACGAACCCCAACGTCCGCATCGACCTGCAATGGACCTGTCTGCCCGACCAGATTGACCCGCTGCACGTCTTTACCCAGAAGGGCATCACGGTCATCTCGGGCCGCGACGCACCGATGCCGAACCGCCCGCAGCGGGAGTTCGGCACGTTTCTGGTGCGCCCGGGCGGCGTGCTGCAGGATCTGGCCACGCCGTTCTGGCACTGGGGCCAGTTCTATGAGAACGTCATCCGCACCGTTTTGAACGGCGGCTGGGTGCGGGACAAGTCCGGCACCGATGGCCGCGCCGTCAACTACTGGTGGGGCATGAACAGCGGCGTCATGGACGTGCTGCTCAGCCGCGAGCTGCCGCCCGATGTGACCCATCTGGCGCAGATCCTGCGCACCGGCGTCACCTCCGGCATGATCGACCCGTTCCACTGCCGGATCACCGGGCAGGACGGCAGCGTCAAAAACAGCGGACGCCACGGGCTGGACCTGGAGCAGATTGCCCACATGGACTGGCTGTGCGACGCCGTTGACGGCCACATCCCCGAATATGACGAGCTGGCCGAGGTCTCGAAGCCGATGTACCGGATGCAGGGCATCCACCGCGATCTTCTTCCCGTCGAGAAGGAGGCCGAGCTATGAAGATCCTGGCCGTTGCGGACGAGGAGTGCAAGGCCCTCTGGGACTACTTCACCCCCGACAAACTCGAGGGCGTCGAACTCATCATTGCCTGCGGCGATTTGAGCCGCCATTATCTGGAATACCTTGCCACCATGGCGCCCGTGCCGCTTTTGTACGTACACGGCAACCATGACGAGAGCTACGACACCCGCCCACCGCAGGGCGTCATCTGCCTGGATGACGACGTGTACGTACACAACGGCCTGCGCATCGCCGGGCTGGGCGGCAGCTGCCGCTACCGCACCGGCGCCTGGCAGTTTACCGAGGCCGAGATGAAAAAGCGCATCAACCATCTGCGCGGCAAGATCGACCGCCATGGCGGCATTGACATACTGGTCACCCACGCGCCGCTGCACGGCTACGGCGATATGACCGACCTGCCGCACCGCGGCTTCACAGCGTTTTCGGTCCTGCTGGACCGCTACCATCCGCAGCTGATGCTGCACGGGCACATCCATCTGAACTACGGCTGCTCCATCCCGCGGGAGCAACAGTACGGCGCGACCCGCATCGTCAATTGCTATGAGCGGGTGTATCTGGACGTAGACGCCCCCGCCCCCAAGCCCCGCCAGCGGCTGTTTGCTTCGCTGCTGGGACGGAATGCCCGGTAAGGACGAGGCATGCCTCGCCCTCGGCCTTCCCGTGGGCATTCTTCTGCCTTTCACGCTGAGGGCCGGATACGTCCGGCCCCTGCCAAGCGGCACGGCTAACTTCATCAAACAAGGAGAACTATTCCCATGACAAAAATCGCAGTATTCGGTGCAGGCACCTGGGGCATTGCACTGGCGCGGCTGCTGGCCGCCAACGGGCGCGACGTCACCGTATGGAGCGCCATCCCCGCCGAGCTGAAGTCTTTAAGCACCACGCACCGCCACCCCAACCTGCCCGGTATGGAGCTGCCCGCCGCAATGCACTACACCGCCGACATTGCCGAGGCCTGCACGGGCCGCGACATCCTGCTCTTTGCCGTACCGTCCCCGTTTGTGCGTGCCACCGCAAAAAAGTCCGCGCCGCACATCCCGGAGGGCCAGTTGATCGTTGACGTCGCCAAGGGCGTCGAGGACAAGACCCTGATGACGATGAGCGAGATCATCGAGGATGAGCTTGCCAAGGCCGGACGCAAAGCGCGCGTTGTGGCACTGTCCGGCCCGACCCATGCCGAGGAGGTCGCCCGCGACATGCCCACCGCCATCGTGGCCGCCAGTGCCGACGAGGACGCCGCCAAAACCGTGCAGAAGGTCTTTACCACACCGACCTTCCGCGTCTACACCAACGATGACCGCCGCGGCACCGAGCTGGGCGGTGCGGTCAAGAACGTCATTGCGCTGGCTGTCGGCATTGCGCTGGGCCTGGGCTACGGTGACAACGCCAAGGCCGCGCTCATCACCCGCGGCAACGCCGAGCTGTCCCGACTGGGCATCGCCATGGGCTGCAAGGCCGAGACCTTTGCGGGCCTGTCCGGTATGGGCGACCTGATCGTCACCTGCACGAGTATGCACAGCCGCAACCTGCACGCCGGTATGCTGATTGGCCGCGGCAAGTCGGTGGAGGCGGCCAAGACCGAGGTCGGCCAGGTCGTTGAAGGCATCAACGCACTGCCCGCCGCCTGCCGCCTGGCCAAGCAGTATAAGGTCGAAATGCCCATCGTCCAGGCCGTGGAGGCCATTCTGGACGGCAAGCTCGAGGCCCGCAGCGCGCTGATGGCGCTGATGGGCCGCAGCCTCAAGCGCGAATAAGGAGCACCGCCATGGCACAAATCAAGGCCGCATTTTTTGATATTGACGGCACGCTGCTTCCGTTCCACGCCAAGGCCCTGCCGAAATCCACCGTGCAGGCGCTGGCCGCACTGCGAAAAAACGGCGTCAAAACGTTTATTGCCACAGGCCGCCCGCCGGTGCACCTGCCGTACCTGCACGCGCTGGACGGCATCCCGTTTGACGGCTATGTGACGATGAACGGCCAATACTGCTATCTGGCCGACGGCACGCCGCTGTACAGCCGGTACATTGACCGCGCCGCCCTGCGCACGCTGCTGCCGTATATCGAAAAAGAGCGTATCTCCGTCGGTTTTGTGGGCAAGGATTTCTGCCTGTTCAACCACATCAACGATTTGAGCCGCCAGTTTGCGCTGGACCTGCAACAGGGTGAGGGCGATGTCGCCGCGTGCATCGAGTCCGACGCCATCTATCAATTGAGCGCCTTTTTACCCGAGGAAAACGAGCCGGAGTTTCTGCGCCGCTGCCCCGGCTGCCTGGCTGTGCGCTGGGAGGATGATTTTTGCGATATCCTACCCGCGGGCGGCGGCAAGCCCAACGGCCTGGCCCACACGCTGGCCCATCTGGGCCTGACGCGGGAGCAGTCCATCGCCTTTGGCGACGGCGGCAACGACGTGACGATGCTGGAATATGCCGGGATCGGCGTCGCCATGGGCAACGCCTGCGATGCCGCCAAGGCCGCCGCGGATTATGTCACCGACGACATTACCGCAGACGGCCTTGCAAAGGCACTGGCGCATTTTGGGCTGATTTGAATAAATTGTCTTTCCCCAGAGGGAGACGCCCCGCAGGGGCCGCATATATGCGGCCCGCAGCTCTACGGCAGATGACCTCTTGCGGGAAAGCCGCGGGCCGGGCATGCCCGGCCCCTACCGCTATCTATAAAGCAAGCCCCTGACCATCACTCGGTCAGGGGCTGTTTCTTTTACACTTTTTTCCTCACAAACGCCTTTGCCGCCACCACACACGCGGCGTAGACCACGCCCGCAATGGCCCAGATGAACCAGCTGTACTGCGGCTGGCCGTTGCCGTTGGGGCCGAAGGTGTACCACAGGAAGATGGCAACCACCACCAACCAGTAGGCCGCGGTCAGCGCGGTCAGCCGCCCTTTCACGGCCTTGTGCCCGCGGGTAAAGTCCCCGTCCTCCAGCAGCCGATCCATGGCGTCCTGCACCGTGCCCACCCGCACAAAGGCGTACACACCGCAGGCGACCAGCACCAACAGCAGACAGATGGACATCGACATCAAAAACGACACGCCAACCATCACAGCCGCAAACAGGGGCACCGCCGCCAGGATGCAGAGCGCCGCACCAATACGGTTGGCCCGGTCATACTCCGGCGCAAAGACGGCGCGGCGCTCCCGCACCAGCGTTGTCACGCCGTGCTCGGTCTCGATGGGCTCCTTTTCCAGAAACTCATATTCCCGCACCGCTGCGCCGCACTGCATAAACAGCACAACGGCCACAGCCACCAGCACCACCAGCGCGATCATCCCCAAGCCACCCGCCAGATTGTCGTTCAAACCAAGCAGCCCGAGCTCACTCACTGTACCCAGCGCCAGCAGCGGAATGGGGCTGACGATGCAGAGCGCCGTCGCCAGCGCCATCTGCGGCGCGTTGGCCTGTGCCTTGGTCAGGTAATCCTCCGCCTGCGCCAGCGTCACCCGGGGCAGGGGAGAGGGCGTCTGTGCCGCGGCAGGCTGCGGGTCGTCCTGCGTGTCTTTTAAAAGGCAGTCCGTCGTCACACTGAACAAACTGCTCAACTGTAAAATTTTGTCAATGTCTGGCATCGACTGTGCGCTTTCCCACTTGGAGACCGACTGGCGGCTGACGTTCAGCCGCTCGGCCAGCTCCTCCTGCGACCAGCCCGCCTTTTTGCGCAGAGCAATGAGCTTATCGGAAAATGTCATGGTGTGCCTCCTTCTTGGCAGCCTTATGGCAATCGTAGGGGCGCATTCTATATGCGCCCGTCAACGGCTGCCGGCCTTGCGGGCGGATGTGGAATCCGCCCCTACGGATTTTCGGAAATTTTCTGACCTTATCTTACCAAATTCCCCGGTTGCGCACCATACAGTTACCCCGTCAATCTGTCAACCGTGGGTTGCGCTTGCGGGCAGACGCCAGTCGATTTCCGCTGCACCGTTGTTTTTTAAAAACGCATTCACCTTGCCGAACGGCGCCGAGCCGAAGAACCCGCGGTAGGCCGACAGCGGGCTGGGGTGGGCGGATTCCAGCACCAGCACCGGGCGATGGGCGGCAGCCCTGTTGAAAATCGGCGCGTACTTCTGCGCGGGCTTGCCCCACAGCACGGCGGCCAGCGGGGCGTTGCCGTGGGCGGCGGCGTATTCCAGCGCGGCACGGGTAAACGTCTCCCACCCGCGGCCCGCATGGGCGTTGGCCGCGCCCTGCTCCACGGTCAGCACCGTGTTCAGCAGCAGCACACCCTGTCGCGCCCACAGCGTCAGGTCGGTGTGTGCGGCACAACCGGGGCCAAGCTCGGCCTCCAGCTCCTTAAAAATGTTGCGCAGGCTCGGCGGAGCCTTGCAGCCGTCCGGCACCGAGAAGGACAGCCCCATGGCCTGACCCGGCTCATGGTAGGGGTCCTGCCCCAGAATGACGACCCGCACCGCCGACACCGGGCAGGCGCGGAACGCGGCGAAGATGTTCTCCGCCGCGGGGTAGACGGTTTTTTCCGCCGCAGCCGCCGTCACAAAGGCATCCAGCTCCGCAAAGTACGGCTTTGCGCGCTCCTGCGCAAAAAACAGCTGCCAGTCAGTGCCGGACAATTTGTCGAGTTCAGTGGTCAAAAGCATAGTGGATCTCCTCGGTAGTTTTGTAGGGCCCACTCGTGTAAAACAGTCGGCCTTTCACGGGAAAACTGCGGGCCGCATATAGGCGGCCCCTGCATAGGTGCCCCACACATTTTTCACAAGTATATCACACCCCCGCGGGGCTTGCAATAGCGGCAAAAATGCGGTATAATAGCATTTATGCTGCGGCGTTGTGCCGCAAAGCCAATCATAAAGGGGAGAACCAATTCATGCGTTCCATTAAAACCAAACTGTTCAGCCTTGCTATGGCTGTTTCCATGGTGCTGGCGCTGGCTGGCTGTGCCATGTCCGCGCCGTCCACCGTCGGCTCCATCGGCGGGGTCGAGATCCCGGCAGGCATCTATCTGCTGGCCCAGTACAACTCCTACAACACCGCCTCCGGTGTTGCGGAGCTGGCCACCGGCGAGACCGCGTCCGACGTCAAGGCCGTGCTGAAGGCCACCTGCACCGGTACGATCAACGGCGAGGATGTCACCGCCGTCGGCAGTGACTACGTTGCCCAGCTGACGACCCACGCCATTGAGTACTATGCTGCCGTGGAAAAGCAGTTTGCCGAGCAGAACGGCGTGCTGGACGACACTGCCACCGCCGAAGCCGCCAAGACTGCGGACAGCCTGTGGAGCTCCAACGGTGATTTGTACACCGCCAACGGTATCAGCAAGTCCAGCGTGGAGGCCTACCTGCTCAACGCCCAGAAGGCCAAAGTCCTGCTGAAGATGACTTACGGTCCCGACGGCACAAGCCCCGTGACTGACGCCGAGTACACCGACTACATCAACAACGACTGCTACTACATCGAGGCCGTCCAGTTCCCTCTGGTCAACTACTCCACCTACTCGATGGCAGATGACGACCAGAAGGCCGCCATCATGGCCACGGCAGAGAGCTGCATGGCCGAGCTGAACGAGACTGCTACTGCCGAGACTGCGTCCAGCAGCGCCCTGTACACCGCCGCCATGACCTACGTGCCCGAGGCAATGGCCGCCATGGGCAGCACGATGGACGCCAGCCAGGCCGTCTACTACGCCGCATCCCAGCTGTACACGCCCAGCGATCTGAGCAGCTACGGCAGCGACGAGTACAACAACCTGACCGACCCGCTGGATGCCGCCGGTATGAACCACTGGACGACCATCGACCTGGGCACGACGGTTCTCGTCGCCCGCAAGATCGACCCGTTCAAGACCTACACCGTCGAGGATCTGGACAGCATGTACGACCTGCTGACCAGCATGAAATCTGACGCCATCCAGGATGAGCTCTACGCCGCCGGTGCCGCGCTGGACCACAACCTGAACAGCGCCGCCATGAACACCTACAGCGCATCCAAGATCAAAAAGAACGTCTGAACCTGAAAATTCAGCCGGGAGCAGCATTGTTTGCTCCCGGCTTTTTTGTTGAGGAGGGTCCCCCATGACGAAAAACAAATACACAAATCTGCTTTTGCAGACCCTGGGCTGCTTCATCTCCGCCGCCGGTATCTACAGCTTTGCCGTGGCCGCCGAGGTCCCGGTCACCGGCATTGCGGGCATCTGTGCCATCTTATACCGCCTGTTCGGCATCCCCATGGGCCTGAGCAATGTGCTCATCAACATCCCCATCATCCTCTGCACCTATAAATTGCTCGGCAGATCGTTCTTTATTCGCAGTGTCTACTGCATGGTACTCTTTGCAATCTTTACGGACTATCTGCTGCCGCTGATGCCGGTCTACCAGGGGGACCGCCTGTTGGCGACGATTTGCGGCGGCGCGATCGGCGGTATCGGCGATGCGCTGATCTACATGAACAACTCGAGCACCGGCGGCCTTGACTTCATCACCATGGGCATCAAGGCACGGCATCCGCACCTGCCGTTCGGCAACATCATGTTTGCGGCGGCGCTGGCGGTCATCCTGCTCAACGGTGCGGTGTTCCAGGATGTCGATTCCATTATTTACGGTATCATGTTTAATTTTATCGTGTCTGCTGTCATCAACAAGATGATGTTCGGCTTCTCGTCCTCGATGCTGGCCATGATCGTGACCGATGACGGCAAGGCCGCCTGCGCGGAAATTGACCGCGTGGCGGACCGCGGCTCGACGATTTTGCAGGGTCACGGGGGCTACGGCGGCCAGCCGAAGGACGTCGTGCTCTGCGCCTGCTCCAACAAGCAGCTCTACGAGATCGAGCACGCCGTGCAGGCCATCGACCCCGGCTGCTTCATCATCATGCTGCAATCCAACGAGGTCCACGGCGAGGGCTTCCGGCAGTTGGAATTGGGGAAGAGCGAGAGCTCGGAGAGCAAATAAACAACATATTACCGCCGGTTTCAGCAGCTCTATGACGCATAGGTTGCCGAAACCGGCGGATTTTCTTTATACTGGGGACAACACGAAGAGGAGGGCCTGCCGGATGTGTCGCTGCGGCGGGCGCAAGCCTGTTCGGAGGGGTCAAGACCCCTCCCTACGGAGAACCCATGAACGGCAGGCTGTAGGGAGGGGTCTTGACCCCTCCGCGGGGCGTCGAGGACGCCGACCACTGCCGGTTTGCCGCGCGGTAGGGGCCGCACATGTGCGGCCCGCCACATCCCCATAAAACACCCGCCGACGGGACACCACCGGGCCGGGCATGCCCGGCCCCTACCGCAGCACTATAGCATACAAAAACACCGCCGTTGACGATTTGGCTCGTCAGCGGCGGTGCGGTTTATTTTATGTTGGAATCAGTAGTTCTTGGCCTCTTCCTCGCCGGTCATGACGCGGAGAGCGCCCTGGCAGAGGGCGAGCAGCTCGTCCTCGCCGGGGTAGGTGGTGACAGGGGCGATCCAGCCGAGGTACTCGGTCAGGGTCTTGGCGGTGAAGGGGTTGTAGGCAATGCCGCCGGTCAGGATGATCTGGTCGACCTTGCCGTGCAGGACAGCGGCCATAGCGCCGGCGTCCTTGGCGATCTGGTAGAAGAATGCTTCCCAAACCTGCTTTGCCAGCGCGTTGCCGGACTCGGCCATCTTGCCGACCTCACGGGCATCGTTCGTGTGCAGATAGCCGTTAAAGCCGCCGTTGCCGCAGATCTTCTTATAAACTTCCTTTTGGGTGTACTTACCGCTGAAGCACATCTTGACGAGGTCGCCGACGGGCACGGTGCCGCTGCGCTCGGGGCTGAAGCAGCCCTCGCCGTCGAGGATGTTGTTGACATCCACGACCTTGCCGTGGTCATGCGCACCGACGGAGACACCGCCGCCCATGTGGATGACGATGAGGTTCAGATCCTCGTAGCGCTTGCCGTTCTCCTTGGCAAAGCGGCGGGCGACGGCCTTCTGGTTCAGCGCGTGGAAGATGGAGCGGCGCGGCAGCTCCGGCATACCGGAAATGCGGGCCTTATCGGTCAGCTCGTCAACAACGACGGGGTCAACAATGTAGCTGGGCACACCCAGGGAATCGCCGATCTCGCGGGCCAGAATGCCGCCCAGGTTGGAGGCGTGCTGGCCCTGCACACCGGCCTTCAGGTCAGCCAGCAGGGCATCGCTGACGGCGTAGGTGCCGCCGGGGATGGGCTTGAGCAGGCCGCCGCGGCCCACGATGACGTTCAGCGTCTTGGGGTCGCAGTCTTTCTCCTTCAGGAAGTCCAGAATGATCTCCTTGCGGAAGTCCTTCTGGTCGATGACACTGGCGTACTTGGCGATCTCCTCGGTAGGGTGGCGCAGCGTTTCTTCAAACAGCAGGGTCTCGTCCTCGAACACGCCGACCTTGGTGGAGGTGGAGCCGGGGTTGATGACCAGGGTTTTGATGGACATTGGTAACGTCTCCTTTTAAAATTCTTTGGCTTCCCACTTGGGGGGGAAGCTGCCGCCCGCAGGCGGCTGATGAGGGGCGGCCTCTCCATGATGGCCCGCAAACGACCAGCCACAGCAGGTACAGCCCTCATCCGGCCTCGTTAAGCTCGGCCACCTTCCCCCGATGGGGAAGGCTTTTTACAATTACTGATCCAGTCCCGCTGCGACCACAGCAGCCAGTGCGATGGAGTTGACCTTCGTCTGGAAGGAATCGGAGCGGCTCGTCAGGATAGCGGGGACCTTGGTACCGGTCAGGATGCAGCCGTTCTTGCAGTCGGCAGTGTGGACCAGCGTCTTGTAGACGAGGTTGCCGGCCTGAATGTCGGGGAACAGCAGGATGTCCGCATGGCCTGCAGCCGGGCGGTCCTGAGCACCCTTATGGTGGGCAGCCTCGGGATCAATGGCAATGTCCATCGAAAGGGGACCGTCAACGACACAGCCGGTGATCTTGCCCTCGGCGTTCATCTTGCGCAGCTCGTCGGCATCGACGGTACAGGGCATCTTCGGGTTGACGACCTCAACGGCGGCCAGCGGCGCGACCTTGGGGCACTCGACGCCGCAGGCATGGGCAACGGCGACGGTGTTCTCGATGATATGTACCTTATCCTCCAGCGTCGGGTAGGTCATGAAGGCGACGTCGGTCAGGAACAGCAGCTGCTCAATGCCCTTGACCTCAAACACAGCCACATGAGACAGCGTCTTGCCGGTACGCAGACCGACTTCCTTGTCCAGCACGCTCTTGAGGAAGGTCTTGGTGTCCAGCAGGCCCTTCATGTACATGTTGGCCACGCCGTCGTGGGCCAGCTTGACGGCCTTAAGGGAGGCCTGCACCTTGTCAGGCTCGTTGATGATCTCATAGTCGGAGAGGTCGATGTTCAGCTCGGCTGCGATCTTGCGGATGGCAGCCTCATCGCCGACCAGAATGGCGTCGGCAATGCCCTGCTTGTGGGCGGCGTCGACAGCCTCCAGAACAGCGTCATCCTCGGCGGCGGCCACGGCCAGCTTCTGCTTGCCGCAGGTCTTTACTTTCGCGATCAGGTCCTCAAAATTCATTTTACAGCACCTCGTTTTGCTTCTTTCCAAAGGCGGGGCCGCTCTCAAAAAAGCCCCGTATGTTAAAATAATAACACGTTATGCGCCGTGGGTCAAGAGGGGGAAGGGGAGCGCGGCATCAAAAAATATTTTTTGCCTTTTTTTCGCCTTTTCTGTGTCTGCCTATATTTAAATAGGTAGGAAATCCTCCTGTTTGCGAAATCCTGACCGATTTTTAACAAATTCGTCATTGACAAAACCTTAACAAGATGGTAAAACTATAGTAGCGGTTCGGGAAACACCGGCCCGCAGCGGCACCTTGCCGCCGTATTTCTGACCCAATGGAGAAGCCCCAAAGAGCCAGCGTCGGCGTCGGTGCCTTGCTTTACCCCTTATGTTGTTTATTTTTTAACAACTAAGGCGCAAATCCAACCGGAAAGGTTCACCACCCATGCCCACCATCGCCATGTATCCCGGCAGCTTCGACCCCGTCACGAACGGGCATCTCGATATTATCAAGCGCTCCAGCCGTATGTTTGACAAGGTGATCGTCGCGGTGCTTGTCAACAGCGCCAAGACCCCGCTTTTTACGGTAGAGGAGCGCGTTGCCATGCTGCGGGAGTCCTGCAAGAACATCCCGAATGTCGAGATCGACTCCTTCAACGGGCTGACGGTCACCTTCGCCAAGCAGAAGGGCGCTACCGTCATGGTGCGCGGTCTGCGCGCGGTCACGGATTTTGAAAATGAAATTCAGCTGGCCCACACGAACTTCGCTATGATGCCCGAGATCGAGACGGTGTTCCTGGCCACGGCCATCAAGTGGAGTTATCTTTCCTCCACCATCGTGCGGGAGGCCGCCCACTACGGGCAGGATGTTTCCCGCTTTGTGCCCCGCAACGTTGAGCGTGCGCTCATTGCCAAGCGCGAGGCAGGGGAGCTGTAAAACCGCATTCAAGCCGCGTTTTCCGTCGGCCTGAAAATAAATTGTTACTCAATAGTCCATCCAAAGAGAGAATTTTTAGGAGGCTACTTATGAAAAAGATCGTCATCGCCAGCGCCTGCCGTACTGCCATTGGCAAGTTCGGCGGCACCCTCGCCAATGTCCCCGCCGCTGAGCTGGGCTCCATCGTCATCAAGGAGGCTCTGAACCGCGCCAACGTCAAGCCGGAGCAGGTCGACCATGTCTACATGGGCTGCGTCATCCAGGCCGGTCTGGGCCAGAACGTCGCTCGTCAGGCTTCCCTGAAGGCCGGCCTGCCCATCGAGACCCCCGCCGTCACCGTCAACGTCGTCTGCGGCTCCGGTCTGAACTGCGTCAACATGGCTGCCCAGATGATCGAGGCCGGCGATGCTGACATCGTCGTTGCAGGCGGCATGGAGAACATGGACATGGCTCCGTTCGCCATGATGAAGGGCCGCTACGGCTACCGCATGGGCTCCCCCATGGGCAAGAGCGAGCTGGTCGACACGATGGTCAACGACGCTCTGTGGGATGCCACCGGCTTCAACATGCACATGGGCATGACCGCCGAGAATGTCTGCACCAACGAGACCTACCAGAAGAAGTACGGCTACAACCCCATCAGCCGTGAGCAGCTGGACGAGTTTGCCTTCCATTCTCAGGAGAAGGCCGCCAAGGCTATTGCCGACGGCGCTTTCAAGGACGAGATCGTTCCCGTTGTCATCAAGGGCAAGAAGGGCGACACCGTGTTTGATACCGACGAAGGCCCCCGTATGAGCTCCATGGAGGTTCTGGGCAAGCTGAAGCCCTGCTTCAAGAAGGACGGCATCGTCACCGCCGCCAACTCCTCCGCCATCAACGACGGCGCTGCTGCTCTGGTCGTCATGAGCGAGGAGAAGGCCAAGGAGCTGGGCGTTGAGCCTCTGGCTACTTGGGTTGCCGGTGCTCTGGCCGGTGTTGAGCCCGAGGTCATGGGTCTGGGCCCCATCGCCGCCACCAAGAAGGTCATGGCCAAGACCGGCCTGACCGTGGACGACATGGATCTGATCGAGGCCAACGAGGCTTTTGCCGCTCAGTCTGTTGCCGTCGGTGAGGCTCTGCACTTCGACCAGAGCAAGCTGAACGTCAACGGCGGCGCTATTGCGCTGGGCCATCCCGTCGGCGCTTCCGGTGCCCGTATCCTCGTCACCCTGCTGTACGCCATGAAGCATCGTGGTGCGCATAAGGGTCTGGCTACCCTGTGCATCGGCGGCGGCATGGGCTGCGCCACCATCGTTGAAATGTAATTACCGGAGGAATACACAATGTCCTTTGTTACTACCGAGATTCAGGACGCCGTTGCCGTCCTGACCATTGACCGCCCGAAGGCGCTGAACGCGCTGAACCCGGAGGTTCTGGCTGATTTGAAGGCCGCTTTTGAGGCCATCGATCAGAACGCCGTCCGCTGTGTCGTCCTGACCGGCGCCGGTGACAAGAGCTTCGTCGCCGGTGCTGACATCGGCTCGATGTCCACGATGACGAAGGCCGAGGGCGAGGCTTTCGGCAAGCTGGGCAACGACGTTTTCCTGATGATCGAGAGCTTCCCGCTGCCCGTCATCGCTGCTGTCAACGGCTTCGCGCTGGGCGGCGGCAATGAGCTGGCCATGAGCTGCGACATCCGCCTCTGCTCCGACAATGCCGTCTTTGGTCAGCCGGAAGTGGGCTTAGGCATCACGCCGGGCTTCGGCGGCACCCAGCGTCTGGCACGCCTTGTCGGCATGGGCATGGCCAAGCAGCTCGTCTACTCTGCCCTGAACATCAAGGCAGACGAGGCCCTGCGCATTGGTCTGGTCAACGCCGTCTACACGCAGGAGGAGCTGATGCCCGCGGCGCTAAAGCTGGCCGGCAAGATTGCCAAGAATGCTCCCATTGCGGTCCGCAACTGCAAGAAGGCCATCAACGGCGGCATCAGCCTGCCCATTGAGAAGGCCGTTGAGGTCGAGGAAAAGCTGTTCGGCGACTGCTTCGAGACCCACGACCAGGTCGAGGGTATGGGCTGCTTCCTGAGCCGCGAGAAACCGAAACCGAAGCCGGTTTTCACGAATAACTAAATTCAACTACAATCTTGTAGGGGGCGGCGTCCCCGACGCCCCGCGGGCGGATGCGAGCACCCGCCCCTACAGCCCCGCAACAACATAATTTGGAGGTACTTACTATGAAGGTAGGCGTTATTGGCGCTGGCACTATGGGCCAGGGCATTGCAAAGGCATTTGCACAGGTTGAGGGCTACACCGTCGCTCTGTGCGACATCAAGCAGGAGTGGGCCGATGGCGGCAAGAACAAGATCGCTGCCGGTTATGCCAAGCTCGTTGCCAAGGGCAAGCTGGATCAGGCTGAGGTTGACCGCCGCATGGCTGCCATCACCGCTGGCCTGAAAGAGGATCTGTGCGCTGACTGCGACCTGATCGTTGAGGCTGCTTTCGAGGATATGAAGGTCAAGCAGACCACCTTTGGCGAGCTGGACAAGATCTGCAAGCCCGAGTGCGTTTTTGCTTCCAACACTTCCTCTCTGTCCATCACCGAGATCGGCAAGGGTCTGAGCCGTCCTCTGGTCGGCATGCACTTCTTCAACCCCGCTGACCGCATGAAGCTCATCGAGGTCATCGCCGGTGTGAACACCCCCGCCGAGACCGTCGAGACCATCAAGAAGATTAGCGTTGAGATCGGCAAGACCCCCGTTCAGGTCAATGAGGCTGCCGGCTTCGTCGTCAACCGCATCCTGATCCCGATGATCAATGAGGCCGCCTTCATCAAGATGGAGGGCGTCTCCGACATCGCCGGTATCGACACCGCTATGAAGCTGGGTGCCAACCACCCGATGGGCCCCCTGGAGCTGGGCGACTTTGTTGGTCTGGACATCTGCCTGGCCATCATGGACGTTCTGTACAAGGAGACCGGCGACAGCAAGTACCGTGCCTGCCCGCTGATCCGCAAGATGGTCCGCGGCGGCAACCTGGGCTGCAAGACCGGCAAGGGCTTCTACGTTTACAACGCAGACCGCACCAAGACCCCTGTCGACGCCCTGTAATTCAGTGACTTACGCGCCTGGCGCGGTCAAAACCGTGCCGGGCTGCGTTTGTTTGGTCGGGCAGTATAGCCCGGCCCCAGTATATGGAGGTTTTATCAATGGATTTTACTCTGTCTAAACAGCAGCAAATGGTCCAGAAGATGTACAAGGAGTTTGCTGAAAACGAAGTCAAGCCCCTCGCCAAGAAGGTCGACGCGGAGGAGTACTTCCCCAAGGAGACCGTCGAGAAGATGGCTAAGCTGGGCATGATGGGCATCTACTTCCCGAAGTCCGTCGGCGGTGCAGGCGGCGACGTCCTGTCCTACGTCATGGCTGTCGAGGAGCTGTCCAAGGTCTGCGGCACCACCGGTGTTATCCTGTCTGCCCACACCTCTCTGTGCGCGGCTCCCATCTATGAGAACGGCACCCCCGAGCAGAAGGCCAAGTACCTGCCCAAGCTGTGCAGCGGCGAGTGGGTCGGCGCGTTCGGCCTGACCGAGCCCGGTGCCGGTACCGACGCCCAGGGCCAGCAGACCTTCGCCGTTGACGAGGGCGATCACTGGAAGCTGAACGGCTCCAAGATCTTTATCACGAACGCAGGCTTTGCCGATGTGTTCATCATCATTGCCGTCACCGGCTTTGTCACCGACAAGCGTGGCCGCAAGCAGAAGGAGATCAGCGCTTTCATCGTTGAGCGCACCGATCCCGGCTTCAAGGTCGGCAAGCCCGAGGACAAGATGGGCATCCGCGGTTCTTCCACCTGCGAGCTCATCATGGAGGACTGCATCATCCCGAAGGATCGTCTGCTGGGCGTGAAGGGCAAGGGCTTCCAGCTGGCCATGGCTACGCTGGACGGCGGCCGTATCGGCATCGCCTCCCAGGCTCTGGGCATTGCCGAGGGCGCCATCGACGAGACCGTCGCCTATGTCAAGGAGCGCAAGCAGTTTGGCCGCTCCATCGCACAGTTCCAGAACACCCAGTTCGAGCTGGCCGAGATGAAGGCCCGCGTTGACGCCGCCAAGTATCTGGTCTACGCAGCTGCCCAGAAGAAGCAGGCTGCCATGGACGGCCAGAAGGTCCGCTACAGCGTTGAGGCTGCCGAGGCCAAGCTCATTGCCGCCCGCACCGCCAGCGACGTGACCCGCCGCTGCCTGCAGCTGTTCGGCGGTTACGGCTACACCCGCGATTACCCCATCGAGCGCATGATGCGTGATGCCAAGATCACCGAGATCTACGAGGGCACCAGCGAAGTCCAGATGATGGTCATCAGCGGCGCGCTGCTGAAGTAAGGAGGACAGACGTAATGAAAGCAATCGTTTGTGTCAAACAGGTTCCCGATACGCAGGGCAAGGTCGCTGTCAAGGCTGACGGCACCATGGATCGCTCTGCCATGGCTACCATCACCAACCCCGACGACCTGAACGCCGTCGAGGCCGCCCTGCAGCTGAAGGACGAGACCGGCTGCGAGGTCGTCGTCGTCACCATGGGCCCGCCGCCGGCAGAGGGTATGCTGCGTGAGCTGATGGCCCGCGGCGCTGACCGCGGCGTGCTGGTCTCCGGCCGCGAGTTCGGCGGCTCCGATACCTTCGCCACCTCTCAGATCCTGGCTGCTGCCGTCAACAAGATCGGCGTCGGCCCCGAGGACATCGTTTTCTGTGGCCGTCAGGCCATCGACGGTGATACCGCTCAGGTCGGCCCCCAGATCGCCGAGAAGCTGCATCTGCCTCAGGTCACCTATGTCACCGAAATCAAGAAGGACGGCAACGCCCTGACCGTAAAGCGTCAGCTTGAGGACGGCTACATGGAGCTGAGGGTCCAGACTCCCTGCCTGCTGACCTGCATCAAGGAGCTGAACACTCCGCGTTACATGAGCGTTTCCGGTATCTTCGAGTGCTACGACAAGCCGCTTGAGGTCTTTGATTACAACGCTCTGAAGGACGATCCGCTCATCGAGACCGACACCATCGGTCTGAAGGGCTCCCCGACGAACGTTTACAAGTCCTTTGCTCCTCCGGTCAAGGGCGCCGGCATGAAGGTCGAGGGCGCTGCCCAGCTGGTCGGCATCCTGAACGACAAGCACCTGATTTGAGGAAGGAGAAACGAACAATGGCTGAATTCAATGCAATGGACACCGCCGCCTTCAAGGGCGTGTGGGTATTCTGCGAGCAGCGCGAAGGTCAGATCCAGACCATCAGCTATCAGCTGCTGAGCGAAGGCCGCAAGCTGGCCAACGACCTGGGCGTTGAGCTTTGCGGCGTTGTTATGGGCAGCGAGCTGAACGAGGACTATGTCAAGGCGCTGGGCGGCTACGGTGCTGACCGCGTTTATAACATCGACAGCCCCCTGCTGAAGGACTACACCACCGATGGCTATGCCAAGGCGCTGTGCGACCTCATCATGGACAAGAAGCCCGAGATCATGCTGATCGGTGCGACCAACCTGGGCCGCGACCTCGGCCCCCGCTGCGCAGCCCGTCTGCACACCGGTCTGACCGCCGACTGCACTCATCTGGACGTCGATGTCGAGAAGTACAAGAACTTCCTGCGCACCACCTCCAACATTGATGTGGACAACACCAAGTTTGAGGAGAACACCAACCTGAAGATGACCCGCCCAGCTTTCGGCGGCCACCTGATGGCTACCATCATCTGCCCCCGCTTCCGCCCGCAGATGTCCACCGTCCGCCCCGGCGTTATGCAGACCCAGCCGTTTGACGAGGTCGGTGCTGCCAAGGTCGTAGTTGAGAAGGTCACCCCCGCTCTGACCGCTGAGGACATCCATGTTGAGGTTCTGGACATCAAGAAGAGCGCCGAGAAGCTCGTTGACCTGATCGGTGCCGATGTTGTCGTTGCCGTGGGCCGCGGCATCTCTGCCGACCCCGACAAGGGCATCAAGCTGGCTGAGGAGCTGGCCGGTGTTCTGGGCGGCGTTGTCGGTGCCTCCCGTGCCGTCACCGATGCGGGCTGGCTGTCTGCTGACCATCAGGTCGGCCAGACCGGCAAGACCGTGCATCCCCGCATCTATGTTGCTCTGGGCATCTCCGGTGCCATCCAGCACGTTGCCGGTATGCAGGATTCCGAGAACATCATCGCCATCAACAAGAACGAGAACGCCCCCATCTTCGATGTTGCCACCTACGGCATCGTCGGCGATCTGTACAAGGTCGTTCCCGAGCTCATCAAGGAGATCAAGGCCGCCAAGGCTTGATTCCGCCCGTAATCAACAAGAGCCGTGCCCCACAAAGGGCACGGCTCTTTGTTTTTTTGTATTGCTCAGTCTGCCACAGCCGGGGCGGTCAGCAGCTCCGGCGGCAGCTCGCTCTCGTCCTCATTGACGAGGGAATCATCGACATCGAACGTCGCATCAAAGGCCTTTGCGGCAGCATCCGCCACCAGATCGGCATCGACCAGCTCACTGTCTGCCATGACATACAGCAGCTTATCATCAAAGCTGACCACGCGGGCCTTATCTGCCTCCACGCAGACCCACTTGCGCATACTGATGTTTTCCTCCATCGAATCGGCGATCTCGCGGGCATCGGCCTTGTCCTTTAGGCGCAGCAGCACCAGGCTGTACGCCTGGCTTCCGGTCATCGGCTCGCTGACTACTGCGGCATCCACCTTGTCCACATTGTCCGCGGTCAGCCCTGCCAGATAGCCGTACCAGCTCTCGTCGGTCAGGTCGATAGCCGCCGTCTCCATGCCCATCAGGTCAACCGGCTGGACGTTATAAATAGCATCCACCATCTCGCTCAGCTCCGCGTCCGGCTGCGGCTCGGCGGTCTCACCGGTATCCTCGCCGTCAACGCTGAACTCCGGGTCCAGCTCCGCGCCTTCCTCGGGTCTTGTGGCAGGTTGGTTCGCAAGATCGTTGCTGTCAGCCTTTTGGCTGCCGCAGGCAGACAGGAACAGGGCGGTCAGCAGGGCTGTTGCAAAAAGCAGCTTTTTCATCGTAAAATTCCTTTCTCAGTCAGAATATTCTCGGGCGCAAAGCGTGCGTCCCAGTCGTCGCAGGGCAGCTCGTCCAGCAGCAGGGCCTCGGGGCAGAGCAGCAGCCCCGCTCCCTTATAGTGTGCCAGAAATCGGTCATAATACCCGCCGCCGCGCCCCAGCCGGACCCCGTCGCGGCTGGCGGCCAGGCAGGGGACAAGGGCCAGCGCCGCGGCGTAGCCCGCCGGGTCAGCGGCGGGCAGGTCGGCGGGCGGCTCCTGAATGCCGAACGCCCCGGGCCGCAGCAGGCGCAATGCCGGTATCTCCACCCAGTCCATCTCGGTTTTGCTCCGCACGCGGGGCAGCAGCAGACGCTTGCCGTCGGCCAGCGCGCGTCTTAGTATTTCCGCCGTGTCCGGCTCATCCGGCATGGCCGCAAAGGCCAGCACTGCCCCGGCACTCTGCCATTGCGGCAGGCTGAACAGCGCCTGCGCCATGCCGCGGCCCACAGCCGCCATATCCAGTTCCGTGCGCCGGGCCTTGGCCCATGCGCGGGCTTCGCGTTTTGTCATTCTGCACACCACCTTCCGGGCTATCATACCATATCTGCCCTCTACTTAACAAGACGGAAAAGCCGTCCTGTTGTTACAGCAGCGACAAAATTTTTCCGCCATCTTGCCCGGCGCAGTGAAATAGAGTATAATATATCCTGTATCGCTATGTATTAGACTTATGAATTATAAAAAGGAGATTCCAAACCATGAGCAAGTTCAATTTCATCAAGACCGATATTCCTGACGTACAGATCATCGAGCCGACTGTTTTTGGCGATGACCGCGGCTATTTTATGGAGACCTACCAGATCGACGAGTTCGCCGCAGTGGGCATCGACAAACCCTTCGTGCAGGATAACCAGAGCCGCTCCACCAAGGGCGTGCTGCGCGGCCTGCACTTCCAGACCAAGCACACCCAGGGCAAGCTCGTCCGCGTGACCCTGGGCGAGGTGTTCGATGTCGCCGTCGACTGCCGCCCCAACAGCAAGACCTTCGGCAAGTGGGTGGGCGCAACGCTGTCCGCCGACAACAAGAAGATGCTCTGGATCCCCGAGGGCTTTGCCCACGGCTTTGTCGTGCTGTCCGATGTGGCCGAGTTCTGCTACAAGTGCACCGACGTCTACGACCCCACCGCCGAGGGCGGCATTCCCTACGATGACCCGACGGTCAACGTGCAGTGGCCCGACTGCGGCTGCGAGCACAAGACCAGCGCCAAGGACAAGGAGCACACCCCGTTTGCCGCCCAGAAGTTCGAATATTTTGAGAAATATTGAGGGTAAACCGTGCAGAAACTGAAAGACACCTTCGCAGGCTTCTGGAAATACCGTTACCTGCTGCAAAACCTGATTTCCCGTGATTTCAAGCTGAAATACCGCCGCAGCGTGCTGGGCGTGGCGTGGAGCGTGCTGA
>ERZ773187.349-NODE-349-length-45767-cov-10.835426_pt1 | contig 45767 bp, 46 predicted proteins | sample MGYA00511242_ERZ773187 | MGnify/ENA primary metagenome ERZ773187 (study PRJEB29015, sample SAMEA2737744) | human gut metagenome | biome: human gut; feature: human-associated habitat; material: faeces | place: China | collected 2012 ...
TCATATCGCCTACATGGGGGCTTTTTGTGCTGTCCGCACAAACTGGAGCAGTTCATTCTGCGAACCGGGGTGTTTTTATATCGAATGCCTCGCAGAGTTCGCGGCTCAGAAGCCGCGAAAAAGGTGAAATCCGTTTTTTGCGGCGGCGTGTACGCCGCAAAAAACTCTTTGCGCAAAGCGGAGTGTCGCAGGCTGGCCAAAGGCCAGCCAAGGCGCGCAGCGGAGCGAAACCCCTTCTGCCTAAAAGGACTTCGGCGCAGCCAAAGTCCTTTTAGGTAAGCAGCGTGTACGCAACCCCCGCGATCTCCCGCGCCCAGTAGCCGGGGGCGAGAAACCAGGCCGTGCGGCAGCCCGCCGCATAGGGCGTCAGGCCGCAGTGCCTTGCCCACAGGGCGGCGCGCAGCTGGTGAAAGTTGTCCGACGCGATGACGACGTTTGTGCTCAGCCCCGCCGCGCGGATCCGCTCTGCCGAAAAGCGCAGGTTCTCCTCCGTCGAGGTCGACTGATCCTCCGGTTCAATGCGCGCAGGGTCGATCCCGGCGGCGATGAGCGCCGCGCGGATGCACTCCGCCTCGCTGATCTCCTCGTCATCGCTCTGCCCGCCGGAGGCGACGCACCGCGCCTGCGGATGCGCCCGGAGATAGTCCGCCGCGGCATCGATGCGGCGCTGGAGCGTCAGGCTCGGCTCCGTCCCGCGCACCTGACAGCCGAGGACGATCACGGTGCTCTCCGCAGGGGCGGCGCGGTTCGCGGCGGCGGAAACCATCCAGCCGAAAATTCCCAGCGCCGCCGCAAGGCCCAAGCCCAGCGCGGCGTGCACCGTCCAGCGCAGCCACTTTTTCCGCAGCAGGCGCCGGAACACATCCGGCCGCAGCAGCCGTGCCGCCGCCAGCACCAGCAGCGCCGACGGCCAGAGCATCCCGATGTGGACGATCCCCATCCCGAGCGGCGCGAGAAACCACGCGCAGAGCAACAGGCAGACCGCCGCGCCGAGCTTTGCAGGAAGGCGGGCGCGCATCAGCTCTGGGCGATGTGGTGGGCGATCCGCTGCATGATGAGATCGAGCGCCACCAGATTGTTGCCGCCCTCGAGCACGACGATGTCGGCGAACTTGCGCGTCGGCTCGACGAACTGCTCGTGCATGGGCTTGACGGTCGTGAGATACTGCGTCACAATCGACTGCATGGAACGGCCGCGCTCCTCCACATCGCGCAGGGCGCGGCGCAGGATGCGCACATCCGCGTCCGTCTCGACGAAAATCTTGATATCCAGCAGGTCGCGCAGGTCTGGGTTCTGGAAAATCAGGATGCCCTCGATGATGACCACCTTCGTCGGGCGCACCTCGACGGTCTTGTCCGTGCGGTTGTGGATGCCGTAGTCATAGACGGGGCAGTGGATCGTCTGCCCGGCCTTGAGCTTCTTCAGATCCTCGATCATCAGATCCGTGTCGAACGCGTCGGGGTGGTCGTAATTCTGCAGGCAGCGCTCCTCGAACGAGCAGTTCTGGCGCTTATAGTAGTTGTTGTGGTGGACGACGCTGATATCCGGGCCGAAACGCTTGGCAAGGTGCTCGGTGAGCGTGGTCTTGCCGCTGCCGGTGCCGCCGGCGATACCGATAAAGAGGGTGTTCATGTCCTGTGCCTCCCTGTGTGTTTTCTTGGTTCTATTATAGGAAAGCCACGCCCCAAAAGCAAGCGCGGGGCGGCGGAAGTTGTAAAAAAAGATTGAATTTCAGCGAAACCCGGTTGACGTAAAACGCAAAAATGAGTATGATAGATAGGACGAGATTTTCCGCCGGCTCTCTCCGGCGTTTTCATGGAGGAATAGATTTATGAAGCTGCTCAAGTGCCCCAAGTGCGGGGAATTGTTTTCCGATAGTTATAAAGAATGCCCCTTCTGCGCCGAGGATGAGGAGCTGGCCCAGGGCGGCAAGGCCAGGCACGGCCGCCGCATCCAGCGCCAGAAGAGCCCCAGCATCGGCGGGCCGGTGCTCGTGATCGTGATCGTGTTCCTGGCGGCTTTTCTGGTCTATGCCTTCTTCGGCGACAAGATCTCTTCTCTGTTTGAAAAGACGGACAAGCCCTCCGTTGAAGATGTCACCCCGGCACCATCGCCCACCCCGGATACGTCCGTCACCCTCACGCTCGACCAGCAGACGCTTACGCTCGTTGAGGGCGGCAGCACGAAGCTGACCGTCTCCGGCGCGGAAAACTGCATCTGGACGAGCAGCAACACCGCCGCGGCCACCGTCTCTGACGACGGCACCGTGACCGCCGTGGGCGCGGGCAGCGCCACCGTCTCCGTCACCACCGCCGACGGCAGCGCCACCGCGACGTGCAGCGTAACGGTGACGGCCAAGCAGGATCTGCGCATGGCATATGACTACGGTACCACATATTTTGAGAAATTGGATATCTGGACTATCGGCTCTGAGGATTTCGATACAACGCTGAAAGTCGGGGAATCGTTCCGGATGTGTATGCTCAGCGGCGGCGAAAAGATTTCCGCCGAAATTCAGTGGAGCACCTCTAACGGGAGCGTCGCAACCATTTCCGACGGTAATCTCCTCACCGGCGTGGCCAGTGGTGAAACCGTTCTCACCGCTGTTGTAGACGGCCAGACGTTCACCGCCATCATTCGTGTCAAATAAACACAATTAAAGTACTCCCCGGCTGCATCGCAGCCGGGGAGTTGTTGTTATTATATTTGTCACTCTGTCTCATACAGCCGCGCGACGTCTGCAAGCTGCCCGCGCATCTGCTCCACGACGTCCGCCGGGCCGATGATCTGCGCCATCGCGCCGAAGCCGTAGACCCACGCGAAAAACTGCGGGCTGACAACCACGTCGGCGCTGACGAAAAAGTGCGTCTCCCCGTCCGGGATGAGCGACACGTCCCGCCCGAGCCGGTCGAGCACCGCGCCGACGAGACGGTTATCAAATCGCATCCGCACGCGCCGCTCCTGCCCGCTGAACATGCCGAAGAGCTTGCGCGAATAGACGGCCATGTCGAGCGCCGCATACGCCTCCTTGCCGTCGCGCGGCAGGTCTGCCGCCATAATGTCGACCATCTTGTCCACGCGGAAGTGCTTGATCTTCCCCGCCGCGGAGTCGTAGGCCACGAGGTAGTAGTTCTCGTCGTCCCACGTCAGGGCATACGGGCTCACCTCATAGAATGCGCCGTCATGGCGGAACTGTCGCTCCTTGGCGACGGTATAGTCGAAATAGCGGAAGCGGATCTTCCGGTCTTGCGCGATGCCGGTGTGAATCTCGTCGACGTTATAGTAGATGGACTCGTTCATGGTCTTGATGCGGTTGGCTACGAACACCTGCCGCCTGAGCTGATCCGCTTCATGCACGCTGCCGAGCCGCTCGATCTTCTCGATCAGCGAGCGCGTCTTTTTGTGCGTGATGAACTTCGAGGACTGCACGCTGTCGACGAGCAGCTTGAGCTCCGGGAGCTCAAAGTCGCGGCTTCCGACATAGTAGCCGTAGAAATTCCCGTCCTTGACCTGAATGATGTCCAGACCAAACTGCTGCAGCGCCTCGATGTCGTCGTACAGGCTCTTGCGCTCCGCGGAAATTCCCTGTCCGCGCAGATATTCGCCCATCTGGCGGACGGTGACGGGGTGGTTCTCGTCGGAATTGCGCAGCAGGTACCGCATGAGATAGAGCAGCTTCAGCTTCTGGTTTGCGCTGCGGGCCATAGGCAGCCTCCTTCCCGCCATGCGGCGGTGTTTTTTTGCTATTATACCGCCTTTTCCCGGCGCTGTAAATGCCACGTCACGCGGCGGACTGCTCGCGCAGTTCCTCCATGGCTTCGGCCATGCTGTCGGCGGAGAAGCAGAACTCCCCGCGCCAGTCGAACACCTCCACATGTCCGCGCACATACCGCATATCAAATCTCTCCATGGCTGTATCCTCCGCTTCCCGCCCGTTCGGGCGTTTTGTACTTTCTGGATACAGTATAAAAGAAGGCCTGTCCCATAAAACGGACAGGCACGTTTTACACCTGTTTCAAGCGCAAAGAGGACTTCATTTTCGCCCCCATCCGCGACCTGTATCAGGAGATCCCCGACCGCAATGATGCGGGCGTCCCCATCTCCGGGATCATCCGCGCCTGCAACAGTCTGCTCATCCAGCCGAACCCGTACTTCGGCGCGGAGCTGAACTACTACAAGAGCTTCCGCTCCGCCTATGACCGCTCCTTTGAAACGGCGGACTACAGCGCGCAGACGCGCGCCATCGGCGGTGCCTTCGACGTGAACGCCGCGCTGAAGGAGTCCATCGAGTTTCTGACGAAGAACAGCTTCCAGAGCTATATGGAGTGAGTTATTTTTGCGCAAGAGCCGTCCCGCCGAAAGGCAGGACGGCTCTTGTTTTGGCGTTTGCACCGCAGGCTCAGCAAAACCGGAGAGACAGAGCCGCCAAGCGACCCTGTCTCTCCGGTTTTTACTTACTTATGCAGCAGCGGAGAAAGCGGTTTGTAGATCAGGAAGCACAGCGCCACGTCGAGGAGGCCCTTGCACAGCGTGAACGGGACGTTGAACACCATCAGGCAGTTGAGCAGGGCGTTGCCCGTCGGCACGTCGGCGATGCTGCCGAGGATCTCCTGATACATCCCGACAATCGCCTCGAGCGGCAGGTGGTACAGCACCACATACGCCGGATACACGAAGAAGTAGTTGATCGGCAGGCTGAGCAGCGCCATCAGGACCGCGCCGACCAGCGCGCCGACCAGCGCGCCCTTGCGGCTCTTCATCTTCCGGTAGACAAGACCCGCCGCGAGGACAAACACCGCGCCGAGGATGAAGTTGCACAGCTCGCCCACGCCCGCGCTCGAGCCGAAAGGCAGGTGGATGATGTTCTTGGCGAGCTGGATGGCGACGCCGTAGACCGGGCCGAGCGAGAACGTCCCGAGCAGGGCCGGGAGGTCGGAGATGTCGAGCTTGACAAACGAGGGCATGATGGGAATCGGGAACTCAATGAACTGCAGCACAAAGGCCACAGCCGTCAGCATGGCCGCCACGGCGATGTGGTGGGTCTTCTTTCTCTGGCTCGCCGCCGAGGTCTCGACATGCTCGCCCGCGGGTGCGGTAACAACGTTTTTCATGATTTTGGTCTCCTTTTTTGAGCAAAAGTAAAACACCCTGAAAGACTTGCCTTCCAAGGTGCACGCATCAAAATAGAGCATCATAAAAAATGCCGTACACGCCTTCTCTCATCCAGACTATACTGTCGGTTCCGGAATTGCACCGAATCCTGCGGCCGATGGCCGCTCGCGGACTGTTACCGCCGGTGGGGAATTTCGCCCCGCCCCGAAGACAAATATTCGGTTGTTTTCTGTCACATACGATAGCACAACTCCGCGCGAAATGCAAGCATTATTTTTCACATGTTGTATCTCAAAATGTTTTTATCGTAATTCGATAAAAAATAGTTGACATTCGATGTGTGGCGTGATACACTCACCCCAGTAGCGAAAGGAGTGAACCCGTTATGAAACAAAAAAATATGTCCCGCCTGCTGCAGGCGCTGCTGCTGATTGCCGGTCTGCTCGGCGCCGTCTTTTTCTTCGCCTTCCTGCCGTTTTACGGGCGGGAGCTCGTCCAATGCGCGCCGGAATACGCCGCGCTCTTCTGGCCGTGCCTGGTGTGGGCGTGGGCGTTCGCCGTGCCCGTCTTCTGGGCGCTTTTCCCCTGCTGGCAGGTGTTCGGCAGCATCGCGCGCAAGGGCGCGGCCTTCACGCGTGAAAACGCCGCGCGGCTGCGGCTGATCGCGTACCTCGCCTTCGCCGACGCGGTCATCTTCCCCGTGGGGATGGTCGTCATCGCCCTGCTCGGCGGCGGCTTCGCGGCGCTCACGCTCGTCATCACGCCGCTGGTGACGTTTGCCGCCGCCGCGGTCGGCTTCGCCTGCTATGTGCTCAGCCGTCTCGTGCTCGACGCCGCCGTTCTCCGCGAGGAGAACGACATGACCATCTGAGGGAGGGCGGAATGATGATCGTATTCAATCTGGACGTTATGCTCGCCCGGCGCAAGATGAGTCTCACCGAGCTGAGCGAGCGCGTGGGCATCACGCTCGCGAATCTCTCCATTCTGAAAAACGGCCGCGCCAAGGCCGTCCGCGTCGAAACGCTCAACAAGCTCTGCGTCGCGCTCGACTGTCAGCCCGGCGACCTGATGGCCTATCAGCCGGGTGAGCCGGAATGACGGGCGCGGCCGCAAGCCCCGCGCTGCCCGCCCCGTTTCGCGCGGACCGCGCCGAGCGGCTCGCCCTGCCGGTGAGCTATGTGCTGGCGTACCTCTATGTGGATCTCTTCTGGTTCACGCCGTCCGCGCCTCTGCAGCGGCTCCTGCTCACCGCGTTCACGGTGCTCTTCTGCGCAGGGACGGAGCTGCTGTTCCGGCGCGAAAAGCCCTCGACGGAGAGTTTCGTGTGGCTCGGCTGCCTGCTGGCGGTGCTCGCGTCGATCGCCGCGGGGCGCTGCCGCGTCTGGGGCGGCTGGAGTGTGCTGTTTCTCCACGGCTTCGCCGTCTACTGGCTGCTCGCGCGGTCGGGTCGGCTGCTCGAGGGCGCGAGCGGCCGGCTCGCCCCGCTCGACCTGCTGCGCGGTTTTCTCACAACGCCGTTTTCCTGCTTCTTCCTGCGCCAGCGCGTCCTGTTAGACACGCTCCGCACGCGCAGACGCGGCAGTCTCGCGGCGTGGGCCGCCACCGCGCTCGCGCTCGTGCTGCTGGCCGCGGCGGTCAGCCTGCTCAGCGCCGCAGATAACGCCTTCGCCGCCCTGACGGCAGGGCTGCGCCGTCTGCTGACGGTGCAAAGTGTCCCGGATGTGTTGCTCGAGCTGATTCTGAGCCTGCCCGTCGGTGCGTATCTCTACGGGCTCACGCTTGGCACGCGCCGAACGGAACCGGCGGCGCTCGCGGCCCGCACCGCCCGCCTTGACGGCGCGCTCGCAAAACTCCGCCGCGTACCAGAGACGGTCTGGTGCGTGCTGACGGGGTGCTTCTGCGCGGTGTATCTGCTGTTTTTCGCCGTGCAGGGGAGCTATCTCTTCGGCGCGTTCCGCCACCGGCTCCCCGCCGGCTTCACCGTCGCACAGTACGCGCGGCAGGGCTTCTTCCAGCTCTGCATGGTCATGGGTGTGAACTTCCTGTTGCTGTGGCTCGTCACGCACAGCAGCCGCGCCCTCAATCGTCCCGGCCGCATCATGTGTACGGTGCTGCTCGCGCAAAGCATTCTCCTCGCCGTGACGGCGCTGTCGAAGCTTGCGCTCTATATCGCCTGCTTCGGCTTCACGCCGCTGCGCCTGCAGAGCAGCTGGCTCGTGTGCGTGCTGCTCGCAGGCTGCGCCGCGTGGCTCGTCTCGCTCTGGACGGCGCGGCGCACCTGCCGCGCGTGGCTGCTGTTTTCCGGCGTCACGCTCGCGCTGCTCTGCTTCGTGTGAGCATGGCTTTGACATTTCCCGGGAAAAAGGGTATACTATCCTGTACAATAAGCGCAACATCCTGCGCCACAAGGAGGTCTTTTCCATGTCTATCATGCCCGAAGGTCTGCTCACCGAGGCCCGCGCGCTGCAGCCGCAGCTGCTGGCCGACCGGCGGCAGCTGCACGCCCACCCCGAGGTCGGCCCCGATCTGCCGCAAACGCGCGAGTATGTCGCCCGCCGCCTGCGCGAAATGGGCTATGACCCGCGGCCGCTCGCGGGCGGCCTGACCGCCGACATCACGGGCCGGGACACGGGCCGCTGCGTGCTCCTGCGCGCCGACATGGATGCCCTGCGCATCACGGAGCGCACCGACCTCCCCTTCCGCGCGGAAAACGGCGCCATGCACGCCTGCGGCCACGATCTGCACGCGGCCATGCTCCTTGGCGCGGCGCAGCTGCTGCGGCAGCATCAGGCGGAGCTGAGCGGCACCGTCCGGCTCGTCTTTCAGCCCGACGAGGAGGGTTTTACGGGGGCGAAGGCCATGCTCGCGGCGGGCGTCCTGACCGCAGAGCCAAGACCCCAATCGGCGCTCGCGCTCCATGTTCACTCCGGCACGCCCACGGGGCTTGTCCTCTGCGGGCGCGGCACGTTCATGGCCGGGTGTACGCTCTTCCGCGTCACCGTGCGCGGCACGGGCTGCCACGGCGCGATGCCGGAGACGGGCGTCGACCCGCTCAACATCGCCGCACACATCTACCTCGCCCTGCAGGAGCTGCCCGCCCGCGAGGTTGCCGCGAAGCAGCCCGCCGTCATCACCGTCGGCCGCTTTCAGGGCGGCGAGGCCCCGAACATCATCCCCGGCGAGGCCGTGCTCGAGGGGACGATCCGCACGTTTGACCGCGAGCTCTCCGCGCAGCTGCTGCGCCGCATCGGGGAGATTGCGCAGGCGACGGCCGCCGCCTTCCGCGGCAGCGTTGAGGTGACGGAGCTCTCCTCCGCCCCGCCGCTGGTGAACGACCCGACGCTCACGAACCGCGCCGCCGATCTCGCCGCCGACCTCTTCGGCGCGCGGATGGTCTATCGGCTGGATGAGGGCGGTATGGGCTCGGAGGACTTCGCGTCCTACGGATACGAGCTGCCCTGCGCCTACCTCCTGCTCGGCGCGGGCGCGGCGCAGGAGAACCCCCTCTACGGAAAGCCCATGCACAACGAGACCGTTGTCTTCAATGAGGACGTTCTCCCCCGCGGCGCGGCGCTGCACACCTGGTGCGCGGTGAATTTTCTGAAAGCGGAATAAAAACATCAGACAGCGAACAGGCACAGCGGAATCATCCGCTGTGCCTGTTTTTTATCATTTGATTTGCCGGGCACCCCTTGCCTCTCCCGTTGGGAGAGGTGGCCGGGCGCAGCGAGGACGGAGAGGAGTAACGCGGAGCGTTCCCCAAAAAGACTGCACGCCCCTCTCGGTCACCTGCGGTGACAGCTCTCTCAAAGGGAGAGCCAAGGCATCGTATGTTGGCATAAACTATTTTACGGTCAACATTGAGGGCGTGCGTTTCTGTTTTATTTCTTCTGCAGTGTACTTTTTAAAAAGCTCTCAAACAGCTCCCCCAGCCGCTCGACGCTCTCGTCGATGTCGTTTTCCATGCGGTTCCAGAAAAACTGCATGACAAATGTCCATGACGCGCCGCATATAGCCCTGCCCCTGATACGCCTCGCGCACGCAGACGAGTCCGACAAAGAGATAGGGCTCCTTCTCTCGGTCCAGCCGCTTGTCAAGGCCGTCGCCGCTCTTTGCCATGGCGCGCGCAAAGCGCAGCAACGCCCGCCCGTTCATCGAACCAAGCAGTGCCCGCAGCAGCGCAAGCCCCGCCCGCGCGCCGATTTTTTCGCCGGGGCGCTTGAAGGCGATAAAGCCCTCGCCGCGTTCGCTCGTCGCATGGAGCATGCCGCCGAGCAGCGCCATGCGCACATAGCCGCAGATATACGACGCCACCGCGTCCCGCCCTGGAAACAGGTCGATCAGCCCCCGCTCCGCGCCGTAGTCATAATAGCCGAAGGCGTGCCCGATGTCCCGGATGGCACCTTCGTCCAGCGTATTTACCTTCATGTGTTCTCCTCCGTCTTTCTGAGCACGGCCACCGCGCAGGGGATCCGGCCGCGGCAGAGCGTATACTGCGCGCCGCGGTACCCGGCCCGCTCGAAAAAGGCGCGGTAGCTCTCCGGCGTGAACTCGCGCTTGAAGTCCGCGCCCGCGCGGCCGATGGCGCTCGAGACGCCGTTCGCGCGCCCGCTCTCCGTCCCGTTCATGTAGGTCGGGATGATGATCCGTCCGCCCGGACGGCAGACGCGGTCAAGCTCCCGCAGCGCCCGGAGGGGCTCGTCGAGCAGGTGAATCACGTTCGCGGCGACGACCGCGTCAAAGGCGCCGTCCGGATAGCGCAGGTGCAGAATGTCCGCCTGCTCAAAGGCAATATTGCCGCGCTTTCCGTATTTTTTCTCCGCCCGGCGCAGCATCTTCGCTGAGAAGTCCGTCGCCGTGAGATGTCCGCACCGCTGCGCGATCACGCCGCTGAGCAGCCCCGTGCCGCAGGCGCACTCCAGCACTTCGTCCCCCGGCTCGATCCAAGGCTCTACCGCGGCGCAGAGCGCCCGGTTCGCCTTCCGATTGATGACGTTCGCGAAAACGTCGTACACGCACGCGACTCTGTCCCAGAACACGCCGTCACCTCCCATCCGATTCCTTGCGGCAGACGAACCACGCGATGCTCTTCACGTTTCCGACCTCCGCCTTCCCGTACATGCCGCCGAGCCGGGCGCGCAGGCTCTCCACCGTCTCATACGGCGGGGTGAAGAAGTGCATCCGCTCATACACGCGGCAGATGAGCCGGTCCGTGCGTCCGCACTCGCCCTTTGCATAGAAGCAGCCGCAGAACACGCCGCCCGGCCGCAGCACGCGGAATACCTCCCGATAGGCCGCCTCCTTATCCGGAAAGGCATGGAACCCGTTGAGCGAGAGCACCGCGTCAAAGCTGCCGCTTTCAAACGGCAGCGCGCCCACGTCCCCCTGCCGGAACGCGACGTTCCCGAGGTGCATCCGCCGCGCCTTCTCCTGCGCCTGCGCCATCATGTCGGGCGAATAGTCCAGACACGTGATCTCCGCCCGCGGCAGCGTCCGGTAAAGCGGCATCGTGAGGATCCCCGTCCCCACCGGCACCTCCAGCAGCCGCCCGGCAAAATCCTCCGGGATGCCGGACACGGCCTTTTCCTGATACCGGACGCAGTCCTGCCGGTTCATGTCCCACACCAGGTGGCACACCGCCCGCCCCGGCAGCGTCGAACAGGTCATCATCCCGTCGTAAAAGCTGTTGCTGCCCGTCATGTGATATGCGCTGCGAATGGCCTCTTTGCGCTCCATCGTGCTTCCCCTCCGTCTTGTCTCCGCGGAATTTTCAGTTAGAATCCGCTAACTGTTTTCCCTATTGTAGCATCCGCTCCCGCCGTTTGCAAGATGCGATTTGCGCGCAGCAAAAGGCAGCAGGCGGAGTGCCTGCTGCCTTTTCTTATTTTTTACACCGGCGGCTGACTCTGCACCGCGCCCGCAAGGAGCACGGTCAGGCCGATGTAGATGATCAGCGCCAGCGCCAGCACGGACAGCGCCGCCATGCAGGCTCTGCGCAAGCTTCTCTTTTTCCGCAGGCAGACGCGGCAGGCGGCGATGCCGCCCAGCGCAAGCAGCAGCAAAAGTGTTGCCGTCCCGAGCGTCATACGTTCGTCTCCTCCCGGCAGAGCGTGTCCACGATGTCCGTGAACCAGCGCAGCTCGCCGAGGAATTTCTGCCGCAGCTGCCCGACGTCCGCCGCGCCCTTGCCGAGTTCGAAGAAGTCCCGCCCGGTCTGAACCACGACGTGCAGCTGCCCGCCGCGCAGGAACGCCATGTAGACCTCGCCGCCGCTGCGGCCGGCCGCCGCGAGGATGTCCTCCATCCTGCGCGGCGTGAGGACTTCGCGCGCCGCCCGGGCGTCTTCGGCAGTGACGAGAAAGTGGGCGTTGAAGGCCGCGCTCTCCGTTTCGACGCAGTCGCCCTTATGCTGCCTGCGCAGGGCCCGCGCGTTTTCGGACAGGCGCACCTCGCCGGGAAGCGGCCTGCCGAAGTCACAGACGAGCCACTGGCCCTTGAAGACCCGCTTCTCGCTCTGCTTCCACTGCTGCAGCTCCTCGTCGTAGTACGAGTCCGCGGCATAGAGCTCCACGTCGCCCAGCTCCAGCCGCAGCCCCCGGTAGACGGCTTTGATATGGTCGCTGCCGCGGATACTGTCATACGCGAAGGGGAAGACCATCCCCGCGCCGCGCACCGTCCCGTCGGGAATGCGGCCGAAGGGCTCATACTCCACGTCCTCAAACACCTCGCACAGCACGCCGCTCACGATATTCCCGCTCAGCAGTGTCTTGAGCGCCGCGGTGTTCTTCGAGAGCCGATAGCCAAACACGAACGCGAGCACAAGGCAAATCAGCGCAACCGGAACCAACCCCGCAGCCAGCAGCAGAACCGCCGCAAGGCCGGAGCCGTAGGTCAGAATTTTAAAGAGCGTGATCGAGCCGCGGCGGCGGCTCAGTGCCGCCTCGAGCTGCGCCTGCGTCATTGTCTGCTTTTCTTCCATCACAGTTCCTCCCGTCAAAGCGTTATCTCTCCGTTCCCGCCGCAAACAGGGCGGTGTTTTCCAGCAGGAGATCGAGCACTCCCGCCAGCTCCCGCAGCGATCTGCGGTAGCTCTCGCGCGCCGCGTCGAGGTCGCGCAGATCCACACTCCCGGCGACGGCGGCAAAGCCGTAGTCCGTCTCCAGTGCCAGCGTGAGCACGCCGCCCTCCCACCGGAGGTCGCATACCTTTCCCTCAATCTGCCGCCCGAGTGTCTGCGCCCACTCCGCAAGCCGCGGCGCGGGCGCGCCCTCGCGCGTCTCACAGCGGAGGATCAGCCCCCGGAAGACCTCCTCGCTGCACGTCTCATAGCCCTCGTGCGGCGCTCCGCGCCGATAGACATGGCGCAGCCGCACATTGGCGGCGGTGAAGCGGACGCCGCGATAGACGCCCGCGCAGAGGTTCTCCACCTCGCTCTCCTCCCACGCGCCCTCCGCCAGAGAGAGCGTTTTGAGAAACGGTTCGTCGATGCCCAGCGCCGGTGGGCGCAGGTCGGGGCCGAACGCCTTCTCCAGCTCCGCACGGAAAAAATCGCCCAGCTGCTCCCGCAGCAGCGCCCGGCACTTTTTCTGTGCGCCGCCGCCGAGAAACACCGCGCAGCAGACCCCGCCGAAAAACAGTGCCGCCGTCAAAACGGCCCGCAGCGCGGTGCCTTGCACCGCGAAAAACGCGATGACGCCGCCCACAGCGCCGGCAAGCCCCACCAGCCGCCACACGGCGGCCATCTTCTGATAATGCCCCAGCTTCCGGGAGAGCGCAGCATCCGGCATTCTTTCCATCCCTCCGGTCATGCCGCACCCTCCCAAGCCGCGGCCGATGCCGCGGAGGACTCCTCCGGTCGGAACACGAACCGCTTCGCCGTCTCATCCCAGAACCAGACCAGCAGTGTCATGCCGTCCCCTTCCTGAAACAGCATGGCAATGTCGCTGCTGCCGTCGCCGTTGCGGTCGGCGAAGTCGATGCTCTGAAACGCCGCCCACGCGTCGCCCTGTATGGCGGCGGGATAGTCCACGGCGGCATAGAGCACCTGCTCTGCCGCGTCATAGTAGAGTGCGGCGTCCTCCGCATGGACGCAGACGAGGACGTCCCTGTCCTCGCCGCCGCGGGTAACGGTGCCCTCCGCGCGGACGATGCCGGTGGTGCGCCAGTCCGCCCCCGCGACGTCCCCGCCGTCCGTCTGCCAGCCGGGAACGGTTCCCTCTGGCACAAGGACGCAGGAATTCCCGTCGAGATCGAGCTCGATGTGCAGTGCCCCGTAGGAATCAAACCAGCACAAATAGCCGCAGCCCTCCTGCTCGACATAGGCATAGACGGCGTTTGCATACTGCGGCCGCACCTGCAGAAAGCCGCTGCAGGCCAGCTCTCCGCCGACATACAGCTCCCAGCGCGGCTCACCATCCTCGTCCGGTGCCGCGATCAGCTTCTGCTCCGGCTCTCCGTCGTTGACCACACCGTCCCAGATGCCCAGATAGGCAGAATAATCCGTGCCGTCATAGGCCTCCTTGACCATCCCCTCGAGCTTTGTGGGCGTGATGTCCCCGCCGCCGTCCTTCCCACAGGCGGCAAAACTCAGGCTCAGAAGCGCCGCCGCCAGCAGCGCCGTGCATCTTTTCCATCCTTCCATATCCCGTCCTCCCCGTCAGGTCAACTTCTGGTAGCAGTCGTTCTCGCCGCCCCAATAGAGCGTATCCCCGCTGACCACGGTCATGTCGTAGACCACGCCGTCATAGACGACGGACGGCGCCTGATACAGCCCGCCGCTGCCGCCCTCGAGGGTGCCGCGGTCGACCATAACGGGGTCGCCGTCGCCGCCCGGGCGCTCATAGAGATCCCATATGCCGGTCTGATAGATGACGAGGATGCTGACCGCGCCCGCCTCGCCGTCCTGATACCATTCGCCCACGAGGGCCTCGTCGCCGGTGTCGCCGATGTTTTCGCCCGGCACATCGCCGCTCGCCTTCGCGAAGGCACCGAGACTGTCAATCTGCAGCGTGCCGCTCCCGTCCAGCCAGCTGTGGTGCGCCAAGCCGTCGTGCTCGTTGTAGAAATAGTCCGCACTGTACTCCTGCACGAGCTGGATAAAGCCGCTGGCAGCGATGTCCTCGCCCGCGTCATAGAGCGCAAAGCGCATCTCGTCGCCGTCCGCGCTTTCCTCCACGACGAGCGTGCCGCCGTCTCCGAGCCAGACGCCCCGGTACATGGCGTAGTTCGCGGTGAGCTGCGCCGTATCCTTCACCAGCCCCTCAAAGGCCTCCGGCACTTCGGTGACATCGTCATCGCTGCCGCCGCCATCATCGCCGCAGGCGGCGAGGCTCAGGCACAGCACCAGCGCCAGCACAAGCGGCAAAAACGTTCTTCTCTTTTCCATGTTCTTTCTCCTCTCTCAGATCATTTGCGCCGGCCCCTGCTCGGCCATGGACAATATCTCGTCATGGCTCAGCTCCACGTCGCCGAAGCGGACGAAGATCCCGTTAGTGACGGCGCTGCGCCACACCCGCTCGTTGGCCAGCGGACGGAAGCGAATCCTGTCGAGATACGGTGTCATATCCAGCAGGAGTCGGCTGCCGGACACGAAATCGACCTGCAAAACGTGCCCGGTCAGCGGGGTAACGGCTGCGAGATACCTTCGGTTCAAGGGCATGTCCTCCTTTCATATATACAATATAAAAACACCGTACAAGCATTGTACGGTGTTTTGGGGGAAATAACCATTCACCAATGGTTAGGTCTTTTGCATCAGGGCGGCGAGACGGCGGCGCTTGGTTCGGGTGTCGCCCTCGATATGGAGCTTATCGTAGATGGTTTTGACATACTGCTTGACGCTGCCCTCGGAGAGGAACAGCTTTTCCGCGATCTCGCGGTTCGACAGGCGCTGCGCGATCAGGCGCACGACCTCGACCTCCCGCGCCGTCAACGCGGCGAGAACCGCCGGGAGGGTCTCCCCTGCTCCCCGGCGCTGCGCCGCCTCGCCGAGCTCGATGATCCGCGCGGTCAGCCCGCTGCGCACCTCCCGCGAAAGCAGCGGCGCAAGGTACCCGTAGTTTTCCACAAACGGCATCACCAGCCCGTCCGGCTCGGCGTCCCGCAGCGCATCTGCGAGCCACGCGCGGGCGTCCTCATGCTTTCCCAGCCGCTCATATGCCACGGCGGTCTGGACGCGGACGTGCAGCGCGACCAGCGCATAGTGCATCCCTTCGCACACGGCCAGCAGCTCCGCGCTGCGCCCGATCACCTTGGCATAAGCCCCCTGCGCGAGATAGACCTGATTTTCGATCATCTCGAACATCGGTCTGCCCGGCGCGAGGATTTGGAGGGACGCGAGCCGGTGCTGCGCGAAGATCTCCGGAATCCGCTCTGTCTCGCCGCGCAGCGCGTAGTAATAGGCGGCGGTGGCACTCCAGATGTTGATCCACGCGGCGTTATGCCGCCGCAGTAGCGCCGCATACCGCTCGTCGAAGCTGCAGCGCTGCTGCACGCCGGCATGCAGTGAGAGCCGCCGCGCCAGAAAGTCGCAGCAGAGCGCCATGTTTTCCTGCCCGTTGCCCTCGATCCGGGCATAGGCGCTCTCCAGCACGATGTGCGCGTCCGTGAAACGCCCCTGCATATAGGCCGCCTCGGCGCGCATGATCCGCTCCGCGCCCTGCCCGTGATTGCCCGTGATTTTATAATAGTGCGGCATGCACTCGTCCATCTCGCGCAGCTCGCTCTCCAGCTCGCCCGGCGCGCGGTAGAACATCATCAGCACGGACGGCGAGCCGAACGTCCAGCCGCCGTCGCTGCGGATGCTGATGGCCTGCCGGGTCATCTGCCCGCTCGCGCTGCGGTGCAGGCGGCTCATGGCGCTGATGTCGTTGTAGCGCAGAAAGCTCATGATGAGGTCGCACTCACCCAGCAGATTGCCGCGCTCCTGCGTGGAAAGCACCGGGTGCTCCGCAATGGCGTCCAGCAAAAGTGCCTTCAGCTCCAGCATCTTCGGGATGTTCCGCCAGTTGAACATACTGCGCATCAGCACCAGAATCGCGAGCGGATGTGCCTTCAGAACGGCCGCGGGGCACTCATCGAGCGCGGAGAGCACATCCACCGGACGCAGCGACGCCAGCAGGATACCCGCGTCCTTCTGTACGACGCGCAGCAGCGCGTCAAAGTCCCCGCACCTGCGGTAGGCGGCGAGGGCGTGGAGATACCGTTCATGCTGCTCGTACCAGACGCCGAAGCGCTCCCAGTAGAGCCGCTGCGTCTGCGTCTCCATCTTCCGGAAGCTGCGCTCGGCGCACTCTTTCATCATGTGGTGGAAGCGGTAGGTCACGCCGTCGGGCAGACACTTCACAAACGCGTTCTGCGCGGTCAGCGCGGCGAGCATCCGCTCCGCGTCCGCGTCGCCCGTGACAAAGCGCGCCATCTCCGCCGTGAACTCGTCGGCAAGACCCATGACCGCCAGAAACTCCCACTGCTGTGCGGGGAGCGGATCCATCATCGCGGCGGTGAAGGTCGCGTAGATGTCGGACTGCCTGTCCGGCAGCTCGCCGCGCTCGGAGAGCGTCCGCAGGTTCAGATAGACCGCGGAAAACCAGCCCTCGCTGGAATAGAGCAGGTCCGCGACCTGCTCGTCGGTGAGCTCCGTGCCGCAGCGGTGGGCATAGACGGCCAGCTCCGTGTGGTTGAGCCGGAGCTGCTCCGTCCCGATCTGATAGACCCGCGCGCCGAGCCGCACCGTCTCGGCGGCTGGGAGAAAGCGGTCACGGCTGGCGACGATCAGGTGTACGTTCCCCGGCAGGCGGTTTGCGAGCGTGCAGAGAAACGCCGCCGCCCGCCCGTCGGTCAGCAGGTGGAAGTCGTCTATAAACAGGAAACAGGGCACGTCCCCCGCCAGCTCGTGGCAGAGGTCGTCCGCAAGCAGTCCGCCGCCCGTCGCGTCCGTCGGGCAGGGATAGTCCCGCAGAAACGCAAGCCCCGCGCGGGCGAAGGCGTCCTGCACGCTCCGCCAGAGGATGGCGAGGTTGTCGGAGTACACGCTGACGCGGATGACGCGCAGCGTCTCCGCCCTCGCGCGCCGCTCGAGATACCAGTTCACCGCCGTGGTCTTCCCGTAGCCCATCGGGGCCACCACAGTCGTCAGGGCGCAGCGGGAGATCGGCCGCAGGCTCTCCTGCAGCCGCTCCGATATGTAGACGGTGTTCAGATTCCATTTGGCCTTCGGCATGGCACGCACCTCCGGGGATCGTTTTTTTCATTATACCATGCCCGCCGCCGCGGGGAAAGGCCCGGAAAACCGCTTTTCTCCCCATTGAAAAACGCGGGGCGGCGTGCTATAAGAGATATGTAAAAATTGCGGGCCGCGGGTAGCTGTCCATAAAACAGGTTTCACGAAACAAATCATATGGCAGTTGCCGGACAAGGGTTGCTGACAAAAAGGGGTATGTGCCGTTAAGACACATACCCCTTTGCTTTTTTGCCGTTTTAAAGGTTGATTATGGCTGATTTTTTGTCGTCACGCGTCTTTCGGAGGGCGCTTGATGGGATTTGCCGCCCTACTTGAAAAGTGGGCTGAAACAGTCGCTTTGCCAAAGGAAAGTGAGAGCTATGTATTATCCAGAGGATACTGCAAGGAAGATTAGTTTGCATTCATGCCGAGAGGCTCATAGGTCAGCAGCTTTTTCTTCCAAAGGGTCTCCGTTTGGATCACTTCATCGGGCGTCACGGCCTTTGGCAGGAGCTGCAAAATCGAGAACTGGAAGTGCGTATACCTATCCGGGTAGTCGCAGAGCAGCTCCTTCATCAGCTTGTTGTCGCCGTGCAGTGACTTCACATAGTGCGTCCAGCGCCCCAATAAGCCGCCCTTGCCGTAAGCGGAGCCAACATACTTCCGTCCGTTTTCCTGGTCAACAATGAGGTAGACCGCGTTGACGGTGGAAAGCGCCGTGTGCCACGATTCGTATGCCGTGGGATCCTGCACGATCTCCCGAAGCTCTTCATAGGTAAGGATCGCGTTTTCGTAGCCGGAAAAGATCTTCTTGTCCCGAATAGCCACAATAGGCTTTTCATTGGTGCCTTTCTGCGCCCAGGCAAGCGCGCTTTTACCCCATTCGATCAAGAGTCTGCCTTCGTATTCCTTCAGCAGGTCAATGCGCTCCAGATTGTAAAACATCCGCTGCCCTTGGAACCAATCCTCCAGCGGGAAACCCTTTGGTTTCGTGTCCTGCGTATCAATAACGCCGCCGCTTACCTTGTAGCAGGCGAAAAACTTTGCCGTCGTACTCTTGTCGCTGATAAATACGCACCAATAATCATACCCGTTGCTGAAGGTTTCACTCTGTACGCGGGTGTACTCCTCCACCATGTTCTTGTCATAGCATTTCTTGAATGCCTTGTCACCCAGCGAATGTCGGATCAGTTTTACCCGCTTCGGGTCAAGCCCCACATTTTTAAGCACATCGGAAAAGTTCAAAATCGCCATGGAAGTCCCTCCTTATTTTGTTCTCTATTTCAAATTCTACCACAGATTTTTCCGTTGTAAAGCGCGCTTTCCCACTCACGCAGAATCTCCGCCAGCTCCGGTGTCAGTCGCGTGCGGCACTCCTGCCGCAGTTCCTCCGGCACGCCGTAGAACGCCTCCGCGATGCTGCCGGTGATGGCGGCGAGGGTGTCGCTGTCACCGCCGAGGGACACCGCCGTGCGCAGCGCGTCTTCAAAATCGCAGCTCTCCAAAAACGCGGTGATTGCCTGCGGTACGGTTTCCTGACAGCTCTCTACATGATGATAGGTGGGGCGAATTTCGTCGCAGGTTCGGCTGAGGTCGTAGCCGAATTCGTGCTCCACATACGCTTTGATTTCCTCTTTTCCGTGACCTGTGCGGGCGAGAAAGATGGCCGCGGCGGTGGCCTGCGCACCCTTGATGCCCTCCGGGTGGTCGTGGGTCACCTCGGCGGTGAGCCGCGCCAGATGCAGCGTTTCCGCCATGTCCTTCGCCAGCCATGCGGCAGACGACACCCGCATAGCGCTGCCGTTGCCGTAGCTCTGGTAGGGCTGCGGGTCATCCTCATAGAGCCAGCCGCCGAAATGTGTGCCATAGCCCCGGTCGGGGTAGGCGCGGCCCAGATGCTGCATCTCCCGCACCAGTGCCGCTTTGATGGCGGTATCATCCTGCCCACGGCTGCTGCGCAGCGCCTTCGCCACCGCCAGCGTCATCACCGTGTCATCGGTGAAGTCAGAACGGCGGCTGAACAGGGGGAAATCCTTTGCCTTATAGTTGTTGCAGTCAAACTCGTAGGGGCTGCCCACGATGTCGCCCAAAATCGCGCCGTACATACGCTTATCTCCCTCTTTTCTGCACGTCCTCGTCGATGCGGCGCTTCCAGTCGGCACTGAGCGGCCGGGCGGCGCGGACGCTGCACACGGCTTCGCTGATGACCTCGTAATTGAGCGCCGTGCCCGCCTCGTCGCACTTGTAGTTCACCGAGCGGTCCGTACCGATGCCGAAACGTGCCGCCTCCTTGGCCGCGTCAATGTTTGCGCCGAGGAACAAAAACTCCCAGCCGTGCTTCTCCTCCTGCCGCTGGATCATGCGGCGCACACGTTCGTAATCGTATCGGCGGCTGGCGTTTTCGTAGCCGTCAGTGGTGATGATGAACATCGTCTTCTCCGGCACATCCTCCCGGCGGGCGTACTTGTGGATACTCCCGATGTGGTGGATGGCGCCGCCCACGGCGTCCAGCAGCGCCGTGCAGCCGCGGGTGAAGTACTCCTTTTCCGTCAGGGGCGGCACCTCGCTCAGCGGCAGACGGTCATGGATGACCGTGCTGTCGTTGGCGAAAAGCACCGTGGAGACCAGCGCCTCCCCCGCCGCCTGCTTCTGCCTTGCGATCATGGAGTTGAAGCCGCCGATGGTGTCCGCCTCCAGCCCCGCCATGGAGCCGCTGCGATCCAAAATAAAAACCAATTCCGTCATAAAAAAGCCCTCCTTCGTTTGATTACGCTCCCATTGTAGCGCATCCGAAGGAGGGTTTGGTCGCCTGTCGGGCGACATTTATTGGGCTTTCAGGCAGCTCTCCCACTCGGCTTCTTTGAAGCCCACGAGTACAAAGTCATCGCTCACCAGCAGCGGGCGCTTGACCAGCATCCCGTCTGCCGCAAGGAGCTTCAGCATCTCGTCCTCGCTCATTTCGGGGAGTTTCTCCTTCAGCGCCATGGACTTATAGAGAAGACCGCTGGTGTTGAAGAATTTCTTGAGCGGCAGACCGCTACGCTCGTGCCATGCGGTCAGCTCGTTGTAAGTAGGATTTTCCATTTTGATGTCTCGGAATGTATAGGAAATGCCGTTCTCGTCCAGCCACTTCTGCGCCTTCTGGCAGGTGGTGCATTTGGGGTAGCAGATAAAAGTCATGGTTCACGCTCCTGTTCTATTCAATAATTTCATCACTTTGAGGATTCACCGGCTCATGCTCAAAATCTTCCAACCAATCTTCGTAGCTGAGGCCCTCAATGCTGCAAATTACAACACAGCTCCAGCGGTCCTTAAGACTTTTCCCGTCAAATATTGGTGCATTGACCATCTCCTCCGCAGTTTTAAAATCGCACCCACCCACAATATCACAATAACCTACCCAGTACGGCTTGTCGTACTGTGGTAAGTAGCCGAGATAATGTTCTTCCTCATTGGGGTCATCACTGAAATAAAAGCCGGTTTCGTCTATGTTCATACCGGCAGTCAACTGCCGAAAGAAGAAATCCCAATCCATTTGATTTTTCATTATTTTCACGCTCCCAGCAAACTCTGATCGAACGCGAATAGCGCCTCGTTGATCTTGAAAATGTCATAGTCCCGCTGCATGATGAAATACTCGACGATGACGTCGAACTTGCTGCTGGGGCTGAGGGCGTAGCCCGCGCGGGCAATGAGGTCGCGGGTCTCCGGCAGGCTCAGCTCCAGCGCGATAGCGAAAGCCACCGCTGTGGGCTTGGAGGGCTTGTAGTCCGGGTTATTGCGGATTTTCGAGAACAGCTTGCGGTCTACGTTGGCCTTCTTGTAGACCTCGGTGTCCTTTTTGCCGCTGCGGTCGATGAGCTTCAGCAGCGTCTCCGAAAACCCGGCGTCCAGACGCGCAAGCGCCTCATCCAGCCCGGAGGTCGCCATGGGCGCGTCCTCGCAGGCGGTCAGCATCCGGCTTTCAACGACGCCCATCCGGCGCATCCGCTCCCGGCGGGAATCGGTGTGGGCGTCCACATAGTGGTCGTCGATGTAGGCGGCGATGTCCGCGAAAAGCTTATTGCCGATCTGGTACGCCGCGCGGTCGAAAATGACGATGTACACCGTCATGTCGTTTTCAGCCAAAAATTCGCTGATGGCGTCCACCGCCACGCGGAGCGCCTGATCCTTTGGATAGCCAAAAACGCCGGAGGAGATCAGCGGAAATGCCACCGTCTCACAGCCGCGCTCCTTCGCCAGCGCAAGGCTTGAGCGATAGCAGGAGGCGAGCTGTTCCCGCTCGCCATGCCCGCCGCCTCGCCACACAGGCCCAACGGTGTGAATCACATACCGGCAGGGGAGACGATAGGCTTTTGTGATCTTGGCGTCGCCGGTTTTGCAGCCGCCCAGCCGTCGGCACTCTTGGAGCAGCTCCGGCCCCGCCGCACGGTGGATGCAGCCATCCACGCCGCCTCCGCCCAGCAGAGATTCCTTCGCCGCGTTGACGATGGCGTCCACGCTCATTTTCGTGATGTCATTGCGAACAATGATAAGGGGCATGATACTCACCTCTGCGCAATCATTATTTAAATTCATTGTAGCAAAACAAAACCGGTTTCACAATGGGTAAATCATTTCAAGCGCTCTTCTCTAAGGGCTTGGGACGATCCCAAAATACGAAAACAGAGCGTTTCGGCGGTCAGCCGGAACGCTCTGTTTTTCGGTGTGGGTACTCACCGGATTTGCTTGCCGCACTGCAAGAAAATCCCGGTCAACCCACGCCGTTTTTCGCAGGTGTAGCTACACTTGCTGTGCTTGCTCTTCCTCTAAGAATCACATTGGTCAGAACGTTTGTTCTTGTTATAATTAGGCCAAGAGATTAAAAAAGTCTTGGAACGCAGCTGATTTTCATTGGCAAAGCCGTCTCCCCCGCGCGCCACGACATCGTCTTTGACCACGTCAGCTTCTCCTATGAGAAAAAGCCGATTCTCCGCGACGTCAGCGTGACGCTCCCGGATAAGGCCATGACCGACATCGTCGGCCCCTCCGGCTTCGGCAAGACCACCTTCTGCAATCTCGTCGCCCGCTTCTGGGACGTGGAAAGCAGCGCATCTCCATCGCCCGCGCCATCCTAAAGGACGCGCCGGTCATCATCCTCGACGAGGCGACAGCCAGCATCGACGCGGAGTAAAAACCCTCCCCCACGCACCCCCGGGTGCCAGCTTTCTGTAAGCTGCCGCCCGCCTTTTTGGCCAAATGGACGGTTGACTTGCGGGACATGCCGCCTTATAATGACATGTTGAATCTAAGAAAAGGGAGCCTTACCATGCTGCTGCACAAACCCCGCGGGCAGATGTCCGAATCTCTGCTGATGTCCGCCTTCGTCATCCTCTCCGGCGGTCTGCAGGACGCCTATACCTACCTCTGCCGCGGCGGCGTATTCGCCAACGCCCAGACGGGCAACATCGTGCTCTTCAGCACCTGTCTCTTCGAGGGCGACTGGCACAGGAGCCTGCACTATCTCGTCCCGGTGCTCTCGTTCATGCTGGGGATCTTCGTCGCCGAATGCGTCCACCGCCGCTTCAAGCACATGGAGCGCGTCCACTGGCGTCAGCTTATCCTCCTCGCGGAGATTGTATTTCTCTTCGTCGTGGGCTTTCTGCCGCAGTCGGTCGATACGCCCGCAAACGCCGTCGTGTCCTTCGTCTGCGCCATGCAGGTACAGACCTTCCGCAAGGTGCGCGGCCATGCCTACGCCAGCACCATGTGCATCGGCAACATGCGCAGCGGCACGGAGGCGCTGTGCGTCTACTTCCACACGCATGACCGCGAGGTGCTGCACAAGGCGCTGACGTACTTCGGCGTGATCGGCGTGTTCGCCGCCGGCGCGGGGCTCGGCGCACTGCTCACGGCGCGCTTCGGCATCCGCGGGATCTGGCTCTCCTGCGCGCTGCTGGCGGTGAGCTTTCTCATCATGTTCATCCACGACGACCTCGGGCGAGACTGACGCTTCTCCCCCGCCGCACACGCGGCGGGGGATTTTTGCGCCAAAACCGGCACAAAATCCGTTTTTTACCCTTGCGAAACGCGGAAAAGGCCTGTATAATTAGTTAGTTATAATGTGCTAGTATGCCATTTTTTAGATTTGAGGATTGATGCAATGAGTACCGTTATCGCATCCGTTGACCGGCGCAGCCCGGCGCAGCTCGCGGGAATCAAGCCCGGCGAGCAGCTGCTGACCATCAACGGACATGAGATCATAGATGTTCTGGACTACCGCTTTTACGGGTATGATGCAGACAGCCACCTGACGCTGCGCGAACCGAATGGGGCGCAGCGCGCCGTCCATATCCGGAAGCAGGAGGGACAGGATCTCGGCCTGAACTTCGACACCTATCTCATGGACGAGATGCGCTCGTGCGCGAACCACTGCATCTTCTGTTTCGTCGACCAGATGCCCCCCGGCATGCGTCAGACGCTCTATTTCAAGGACGACGACGCGCGCCTTTCCTTCCTGCTCGGCAACTATATCACCCTCACGAACCTCACCGAGCGCGAGGCGCAGCGCATCATCGACCTGCACATCTGCCCCATCAACGTCTCCGTCCACACGACGGATCCGCAGCTGCACTGCACGATGCTCGGCAACAAAAACGCCGGGCGCTCGCTCGAGTATATCCGCGCGTTCTGCAAGGCGGGCATCGTCATGAACGGCCAGATCGTCATCTGCCCCGGCTGGAACGACGGCGACCAGCTCCGCCGGACGCTGCGCGACCTGACGGACTGGGAGTTCTCGAGCTGCTCGCTCGTCCCCGTCGGCATCACGAAGTACCGCAAGGGACTCGCGAAGCTCCGCCCCGTCGACGCCGACTGCGCGCGGGAGATCATCGCCATCGCCGAGGAATTCGGGCAGGAGAACCTCCGCCGCTTCGGCACACGCCGCTTCTTCTGCGCGGACGAGCTGTTCCTGCGCGCGGGGCTGCCGCTGCCGGAAGCGGACTACTACGAGGGCTACCGCCAGATTGAAAACGGCGTGGGGATGCTCCGCTCGCTGGGCGACGATTTTCTCGCTGCGCTCGACACCGAGGAGCTGCCGGAAAACCCCGGCGACTTCACCATCGCGACGGGCGTCGCTGCGGCGCCGTTCCTGCGCGGTCTGCTCGAGCAGGCGCAGGCGCGCTTTCCCGGCCTGCGCGGCCGGGTCGTCGCCGTGCGCAATGACTTCTTCGGCCACACGATCGACGTGGCGGGCCTGCTCACGGGGCAGGATCTCTCCGCACAGCTGCGCGCCGTGCCCGATCTCGGGCGCGTGCTGATCCCGATCCACATGCTGCGCAACGGGGAGAACGTTTTTCTCGATGACTATACCGTCCCGCGCCTTTCCGAGGAGCTCGGCTGCCCGGTGGAGGTGGTCGGCATGGACGGCTTTGACTTGGCGGACGCCGTGTTCGCCTCCTGCGACACTGTAAAGGAGTGATTTTTTATGTCGAAACCCATCATCGCCATCGTGGGCCGCCCCAACGTGGGCAAGTCCATGCTCTTTAACAAGCTCATCGGCCGCCGCCTTTCCATCGTGGAGGACACGCCCGGCGTGACGCGCGACCGCATCTACGGCCAGACCGACTGGAACGGCCGCACCTTCACCCTCGTCGACACCGGCGGCATCGAGCCGAGCACCGACAACCAGATTCTCTCGTTCATGCGCGAGCAGGCGCAGATCGCCATCGACAACGCGACGGTCATCGTCCTCGTCGTCGACATCAAGACCGGCATGACCGCCGCCGATCAGGAGGTCGCGAACATGCTGCAGCGGTCGAAAAAGCCGATCGTGCTCGCCGTGAACAAGATGGACTCCACCGGCCCCGCCGATCCCGAGTTTTACGAGTTCTATAACCTCGGTCTCGGCGACCCGATCGCCGTCTCCGCCGTCCACGGCCACGGCACGGGCGACCTGCTCGACGCATGTCTGCAGTATTTCCCGCCGGAGGACGACGAGCAGGACGATGACGACGTCATTCAGGTCGCCATCATCGGAAAGCCCAACGTCGGCAAGTCCTCGCTCACAAACCGCATTCTCGGCGAGCAGCGCGTCATTGTCAGCAACGTCGCGGGCACGACGCGCGACGCCATCGACTCGTACTTTGAAAACGAGACGGGCAAGTTCAACTTCATCGACACCGCCGGCATGCGCAAGAAGTCGAAGGTCGACGACAGCATCGAGAAATACAGCGTCCTGCGCGCGACGATGGCCATCGAGCGCTCGGACGTGTGCCTGATTCTCATCGACGCGACCGAGGGCGTGACCGAACAGGACACGAAGGTCGCGGGGCTTGCACATGAGGCGGGCAAGGCCTGCATCATTGTCGTGAACAAGTGGGATCTCGTGGAAAAGGACGGCAAGACGATGGACCGCATGCGCGAGGACATCCGCCGCGACCTGAGCTATATGACCTACGCGCCGATCCTGTTCATCTCCGCGCTCACCGGCCAGCGCGTGACGCGGCTGTTCGAGCTGATCCAGTATGTGAACAACCAAGCCACGACCCGCATCACGACGGGCATGCTCAACTCCGTCCTCGCCGACGCGCAGACGCGCGTCCAGCCCCCGACGGACAAGGGCCGCCGCCTGAAGATCTATTACATGACGCAGGTCGGCATCAAGCCGCCGCACTTCGTCGTGTTCTGCAACGACAAAAAGCTCTTCCACTTCTCCTACCGCCGGTATCTGGAAAACCAGATTCGCAGCGTGTTCGGTCTGGAGGGCACGCCCATCATCATGAGCATCCGTCAGAAGGGTGAGGAGGACGCATAACCATGTCCAATCTGTTTGCGGCGGCGGTGGTGCTGCTGGTATCGTATTTTCTCGGCTGTATCAACGGCTCGGTCATGACTTCTCACTTCGTCATCCATGACGACGTCCGTCAGCACGGCAGCGGCAACGCCGGTCTGACGAATTTCTACCGCACCTACGGCGCGAAATACGCGCTCATGGTCATCGCCTTCGATATGGGCAAGACCGTTGTTGCCTGCCTTATCGGCGGCTACATGTTCCACAGCCTCCTCGGCGACTGGACGCTGGGTCTGCTCATCGCGGGCATCGGCTGCGAGCTCGGGCACATGTTCCCTGTGTTCTTCGGCTTCCGCGGCGGCAAGGGCATCCTCTCCGGCGGCACGATCGTCCTAATGCTCGACTGGCGCGTGGCGCTCGTGGCGTGGGGGCTGTTCGTGGTGCTGTGGCTCTCGACGAAATATGTCTCCCTCGGCTCCATTGCCGCCACGGCGAGCATGCCCGTCACCACGTTTTTCGTCTTTTCGCACAACGTCCTTTATACCGTTCTCTCCGCCGCCATCGCGGCGCTCGTGATCTGGTGCCACCGCGGCAACATCCAGCGTCTGCTCTCCGGCACGGAGAAAAAGTTCAAATGGCACGTCAATCCTATCCGAGAGGATGACGGAAAATAAACGGAAAGGTTGATTCTCCGATGAAGCACAATCAGGTTCGTCAAGTGGTCTTCCCGATTCTCACCGCCTTTATCTGGGGCACGTCGTTCGTGGCGCAGGACATCTGCGCCGACGTCATGGGCGCGTTCACCTTCAACGCCTCGCGCTATTATATCGCGACGCTCGCGCTGCTGGTGCTGGTCACTGTGCGCGCCGCCGCGGAGAAAAAGGAGGAGCGTCCCTCCCTCTCCCGCGAGGAGAAAAAGTCCGCGCGCCGGCAGCTCTGGCTTGGTGGCTTCTGCTGCGGAACGGCGCTCGCCTTTGCCTCGAATTTCCAGCAGGCGGGCATGGTCGCCGGCACCGACAGCGGCAAGGCCGGCTTTCTGACGGCGCTGTATGTGGTACTGGTGCCTGTGTTCGGTCTGTTCTTTAGGCGCAAGGTCGACCCGCCCGTGTGGGTCGCGGTCGCGCTCTCGGTCGCGGCGCTGTACCTGCTTTGCATGAAGGGGAGCTTTTCTCTCGCGGCGGGTGACCTGCTGGTGCTGGTATGCGCGGTGTGCTTCGCGGTACATATCCTCGTGATCGACCACTTCACCGCCTTCTGCGACGGGGTGAAGCTCAGCTGCATCCAGTTTCTGTTCGCCGGGTCGTGGTCGGCCGTCTGTATGCTGATTTTCGACAACGTCGATCTGCATGCGCTGCTGTCGAACATCCTGCCGCTGCTGTACATGGGCGTTTTCTCCTGCGGCATCGGCTATACACTGCAGATTCTCGCGCAGAAGGACTCGAACCCCACGGTCGTGACGATCCTGCTGAGCCTTGAGAGCGTATTTGCTGTCATCGCGGGCGCGATTGTCCTGCACCAGTCCATGTCCGCGCGCGAGTATATCGGCTGCGTGCTGATGTTCATCGCAGTGCTGCTGGCGCAGATTCCGATGCCTGCCAAGAAGCGGGCGGCGCAGTAAGCGTGCTTGCAAATACGCGCAGTCTGTGCTATACTGACGTTACTTCGGCGGCGCGGGCTCTTTCCCCGCGCCGCTGCAGCAAAATCAAACTCAGCGCCGGGACGCTGCCGCCGCGCACACAGCGGCAGATGCACCCGTCCGCCGAGTCCTCCGCGTTTCCCGGTCTGTTACCTGAGGCCGGGGAATGCGGATTTTTTGCTTTACAGAACGGCAAAACAGCGCTATAATAAGGTGTTATGAATTATCTGACGTACAATAATCGACCCTTTCTGGAGGTGCCCGCGTGAAAGTCAATCAGGTGCGTGCCGGTGCGGTGCTGTCCTATGTCTCCATCATACTGAGCACCGTCATCTCCTTCGTCTATACGCCGATCATGATCGGCCGTCTCGGTGACAGCGAGTATGGCGTCTATCAGTTTGTACTCCCCATTATCTCGTATCTGAGCCTGCTCTCCTTCGGCCTCGGCAGCGCGTATGTTCGCTACTATTCCCGCTTCAAGGCCGCGGACGATAGGGACGGCATGCGCAAGCTCAACGGCATGTTCCTGCTGGCCTACACCGTGCAGGGGACGGTCGTGCTCATCATCGGCCTGTGGCTGAGCTATCACGGGAGCGTCATCTTCGGCACAAAGCTCACCGCGGAGGAGGTTACCCTCGGCGTAAAGCTCCTTCGGATCATGACGGTCAACGCCGCGCTCACCTTCCCCATCACGGTCTTCGAGTCCTATGTCACAATCCATGAGCGCTATCTCTTCCAGAAGATCGTCGCCATGGGCAAGCAGGTACTCAACCCGCTGATTATGATCCCCTTGCTGCTGATGGGATACCGCTCCGTCGCGATGACGGTACTCTCGCTGATCTTCACGATCCTCAGCGGCATCATCAACATCGGCTACTGCGTCTTCAAGCTGAAGATCACCTTCCGCTTCGGCCCCTATACCAGCCACGACTTCAAGCTCATCCGTGAGATGTTCTCGTTCATGCTGTACGTATTCATCGGCATCGTGGTCGAGAACATCAACTGGAGCATCGACCGCCAGCTCCTTGGCTGGATCCACGGCAGTACCGCCGTCACGGTCTATACCGTCGCCTCGCAGGTGAACATCTACTTCCTGACGTTCGCGACCGCCGTCTCGAACGTCCTCACCCCGCAGGTGCACCGTCTCGTCGCCGAGGCCCGCCCCATGCGTGAACTCGACGCGATGTTTACAAAGGTCGGGCGACTGCAGTTCATCCTGCTCGGGTGCATTCTGCTTGGCTTTGTGGCCGTGGGACGCGGTTTTCTTGCCCTGTGGGGTCAGAGCGCGGCCTACGCCGACACACGCTACTGGATCGCGTTGCTACTGATGTTTACCTGTCTCTGGACGAACATCCAGACGCTCGGCACCATCATCCAGCAGGCGATGAACATGCACAAATTCCGCTCATTTCTGTATCTGGCCGTTCTGATCGGGAACATCCTCATCAGCATCCCCCTTTGCTGGAAGTGGGAGGGGCTCGGCTCCGCCATCGGCACGGCCATCGCCACGCTCATCGGCAACGTCACGCTCATGAACTGGTACTACCACAAGCGCATCGGCCTGAACATCCCGATGTTCTGGAAGCACATCTTCCACCTGCTCCCGTCCATGCTCCTGCCGTTTATCGCGGCGGTGCTGCTCGCGATTTACGTCTATCCGACATCGTACTTCGGCGTCGCCGGAATCGCGGCCGCGTTCGCGCTGCTCTACGGTGCGTGCATGTGGCTGTTCGGCATGAACCGCTATGAGCGCGGGCTTGTGACAACCATCGTGCGAAAGTTTCTCCCTGCCCGGCGTGGGCGTCGGCGTCGGTAAAGAAAGCAAAACGCAGCCCCCGAATGAGACATTCGGGGGCTGCGTTTTATTTTTTTGACTTTGTCAACAGATCCCTTTTTTTCAAAGGCAATCAATCGTGAAAGGTTCAACTCCGGGCGTCTGATTTCTGCATGAACTCCAGATAAAGACTATATAGCACCGCACAGACCGGAACGCTGAAAAGCATTCCCAAGACGCCAAACGCCCCGCCTCCAATCGTGACAGCCATTAGCACAAGCAGTCCGGGTAGGCCGACCGATTTTCCAACAACTTTTGGATAAATCAAATTGCCCTCTACCTGTTGTAGAATCAGCAGATAAACAATGAACCACACCGCTTTGATGGGTTCCGCCAACAGGATCAGAAATGCACCAAGACCGCCGCCGAGCCATGCGCCGAAGATCGGCACTAACGCGGTAACAGCAACAAATGCGGAAACGGCACCGGCATAGGGAATCCTCAGAATCAGCATCCCAAAGAAGCAGAGGACTCCAATAATGACAGCCTCGGTAAGCTGTCCGCTGACAAAGTTGGTAAAGGTTTGATTCGTCAGCGAAGCGATGCTCAGAAGTCGCCTTGCCCTCGTTTGTGGAAGCACCGTTGTGATCAGCTTTTTTAAGTGGGTTGCAACCACTTCTTTTTTTGCCAGCAGATACAAAGCAAAAACGAACGCCAAAAGCACGTCAACCAAGCCGGAAAGGATGGATGTGGCCGCGCCCCATGTTACTGTAATGATTCCGCTGCCTTCGTCGTTGATAAAGGTCGTAATTTTCTCAATCAGCAGATCGGAGTCGATTGCATATTCCGGCAAAACGATGTTGTACTTTGCTGCAAAGTGAACAGTATCTGCCCACCAGCACCCAATTTCATCAACATAAAACGGAATGTTCTGAATAAACTCGTCGCCGGATTCCCGCAGACTCGGAATCATCATAAACACTACGGCAAACAAAATCCCAAACACAAGAACAGCACTTAAAGTGAGGCAAACGGGTCTTGCCAGCTTTGCAGGGGCTTTTTTGCATACCTTGTTCCAGCAACGTTCAAGTGGATTAAGGACGACATTGATTAGAAAAGCGATACCTCCACCAATTAGAAATGGTGAGAACAGTGAGATCACTTTTCCGAGAAATTTCATTACGGCATCGAGGTTCATTAAAGCCCAAGCAAAAAGAATAATCAGCAGCAATGCGCGAACGATGTATCGAACAATGCTTTTGTCGAGCGGCCTGTTCTCCGGCGGTGCAGCAATATCGTGCTGTTTGGTGTCAGTACCCTGTGTTTTTTTAGCCATATCCCCTCCACGCTGTTATTGCGCACATTCTAAAATAGAGTCACATTGCTTGACAGTAATGGACGACACTCTGTATGCACTCAGCTCAGAGACCGTGATCTCCAGATGTTGAACATGAAAAGATTCACCCTTGACCGGGACTCTGTTTAGTTGCTCCATGACCCATCCGCCAACGGAAACGCTGTCCGATTTCAGTTTGACATCAAAGAATTCCATAAAATCCTCTAAGCTGACGGAGCAGTCCACGCGGTAGGTATTCTCGTCCAGCTTTTCAAAATCTTCTTCCACCTCGTCGTGTTCGTCCCAAATTTCACCGACCAGTTCTTCCAGAATATCCTCCATCGTAACAATACCGAGCGTCCCGCCAAAGTCATCCACAACAACGGCGACGTGGGACTTCTGATGCTGGAGCATTTTTAGAATATCCCGGATTTTTGTGTGCTGATAGACAAACAGCGGTTCCGTCATAATCTCCGCAATGGTTTGATCCGTCATCTTGCCGTTGATATAGAAGTCCTTCTGATGAAGAACGCCGACGATCTGATCGATCGTATCCCGGTAGACCAGTAGGCGGGAAAAGCGGGACTGCGTAAAGGCTCTGGCAATTTCCTCGTGACTTTCGCCGATGTCCACGGCCTCCAAGTCGATTCGATGGGTCAGAATTTCTGCCGCCGTCAGGTCGCGGAACTCAAGAGCATTGCGCAGCAGCTCACCCTCGTTTTCATCAATGCCTCCGTCCTGCTCCATGTCCTCCATGAAAAGGAGCAGTTCCTCGTGGGACATTTTTGCGTTGTCATCCGTCTTGAAGAAGCGGGAAACAAACTTTTTCCACCGGGAAAAGAGAAAATTCAGCGGCGTCAAGACCAAAATCCAAAGGCGGATAAAGGGCGCGCTGAACAAGGCAAAGCGTTCAGGGGCGTCCTTTGCAACACTCTTGGGGGTGATCTCGCCAAAAATCAAAACAACGATCGTTACGACGACCGTAGAGACCGTCGCGCCGATGTCGCCGTAAAGTCCGACGAACAGAAGTGTGCCGATGGATGCCACCATGATATTGACGATATTGTTGCCGATCAGGATGGTGGAGATCAGCTTGTCATAATCCTCGGACAGCTTGAGTGCCAGCGCTGCCCGCTTGTTTCCGTTGTCCGCCAACACCTTGAGGCGGGTCTTATTCAGGGACGAGAACGCCGTTTCTGTGGCGCTGAAATAGGCGGACATGACGATGCAGGCCACCATTGCGAAAATGCTTCCAAAATAATTCATTTCAAACTCCTTTATGTTCTGTTCATACAATCATTTCATGCAAAAAAGACACACCTATACCCGATACCGCAGCAAAGGGCGTAGATATGCCACATATGAACAGGCCATATAAGAGCAGTTGTCGGTGTCATCGCTACTGTCGTATTCCACGAAAGGCCCTTCCTTTTCCTTGCGCACCTATTGACCGTTTGCCGCTTATGCGGCGTACAGCCTTGCGCACTCTTATTATATCATTTCTGCGGTGTAGATTCGGTAAAGAAACAGGTGCAGGGCAATATCGTCCTGCTTAAAATCTTGATGCGCTTCTTCTCATGGAGTATAATTAAATTGTTAAAAAGCACCTTTGGAGAGATTGCCATGAAAAGCCACCAACGACAAAAAGATATTCTGTTTTCGGTCATTATTTTTTTCTGCGTCTTTGCCGTTAATCTTCTGATCCAGAAAATCTTCATAACGCAGACGCTGGTCCCCATGATTTTTGTATTCGGCGTGTTTCTGATTTCGCTGAAAACGCACGGGTATCTCTACGGTATCACTTCGGCTATCGTCAGCGTGTTCGCGGTAAATTTTGCGTTTACCTATCCATACTATGCTTTTGATTTCTTTGTGGAGGAAAGCATCTTCTCCGCTGTTATTATGCTGATTGTCGCTGTTTCCACCAGTACGCTGAACATTCGAATCAGAGAGCAGGAAATGCTTCGGGTGCGGGAACAGGAGAAATTGCGTTCAGAAAGTGAAAAAGAGAGGATGCGCGGCAACCTGCTGCGGGCAATCTCCCACGACCTGCGTACACCCCTCACCTCAATATACGGCTCGACCTCGACGCTCATTTCCAAGTATGACGCGCTCCCAAAAGAGCAGCAGTTAAAGCTGCTGGGTGAAATTCAAGAGGATAGTGAATGGCTGATCCGTATGGTCGAAAACCTGCTGTCCGTTACAAGGATTGACGATGCAAAGGTCGAGGTCGTTAAAACGCCGACTGTTCTGGACGAGCTGATCGACTCGGTTCTCATGAAGTTTTCAAAGAAGCATCCAAATCAAAAGGTGATTACAAGAATACCGGATGATTTCGTGGATATTCCGATGGATTCCATTCTTATTGAGCAGGTATTGCTGAATTTGCTGGAAAACGCCGTTTTTCACGCAAAAGGTATGACGGAACTGATACTGTCGGTTTCCCTTGTGGGGGACAAGGCGGTATTTGAGGTTTCTGACAATGGCTACGGTATTCCGGAGGAAGCGCTGGACAAGATTTTTGCCGGAAGCTATGAAAAGTCCGCCGCGCCGGTGGATGGGACTCGCAGCAATATGGGGATCGGATTATCGGTATGTGCCGCTATTATCAAAGCCCACGGCGGCGAGATCACCGCAGAAAATAGAATAGGCGGCGGCGCTGTATTCCGCTTTTCTCTGGAAAGAGAGTGTGACGATGAGCAATAACAAATATAAGATTCTGATTGTAGAGGATGCAGCCAACACCCGCAGTTTCATCAAAGCAAATCTGGAAACCAGCGACTATCAGGTGATTTGTGCTGAAACCTGTACGCTTGGGATAATGATGTATGCTTCACACCATCCAGATTTAATCATTCTGGATCTTGGCCTGCCAGATCGGGATGGTCTGGACTTGATTCAGGAAGTCCGGGAATCGGACACGGTTCCTATCATTGTCCTGTCTGCTCGTTCCAACGAAAGGGACAAGGTGACGGCATTGGATTTGGGCGCAAATGATTATATTACAAAGCCATTCGGTACAGAAGAATTGCTGGCCCGTATTCGTGCCGTTCTCCGCAGTCATCGGCAGGGAGCAGAAAATGAGAGTACACCCAGCGGCAAATACCAGCTTCAAGATTTGCTGATCGACTATGATAAAAGACAGGTCTTTGTCGGCAAGGACGAAATCGACCTGACACAGACCGAATACAACATCATAGCCTATCTCTCTATCCATGCCGGAAAGGTGCTGACTTATGCCGCCATCATCCGTGCGGTTTGGGGATATTCGGATTATGGCAGCGTCAAAAAGCTGCAAGTCAACATGAAGAACATCCGAAAGAAGATGGGCGTGACGCCCGGTGAAAAGCGCTATATCATCAATGAGCTTGGCGTCGGGTATCGTATGCTGGAAGATGATAAATAGAAAATGCGGTGCTGCCTTTCAAGAGGCCGCACCGCATTGTAATTTTATTCTGTTTTATGGAAAAGGCTGAACGCCGTTCATTCTATCCGCAGCATCCGGTAGCCGATGCCGATGTGCGTTTGTATGTATTGCTGCCCGTCTTTCCCATTTTCCAGCTTTTTGCGCAGAGTCGCCATAAATACCCGTAGGGAGGCAATATCGTTTTCCCAACTACTGCCCCAAATCTGCTGCGTGATGTAGGTGTGTGTCAAAACCTTACCTACATTTTTGGAGAGCAGGCACAGCAGCTTGTATTCGATGGGCGTCAGGTGCAGTTCTGCACCATCAAGATATGCGCAGCCTGCCGCATAGTCGATTTTCAGCGCACCGTTCGTAAAAATTGGAGTTTCCTGCGCCGTATCCGCTTTCATCAACGCTAATCTTCGCTGCGTTACCCGCAGCCGCGCCAACAGCTCGTCCACGGAAAAGGGCTTCGTCAGGTAATCGTCTGCCCCAGCATCCAACGCCCCGATTTTATCAGAATCCTCCGTTCTGGCACTGATCACGATGATCGGCATATTCGACCACGAACGGATTTTTTGGATGATCTCCACGCCGTCCATATCCGGCAGCCCCAGATCAAGCAGCACAATATCCGGATTATGAGACAGCGCCTCCATTACGGCGCTTGCGCCGTTTTGAGCTGAGAGATACCTGTATTCGTGAGTTTTCAGCGTCGTCGTGATTAAATTGCGCACCGGGGTATCATCTTCTACAACGAGGACGAGCGGCTTATTCATTTAGGTTCACCTCACTAAGCGGTACTGTAAAGGAAAAGATGCAGCCATGCGGCGAATTGTCTTTCAGCGTTATTTCGCCATTATGTGCATGAATGATGGCTTGACAGAGAGTAAGCCCCAGCCCAAGACTTCGGCGGCTGTCGCCAATCGGATTGCCCCCGGTAAAGAACATTTCAAAAACACGTTCCTTTAGTTCATCCGGGATACCGGGCCCGTTGTCGCAGACATAAAGTGCAACTGCCTCATCGTGGCGTACTGCGGTTATCTGGATACATGAGCCCGCAGGAGTATACTTGATTGCATTGTTTACGAGATTGACAAGGACTTGCATGATCAGTCCCGCATCCACCCGTACTAATAACGGCTCGTTACCGCAATTTACCATGATCTGATGTTCGGAACTTCTGCGGTCAATATGACGCAGCGCCTCTGAGATAATATCCTCCAGCACCTGATCGGATAGATGCAGCTTTACGCTGCCATCCGCTATTTTCGTAATGGAAAGCAAATTCTCCACAAGCTCAGTCAACCATTGAGAATCATCGTATATGTCGTTAAAAATACGTTGCCGAGTTTCCGCATCCAAAGCATCATAGCTGTGCAGCAGCGTGTCGGCGTTGCCGGAAATGGAGGTCAGCGGGGTTCTAAGATCATGGGAAATCGAACGCAAAAGATTCGCACGAAGCTGTTCGTTCTTTGCAAGGACGGCAGCTTCTTCCTTTTCTCTGGCGTTGCGCAGGTTATCCAGCGCCAAGGCACATTCACCGAGAATGGACAATGAAATGCTGGATTCAAAGGAATCCAAGGGTTTACCCATGATGGAGATGCCAATTACCCCGTATGCCTGCTGCTGCGTCCGAATGGCAAGATAAAGATACCTCGCTTCAGAAAAATGTGTTGTAGTCGCTCCGGCGCGCTTGCGGTTGTGCCAGACCCAACGAACAACATCCGGCTCCTGTTCAGCATCCGGGACGCCTTGCGGCGAACTGTCGTCTGCCGGATAAAAACTCCCAGCCAGCAGCACACCATCGCGTGCAGGATAAATCAGAATATTGCGCCCCATGAGCCGCTGCATTTGCGTAGCGGTCATTTGATAGACATCCTCTGGTTTTGCAGCTTTTTGGAGCTGCTGATTTGTGTCAAATAAAATCTTGGTGCGGTAGACATCCCGTGCGGATAGCTGCGCGTGAGCTTTCAGCTTTGCGGCCAATGTTCCGGTCAGAAGTGCGATGCCCAGCATAATCGCAAATGTTATAGGGTATCCGCTGTCATAAGCCAATAGAGAGAGGCGGGGTTCCGTCAGAAAGTAGTTAAACAGAATCACGCTCAGGAAAGAGGCCAGAATACCGCAGGTATAGCCGCTGGTAAAAATGGAGGTCAGAAGTACGCTCAACAAATAAACCGCAATGATGTTCGCGTCTATAAAGCCTAAACGGGAGAACACCCAACCAACAGCAGTTGCTATTCCCAAAATGCCCAATGTCAGCAAAAGTTCCCGCACAGTCGGAACGGTCGGATGTGTGATCGCAACGGGCTTTTGCCGATAGTTTTTATATATATCCGCATCGGGAATAATGTGAATGTCAAGTCCCGGAGCAAGCTCAATCAAGCGCTCAGTCAGAGTCGGGCGATTCCAGAAATGACGGCGCTGCACACCACTTCGCCCAATCACAATTTTTGTTACGCCTGAAAGCCGTGCGTACTCCGCAATCTGCGTCGCTACATCTTCGCCATGCGTTGTGACGATCCTTGCTCCAAGCCGTTCTGCGAGCTTGATATGATCGGTCAGCCGCGCCAGATCATTCTTGCTCAATGCGGTACGATCAAGTGTCTGCACATATAGTGCTGTAAAGTCGCAGCCAAATGCTTTGACCATCCGCCCGGCAGTACGGACGATCCGTTCATTTGATGGTGATGACGACAGGCAAACAAGAATATGCTCTTGCTGTATCGTATTTACAGTCTGATCGCTCATGTGTCCACCACCTTTTAAACTATTATAACACGCAATTATGAAAGATTCTACCGCTTGTGCTCTATGGCCGATAGGATTTCGTCTAAGGAATATGTATCGGAATCAAGAAATAAAATTTGTGTGTTTGGGTGTATATCTCTAAAACGCTGCAATTTCGATGATAAATCTTCTACCATAAGATTTCCAGGCAGAACAATACAGTGCGGAGTTGGTCGTGATTCACATGCGCTATCATTCCACATTTGTTTATCATCGAGGATTCGATCCAGTCTCACCATAACAAACCAGCCGAGCAGAAAAAGAAGCAGCATGGATACGATCAAAGCAACATCTTCCATATAAATTCACTGCCCTTTCAAAGCCGAAAACATTTCTGAAGCTGCTTATATTCGCCCAATGCCAAAATGGTTACATCATTTGTCAGCACGGTTTCCGGCTTGACAGACACATCGGTTTCCCCAGCCCGCTTAATTCCAAGAATGTTGATTCCGAATCTCCTGCGGATGTCCAACTCACCGATGTTTTTACCTCTCCACGCCTCCGGCACTTCCACTTCAAAAATTGCGTGCTGGTCGTCGATTTCTATGTAGTCAAAGACATGATTGGAGCTGTATCGAATCGCAGCCCACTTTGCCACTTGCTTTTCCGGGTAGACCACATGATCGGCTCCATTGCGAAGCAGAAATTTCGCCTGAACATCGCGTTCGGCACGGGACACGACGCACTTTGCACCCAGCTCTTTTAGAAGCGAGGTCGTTTCAAGGGAGTTTTGGAAATTGCCGCTGATTGTAACAATGCAGACATCATAATTCCCAATACCGAGTGTGCGAAGAAAATCCGCATTTGTGCTGTCGCCAATCTGAGCGTTGGTAACGAACGGGAGTACATCATTGATTCGATCCTCACTCGTATCTACTGCCATAACCTGATGTCCCATCTGCGCTAACTGGATGGCAATATGCCGTCCAAAGCGACCGACTCCAACCAATAAAATATTTTTCATCATGAACCTCCTGACTTTATCCAACTGCAATTTGATCCAACGGCAGCTTTGCGGTTTCCGCTCTTTTTCCGGATAGCGCCGCGTAAATAAGGGTAAGACCGCCGACCCTGCCCAGATACATAAGCATGATCAGCACCATTTGCGACGGAATGTGGAGCTGCGGCGTGATACCCAGCGTCAGTCCTACTGTTCCGACTGCCGAAGCCGTTTCATACAGGCACGAGGAAAGCGGCAGATTTTCATATACGCTGATAAAAATAGCGCCGCCAAAAAACAACGCGAGATACATCGTCACAACGGTTGCGGCAGTCTTGACAACTCCACACTCAATCCTGCGTCCAAAAAATTGGACGCTCTCATGCTGGCGAAAAGTCGCGGCAGCATTTGCGAGCAATACAGCCAGCGTTGTTGTTTTCATACCGCCCGCCGTGGAGCCGGGTGACCCGCCAATCATCATCAGAAAAATCATAACAGCCTGCGATGCGCCAGTCATATCTGAGAGGATCACGGTGTTGAAGCCAGCAGTCCTCGGTGTGACGGACTGGAAAAAAGAAGCAAGCACCCGTTTTCCGATGGGAAGTGAAGAAAAATCCACGAAGAAGAAAAATATGGCCGGAAGGACGAGAAGAAACGCAGTCGTGACAAGGATCACCTTGCTCTGCATCCGATAGTGGTGAAAGTGGAGCTTGTTTTCACAGATGTCGTCCCATGTTAAAAACCCAATGCCGCCAGTCACGATCAGCAGCATAATTGTGATATTGATAATCGGACTGCCCGCATAACTGGTGAGGGACGGATAGAGGTTGTTTCCCGTTCCAAGAATGTCAAATCCGGCATTGCAAAATGCGGATACGGAATGAAACACCGCCATCCAGATGCCGCGCCATCCATAGTCACGGCAGAACACCGGCAGCATGGCAAGTGCGCCCAGCAGTTCAATCAGAAATGTCCCCCGTAGGATAAAGCGTGTCAGACGGACGATTCCACCGACCTTTGGCGCAGAAATTGCATCCTGCATGGTGCTGCGCTGCATCAGGGAGATTTTCCGCCCGGACAGCAGCGCAAACGATGCTGCTACGGTTACGACACCAAGACCACCAATTTGGATCAGCGCCAGAATAACCGTCTGCCCAAAGGTTGACCAGTAGCTGCCTGTATCCCGCACAACAAGGCCTGTTACACACACGGCAGAAGTTGAAGTAAACAGCGTTTCATTGAATGGAGTTACATTTCCTCCAGTCGTGGAGATCGGCAGCATCAACAGCAGTGCCCCCAACAAAATAACTCCGGCAAAACCAAGAATGATAATTTTGAAGGATGAAAGTCTGCGTTTTCGATATATCAACTCCTCCGGCATAAAAGACAACTCCCTCTGCATTGATTTTCTCAATCATATCAGAGAGAGTTTTAAGACGGGATAAGGACTGAGCGGATGATATTAAGACCGTACAAAGACGCAGACGCGATTCGTGAAATGGTCAAGCGACAGGAAGATATGAAAGTCCCGACCGAGCTTCTTCCAACCTGTCCCCACTGCGGCAAACCCATGACCATGAACCTCCGCTTCGATGATACCTCTGTTGAGGACGAGGGCTGGCATCGGGCAGCGGCGCGGTATGAGAGTTTTCTCCGAACCTGCGCGGGGCAAAAAATTCTCTTTCTGGAATTGGGTGTTGGCTATAATACCCCGGCCATCATCAAATGCCCCTTCTGGCAGATGACGGCAAAAAAACCGAACGCTACCTACGTCTGTATCAATCAAGGACAGGCGGTTTGCCCGCAGGAAATTGAACGGCAGCCAATTTGCATCGATATGGATATAGGTGATGCACCAGCAGCACGGCGGAGCGAATCTCGCTGCTGTATTGCAGGATTGGCATATTCAGGAAGGAAAGCGAAGATGCCACGTTCCAGCCGTTGTTGGAGTTCAGACTACGGGGATGGCAGCCTCGCGGCGTTTTGTAGTAGGCGTAGTAGTCCTTCACGAACTGCGGCGCGTCCTCCGACAGCGGATCAACTACGCCACCCGCCAGCGCATAGGCACCGTTTTTATAGTCCTCGGTGCGCTGCGTGTTCAGTGCTTTTCGTTTTTCAAAGCGTACCTGCTCAGAATCCTCAGCATCAAAATATCCGTTAACAGTTACACGGGTCATGTCGTATTCACGCCCACGGCGCTGCTTTTCTCATTGACCATTGGTCTCTCCTCCAATTTATGTACGCCACTTTTGCCATTGCAGTGGCATTACGGCTTTTTTGTTCTTCATAGTGGATGCTTGCCGCATTCCGAAGTGCCAATTTGACACTTTGGACTTTACAAATCTCCCGCCCGGAAGGCCGAAAGGCTCTCGTAATAGTAGCTTTGGTCGATGCCGTTCAAATAGACCTCACGGCTATTTATCTCGACGGTCAGGGCTGCCTTCAGCAGCGCCTTGATCTTCACATCCTTGATGGGGCTGCGCTCCATCGCAAGAAGATAATCCTCTTTATCCACCTTGCTCCAGTCCACGACCTTGCCGATTTCGGTTTTCAGAATATGGTCAAGCCAGATGCGGGTGCTGCGCCCATTACCCTCCCGGAAGGGGTGGGCAATATTCATTTCCACATATTTTTCGATGATCTCGTCAAAGGTGGACTGCGGCATCTTGTCGATGTTGGCCAGTGCTGCTTCCAGATACATCAGCGGTGCAAAGCGGAAATTCCCCTTTGCCAGGTTCACCGTGCGCAGCTTACCGGCGAAGTCGTAAATATCCTCAAACAGATATTTGTGAATCGCCTGCAAGGTTGAGAATTTACCCGCCGGGAGCGTATCAAGCATGCCGTTTTCAAACAGTTCTACCGCCTTTTTCTTGCTGAGGCGCTCTTCTTCCCGGGCAAGATCGTCGGAGCTTGTCAGCCCTAATTTGTTTTCAACGCTCATCCAACCACCACTTCGACCTTTTCACCGCTGAAGGCCACGCCGTATTTATAAATCGTCCTGACCCCGGCTGTCGTCAGCTCGGTCTCGTATTTCTTGTCGTTGATCTGCCGCAAGGCCGTCTCGGACAGCTTTTTCAGCTTCTCGTCGCTGCAATTTTTCTCCGCTTTCAGTTCGATTAGAATGCCCGGAAGACCCTTTTGCGTGGGCTTCAGCTGAATGTCATAGCGCCCGTCGCCGGATTCCCGGTTGGAGGTCACGAAAGCGCCGCCCAGCAGGGCGCACAGCCCCAGCATAAAGCCGTGGTAGAAATTCCCCCCGGCAGTATCGAAGGAGCTGACCGACTGGGTCAGCAGCGTCTGAATCTGCGCTTTCAGCCGTGCGTTATCGCCGGAGAAGATGGCCTCCTGAACGGAAATCGCCGTGGACGGCGGGATCAGATTCTCCAGCCGCTGCAAAATCTCCTTATTATACACCAGAGAAATCTCCCGGTTGGGCAGGGAGACCTCGCACATAAAATCGCCGCTGAAGGAGGGCGTGGTTTTCAGTGCCTTCAGATAGCCGGTCACCAGCAGGAAGCTGTAAATGGTGGAGGGATTGCTCTTGATCTGCGGATAGATCACGCCGGTGTCGATGAAGGTGGTGAAGGTTTCGCCGTTGACCAGGGAGGTCAGACGGTTATAAATCTCCTCGTCCGCCTGGGCAAGCACTTCCCCGATAATATCGTTGCTGCCGGTGGAGACCCAGAAGGGTCTCGGCTCGCACTCGTTGCTGAAGTAGTTGACCACCGACCACGGGTTGAAAATTTCCGTCTTGCCGAAGCGGTAGCCGTCGTACCACTGGCAAATCTCGTCGTACTTATCGGCAGCGCCGTAGTATTCCGCCATCTCCATCACCTCGTCGGCGGTGAAGCCGAAGTAGGCGCTGTATTTGTTGTCCAGCACGGAGTTGATGGACAGATTATTCATCCCGCTGAAGATGCTCTCCTTGGCCACCCGCAGAATGCCGGTGAGGAAGCCGAAGGACAGGTGCTGATTATCCTTGAACCCGCCGGAAAACAGGTTTCGCATAAACCGGATAACCTTGTCGTAATAGTCCTTCTGATAGCCCTGCTGGATGGGGGTGTCGTACTCATCGATGATGATAATGGGCGCAATGGCATAGTGCTTATGCAGCATAGCGGACAGATCCAGCAGTGCAGAAGCCAGCTCAACCTCGCTGACCTTGCCGTCTGCCAGCTTTTCATAGGTCTTTTTGCTGTACTCGTCGCACTTATCGCTGGCCAGCAGCTCTTTGTGCCGCCGGGTCTCCTTTGCGAAAATATCCCGGATGGCCGCAAAGGTCTCCTCCCAAGTGTCGAACTTCACATCCTTGAAGGTCAGGAAGATCACAGGGTACTTGCCCTGATAATCCCGGTACTTCTGGCCGCAGGCCCAGATCTGCTTATCCCGGAAATAGACGGAGGTATCCTTGTCGCTCTTTTCAAAGTAAGTGCGCAGCATATCCATATTCAGCGTCTTGCCGAAACGCCGGGGGCGGGTGAACAGCGTCACCATCGGACGCTCGTCGATAAAGTCCTTGATCATCATCGTCTTGTCGATGTAGTAGTATTCCGACGAGGCAAGGCAGTAGTTGGACACGCCGATGGGCAGGGGCAGCTTCGGTGCGCGCTCCGTCTTGCGGAAAGCGCCCGTCTTGAGTCGCTGATCCGCCGGCTTCTGCGTATCAGCGGGGATCAGCCAACGATTGCCCTGCTTTTTCGCACCGGCGATTCTCCCATTCTTGCAGAGCGTCGCAACTCTCCGCTCCGTTATATTCCAGCGCACTGCTGCCTCTCTTACCGAGATCATTTCAGCCATAGGGGGTACCTCCACGCATAAAATCACAAGTACATTATACCCGAATAAAAGAACAATGTCAACAAAGCTCGGAACAATGCCGTTGCAAAACAGCATTGTTCTTTTCTGTGCACAAAACAAGCGGAGGTCATCGACCCCCGCTTGCTCGTTACCCATATACAATTTCCTGCGCCTGCTCCTCGATGTCTGCGAGGTGCCCGTCCAGCGCCCCGGCGGTCAGCAGGTTATAATACAGCACCCGGTGGTGCGCCCTCAGATAAACTCGCCGCCGCTGCCCGTAAATGCCGATGGGGCGTTTTTCTTCGGGCGGTAAGCAAACATCCGGCAGGCAGTAGTCGCCCTGCCTTGTGTAAGTGCCGCCCAGCTGCTCAAATAGCGATTTCATATGTGATCCTCCCATTCAAAATTTCCCCGTACACACAGAACTGGTACTTCCAATGCGGACGGTAAAAGTGACAGGTATTGCAATCCTCACAGTCGGCACAGCCGCCGTTTTCGTAGCGGTCAAAGCCGGGCTTTCCCCGCATGAGCATTTCAAACGCACGGCTGCTGCCGTTCGTAAAGTACATTGTGGCTGCACCTCCTCTCAGATTTGGGCAGAAAAAAACGCCGTAGACTTTTCTCAAAATCTACGGCGTGGGCGTATGCGAAAAGGAATGCTGCCTTGCGGAAACATCCCTTTTGACGCTTGGTTATTCAATTTTTGAACTAACCTGTTTGCCCTCTGCCCTTAAAAGCGTTGATTTTACTGGGTTTCTACTTGTTTTCCTATGTCAACGCTCTTTACGGCGCGGGCCTTCCGATTTCTCCCGAGGATTACTGCGGCAGCGTCTGCACAACGCCGCGGGCGCAGTCGACTGAGACCATCACCCCGTCCTTGAGCCGCCGCGTCGCATCCGTCGCGTCGAGCAGGACGGGCTTTCCGAGCAGAAGCCCCACCGTCGCCGTGTGGCAATCGGGGCTGGCCTCCTCGCTGATGATCGCCGCCGCCTCGCGCAGATACGGCAGCATGTCGTTCGTCGTGTACGGCACGACGAGCACGTCACCGCTGCGGAACTTCTGCGGCACCTCGTCCGTCGTGCGGCACACGCACAGCGGGCCGGAGGTCTGCTGCGTGCCGATGCCCACGGCGTTCACGAGCGAGCCACCCACCTGCTGCACGCGGATCATGTTCGTCGTTCCGGAGATGCCCACCGGCACGCCCGCCGTCACGACCACGAGGTCGCCCCGGCGCACAAGCCCCGCCTGCTCCGCCGACCGGACGGCGAGGTCGACCAACTCATCACTGCTGCTTGCGCGCGGCATGGTGATCGGCTCGACGCCCCAGTAGAGCGCCATCTGCCGCTGCACCTGCTCGTCGAGCAGCAGCGCCACGATCAGCGTATCCGGGCGGAAGCGGCTGACCATCTGGGCGGTGATGCCCGCCTGACTGACCGTCAGGATGGCGTCCGCGCCGATGTCCATCGCCGTGGTGCAGGCGGCGTGCGCCGTCGCGGCGGTGATGGACAGGTGCGCCTTCCCCGCGACGGGGGCCAGCGCACCGCCGCGCATGTTCGTCTCCGTCTTGCGCGCGATGGCATCCATCGTGCGCACGGCTTCGACTGGGTACTTGCCCGCCGCAGTCTCGCCGGAGAGCATGATCGCGCTCGTGCCGTCGTAAATCGCGTTGGCGACGTCCGTGATTTCCGCGCGGGTCGGGCGGGGATTCTCGATCATCGAGTCGAGCATCTGCGTCGCGGTGATGACCGGCTTGCCGCAGGCTACGCACTGGGCAATCATGTTCTTCTGGATGGCCGGGATCTCCGTGAAGTCGATCTCCACGCCCATGTCGCCGCGGGCGACCATGATGCCGTCCGCCTCGGCGAGGATCTCGGAGAGGTTGCTCACACCCTCCTGATTCTCGATCTTCGCGATAATGCGCATCTTGGAGTGGCGGCTGTCGAGCAGGCGGCGGATCTCGCGCACGTCGGCGGCACAGCGTACAAAGCTCGCCGCCACGAAGTCGAAGCCCTCCTCCACGCCGAAGAGCAGGTCGTCCTTGTCCTGCTGGCTCATATACGGCATCGAGAGCGACACGCCCGGCACGTTCACGCCCTTTTTCGTCTTCATCTCGCCGCTGTTTTCCACGCGGCAGCGGATCTCGCGCGCCGTCGTCTCCAGCACCGTCAGGCGCACCAGCCCGTCGTCGAGCAGGATCGTATCCCCGGCGTGGACGTCCTGCGGCAGCTCGCTGTAGCTGATGGCGCAGCGCGTCTCGTCGCCCACGACATCCTCGGTCGTGAGTGTGAACGTCTGCCCCGCCTGCAGGTGTACGGAGCCGTGCTCAAAGCTGCGCAGGCGTACCTCCGGCCCCTTCGTGTCGAGCATCGCCGCCACGGGCAGGTGCAGCTCCCCGCGCAGCTTCTTCACCGCGTCGAGCCGCGCCCGGTGCTCATCGTGCGTCCCGTGGGAAAAGTTGAAGCGGGCGACGTTCATCCCCGCCAGCATCATCTCGCGCAGCATGCCCTCCCCGTCCGTCGCCGGGCCGAGCGTGCAGACAATTTTCGTCTTTCTCATCGTTTGTTCTCCTTCCCGCTGAGCAATCACGTCTGCCGCCGCGCGGCGGCAAGCGGGATGTTCTCTCATTTTCCTTATTTTAACAGAGTTCTCCCGCGGAAACAAGACCCACCCGGCGCGGCGGGGGGGTGGATTTCCGCCGCGCGGTGCGCTATACTGGTGCCAAACGATTCGGAGGGATATTCCATGGAGCAGGTCTTTCACTTTTCCGCACCCGGCCGCGTGGAGCTCGGCGGCAACCACACCGACCACCAGCACGGCTGCGTCCTCGCCGCGGCCGTCGACCTCGAAACGTCCGCGGATGTCCGCCTGACGGGCGGCGGCTCGATCCGCGTGCTCTCGGAGGGCTATGCGCCCGTGGAGATTCCGCTCCGGGACCTCGCCCCGCGCCCGGAGGAGTGCGGCACGACCGCCGCCCTCGTGCGGGGCG
>ERZ773187.373-NODE-373-length-44152-cov-12.785654_pt1 | contig 44152 bp, 37 predicted proteins | sample MGYA00511242_ERZ773187 | MGnify/ENA primary metagenome ERZ773187 (study PRJEB29015, sample SAMEA2737744) | human gut metagenome | biome: human gut; feature: human-associated habitat; material: faeces | place: China | collected 2012 ...
GGCAAAGCCTGGCGACACGCCCGGAACTGGAAGACATCGAAGCATCCGCCCGTTTCTTCGAGGACGAAGACGGCCTGCATATTCACTCCTTCTTCTTCTTTGAAGATGCCGAAGATCACGCTGGCAACTCCACCGTGGCATTTACCATCCGTGATGGCCGCCTGTTCACGCTGCGCGAACGGGAACTGCCCGCGTTTCGCCTCTACCGCATGCGGGCCCGCAGCCAGGCGATGGTGGACGGGAACGCTTACGAACTGCTGCTGGATCTGTTTGAAACCAAAATTGAACAGCTGGCAGACGAGATTGAAAATATCTACAGCGATCTGGAAAAGCTGAGCCGCGTCATTATGGAAGGGCACCAGGGCGATGAGTATGACGAAGCACTCTCGACGCTGGCCGAGCTGGAAGATATTGGCTGGAAGGTACGTTTGTGTCTGATGGATACCCAGCGCGCGCTGAACTTCCTGGTACGCAAGGCGCGTCTGCCGGGTGGCCAACTGGAGCAGGCGCGTGAGATCCTGCGCGATATCGAATCCCTGTTGCCGCACAACGAATCCCTGTTCCAGAAGGTGAACTTCCTGATGCAGGCGGCAATGGGCTTTATCAACATCGAGCAGAACCGCATCATCAAGATCTTCTCGGTGGTATCGGTCGTGTTCCTGCCACCGACGCTGGTGGCCTCAAGCTACGGAATGAACTTTGAGTTTATGCCGGAGCTGAAGTGGAGCTTTGGCTATCCGGGCGCGATTGTCTTTATGATCCTCGCCGGGCTGGCGCCTTACCTCTACTTCAAGCGCCGTAACTGGCTGTAAGCACATCACCCTCTCCATGGGGAGAGGGTGAAATACTACAATCCTCTTTTTACGCGACGCTGGGTATAAATCGCATCGGCAACGAAAATCGCCAGTGCGACCCAGATAAACGCAAACGTCACCATCTTATCCGCACCCGGTACTTCACCGTAAAACACCACCGCCAGCAGGAACATCAGCGTGGGGCCGATGTACTGGAAGAAGCCCAGCGTGGAGAGGCGCAGGCGCGTTGCCGCACCGGTAAAGCACAGCAGCGGGATCGTAGTGACGACACCTGCGGCCATCAGCATCAGGTTCAGCGACCATGGATTGCCGCCCATATGGCTGGTGGCGCTATCGGCAATGCCAAACAGATAAATCGCGGCGACTGGCAACAGCCACAAAGTTTCGAACAGCATTCCGGTCTGGGCTTCGACGGCGATTTTTTTGCGCACCAGGCCGTAGAAAGCAAAGCTGAACGCCAGCCCCAGCGCAATGACAGGCAGCGAGCCGAACGTCCATAGCTGGACCAGCACCCCGCAGAAGGCGAGAAGTACCGCCACCCACTGCATCCGGCGGAAGCGCTCGCCGAGGAAAATCATCCCCAGCACAATGTTCACCAGCGGGTTAATAAAATAACCCAGGCTTGCTTCGAGCATGTGATGGTTATTCACTGCCCAGATGAACAGCAGCCAGTTGCCGCCAATTAACACGGCAGAGAGCGCCAGTAGAAAGACCTTTTTCGGCGTTTTGAGCAGCGTTTTAACGCCCGACCACTGACGGCTAATACTCATCAGCGCAATCATAAAGAAGAAGGACCAGATAACGCGGTGAGTGAGGATCTCGTCCGCCGGCACGTAGGCGATCAGTTTGAAGTACGCCGGTGCGATACCCCAAATAAAATAAGCGGCAAGAGCGAGTAAAACGCCCTGCCGCGTCTGTTTAGCATCCATCGGGAAAATCCGTTACAAATAAGTGAACTCACTTTACCCGATTTTTTCGCCTCAACCCACCATATAAGTGGCTGTTGCGCTGGCGATATAAACCTGCTCGTCGTTATGCAGCTCTACGCGGGCAACGGCAACTTTGTTACCCGCCCGCAGCAGACTGCTGGTGCAGGTAAAGCGATTTCCGCGGCCGGGCCGCAGGTAGTCAACGCGTAAATCGATCGTGCCCATTCTTGATAAACGTTGACGCAGTTCATCTTCGTTGATGGTCTCGTGGCGCGTTAAGGTGCTACCCACGCAGACCAGCCCGGCGGCGACATCCAGCGCTGAGGCAATCACCCCGCCGTGCAGAATACTCTGCGCCCAGTTTCCCACCATCATCGGCTGGTTATTGAAACTGAGCTGCGCAAAATCCTTCTCGTAGCGCTCCAGCTCCAGGCCCAGTGCGCGGTTAAATGGCATGTGATAGACAAAAATCTCACCGACCAGCTTCAGAGCTTGTTCCGCAGTTAGCGTGGCTGACATGGCACAACAGATCCTTATTGTTAATAAAATGTTGATTTTATCCCTCGCCAACGCGATTTACCACTTTAAGACATCTGGATGCAGCAGACGGCAAATAAATATGTAGAATGTGGTGGGCAAAATTATTCTTAAAAACTATCTACCTGGAGAACACCACCGATGCGGACGTATCTGGTCTGGTTACTTGCAGCGGTTGCGCTGCCTTTCACAGCTTATGCGCAGGAAGCGACCGTTAAAGAGGTGCACGATGCCCCGGCGGTACGCGGGAGCATCATCGCTAACCTGCTGCAGGAGCATGACAACCCATTTACGCTCTATCCGTACGACACTAACTACCTGCTTTACACGACCACCAGCGACCTGAACAAAGAAGCTATTAGCACCTACAACTGGTCTGATAACGCGCGTAAAGATGAGGTAAAATTTCAGCTGAGCCTGGCCTTCCCGTTCTGGCGCGGTATTCTGGGGCCGAATTCGGTGCTGGGCGCCTCATATACGCAGAAATCCTGGTGGCAGCTCTCAAACAGCGGTGAATCATCGCCGTTCCGCGAGACCAACTACGAACCGCAGTTGTTCCTCGGCTTTGCGACTGACTATGAATTTGCTGGCTGGACGCTGCGCGATGTGGAGTTTGGTTATAACCACGACTCCAATGGACGTTCAGACCCGACCTCACGTAGCTGGAACCGTCTGTACACCCGACTGGCGGCGCAAAACGGCAACTGGCTGGTTGAAGTGAAGCCCTGGTACGTCGTAGGCGATACCGACGATAACCCGGATATCACCAAATATATGGGTTATTACCAGCTGCGCGTGGGTTATCAGCTGGGCGAGGCGGTATTAAGCGTGAAAGGGCAGTACAACTGGAATACCGGCTACGGCGGTGCGGAGATTGGCCTCAGCTATCCGATGACCAGGCATGTACGCCTTTATACTCAGGTATATAGCGGCTATGGCGAGTCACTTATCGACTATAACTTCAACCAGACCCGCGTCGGTGTGGGCGTGATGCTGAACGATCTTTTCTAGCATCCTCGAATGTTTTTGTCTTAATCGTTGAAGTTTCTCTCTCAGGCGCTGAAAATAGCGCCTGTTTTTATTTCAGGCAGGTGGTTAATGTGGCGCAGGCGGAAGTTTTGAATCAGACATTGCTGGCTAAACAGGTTCTGCATGAGACCTTTGGCTACCAGCAATTCCGCCCGGGCCAGGAGACCATCATCGATGCCGTCCTCGAAGGGCGTGATTGCCTGGTCGTGATGCCCACCGGCGGCGGGAAGTCGCTCTGTTATCAGGTGCCCGCGCTGGTGCTTAACGGCCTGACGGTGGTGGTCTCTCCGCTTATCTCGTTGATGAAAGACCAGGTCGATCAACTGCTGGCTAACGGCGTGGCAGCGGCCTGCCTGAACTCGACGCAAACCCGCGAGCAGCAGCAAGAGGTGATGGCCGGTTGCCGTACCGGGCAGATCCGACTTCTTTATATCGCTCCAGAGCGGCTGATGCTGGATAACTTCCTCGACCATTTAACGCACTGGAACCCGGTGCTGTTGGCGGTGGATGAAGCGCACTGCATCTCCCAGTGGGGGCATGATTTCCGTCCGGAGTATGCCGCGCTCGGTCAGTTGCGCCAGCGCTTCCCGGCGCTGCCCTTTATGGCGCTCACCGCCACGGCAGATGACACGACCCGTCTGGATATCGTCCGACTGCTGGGGCTGAACGACCCCTTTATCCAGGTTAGCAGCTTCGATCGCCCGAACATCCGCTACATGCTGATGGAGAAGTTCAAGCCGCTGGATCAGCTCTTACGCTACGTCCAGGAGCAACGCGGTAAGTCGGGCATCATCTACTGCAACAGCCGCGCAAAGGTGGAAGACACCGCCGCGCGCCTGCAAAACCGTGGCTTCAGCGCCGCGGCCTATCATGCCGGGTTAGAAAACCACATCCGCGCCGACGTGCAGGAGAAATTCCAGCGCGACGATCTGCAAATCGTTGTTGCGACGGTGGCGTTCGGCATGGGGATCAACAAGCCCAACGTGCGCTTTGTGGTGCATTTCGACATCCCGCGCAATATCGAATCTTACTATCAGGAAACGGGCCGCGCCGGGCGTGATGGCCTGCCTGCGGAAGCGATGCTGTTTTACGATCCGGCGGATATGGCGTGGCTGCGCCGCTGCCTGGAAGAGAAACCGCAGGGGCAACTGCAGGACATTGAGCGCCACAAGCTGAACGCGATGGGGGCCTTTGCCGAAGCGCAAACCTGCCGCCGTCTGGTGCTGCTCAACTACTTTGGTGAAGGACGACAGGAATCGTGCGGTAACTGCGATATCTGCCTCGACCCACCGAAGCAGTACGATGGCCTGATGGACGCGCGCAAGGCGCTCTCGACGATCTATCGTGTCAATCAACGCTTCGGGATGGGCTACGTGGTGGAAGTGCTGCGCGGCGCGAATAATCAGCGTATCCGTGATATGGGCCACGACAAGCTGCCTGTCTACGGCATCGGTAAAGACCAGAGCCACGAGCACTGGGTCAGCATTATCCGCCAGCTGATCCACATGGGGTTCGCTACGCAAAACATTGCCCAGCACTCGGCGCTGCAGCTGACCGAAGCGGCACGCCCGGTGCTGCGCGGCGAAATTGAACTGAAGCTCGCCGTGCCGCGCGTGATTGCCCTGAAGCCGCGCGTAATGCAGAAATCTTACGGCGGCAACTACGACCGGAAGCTGTTTGCCAAACTGCGCAAGCTGCGTAAAGCCATCGCCGATGAGGAGAACATCCCGCCGTACGTGGTCTTTAACGATGCGACGCTGATAGAGATGGCCGAGCAGATGCCGCTTAGCGCCGGTGAAATGCTCAGCGTTAACGGTGTCGGCACGCGCAAGCTCGAGCGGTTCGGGAAAGAGTTTATGGCGCTTATTCGCTCTCATGCCGATGGTGATGATGAGGAGTAGTCAGCCGGCCAAAAAAGTGCCAGTATGATGACTCACTGTATTATTTCCCCGCGAGCTAATTATGTTAATGCTATTTCTCACCGTGGCATTAGTGCACATCGTTGCGCTGATGAGCCCCGGCCCTGACTTTTTCTTCGTATCGCAAACTGCCGTCAGCCGCTCCCGCAAAGAGGCGATGATGGGCGTACTCGGCATTACCATGGGCGTCATGGTCTGGGCGGCGGTGGCGCTGCTTGGTCTGAACCTGATTCTGGCGAAGATGGCCTGGCTGCATAACATCATCATGGTCGGCGGTGGCCTGTATCTGTGCTGGATGGGCTACCAGATGCTGCGCGGCGCGCTGAAAAAAGAGGTAGCAACGCCGCAGGAGCCAAAAGTTGAGCTGGCTACCGGCGGTCGTAGCTTTATGAAAGGGCTGCTGACGAACCTGGCGAACCCGAAAGCGATTATCTACTTCGGCTCGGTGTTCTCACTCTTTGTGGGCGACAGCGTCGGCGCGGGTGCGCGCTGGGGCATCTTCCTGCTGATTGTGGTGGAAACCTTTGCCTGGTTCACCCTGGTAGCAAGCCTGTTTGCCCTGCCGGCAATGCGCCGTGGTTATCAGCGCATTGCGAAGTGGATCGATGGCTTTGCTGGTGCACTCTTTGCGGGCTTCGGTATTCACCTCATCATCTCTCGCTAATTGCTTCAATGGCGTACAGGACCCTGTACGCCATCTTGCCTTTACTTCTTCTTCTGCTCTGCATCGTCATGCGCGGGTGCGGCAAGAATCGCAATATCGACAAAATAGCTTTTGCCAATAATCATGCCCTTGCCGAACCAGGTCACGCCCCGGGAATAGAGCTCAACATCTTCACTATTTTTGACCAGCCGGTTGCCAAAGGTATTGCGAACGCTGTAGCTGTTGCTGGTAACGTAATCCAGCGTCAGTGCGCTACTGCCCTCGGCTTTGTAAAAACTGGTGATGGCGTTGAGATAGTCCGGCGCATAGTGTTTAACGACGTCTGTGATTTGTTGTTGCCTGGTCTTCCAGTCGCCGATTGGCTGCGGGGGGATATTCTGCGCGATAACGGCATAAAGCTGAGCCGTGGCGCGCGCGACCGCGAGCTGAACCTGTGCATCATGGATAAATCGATCCCTCAAAAAGTCGCTCTTTTCTGTCCGCTCCTCTTTCGTCGGGCGCCAGGGTAACCAGCTGGGTTTCTCCTTCTCCTTTTTGTCCTGCAGGTAGTAACTTGTCATATCTACCGGCTGGAAGAGCGACGTCGCCAGAAACGCCGCACAGGCGAGCTGGCGCTCCTCACGCTCGCTTTTTAACACCAGCATGCCCGGCACGCCTAATTTCGCGAGCTGCATCGGGTCAACTTTATTCTGGATAAGCCGCTGATTCACCTCCTGCTGGGTCGCATCGCCACGCGCTAAATCGCAAATTTGCTGCATCAAAAAGGTATTACGTTTTCCTGCAACCTGAGGCGTCAAATTGAACAGGGTATCGGTAATAATGCTATAAGCGGGCACGCTAACAAATCTGACGGGCAGATCCTGGGAAGCCGCAAAGCCGGTGGCTGCGGTCAGTAAAGAAAGACCGCCGACGGCGGTCTTGATTAGAGTGAGGCGCATGACGTTATTTACCTGCGTTATCAGCCACGATTTCAATCGTCATGCGGCGATTGGGGGCCAGGCATTCAATGACATGTGATGTGGCGACACCCGGACAATCAACGCGCGGCATACTTTCGCCCAGACCTTCGGTTTCGATGCGGGTGGCATCAATCCCGTTTTCAATGAGCTGGCGCTTCACCGATTCCGCGCGTGCTTTGGACAGCGTCATATTGCTGGCCTCGTCGCCGATACGGTCAGTATGGCCTTTAACGATCAGGTGTTTACCTTGCTGTGTTTCAGCCTTCAGCCCGCCGCTGATGAGATTCATCTGCTTGATGCCCTCCGGACTCAACGCTGCGCTACCAAAGGCAAACAGGCTTTCTGCACTCAGCTCTTTCTGAACGACCGCAACAGGTTGCTGCGGTTTTGTCTGCGGCGTCAGGCAGTTTTCAGGCAGGAAATAGAAACTTTGCGCCTTCATCTGTGAGTCGAACAGTACCTTGTACTGACAGGTACGCACGCTGTGATCTGGCTGGGTGAAGTGGAAAATATAATCCCACTCTTTCACGCGAAACATGCCTTCACTGAAATGCGGTGCGCCGAGCAGCTCATAGATCTGCGCTTTGGTTAAACCTGCGTGCATCTCGTTAAGATTGTCTTTATTCACGAAGCTGCCGTCAGTACGTACTGCGTGCGATTTATCCGGGAATATCGCGTTATCGGTCTTCCCTTCACCATTTACATCGCTAACAGCGCGGGTACAGGCGGTAAGCAAAGCCATGCTGCCAATAAGCAGCGCCAGTCGGGTCATCTTTTTACAATTCATCATAATTTCTCTTTTACTCTCCGGCGTGTTCGCCGGAGATGTTTGTTAATTCAGACTTACCACTGATAGCCAATGCCAACAGAACCACCCAGATCGCCCTGGCTGTTAGAGGAGCCAGACAGCTTCGTGACCCATTTACCATTGTCAGAGACGGTTGATACCCCCATCGCAATCGCAGACTCGCCCTGATAGGTTCCCCCCGCCATGCTGAACATGCTGGCGCCTGGCGAATAAGGCTGTGGCAAGCTCGCCATGGCCATCGCGCCGGCAATACCCGCGCTCAGCTTGTCGTCCTGATCGGCAATCATCTCTTTCAGTTCGCCAAACTTGTTATTGGTATAGGTGTAAGAATCGCCCATGCTCTGTTTCAACTGACCCACGTTGACGGCATCGGTGGCTGCGGTACCGGCTGCCACGTGAGTGATCTGACGCTCGCCGCCCGCGTATCCCATGGAAACGCTGTTATCACGATCGGTAACGGAGTTTGTTCCTAGCGCCACGGCGTTGCTGTGGGTAGCCTTCGCGCTGTTACCCAGGGCCATGCTGTTTGTTGCGCTGGCCACCGCGCCTGCGCCGCCAGCGATGGAATTCTGGCCCGTCGGTTTCGGCTTCGGCAGGTTACTGGTGTTATTCACCTGGAACATGCCGTCCTTGCCCTCGGCAATGTTGGTCACGTTCAGGCTGACTTCATCCAGCTGCTGCTTATTTACGGCATCGCTGGCATTGACGCCCGCCGCAACGTTAGTAATGGTGGTACCGCCGGTTTTAGTGGATTGATCGTAGGTATCGCCCGCCAGCGCTATTTTGCTGTAATCAATGGATCCATCGCCGTTTACCACATATTTCACCACGGAGTTATCCAGACCGGAGAAATTGGTGTTGATGGCTTCGATCGCCTGATTTGTGGCATACAGCTGCGAGCCGTTCACGGCATCCGTGCTGGTGGCGCTGATACGGCCCGCTGCAACGTTGGTGATGGTGCGTTCGTTATCCAGGCTGCCTACGCTGACGGTGCCAGTCGGCGTTGTGCCGGCAAATTGATAGTCGTTGCCGCGAATGGTTACGCCCTGAGTACCCACGGCTTGCTCCGTGGTGGCCCCTGCGCCCAGCGCCACGTCACCCTTATTGTTAGCGACCGCGCCAGCGCCAATGGCAACGCTGTTTTCGCCGGTTGACCGCGCGTTCTGCCCCATCGCCATGCTGCCTGCGCCGGTTGACGTGGCCGCGTTACCCATGGCAATCGAACTTTCGCCCACCGATTTTGCAGCCGGACCTACCGCAATGGAGTCGGTGCCGGTGGCAACGGAATCCGCTTTGGTGGAGTTAGCATGGAAATACTTCACCCCGTTGTTATACATATCGCTGGTGGCGTCTCTGAGTTGCTGTACGTTTACCGCATCGCTGTCATTCACCCCGTACGCGACGTTAGTAAGGGTGGTACCGCCCGCTTTCGTCGTGCTGTTATAGGTGGTGCCGCCCATGGACACGCGGTTGTAGTTGATGGTGCCGTCCGGATTGGTGTCGTATTTGACCGCCAGATCGCTGAGATCGGAAATATCGCCAGATATCCCTTCAATGGCCTGGTTGGTGGCATAGAGCTGAGAGCCGTTCACCGCATCGGTACTGGTGGCGCTGAGGCGACCGGCAGCGAGATTAGTGAGAGTACGCTCCTTGCCTACGCTGCCGATACTGACGGTGCTTGCAGGAGCGGCGCCCGCGAAGGTATAAGCCGTGCCGCGCAGGGTCGTGCCGGTGGTCGCGACGACAGCAGCGGTGAGTGAGTCAGCACCCAGCGCCACGTCTTTAGCATTGTTGGCTTTGGCGTTATAGCCGAGGGCAAGGCTGTTTTCGCCTATGGCGGTGGCGCTATAGCCGACGGCGGAGCTGCCTTTACCTTTCGCGTAGGCATCGGCCTGGGTCAGCCCTTTCTCGTTGGTCCGCGCATAGCGGATACCTTTACCGTTCAGGTCGGTGTAGGTCGTGCTGGTGTCGCCGGCGATGTTGTTAACGATGTTGGTGACGTCTGCCACGTCGGCGTTGGTCTCGTTAAGCTGAGACATATTCACCGCATCGCTGTCATTCACCCCCCGGGCAACGTTAGTGATAGTGGTGCCGCCCGTTTTCGTCGTGCTGTTATAGGTGGTGCCGCCCATCGTCACGCTGTTGCGGTTAACCGTACCGCCGCTGTTAGTGTCGTACATGACAGCAAAACCTTGCTGCTCGGCAACGTCTTCAAGGGCCTGGTTGGTGGCATACAGCTGAGAGCCGTTCACCGCATCGGTGCTGGTGGCGCTGAGGCGTCCGGCAGCGAGATTGGTGAGAGTACGCTCTTTACCCACGCTGCCAATACTGACGGTGCTTGCAGGGGCTGTGCCCGCGAAGGTATACGCTTCGCCGCGAAGGGTCGTGCCGGTGGTCGCAACGGCCGCAGCGGTGAGTGAGTCAGCGCCCAGCGCCACGTCTTTAGCGTTGTTGGCTTTGGTGTTATAGCCGAGGGCAAGACTGTTTTCGCCTATGGCGGTGGCGTTATAGCCGACCGCGGAGCTGCCCTTACCTTTCGCGTAGGCATCGGCCTGGGTCAGCCCTTTCTCGTTGGTCCGCGCATAGCGGATACCTTTACCGTTCAGGTCGGTGTAGGTCGTGCTGGTGTCGCCGGCGATGTTGTTAACGATGTTGGTGACGTCTGCCACGTCGGCGTTGGTCTCGTTAAGCTGAGACATATTCACCGCATCGCTGTCGTCGACCCCGCGAGCAATGTTAGTGATGGTGGTGCCGCCACTGTTGTCGGTACTGTCATACGTATCGCCGTTAAGGGTAATGCTATCGTAATTAACCGTGCTGTCCTGGTTCAGGTCGTATTTAACCGCGACATTGGCGAGGGCTTCTGTCGCTTGTGTGGCGGCAAAAAGCTGCGAACCGTTGATCGCATCGGTACTGGTTTTGCTAATACGGCCTGCGGCCAGGTTGGTCAGTGTCCGTTCCGCATCTTTTTTACCGATACTAACGGTGCTGAGCGGCGCCGTGCCCGCGAATGCGTAGGTTTTGCCATCGATAGTGATATCTTGCGTCCCTATGGCCGCTGCGGTCAGAGAGTTGGACCCCAGGGCTACGCTGTTATCATCTGCGGAGGTCGCGTTGGTACCGAAGGCCAGGGAAGACATCCCCTGAGCTTTGGCGTTTGAGCCCATCGCGATAGCATCGTTTTTCGTGGCGGAAGAGTTGTAGCCAAACGACAGTGCTCTATCTGCCTGTGCTTTGGCCTGGGTCCCCAGTGCAACGGTGTCCGCTTTGGTTGCCTGAGCTTTATAGCCTACGGCGAAACTTTGCTTGTCGCTGGAACTGGCGTGGCTGCCAATGGCCAGCGAGCTTTCACCAGACGCAGTTGCGCTGTTGCCAATCGCCTGGGCATCCACACCGGTTGCGGTAGAGTCACTGCCAATTGCGAGAGAGTTATTACCCGAGGAGGTTGAATCACTCCCTATGGATAACGACTCTACACCGTATGCCCGGCTACCGATGCCCAGCGCCATGCTGGATTTTGCCGTAGCTTCGGCATGGTTACCCACCGCCAGGGCCTGTCCACCATAGGCGGTTGACCAGTTACCCAGCGAAATATTTTCTCCTTCGAGATCATTACTGTTCTGGGTGCTGGTGTAGGTGCCGGAAGTGGAGCTGTAGCCGATGGCGATATCGCCGCTACGGTTAGCGTGCGCGCCAGCACCAAAGGCGACCGCGTTTTGTCCATCTGCTTCAGAGGCTAAGCCGATCGCCGTCGCCCCGCCGCTTTTGTTTGCCGTAGCATAGGCGCCAATTGCCACACTGCCGCCGGGTGTCTGCGAGGTGCTGGTATCTGCGTCAGCGTGATCGCCAAGCGCGATACCGCCCATAGCCGCTTTAGCGCTTTCGCCAACTGCGACGTTAGACAGCTCCTGCTGGTTAACATTGGTATTGCCTGTGGTGATGGTATTCGCGTCCAGAGTGGTGGTATCGCCGGTCTCTGCGTTGGTACCAATCGTCACCGAGTCGGGGTCAGTACTGGTGGTGACGGGATCATCAGCGTATGCGCTGGTACTTACTAGCGACGAAAGGGTCAACGCGCCGATAAGGCTAACGGCAGTTACACTTAAGCCCGTGCGCCCGGATTTACCTTTTCCATTCGCTTTTGCAAATTCGCTCACGGCAACCCAGGTACGTAATGCTGGGTTCCAGATCAATCGATATATTTTATTCATTATGGCTCCTGCCAATTAAATGAAATCTGAAATTTTGTTATTGAAATAGTGAATTAAGTGAATGCTTCACATCCTGAGAAGCGGTCGCCGCTCGGGTGTATTGCTGGGCGTAGCTAAGTGATATTGCTTAAAAGGATCGTAGGTATTACCACGATCGAAAAAAGTGTCTTGCTGATGCCGATCTGCAAGAGACAAATTCTGTGAGAGATATGATTTTTTCAACGCGCCATCCATGGGATATGCTCCAACATTCTGTCAGAAAATCTTTAAATAATAAGTTCCAGAGTAAATTAATATTCATTGTTTCATTCGCACAATGAATATTAATTTCTCATTTGATTGCGTTGCTCAGGTAAGCGCTGATTTTAAAAATGCGCTCTCATCTTAAAATATTACTATTGATGGAGGCTGATGAAGGTGCTGGCACGACGTTGTTTAACCGCGGATACTGTCAGCTGACTGTTCTCAGTTTCCTTATAATAGAGTGTCAGGATATTGTCATGTTTAATGATGTATCCTTTTCTTTTTTCATACTCAATCAAGTTTTCCGGCAAGTGAAGCAAAGCAAGCTTCTGTTTCAACGTCGTAAAGACCTGCCATAACCGTGTCCCCGATGAACTGAGGTTGTTCTCGTCCCATACTTTTATCAGTACCTCTTCTTTGGTGATATACCTTTTTTGTGCATGGATTAAGAGATAGGAAAGCAGAGACATCATGGTGTCATTCAAATAAAGAATACCTAACGACAACTCATTGTTTTTATCAACACTATCTATTCTGAAAATACAACCTTTCTTGATATCTATATGGATGACATTATCAATTAAAAAAGCATATGGCTGATAAATCATATCACCACTTTGTCCTGTAATTATAACCAGTCCACTCAGCAATAAAAAAAGCAGTCGGAATTATAGGTTTGGTGTGCGTAATTTCAAGACGCGATTGCACTGACGTTGCTTGCCGGGTTTTGTCTGTTAGTTACAATTTGACGGAATGAAATGTCTGTATTTAATCAATCTGTGGTTTTTTATTTCGGTTAAGGTTGCTGGGTTATTTTTTTATACGCCTCATGTCTCTTCCTTGACCATTAGCTAAAAATACTAAAAATAAGACTTTATTGGAATATAAAACTAAATGTTATCGTTAGGGTTGTATTCTTATTTATTGTCAGATCAACCTGTGGTTGTGAATACCGTACTAAAACTTATTCTTTACTATTTAAATATTATTCTGGCAAATACTCTTTACCGTCGTGCCACACTCGGTATTTTATTGCTTCTCCTTCTTTCGCTATTTTCCGGCGCGCTGTGCGCCGGATTTCATACACAATACATTCTCGTTACGCATGCCGTGCCGAGGCCAATAGCGCCCCCACCAGCACGAACAGTGAACCGAAGACTTTGTTCAGGGCCTTCATCTGTTTTGGCCCTTTAATCCACGCGGCAATCCGCTGCGCCAGGGTCGCGTAACCAATCATCACAATGACATCGACGATAATAGTGGTAGCACCGAGCACCACATACTGCATTACCTGAGGTTGATGAGGAACGATGAATTGCGGGAAGAGGGCGGCGAGAAACACAATGCTCTTCGGGTTGGTCAGGTTTACAAACACCGCGCGTTTAAACAGGCGGCTACGATTCTGGCTCACCGCCAGCGTGTTTAAGTCCAGCGAACCGGCTGCGCGCCATTGCTGAATACCCAGCCAGATCAGGTAGGCGGCACCTGCCCACTTCAACACTTCAAATGCCAGTACCGAGCGGGAGAAAAGCGTACCCAGACCAATCCCGACCAGCACAATATGAATACCCAGCCCGGTCTGCAAACCGGCAATGGACGCCGCGGCACCGCGATAGCCATGGCTGATAGAGGTCGTCATGGTATTAATCGCGCCAGAACCCGGTGAAAGGCTGAGGATGATAGAAGTGAGCAGGTAGGCGAACCACCATTCGAAGGTCATTTGAAACTCCCGGAACGTCTGTTTTTATGCCACAATACGCTAATGTCGGCTCGTTTTGTGAGCTGCTGCGAAAAAACGATATTCCTTGGCTTACGGGGGTGGAAACCCGATGTTTCAGCAGAAAAAGGACTGGGAAACTCGAGAAAACACTTTTGCTGCTTTCTCCATGGGGCCGCTGACCGATTTCTGGCGTCAGCGTGAGGAAGATGAGTTTACGGGTGTGAATGAGATTCCCGTGCGCTTTGTGCGTTTTCGGGATGAGAAAAACGATCGCGTTATCGTTGTCTGTCCAGGCCGTATCGAAAGCTACGTAAAATATGCCGAGCTGGCCTATGACCTGTTCCACATGGGTTTTGATGTTTTAATTATCGACCATCGTGGGCAAGGGCTGTCGGGTCGTATGCTTTCCGATACGCATCGTGGGCACGTTGATCACTTCAGCGATTATGTTGAGGATCTGGCCGCGTTCTGGACTCAGGAGGTCCTGCCCGGCCCATGGCGCAAGCGTTATATCCTTGCTCACTCTATGGGCGGTGCCATCTCAACGCTCTTTTTACAACGCCATGTGCATCAGTGCGATGCCATTGCGCTCACGGCACCGATGTTTGGCATCATCATACGTTTACCCGACTGGATGGTGCGCCACATTCTCGACTGGGCTGAGGGCCATCAGCGCATTCGTGAGGGCTATGCCATAGGCACCGGGCGCTGGCGTGCGTTGCCCTTTGCCATTAACGTCTTGACCCATAGTCGCCAGCGTTATCGCCGGAATTTACGCTTTTATGCCGACGAGCCGCGTTTACGCGTCGGCGGCCCCACCTGGCACTGGGTGCGGGAAGGCATTCTGGCCGGTGAGCAGGTGCTGGCCGGGGTCGCAGATGATGCGACTCCAACACTCCTGATTCAGGCGGAAGAGGAGCGTGTGGTCGATAACCGCATGCACGACCGCTTTTGTGAATTGCGTGCCGCCGCCGGTCACCCTTGTGAAGGGGGTAAGCCGATGGTCATAAAAGGCGCGTACCATGAGATCCTTTTCGAAAAGGACGATATGCGCTCAGTTGCGCTCAACGCCATCGTCGGTTTTTTCGACCGGCATAATTGATATTCACCAGAGGTTAAATTTTCTTATGTACCAGGTTGTTGCGTCTGATCTCGACGGCACGCTGCTCTCACCCGACCACACCTTATCGCCTTACGCGAAAGAGACCCTAAAACTCCTGACCGCGCGTGGCGTGAACTTTGTCTTCGCGACCGGTCGCCACCATGTAGATGTGGGGCAGATCCGCGATAACCTCGACATCAAAGCCTATATGATCACCTCCAACGGTGCGCGTGTTCACGATACCGATGGTAATTTGATCTTCACCCACAACCTGGATCGCGACATTGCCGTCGATCTCTTTGGCATGATGTATAACAACCCGGATATCATCACTAACGTCTATCGCGATGATGAGTGGTTTATGAACCGCCATCGCCCGGACGAGATGCGTTTCTTCAAAGAGGCGGTATTTAACTACTCCCTCTATGAGCCTGGTCTACTGGAGCCAGAAGGGATTAGCAAAGTTTTCTTCACCTGTGACACCCACGAGGCGCTGCTGCCGCTTGAGCAGGCCATCAACGCGCGCTGGGGCGATCGCGTCAACGTTAGCTTCTCCACGCTGACCTGCCTGGAAGTCATGGCCGGTGGCGTCTCAAAAGGTCATGCCCTGGAAGCGGTCGCCAAACGTCTGGGTTTTGAGCTGAAAGATTGCATCGCCTTTGGCGATGGCATGAACGACGCCGAAATGCTCTCCATGGCGGGGAAGGGCTGCATTATGGACAACGCGCATCAGCGCCTGAAAGATCTGCATCCGGAGCTGGAAGTGATTGGCACTAATGGTGATAACGCCGTGCCGAAATACCTGCGCAAACTGTTTCTTGAATAATCTTCATTTGGTTGTTTATTGCTCAGTTGTCAACTAAAGAGTTCGCTACAATGCCTGTCCTTCTTTCTGAGAGACAAGCATTGTGGCGCTACTCATCATCACCACTATTCTGTGGGCCTTCTCGTTTAGCCTGATCGGCGAATATCTTGCCGGGTCAGTTGACAGCTATTTCTCTGTGCTGATGCGCGTTGGACTGGCTGCGCTAGTGTTCCTGCCATTTCTGCGCACTCGCGGACAGTCGCTGCAAACCCTTCTGCTGTACATGCTGGTAGGGGCGATGCAGCTTGGCATCATGTACCTCTTTAGCTTTCGGGCCTACATCTACCTGTCGGTGTCGGAGTTTCTGCTCTTTACGGTGCTAACGCCGCTCTATATCACGCTGATTTACGATCTGCTCAGTAAACGCCGTCTGCGCTGGGGCTACCTGCTCAGCGCGGCGCTGGCGGTAGTGGGCGCGGCGATCATCCGCTACGACAAAGTGAGCGCTCATTTCTGGACCGGACTGATGTTCGTTCAGCTGGCAAATATTAGCTTTGCCATCGGTATGGTGGGTTATAAACGGCTGATGGAAACGCGTCCGATGCCCCAGCACAATGCGTTTGCCTGGTTTTATATGGGCGCGGCGATTGTGGCGGTGGCGGCGTGGTTTATGTTGGGAAATCCGCAAAAACTGCCAACGACCTCCCTACAGTGGGGTGTGCTGGTCTGGCTGGGTGTGGTGGCCTCCGCTTTGGGTTACTTCATGTGGAACTATGGGGCAACTCAGGTCGACGCCGGGACGCTGGGCATTATGAACAACGTGCATGTGCCCGCAGGGCTGCTGGTGAATCTGGCCATCTGGCAGGAACAACCCCACTGGCCGAGCTTCGTTATTGGGGGAACAGTGATCCTGGCTTCGCTGTGGGTACATCGGCGTTGGGTCGCTCCGCGCTCCGTACAAACGGAAGATGGTCGCACGCGTGGTTCCGCGCTGAGCGAATAAACGCCTCCGTTACCGGCTGACGCTGCTCGCCATCGCGCACGGCAGAGTATAGCCGGCTCCACAGCCCATCGCCCAGGGTCTTAGTCACCACCAGACCCTGGCGTTCAAAACTCTCCACTACCCAGTGCGGCAGCGCGGCGATCCCCATGCTGGCCGCCACCATCTGAATCAACAACAGGGTGTTATCCACACTTTTCAGCTGCGGGCTAATGCCCGCGGGCTGCAGGAAGTGACGCCAGATATCCAGGCGACTGCGCTGCACCGGATAAATCAACAGGGTTTCCGTCGCCAGATCTTCCGGGGTAATGCGCGTTTTGCTGGCCAGAGGGTGATCCGGCGCCAGCACCAGACGCACTTCAAAATCAAACATCGGCGAATAGTGCAGACCGCTGCGCGGTAGAATGTCTGAGGTCATCACCAGATCCAGCTCGCCCTGCTGGAGCGAGGGCTGCGGATCAAAGGTCACGCCAGATTTAAAGTCCATCTCAACCTGCGGCCATTTCTGGCGGAAGTTCTCAAGCGCGGGCGTCAACCACTGAATACAGCTATGGCACTCAATGGCGATACGCAATTTGGTCTGTTGCGGCTCGTTACAGGCTTGCAGGGCGCTGGCTATTTGCGGCAGGACCTGATTGGCCAACTGGAGCAAAATCTCCCCCTGCGGAGTAAAGCGCAGAGGCTGGCTCTTGCGCACAAACAGACGAAAGCCAAGGCGTTGTTCCAGATCGCTGAACTGGTGAGAAAGGGCAGACTGGGTCTGGTGCAGCGTGGCCGCCGCCGCTGCCAGGGAGCCGCAGTTCCGCAACGCCTGGAGCGTTTTCAGGTGTTTAATCTCAATCATGAAAGTCCTTCACTTCGCCGTGAATATTTTGCGCTTGAGGAATATACACTACCTGCCAATTATAGATGTGTAAACATCTGGACGTCTAAATAACGAATTTCATAAGGGGCATACCATGACTATCCGCAATCACACACTCGGTTTCCCTCGCGTTGGCCTGCGCCGCGAATTAAAAAAAGCACAAGAGCGCTACTGGGCGGGCAACGCTACCCGTGAGGAGCTTCTGGCGGTCGGACGCGAGCTGCGCGCACGCCACTGGGAGCAGCAAAAACAGGCGGGCATCGATCTGCTGCCGGTAGGGGATTTTGCCTGGTACGACCATGTTCTGACCACCAGCCTGCTGCTTGGTAACGTGCCGGCTCGTCATCAGAACAAAGATGGATCGGTAGATATCGATACCCTGTTCCGTATTGGCCGTGGCCGTGCGCCGACGGGTGAGCCAGCGGCTGCGGCGGAAATGACCAAGTGGTTTAACACCAACTATCACTATATGGTGCCGGAATTTGTCAAAGGCCAGCAGTTCAAACTGACCTGGACCCAGCTTCTGGAGGAAGTGGACGAAGCGCTGGCGCTGGGCCACCACGTCAAACCGGTGCTGCTGGGCCCGCTCACTTACCTGTGGCTGGGTAAAGTGAAGGGTGAGCAATTTGATCGCCTGAGCCTGCTGAACGAGATCCTGCCGGTCTACAAACAGGTGCTTATTGAACTGGGCAAACGCGGCATTCAGTGGGTACAGATCGACGAACCAGCGCTGGTGCTTGAGCTACCGCAGGCGTGGCTGGATGCTTACAAACCGGCGTATGAAACGCTAACGGGCCAGGTGAAGTTGCTGCTGACCACCTATTTCGAAGGCGTCACACCGAACCTCGACACTATTACTGCGCTGCCAGTGCAGGGGTTACACGTCGATCTGGTTCACGGCAAAGATGATGTCGCTGAACTGCACCGGCGCCTGCCCGCGGAGTGGCTGCTCTCTGCCGGTCTGGTGAACGGACGTAACGTCTGGCGCGCCGATCTCACGGAGAAATATGGTCAAATTAAAGATATCGCAGGCCTGCGTGAACTGTGGGTAGCCTCCTCCTGCTCCCTGCTGCACAGCCCCATCGATCTCAGCGTGGAAACCCGTCTGGACCCAGAGGTGAAAAGCTGGTTTGCCTTCGCCCTGCAAAAGTGTGAAGAGCTGGCCTTACTACGCGATGCACTGAACAGCGGTGATACGGCAGCGATAATCGCGTGGAGTGCCCCAATTCAGGCGCGTCGTCACTCGGCGCGCGTGCACAATCCGGCGGTAGAACAACGTCTGGCCGCCATTACCTCCCAGGATAGCCAGCGTCAGAGCCCCTATGCGGTACGTGCTGAAGCGCAGCGCGCCCGCTTCATGCTGCCTGCGTGGCCAACCACCACCATCGGCTCCTTCCCGCAAACCACGGAGATCCGCGGCCTGCGGCTGGACTTCAAAAAGGGGAATCTTGATGCCGCCCATTATCGCACCGGCATCGCTGAGCACATCAAACAGGCTATTGTGGAGCAGGAGCGCTTAGGCCTGGACGTGCTGGTGCACGGTGAGGCTGAACGTAACGATATGGTGGAATACTTTGGCGAGCACCTGGATGGCTTTGTCTTTACCCAGAATGGCTGGGTACAGAGCTACGGCTCCCGCTGCGTGAAACCGCCGGTGGTGATTGGCGATATCAGCCGTCCGGCGGCGATCACCGTCGAGTGGGCGAAATATGCACAGTCGCTGACCGACAAACCGGTGAAAGGCATGCTCACCGGCCCGGTGACTATTCTCTGCTGGTCCTTCCCCCGTGAAGACGTCAGCCGTGAAACCATCGCGAAGCAAATCGCGCTGGCGCTGCGGGATGAGGTCGCGGATCTGGAAGCGGCGGGCATTGGCATCATCCAGATTGACGAACCGGCGCTGCGTGAAGGTCTGCCGCTGCGCCGCAGCGACTGGGATGCTTACCTCAAGTGGGGCGTGGACGCTTTCCGCATCAATGCCGCTGTGGCCAGGGATGATACGCAGATCCATACCCATATGTGCTACTGCGAATTCAACGACATCATGGATGCCATTGCCGCGCTGGATGCTGACGTGATCACCATCGAGACCTCGCGTTCGGATATGGAGCTGCTGGAGTCGTTCGAGGAATTTGACTACCCGAACGAAATCGGGCCTGGCGTTTATGATATTCACTCGCCAAACGTGCCGAGCGTAGAGTGGATTGAGGCCCTGCTGCAGAAGGCGGCACAGCGTATTCCGGCCGCACGCCTGTGGGTAAATCCGGACTGTGGCCTGAAAACCCGCGGCTGGCCGGAGACCCGCGCCGCGCTGGCGAACATGGTAGAAGCCGCGCGCAACTTACGTCAGGCGTAAGCAAAAATTGGGATGAGCTATGCCTGCCCGTCCATCAGTCGGCTGATATGAATGCTTAACCACGTCAGCTCATCTTTCGGTAAGGTGAGCTGATGCTTCTCCTGCACATAATCCCGAATCACCCATGCGACGGTCATGGCGTCCGGGCGATGACGCATCAGTTCCTGATAAAAATCTTCCGTCTCGCTAAAGACAATTTTTCCTGCCAGCACGCGTTCGGCAAAATAGCGCAGATGGGTAATAAAGCGCATATAGTTCACCGATCCGGTATCGATGGCGTTTCTTAACTTATAGCGCACGATCTCCGCGATGCGATTGACTAACTCCACCTGTTGATGGGCATGGCTATCGTCGCTCTGGCTGCTGGCATTAATGAGGTGAAAAGCGATATTCACGGCTTCATCTTCCGGCAGGGAAACGTCAAATAGCGCGCTGACCCGCTCCCGCGCCTGCACCCCAACGCTGTACTCTTGCGGATAGTAGCGCTTCACCTCCCAGCTCAGTTTATTGAGGATGACCTGGCCGCTGCGGCTGCGCTCCACGGCAAAATGGAGGTGTTCGGCAAGGGTAAAGAGCAGGACGGAGTTCAGCTTATCGCCGCATAGACCGCGAGCGAGGAGCAGGATCTCGTGGCTGAGTTCAAAGAATGCCGCAGGAATCGTATCGGTCAGCGATAAAAAATGGCGAGACTTAAGGTCGTTTAACGGCAGGAACACTTTCTCGACCTGATTCAGGTCGATCGGGGTACCCGGTTTTGCGCCAAAACCGATCCCTTTGCCGAACAGGATCATCTCACGCTGGTCATGATCGACCAGCAGCATGCTGTTATTAAGCGATTTTTTTATCGTAATCACGGTCATTTCCTGCGGCCGCGCCGCTTAGCCCATATCCGCGCCATTGCTGGCAATCACTTTCTGGTACCACCAGAAGGAGTCCTTTTTCAGGCGCTTGAGGGTGCCTTTGCCTTCATCATCCTGGTCGACATAGATAAAGCCATAGCGCTTGGACATTTGTGACGTCCCTGCGCTGATAATGTCAATGCAGCCCCAGGTGGTGAATCCCATCACATCCACCCCTTCATTAATAGCTGCCAAAGTTTGCGCGAAGTGGGCACGGAAATAGTCGATACGGTAGCTATCGTGAATCTTCCCATCTTCCACAACGTCTTTGGCACCTAACCCATTTTCGACGATAAAAAGCGGCTTCTGATAACGGTCATAGAGTTCAAGCAGCGAGATTTTCAGCCCTACCGGATCGATCTGCCAGCCCCATTCAGAGGCAGGAAGGTAGGGGTTTTTCACGCCGAGGACGGTATTGCCAGGGATGCGTTCTACATCAGGCTGAGTGGATTCTGTCAGCGACATGTAGTAGCTAAATGAGACAAAATCGACGGTATTCTCTTTTAAAATGCGTTGATCGTCGGCCAGCATCTCAATTTGAATATCGCGGCGGGCCAGATCGCGCAGGATCAGCGGCGGATACTCACCGAACACCTGCACATCGGCATAGAAGTAGTTCTCAAGGTTTTTCTTCAACGTTGCTTCCACATCTTCCGGACGGCAGCTGTGCGGGTAGGTGGTGAGCTTGGTCAGCATACAGCCCACCTGGCTGCCCGGGATGATGTCATGGCAGTCGCGGGTGACCAGCGCTGAGGCAACGAACTGGTGGTGCAGCCCCTGGTAGATATCCTGCTTCGCTTTGCCCGGGGCGCTTTTTTCCTCGCGGATACCGGCGGTGGTAAAGGGGTGGCGGTGAATACTGTCGATCTCATTAAAGGTAAGCCAGTAACGCACCAGATCTTTATAGCGCTCGAAACAGACTTTACTGAAGCGCACAAAGGCATCGACCACGTTGCGATGGACCCAGCCGTTATACTTTTCACTGAGCGCCAGCGGCATCTCATAGTGGGAGAGCGTCACCAGCGGTTCGATATTATGGCGACGCAGTTCGCGGAACATCTCTTCATAAAACCGCAGGCCCGCCTCGTTTGGCGCGGCGTCTTCACCATTGGGAAAAATGCGTGACCAGGCAATCGATACGCGCAGCACGGTAAAACCCATCTCAGCGAATAGCGCAATGTCGTCTTTATAGTGGTGATAGAAATCGATGCCGCGACGTTTGGGGTACAACGCATCGTTCTTACCTTCAAACGCATCGCGGATATTCTCATCCGTGAGCGCCATATGGCCATCGTAATCCTTTAATGACAGGTTCGGTTTCCAGGTGATGGCATCAGCCACTGACGGCCCTTTGCCGTCAACGTTCCATGCCCCTTCAGCCTGATTGGCAGCGATGGCACCGCCCCATAAAAAACCTTGCGGAAACGGGAGGGATTTCTCCATTACACGGACTCCTTAAGCGTCATGATGATGTGAGGATTGTGATTTTTATCGTCGTTACTGCCTGGTGTCAGCGAAAAGCGTTCGCCGTTTGTTACGACCATCATCACCACCGGATCGAGCCCGGCGGCGGTGATGGTGTCGAGAGAAAATTCAATCAAGGTTTCGCCGCGCTTCACCTGCTGGCCTTCTTTCACCTGTGGCGAGAAGCCCTCGCCCTGAAGTTTGATGGTGTCGATGCCGATGTGAAAAATTAACTCTACGCCCGCATCGGTGAGCAGACTCAGCGCATGGCCACTCTCAAATATATTGACTACGGTGCCGTCTGCCGGGGCGCGTAGCACCCCCTGGGAGGGAACGATGGCGATGCCATCCCCCATAATTTTGCGTGCGAAAACATCGTCATTAACATTCTCCAGCGGAATGATTTGCCCCTCTACCGGGCGGGTGAAGGTCAGCTCATCCGTTTTTTCCGCCGCTTTATCACGCCACAACAGCAGGGCGCTGATAAAGGCGATAGCAAAAGAGAGCCCGGCGCCAGCAAACGCCCAGACGATGTTCGTTGGGTTATCGGGCGAGACAAACATGGAGATGCTGGCAAGGCCAGGGCCGACCAGGGCAAAGGCTTCGATCGCCATCCAGCCGATAAAGGCGCCGCCAACCACGCTGCCTAAAATCACGCTGTAGAGCGCTTTTTTGTTCAGGAGCGTCACGCCGTAAAGTGCCGGCTCGGTAATGCCAAACAGCGCAGAGATCCCGGCGGAGAAGGCGGTAGACTTTAATACTTTGTCTTTGCTTTTCAGGGCGATGGCGAGGCATGCGCCCGATTCGGCAATATTGTGTGCCAGCGACGCAGGCAGATAGAGCATTTCGCGACCAAACTGGCTCATCGACGCGACGGCATAAGGAAGCATCGGTTTGTGCATGCCGGCGGCAACCATAAAGGGGAGGGCAGCGGCAAGCAGGCCGGTGGCCACAAAGCCCAGCTTGCCATACAGCCACAGAATCACCGTTGCCAGCCCGGCGCCCAGCTCGTAACCCAGCGGCCCCAGAATGAGCAGCGTGACGGGTACCGTCACCAGCAGCGACAGCATTGGCGACAGGAAGATGCGCAGCGCTCCGGGCGAATAGCGGTTAAACAGTTTTTCAGTCTGGGCGTAAAACAGCACGCAGAGAATCGCCGGGAAGACCTGCGATGCGTAAGCCACGTTGCGCAGATCAAACGTCATAAACGCCGTGCCCTCTGCCAGCTGTTTGGTCATGGCCGGTAAGAGCATGACGGAAACTGCCGAAACCGCGACCAGAACGTTAACTTTTAACTTCATGGCGGTGGTGATCGCCACCAGAATCGGCAAGAACCAGAGCGGTGCTGAGCCGATGTTATCCAGCACTTTATAGGTGTCGCTATCCCGGCTCAGCCAGCCCAGTACATCCAGCAGCAACAGCAACGATTTCAGCACCCCACCGCCTGCGATGGCAGGCACCAGCGGCTGAAAAACGCTGATCACAAAATCCACCACCTGAGCGCCACGGCTGGCTTTGGTACTGACAGATTGCGTGGACTGAGCCTGCGGCTCGCCCGCAAGTGAACGCACCGCCTCGTAGACCTGCACCACCTCATGGCCGATGATCACCTGGCATTGCACGTTAATACGCACGCCGAGTACGCCGTCAATCTTTGCCAGCGCAGCCTCGTTGACTTTGCCATTGTCGTAGAGGCTCAGACGCAAGCGAGTCGAGCAGTGTTCGATATGTTCGATATTTTCAGCACCGCCCACCTGGGTGATGATGTCCAGCGCAGTCTGCAAGTGATTCATGTCTGGCCCCTGTCTCCAGAGCAAAAAAAAAGACCTGAAGCCCATCTCCCCCGAAAGGGAGATGGGCTTCAGGTCTTGCCTACGGATCGTAGTTACACGCCTGTGCTGTTTATATCGTCCAGATTGTGTTTAAAAGTCAAACACCCGGCAGAACGGAGGGTGCGAATTGTGAGCCGCTTAACTTTTTTTCGCCCCGAACTGGCGGAACCAGCCCAGCATTCTCTGCCAGCCATCTTTGGCTGACTCTTCATGATAGCTCGGGCGGTAATCGGCATTAAACGCATGGCCCGCCTCAGGATATACCACGATCTCCGCCTTCGCGTTGGCCGCGCGCAGCGCCTGGCGCATGGTCTCGACGGTATCCTGGGGAATGCCCGTATCTTCCGCGCCATACAGCCCCAGCACGGGGGCATTGAGATCGGTGGCGATATCAACCGGATGTTTGGGTGAGTTAAGGGTCTTTTCACCGACCAGCTTGCCGTACCATGCCACCGCCGCCTTCAGCTGCGGGTTATGGGCTGCATAGAGCCAGCTAATGCGACCGCCCCAGCAGAAACCGGTCATCAGCAGGCGATGCGGATCGCCGCCGTTGCGGGCTGCCCAGTTTGCCACGTGATCGAGGTCGGCCAGGACCTGCGCATCCGGCACTTTTGTCACCAGGTTGCTGAACAGGGTAGGGATGTCGCTGTACTCATTGGGATCGCCCTGACGGAAATAGAGCTCAGGGGCCACGGCCAGGTAGCCCTCCAGCGCCAGACGGCGGCAGATATCGCGGATATGTTCATGCACGCCAAAGATTTCCTGTACCACAATCACGATCGGCAGGGCGCCTTCGGCATCTTTTGGGCGGGCATGATAGGCAGGCATATTCTCGCCCTGCGTCGGAATAGATGTCTCACCGGCGGTAATCGCCTGTTCCGGGGTGGAGACAACCGTTGCGGCCTGCGGGCCAGCGGCAGGGGCAAAAGCAGATTTTTCAGTCATGGCATTCTCCGTACCAATTGGTGCATATAAATATAGACTGCAGGTCATTATTCCACAGTGCCCGAAAGCGGCTATCTTTTGTGCTGCAAGGGCTGATATAACTTGTAAATGTGATGTTGATCGCTATTTTATGGAAATAGCATGCAATCATTTTCATTCAAGGTGAGGTGCATCACGTAAATCGTCCTTCTGCTTCTGTAGAGTACCTTTTTACTTCTGCTGACAATCCGACCCACAGAGGAGTCACTTATGTCCAAGTCTGATGTTTTTCATCTCGGCCTCACCAAAAACGATTTACAAGGGGCTACGCTGGCTATCGTCCCTGGCGATCCGGAGCGTGTGGAAAAGATCGCCGCGCTGATGGATAAGCCGGTTAAGCTGGCATCGCATCGCGAATTTACCACCTGGCGTGCAGAGCTGGACGGCAAAGCGGTTATTGTCTGCTCTACCGGTATCGGCGGCCCTTCTACGTCAATTGCTGTTGAAGAGCTGGCGCAGCTGGGGATTCGTACCTTCCTGCGTATTGGCACCACCGGCGCTATTCAGCCGCATATCAACGTGGGTGACGTCCTGGTGACCACCGCATCCGTGCGTCTGGACGGAGCAAGTCTGCACTTTGCCCCGATGGAATTCCCGGCAGTGGCTGATTTCGAGTGCACCACTGCGCTGGTTGAAGCGGCGAAATCTGTGGGCGCAACCACGCACGTGGGCGTGACCGCCTCTTCCGATACCTTCTACCCAGGCCAGGAGCGTTACGATACCTTCTCCGGCCGTGTGGTGAACCGCTTCAAAGGGTCGATGGAAGAGTGGCAGTCCATGGGCGTAATGAACTACGAAATGGAGTCGGCAACGCTGCTGACCATGTGCGCAAGCCAGGGTCTGCGTGCCGGTATGGTGGCGGGCGTTATCGTAAACCGCACTCAGCAAGAGATCCCGAACGCCGAAACCATGAAACAGACCGAGAGCCATGCGGTGAAAATCGTGGTTGAAGCAGCGCGTCGCCTGATCTAACGCCGCTTCCCTTCGACAAAGGCCGACCTGTTCGGCCTTTTTCTTTGCGTAATCCCTCGCAGAAAAGCCTTTCCAGGGTGGACGTTTATACAGCACAATTCTATTTTGTGCCGGTAATACCTTGATGCAGGGGGCGATGTGGATATCTCAGTCATTTTTTATGCCGTAGTGGCACTGGTGAGCGTAGCGATAGGCTGGCTGCTTGCCAGTTATCAACATGCCCAACAAAAAGCCGACCAGCTGGCGGAACGTGAAGAGATCGTTGCTGAATTAAGCGCAGTGAAACAGCAGGTTGCCCAAAGCGCACACTGGCGTGATGAGTGTGAGTTGCTTAATAACGAACTGCGTAATTTACGCGACATCAACACCTCGCTGGAGGCCGATCTCCGCGAAGTGACCACCCGCCTGGAATCGACCCAACTGCATGCAGAAGACAAAATCCGCCAGATGATGAACAGCGAGCAGCGCCTTAGCGAGCAGTTCGAAAACCTGGCCAACCGCATCTTCGAACAGAGCAATCGCCGTGCCGATGAGCAAAACCGTCAGAGTCTGAACGGCCTGCTTGCCCCCCTGCGTGAACAGCTGGATGGCTTTCGCCGCCAGGTGCAAGAGAGCTTTGGTCAGGAGTCTCGCGAGCGGCACACGCTGGCGCATGAAATTCGTAATCTTCAGCAGCTCAATGCCCAGATGGCTCAGGAGGCCGTAAACCTGACCCGGGCGCTGAAAGGCGATAATAAAACCCAGGGTAACTGGGGCGAAGTGGTGTTAACTCGCGTGCTGGAGGCATCGGGCCTGCGAGAGGGGCATGAGTATGAAACCCAGGTCAGTATCGAAACCGACACCCGCGCGCGTATGCAGCCCGACGTTATCGTGCGTTTGCCGCAGGGCAAAGACGTGGTTATTGATGCGAAAATGACGCTGGTGGCCTATGAGCGCTACTTCAACGCCGAAGATGAGTACACTCGCGAGTCGGCGCTCCAGGAGCATATCGCCTCGGTGCGAAACCATGTTCGCCTGCTGGGTCGCAAAGATTATCAGCAGTTGCCTGGCCTGCGGTCGCTGGATTACGTCCTGATGTTTATCCCCGTCGAGCCGGCCTTCTTGCTGGCGCTCGACAGGCAGCCGGAACTGATCACCGAAGCATTAAAAAATAACATCATGCTGGTGAGCCCCACCACGCTACTGGTGGCGCTGCGCACCATCGCCAATTTGTGGCGTTATGAACACCAAAGCCGCAATGCTCAGCAGATCGCCGATCGCGCCAGCAAGCTGTACGACAAGATGCGCCTGTTCGTGGATGATATGTCCTCTGTCGGGCAGAGTCTGGATCGCGCCCAGGATAACTATCGCCAGGCCATGAAAAAACTTACCTCCGGGCGGGGTAACCTCCTTGCGCAGGCAGAGTCATTCCGTAGCCTTGGCGTAGAGGTAAAGCGCGAGATAAATCCGGATTTAGCAGAATATGCAACATCGCAGGACGAAGAGTATCGCCTGCGTGAGGCGAGCGACGCGCAAGTTTCAGCCAATAAAGACAATGAATTAACTGACCCTCACGTCACACAACACCCCCTGGAACGTTATTCTCAGGGTGGTTGAATCATAGGGCAAATGCGCCCAATCTGTTACACTTCTCGAACATTTGACTGATTAGCAGGCCCTGAGATGGTTGAAGATTCACAAGATACGACGCACTTTGGCTTTCAGACTGTAGCCAAAGCGCAAAAAGCTGACATGGTAGCCCATGTATTTCATTCCGTAGCGGCAAAGTACGATGTGATGAATGACCTGATGTCATTTGGTATTCATCGTCTGTGGAAGCGCTTCACTATTGATTGTAGCGGTGTGCGTCGCGGTCAGACCGTGCTGGATTTGGCTGGGGGCACTGGCGATCTGACGGCAAAGTTCTCGCGTCTTGTAGGCGAAACAGGCCGCGTGGTGCTGGCAGATATCAACGACTCGATGTTGAAAATGGGCCGCGAAAAGCTGCGCAACATCGGCGTGGTGGGCAACGTTGAATATGTGCAGGCCAACGCCGAAGCACTCCCGTTCCCTGACAATACCTTTGACTGTATTACCATCTCGTTTGGTCTGCGTAATGTGACCGACAAAGAGAAAGCGCTGCGCTCGATGTATCGGGTGCTGAAGCCGGGCGGCCGTCTGTTGGTGCTTGAGTTCTCTAAACCTATTATCGAACCTCTGAGTAAAGCGTACGACGCCTACTCCTTCCACATCCTGCCGCGCATTGGCGAGATGGTGGCGAACGATGCCGACAGCTATCGCTACCTGGCAGAGTCCATTCGTATGCACCCTAATCAGGATACCCTGAAGGCGATGATGCAGGACGCAGGTTTTGACAATGTTGATTACTTCAACATGACGGCGGGCGTGGTTGCTCTGCACCGCGGCTATAAGTTCTGAGTGGAGGTGGCCTATGCCTTTTAAACCCTTGATCTCCGCTGGCGTTGAAAATGTGCTTAATACGTTTCTCTATCGCTCACCTGCGCTGAAGACGGCGCGTCAGCGCCTGAACGGTAAAGTGTTGCGTGTAGTCGTAAAAGAGTTCTCAACGCCGTTGGTACTGGTCTTCAGCGAACGTCAGCTTGATGTGCTGGGGGAATGGGAAGGCGAGGCCGACTGCTCTGTCATTACCCATATGCGCGTACTGCCTAAATTGCGCGATCGTCAACAGCTTACGGCACTCATCCGTAGCGGTGAGCTGGAAGTTGAAGGCGATCTCCAGGTAGTACAAAACTTTGTCTCTTTAACCGATCTGGCTGAGTTCGACCCGGCAGAGTTGCTGGCACCTTATACCGGCGATATCGCCGCAGAGGGGATCAGCAACGTTTTGCGCGGCGGACTCTCTTTTCTGAGCAAAGGTGTAAAACGCCAGCAGCGTTATGTTGCCGACGTTCTCACCGAAGAGTGGCGTATGGCCCCTGGCCCGCTTGAAATGGCGTGGTTCGCTGAAGAGACGGCTGCGGTGGATCGCACGATAGATGCACTGGCTAAACGGATTGAAAAACTGGAGGGCAAATGACGCCTGGTGAAATGCGGCGCCTCTACTTTATCATCCGCACCTTTTTGAGTTATGGGCTGGATGAGTTAATCCCTCGTATCCGACTTACACTGCCGCTGCGCTTTGGACGTCGTTTCCTCTTCTGGATGCCAAATCGGCATAAAGATCGCCAGCTTGGCGAACGTCTGCGCCTGGCATTACAGGAGCTTGGCCCGGTGTGGATCAAGTTCGGTCAGATGCTGTCAACCCGCCGCGACCTTTTCCCGCCGCAGATTGCCGATCAGTTAGCGTTGCTGCAGGACAAAGTAGCGCCCTTTGACGGCAAGCTGGCAAAGCAGCAGATTGAAAAAGCGATGGGCGACATGCCGGTTGAAAGCTGGTTCGACGACTTCGATATCCAGCCGCTGGCCTCGGCTTCCATTGCCCAGGTTCATACTGCGCGTCTCAAGTCGAACGGCAAAGAAGTGGTCATTAAGGTTATCCGCCCGGATATCCTGCCGGTGATCAAGGCGGACATGAAGCTGATTTACCGCCTGGCCCGCTGGGTGCCGCGACTGCTGCCCGATGGCCGCCGTTTGCGACCGCTGGAAGTGGTACGCGAGTATGAAAAAACGCTGATTGATGAACTGAATCTGCTGCGCGAGTCCGCGAACGCCATTCAGCTGCGCCGCAACTTCGAAAATAGCCCGATGCTATACGTGCCGGAAGTCTATTCAGACTATTGCAGCCAGAACATGATGGTGATGGAGCGTATCTACGGTATTCCGGTATCGGATGTTGCTACCCTGGAAGCGCAGGGCACCAATATGAAACTGCTGGCTGAACGTGGCGTGCAGGTCTTCTTTACCCAGGTGTTCCGCGACAGCTTCTTCCACGCCGATATGCACCCGGGCAATATTTTCGTCAGCTACGAACACCCGGAAGATCCTCAATACATCGGTATCGACTGCGGCATCGTCGGCTCACTGAACAAAGAAGACAAACGATACCTGGCAGAGAACTTTATCGCCTTCTTCAATCGCGATTATCGCAAAGTGGCCGAACTTCACGTCGATTCCGGCTGGGTTCCACCGGATACCAACGTTGAAGAGTTTGAATTCGCTATCCGAACCGTCTGCGAGCCTATCTTCGAGAAGCCGCTAGCAGATATTTCGTTCGGGCATGTCTTACTGAATCTGTTTAACACCGCGCGACGCTTCAACATGGAAGTGCAGCCGCAGTTAGTTTTACTGCAAAAAACATTACTTTACGTTGAGGGCGTAGGTCGCCAGCTCTATCCTCAGTTAGACTTGTGGAAGACGGCAAAACCGTTCCTTGAATCCTGGATTAAAGATCAGGTTGGTTTGCCTGCGCTAACGCGGTCGTTAAAAGAGAAAGCCCCGTTCTGGATCGAAAAAATGCCCGAAATTCCGGAACTGGTGTACGACACTTTGCGTCAGAGCAAGAACTTGCAACACAGCGTGGATAAAATCGCCCGCGAGCTTCAAACAAATCACGTTCGCCAGGGACAGTCGCGCTATCTGTTCGGTATCGGTGCAACGCTGCTTTTAAGCGGCACGCTACTGCTGATCAATCGCCCTGACTGGGAGATGGCACCCGCCTGGCTGATGGCCGCAGGACTGGTGGTCTGGCTGGTAGGTTGGCGCAAAACCCGCTGATTTGCTGAGCGGCATCACGTATACTGCGCGAGTAATCGTTAATGAATTTCAACTGAGGAAGATGTATGGGTGGTATCAGTATCTGGCAATTGTTGATTATTGCCGTCATCGTTGTGCTGCTGTTTGGTACGAAAAAACTCGGTTCTATCGGTTCCGATCTGGGTGCATCGATTAAAGGCTTTAAAAAAGCCATCAGTGATGACGAAGACAAGCAGGATAAAAACAGCCAGGACGCTGAATTCCCTGCTAAAACCCTCGCTGAAAAGCAGGCCGATGCTAAAAAGGAAGAGATTAAACGCCACGATAATGAGCAGGTGTAATTCGTGTTCGATATTGGTTTTGGTGAACTGATACTGGTCTTCGTGATTGGCCTCATTGTGCTGGGGCCACAGCGTTTACCGGTGGCAGTGAAAACTGTGGCTGGCTGGGTGCGCGCCCTGCGCTCGCTGGCAACCACGGTACAGAACGAACTGGCGCAAGAGCTAAAGCTGCAGGAGTTTCAGGACAGCCTGAAAAAGGTTGAGAAGGCGAGCATGCAGAACCTGACGCCGGAACTGAAAGCCTCAATGGATGAACTGCGTGAAGCGGCAGAGTCCATGAAACGCTCTTATAGCGTCAACGATCCGGAAAAAGCGAGCGACGAAGCCAACACCATTCATAACCCGGTGGTGAAAGATAACGAAGCGCAGCATGAAGGCGTCACGCCTGCCAGCGCGGAGCATCAGGCCAGCGCGCCCGTGCAGACGCCGGTTGAGCCGGCCAGCAAAAAAGCTGAGCAGACGGCGGCTTCTACCTCCCGGGCTGCAGATGTCGTCGCTGAACCCTCCACCCCCTCGTCGAGTGATAAACCTTAAACATGGCCGTAGATGAAACTCAACCGCTGATTACGCACCTGATCGAACTGCGTAAACGCCTGCTGAACTGCATCATCGCGGTTTGCCTAATTTTCTTAGGACTGGTCTATTTCGCCAACGACATCTATCAGGTGGTCTCCTCGCCGCTGATTAAGCAGATGCCGCTGGGGGCGACGATGATTGCCACCGATGTGGCCTCGCCTTTCTTTACGCCGATTAAACTCACTTTCTGGGTGTCGCTGATTGCCTCGGCGCCAGTGATTTTGTACCAGGTCTGGGCCTTCGTGGCGCCCGCGCTTTATAAGCACGAACGCCGCCTGGTGATCCCGCTGCTGGTCTCCAGCTCGCTGCTGTTTTATATCGGCATGGCCTTCGCGTACTTTGTAGTCTTCCCGCTGGCATTTGGGTTTTTAACACATACCGCGCCGGAAGGGGTTCAGGTCTCGACCGACATCGCCAGCTATCTCAGTTTTGTGATGGCGCTCTTTATGGCGTTCGGCGTGGCCTTTGAGGTGCCTGTGGCTATCGTGCTGCTTTGCTGGATGGGAGTCACAACGCCGGACGACCTGCGTAAGAAGCGCCCGTACATTCTGGTAGGCGCATTTGTGGTTGGCATGCTGCTGACCCCGCCGGACGTGTTCTCGCAGACGCTGCTGGCGATACCAATGTATTGCCTGTTTGAGGTCGGCGTCTTCTTCTCTCGCTTCTACGTTGGCAAAGGCCGACAGCGAATGGAAGACGAGGAAAACGCAAAAACCACCGAAGAGTAAAACCAACCGCCCGCCAGGGCGGTTGTCATATGGGAGCGAGTATGTTCGATATCGGTCTGAATCTGACCAGTTCACAATTTGCAAAAGATCGCGACGAGGTGGTGGCGCGCGCCTTTTCCGCCGGGGTAAGTGGCCTACTTCTGACGGGCACTAATCTGCACGAAAGTGAGCAGGCACAACAGCTGGCGACCCGCTACCCGCACTGCTGGTCAACCGCCGGTGTGCATCCGCACGACAGTAGCAGCTGGACGCCGCAGAGCGTTGAAACTCTGCGTACCCTGGCGCGTACGGAGCAGGTAGTCGCGATCGGCGAATGTGGTCTCGATTTTAACCGTAATTTCTCTACTCCTGCCGAACAAGAGCATGCGTTTACGGCACAGCTGGCGCTGGCGGCGGAGCTGGGCATGCCGGTCTTTATGCACTGTCGCGATGCGCATGCACGGTTCCTTGAGCTGCTGACCCCCTGGCTGGATAAACTCCCGGGTGCGGTGCTGCACTGTTTTACCGGTTCGCGTCAGGAAGCCGCTGAGTGTCTGGACAGAGGGCTCTACCTGGGTATTACGGGCTGGGTATGCGATGAGCGGCGTGGTCTTGCGCTACGGGAGTTATTGCCGATGATCCCGGCGGAGCGTTTGCTGGTCGAAACGGATGCCCCGTACCTGCTGCCGCGCGACATGACGCCTAAGCCGGCCTCACGGCGTAATGAACCGGCCTGGCTGGGGCATATTGTTGAGCGGATCGCACACTGGCGGGGCGAGGATGCCGCGTGGCTGGCGGCGCAAACGGATGAAAACGTTCGCCGTCTGTTTAACCTGCGGTTTTAAACTTTACGGAATGCGGTGTTTTTCACGCTCTGTAATACTTGTTTATTCAGCAAGTTGAGCAGCAACATCGAACGCGCTTCGCCGTCAGGCTCTGAGAAGATGGCAACCAGCCCTTCGAAGGCACCTTCGGTGATCACCACGCTATCGCCCGAATACGGGGTCTCGGGGTCAGTGATGCCTTCTGGCTTATACACCGAGAGCTGATGAATCACGGAAGCGGGGACCACCGCGGGGCGCGCACCAAAACGCACAAAGTGGCTCACGCCACGCGTGGCGTTAATGGTGGTGGTGTGAATCACTTCCGGATCAAACTCAACAAACAGATAGTTAGGAAACAGCGGTTCGCTCACCATTGTGCGTTTGCCGCGCTGCATCTTTTCAAGCGTGATCACAGGCGTCAGACAGTTGACTGACTGACGTTCAAGATGTTCCTGCGCGCGCTGAAGCTGGCCGCGCTTGCAATACAGTAAATACCAGGCCTGCATAATCACTCTTTCCCTTAATTCCGGGCGCAAGCATATCAAAACCCTGGCGGGATCGCTAAGTTGATTATAATGGTCGGGTTGGCTGCTGAAGGTGAAACTTCACGCTAATTTAACAAAAATACAGCATCACGCGGTCTTACGCCGTATAATGAAGCGCTTACCGAGAGGCCAAGATTAACTGCATGAAATACAACGATCTACGCGACTTCCTGGCGCTGCTGGAAAAGCAGGGCGAACTCAAACGTATTACGCTTCCTGTTGATCCGTATCTGGAAATGACAGAAATTGCCGACCGCACCCTGCGTGCTGGTGGCCCGGCGCTATTGTTCGAAAACCCGAAAGGCTATGACATGCCGGTGCTGTGTAACCTTTTTGGGACGCCAAAGCGCGTGGCGATGGGCATGGGGCAAGAGGATGTCAGCGCGTTGCGTGAAGTGGGTAAATTGCTGGCCTTCTTAAAAGAGCCAGAGCCGCCGAAAGGTTTTCGCGACCTTTTCGACAAGCTGCCGCAGTTTAAGCAAGTATTAAACATGCCAACCAAACGGCTGCGTGGCGCCCCCTGCCAGCAGAAAGTCCTCGAAGGCGATGCGGTTGACCTGACGCGTATTCCTATCATGCAGTGCTGGCCAGAAGATGCCGCTCCGCTGATCACCTGGGGTCTGACGGTTTCTCGCGGCCCGCATAAAGAACGCCAGAATCTGGGGATTTATCGCCAGCAGTTAATCGGTAAAAATAAACTCATTATGCGCTGGCTGTCGCATCGCGGCGGCGCGCTGGATTTCCAGGAGTGGTGCGAGGCCCATCCGGGTGAACGATTCCCGGTCTCGGTGGCGCTGGGTGCGGATCCAGCTACCATTCTCGGTGCGGTGACGCCAGTTCCTGATACGTTATCTGAATATGCGTTTGCGGGCCTGTTGCGCGGTACCAAAACCGAAGTGGTAAAGTGTATTTCCAACGATCTCGAAGTCCCCGCCAGCGCTGAAATTGTGCTGGAAGGTTACATCGAGCCGGGGGAGATGGCCCCTGAAGGGCCCTACGGCGACCATACGGGTTATTACAACGAAATCGATCATTTCCCGGTATTTACCGTTACGCACATTACCCAGCGTGAAGATGCGATTTATCACTCGACCTATACCGGCCGCCCACCGGATGAACCGGCGGTACTGGGAGTGGCATTAAACGAAGTCTTTGTGCCGATCCTGCAAAAGCAGTTCCCGGAAATTGTCGATTTTTATCTACCGCCTGAAGGCTGCTCGTATCGCCTGGCCGTAGTAACCATTAAGAAGCAGTATGCGGGTCACGCTAAACGGGTGATGATGGGCGTATGGTCTTTCCTGCGCCAGTTTATGTATACCAAGTTTGTGATCGTCTGCGATGATGACGTCAACGCCCGCGACTGGAATGACGTGATCTGGGCCATTACGACCCGTATGGATCCGGCGCGCGATACCGTGTTAGTGGAAAACACGCCAATTGATTACCTGGACTTTGCCTCGCCGGTTTCCGGCCTTGGCTCAAAAATGGGACTGGATGCCACAAATAAATGGCCCGGCGAAACCCAGCGTGAATGGGGTCGACCGATTAAAAAGGATCCTGAGGTGACTGCGCGAATCGACGCGATCTGGGATGAACTGGCCATAATGAATAACGGTTCCCACGAATCCGACCGTTAAGCCCTATAGACTTCCCGACAGAGAGAGCGAATGACAATCTTAAGCTGTAAAGTGAACTCGGTAGACGCGATAACCGACACTGTATATCGCGTCCGTTTAGTACCAGAAGCGCCTTTCTCGTTCCGCGCTGGCCAGTATTTGATGGTCGTGATGGATGAGCGGGATAAGCGCCCCTTCTCAATGGCCTCGACGCCAGCTGAGCAGGAGTTTATCGAGCTGCACATCGGCGCGTCTGAGCTCAATCTGTATGCGATGGCCGTCATGGATCGCATTCTGAAAGAGAGCGAGATTGAGATTGATATTCCTCACGGTGAAGCCTGGCTGCGTGATGACGAAGAGCGTCCGCTGATTCTGATTGCCGGCGGCACCGGTTTCTCTTACGTGCGCTCTATTCTGCTGACGGCGTTAGCGCGTAACCCTGACCGCGACATCACCATCTACTGGGGTGGCCGCGAAGAAAAACATCTGTACGATCTCTCCGAGCTGGAAGCGTTAAGCGTTAATCACCCAGGCCTTCGCGTTGAGCCCGTGGTCGAGCAGCCGGAAGAGGGCTGGCGGGGTCGTAACGGCACCGTACTGACCGCCGTGCTGCAGGATTACACCACGCTTGCGGAGCATGATATCTATATTGCTGGCCGTTTCGAGATGGCGAAGATTGCCCGTGACCTGTTCTGTAATGAGCGCGGTGCGCGTGAAGATCGCCTGTTCGGCGATGCCTTTGCGTTTATCTAAATAAAAAAACCCGCCCCTGACAGGCGGGAAAACGGCAACTAAACCTTGCCCCCTCATCATTCACGCTGCCTTTTTGTTGGCTATCTTCGCTTACCCCGGTCATAGCGTTAACGAGATGACCGGGGATTCGCTCCGTTGCCGCCGTGATGCAGCGCGAATGAACCAGGGGAGTTATCTTCTGTTTACACCCTCTCAAACACCGTTGCGATCCCCTGACCTAAGCCGATACACATGGTAGCCAGACCAAACTGTGCATCTTTGCGTTCCATCAGGTTCAACAGCGTGGTGCTGATACGGGCGCCGGAACAACCCAGCGGGTGACCGAGCGCGATCGCGCCACCATTGAGGTTGATCTTCTCGTCAATCTGCTCCATCAACCCCAGATCTTTAATGCACGGCAGGATCTGGGCGGCGAAGGCTTCGTTCATCTCAAACAGGTCAATATCGCTGGCCGACAACCCGGCTTTTTTCAACGCCAGTTTTGAGGCCGGTACCGGGCCGTAACCCATAATTGACGGGTCGCAACCTACCACCGCCATTGAGCGGATACGCGCGCGGGGTTTCAGGCCCAGTTCGCGGGCGCGGCTTTCGCTCATCACCAGCATGGCGGCGGCGCCGTCAGAGAGGGCAGAGGAGGTGCCAGCCGTCACGGTACCAGTCACCGGGTCAAACGCCGGACGCAGCGTGGAGAGTGCCTCAACGGTGGTTTCGGGGCGGATCACTTCATCGTGGAAAAACTGTTTCAGCACGCCGTCGGCATCGTGACCGCCTGTTGGCACAATCTCGTTCTTGAATGCGCCGGATTGCGTCGCAGCCCAGGCGCGGGCGTGGGAGCGTGCGGCGAAGGTATCCTGCATTTCCCGACTAATGCCATGAAGGCGCGCCAGCATTTCGGCCGTCAGGCCCATCATGCCCGCCGCTTTTGCCACGTTACGACTCATGCCGGGGTGGAAATCAACGCCGTGGCTCATCGGCACGTGGCCCATGTGTTCTACGCCGCCAATCATGCACGCCTGGGCATCGCCGGTCATAATCATGCGTGCCGCGTCATGCAGGGCCTGCATTGACGAGCCACACAGGCGGTTTACGGTTACCGCCGGTACGGAGTGGGGAATTTCGGCCAGCAGGGCGGCGTTACGCGCAATATTAAAACCCTGCTCCAGCGTCTGCTGCACACAGCCCCAGTAAATATCGTCGAGGGAGGCGGCTTCCAGCGCCGGGTTGCGTGCCAGCAGGCTACGCATCAGATGCGCGGAGAGATCTTCCGCGCGCACGTTACGAAATGCACCGCCTTTCGAACGGCCCATCGGGGTACGGACTGCATCGACAATGACAACCTGTTCCATTGTGACTCCTTAAGCCGTTTTCAGTTCGCCAACCGGACGGGCAGGCTCAACCGGGGGATAGTAGGGTTCGTTATGGTGTGCTTTGGTGCGTAGACCTTCCGGCACCTCATACAGCGCACCGAGGTGCTGATACTGCTGCGCCATATCGAGATATTTTGCGCTGCCAATGGTATCCAGCCAGCGGAATGCCCCGCCGTGGAAGGGAGGGAAGCCCAGGCCATAGACCAGCGCCATATCTGCCTCTGCCGGGCTGGCGATGATGCCCTCTTCGAGGCAGCGCACCACTTCGTTGACCATCGGGATCATCATTCGCGCGATAATCTCTTCGTCGCTAAAATCACGCTTCGGCTGGCTAACATCAGCCAGCAGGCTATCTACAGCGGCATCTTCTTCTTTCTTCGGTTTGCCCTTGCTGTCTTCTTTATAGCGCCAGAAGCCCAGGCCGTTTTTCTGACCAAAGCGATTGGCATCAAACAGCGCGTCAATCGCGTCGCGGTAATCTTTCTGCATACGTTGCGGGAAGCCCGCTGCCATCACGGCCTGCGCATGATGTGCGGTATCGATGCCCACCACGTCCAGCAGGTAAGCCGGGCCCATAGGCCAGCCAAACTGTTTTTCCATGACTTTATCGACCTTGCGGAAATCCGCACCGTCGCGCAGCAGCTGACTAAAACCGGCAAAGTAAGGGAACAGAACGCGGTTAACAAAGAAGCCAGGGCAGTCATTCACTACGATCGGGGTTTTGCCCATTTTGCTGGCCCAGGCCACCACTTTGGCGATGGTCTCGTCAGAGGTATTCTCCCCGCGAATCACTTCGACCAGCGGCATACGGTGCACCGGGTTAAAGAAGTGCATCCCACAGAAATTCTCCGGGCGCTTCAGCACGCTGGCCAGTTCACTAATGGGGATCGTCGAGGTATTGGAGGCCAGCACGGTATCCGGGCGAACTTTCTCTTCGGTTTCGGCCAGCACCGCTTTTTTGACTTTCGGGTTTTCGACGACCGCTTCAACGACCACGTCTACGCGGTCGAAGCCGCTATATTCCAGCGTGGGATGGATGGTTGAAATTACGCCGGAGAGTTTTAGCCCGTCGATTTTGCCGCGCTCGAGCTGTTTATTCAGCAACTTGGCCGCTTCGGTCATCCCCAGCGTCAGGGATTTATCATTAATGTCTTTCATTACTACCGGCACGCCTTTCCAGGCGGACTGATAAGCGATGCCACCGCCCATAATGCCTGCGCCGAGTACCGCCGCCTGTTTTGGCGTCTCAACGTGTTTGGTCAGCTGTTTAGCCTTGCCTTTAACGAACTGATCGTTGAGGAAAATCCCGACCAGCGCGCGGGCTTCATGGGTATGCGCCAGCGGCACAAAGCTCTGGTTTTCCAGCTTCAGGGCCTCTTCACGGCCCAGGCGTGCAGCGGACTCGATGGTTTTCACGGCGGTAATGGGAGCCGGATAGTGCTTGCCCGCCGTCTGCATTACCATCCCTTTGGCGATAGTGAAGCTCATGGTGGCTTCGATTTTGCTGAGTTTTAACGGCTCCAGTTTCGGCTGGCGTTTGGCTCGCCAGTCAAGGTCGCCCTTGATGGCCTGACGCAGGATGCTAATCGCCCCCTCGCGTAATTTTTCGTGTTTTACCACGCCGTCAACCAGGCCAATTTTCTGCGCCTGATCGGCACTGACGTCTTTACCGGCGGCGATAATTTCCAGGGCGCTATCGGCACCCAGCAGACGCGGTAAACGTACCGAACCGCCAAAGCCCGGCATGATCCCCAGCTTGGTTTCCGGCAGGCCAATGCGCAGGTCGGGTGTCGCCAGGCGATAATCGGTTGCCAGCACGCATTCGCAGCCGCCGCCCAGTGCATAGCCATTGATGGCCGAAATCGTGGGGACAGGCAGATCTTCCAGACGGTTAAAGACGCTGTTGGCAAAATGCAGCCACTGACTCAGCTGCTCTTGCGGCACCTGAAACAGGGAGAGAAATTCGGTGATATCTGCGCCGACAATAAACGCGGCCTTTTCAGAACGCAGCAGCAGACCTTTTAAATCGGTTTGTTTTTCCAGCACGTCCAGCGCGCGGCCCAGACTGGCTACCGTTGCGGTATCGAGCTTATTCACTGAGCCGGGGGCGTCGAACACCAGTTCGGCAATGCCATCATCCAGCCAGTCTACGTACAGGGTATCGCCTTTGTAGAGCATGTCGGTCTCCTGAATCCACCAAGGGGATCTGGTCATACCAGATGAAGCGGAGTGTGGGATTTGTGTTAATAAAATGCAAATTAGTCATTAAATAATTGTAGGTTCGATCACGCTCAGCGGAGATCACCCCGCCATCCAGAGGTGTGCTAAGATGCGAGAACATGGGTCAAAAAAACGAAAGGATGAATGATGGATTCACTGGCCACGCTGTATAAAAATCATATCGAAACCCTACAGGAACGTACCCGCGACGTACTGGCTCGTTTTAAGCTGGATGCACTGCTCATCCACTCTGGCGAGCTGATAAATGTCTTTCTCGACGACCACGCTTACCCGTTCAAGGTTAACCCGCAGTTTAAAGCCTGGGTGCCGGTAACTCAGGTTCCAAATTGCTGGCTACTGGTTGATGGCGTCAACAAACCGAAACTGTGGTTCTACCTGCCGGTTGATTACTGGCACAACGTAGAGCCGCTGCCCACCTCCTTCTGGACTGAAGAGGTCGAGGTGATCGCGCTGCCGAAAGCGGACGGCATTGGCAGCCAGTTACCTGCAGGACGTGGCAATATTGCTTATATCGGCCCGGTGGCTGAACGCGCGCTGGGACTGGATATCGCAGCAGACAAGATCAACCCGAAAGGGGTGCTGGATTACCTGCATTATTACCGCTCATATAAAACTGACTATGAGCTGGCCTGCATGCGTGAAGCGCAGAAAACAGCGGTTAATGGCCATCGCGCGGCGCACGAAGCCTTCCTTTCCGGTATGAGCGAGTTTGATATCAACCTGGCTTACCTTACGGCTACTGGCCACCGTGATATCGATGTGCCTTACAGCAACATCGTGGCGCTTAACGAACATGCCTCTGTGCTGCACTACACCAAACTGGATCACCGCGCGCCGTCTGAAATCCGCAGCTTCCTGCTGGATGCCGGAGCAGAATATAACGGTTACGCCGCGGACCTCACCCGTACGTGGGCCGCGAACGGTGATACCGACTTTGCGCAGCTGATTAAAGACGTTAACGATGAGCAACTGGCGTTGATCGGCACGATGAAAGCGGGCGTTAATTACGTGGACATTCATATCCAGTTCCATCAACGCATTGCGAAGTTGCTGCGTAAACATCAGATTGTGAATGACATCAGCGAAGAGGCGATGGTTGAAAACGACCTCACCGGGCCATTTATGCCGCACGGCATCGGCCATCCGCTGGGTCTGCAGGTCCATGATGTTGCTGGCTTTATGCAGGATGACACCGGTACCCATCTGGCTGCGCCATCGAAATATCCTTACCTGCGCTGCACCCGAATTATGCAGCCGCGCATGGTGCTAACCATCGAGCCGGGTATCTACTTTATTGATTCGCTGCTGGCGCCATGGCGTGAAGGGCAGTTCAGCAAGCATTTCAACTGGCAGAAAATCGAAGCGCTGAAGCCGTTTGGCGGTATTCGTATCGAAGATAACGTGGTGATCCACGAAAACGGTACCGAAAACATGACGCGAGATCTGAAGCTGGCGTGATGGAGAGCTGGCTGATACCGGCGTCGCCGGTCACCTTCGTAGAAGAGATCAAAAAAAGCCGTTTCATTACGCTGTTGGCCCATACCAATGGCGTAGAGGCGGCAAAAGCCTTTGTTGAGTCGGTCAGAGCTGAGCATCCCGACGCGCGTCACCACTGTGTTGCATGGGTTTCGGGGCCGCCAGACGACTCGCAGCAGTTGGGGTTCTCTGATGATGGTGAACCGGCAGGGACAGCCGGCAAACCGATGCTCTCGCAGTTGATGGGCAGCGGCATCGGCGAAATCACCGCCGTCGTGGTGCGTTACTACGGCGGCGTGCTTTTAGGTACCGGTGGTCTGGTTAAAGCCTACGGGGGTGGCGTGCAGCAAGCGCTGAATCAACTCGCAACGACCCGCAAAACGCCGCTGACCGAATATACTTTATTGTGTGATTACGCCCAGCTATCCGGCATCGAATCGCTGCTGAGGCTCTCTCAGGGCATGATAGTGCAGAGTGAATACCAGGCGACAGTACAGTTGCGTGTAGCGCTTCCTCAGGCGGAACTGGCGACATTTTCAGCAAAGCTGGCTGATTTTAGTCGTGGTTCGTTGCAATTACTGCCGATTGAAGAATAATCCCCACCTTACTTATTGAATACCTAAGGAAGCGGCAGAAATGCATTTTCGCGCCATAACCCGAATCGTTGGATTGCTGGTCATACTCTTTTCCGGGACGATGATCCTGCCCGGACTGGTGGCGCTTATCTACCGGGATGGTGCAGGCCGCGCCTTTACCCAGACCTTTTTTGCCGCGCTGGTGATTGGCTCCGTTCTCTGGTGGCCGAACCGTCGTGAAAAAGGTGAACTGAAATCCCGTGAAGGGTTCCTGATAGTGGTGCTGTTCTGGACCGTGCTGGGTAGCGTAGGTGCGCTGCCCTTTATCTTTTCTGAACAGCCGAACCTCACCATTACCGATGCGTTCTTTGAATCTTTCTCCGGGTTGACCACCACCGGTGCCACCACGCTGGTAGGGCTGGACTCGTTACCCCATGCCATCCTCTTCTATCGCCAGATGCTGCAATGGTTCGGCGGGATGGGGATCATCGTGTTAGCGGTAGCAATACTGCCTATCCTGGGCGTGGGGGGGATGCAGCTTTACCGGGCAGAGATGCCCGGCCCGCTGAAAGATAATAAGATGCGCCCGCGTATTGCCGAAACGGCAAAAACCCTGTGGCTTATCTACGTTTTACTGACTGTTGCCTGCGCGCTGGCCTTGTGGTTTGCCGGCATGCCCGCGTTTGATGCCATTGGCCACAGCTTTGCGACTATCGCCATTGGTGGCTTCTCTACACATGACGCCAGCGTCGGCTATTTCGATAGCCCGACTATCAACACGATTATCGCTATCTTCCTGCTGATCTCCGGCTGTAACTATGGCCTGCACTTCTCTTTACTGAGCGGACGCAGTCTGAAGGTCTACTGGCGTGACCCGGAATTTCGCATGTTTATTGGCGTGCAACTGACGCTGGTGGCGATCTGCACCTCGGTATTGTGGCTGCACAACGTTTATAACTCGGCGCTAACGACGCTTAACCAGGCATTCTTCCAGGTGGTGTCGATGGCGACCACGGCCGGGTTCACCACCGACAGCATTGCACGCTGGCCGCTATTCTTGCCGGTGCTGCTGCTCTGTTCTGCCTTTATCGGTGGCTGCGCCGGATCAACGGGGGGGGGCCTGAAAGTGATCCGCATTCTTTTGCTGTTCAAGCAGGGGAACCGTGAACTGAAGCGCCTGGTCCACCCGAACGCGGTTTACAGCATCAAGCTCGGTAACCGCGCGCTGCCAGAGCGTATCCTCGAAGCGGTGTGGGGCTTCTTCTCTGCCTATGCGCTGGTCTTTATTGTCAGCATGCTGGCCATTATCGCCACCGGCGTGGATGACTTCTCGGCGTTTGCCTCCGTGGTGGCAACGCTGAACAACCTGGGACCAGGACTCGGCGTCGTGGCAGATAACTTTGCCAGCATGAATCCGGTGGCGAAGTGGATCCTGATTGCCAACATGTTGTTTGGTCGTCTTGAAGTCTTTACGCTGTTGGTGCTGTTTACCCCAACCTTCTGGCGCGAGTAAGGGAGCCATTTTTTGAAAACGTTAATTCTTTTCTCTACCCGTGATGGTCAGACGCGCGAGATTGCGCATTATCTGGCTTCAGAATTACAAGAGCAGGGCGTGGATGCTGACGTGGTGAATCTCAACCGAACCCAGGAGATTACCTGGCAGGCGTATGACCGCGTGGTTATCGGAGCGTCTATCCGCTACGGGCACTTCCACCCGGCACTCGATCGCTTTGTGAAAAAGCACGCGGCGACGTTAAGCAGTATGCCTGGTGCGTTCTATTCCGTGAATCTTGTGGCCCGCAAGCCTGAGAAGCGTACGCCACAAACGAATAGCTATACACGTAAGTTCCTGCTGAACTCTCCCTGGCAGCCGCAGCTGTGTGCTGTCTTTGCCGGGGCCTTGCGTTACCCGCGCTATCGCTGGTACGACCGTTTTATGATTCGTCTTATTATGAAGATGACCGGCGGTGAAACGGATACGCGTAAAGAGGTGGTGTATACCGACTGGCAGCAAGTGACCGGTTTTGCCCGCGAAATTGCCCAATTAAACGGCAATTAGTGGTTAAAATAAGCGTTAAGAATGAAAAATGAGCGAACGAAAAGTTTTTTGTATTTTCTGCTTGTCACCGCCGAAGAACTCCCTATAATGCGCCTCCACTGACACGGAACAACGGCAAGCAAGCCGCCGGGTCAGAAGGGTTCTCCCGCTGAGGCGGTTGAAGAATCCCGGAGAAAAGCAAAAATAATTGCTTGACTCTGAAGCGGGAAAGCGTAATATGCACACCCCGCGCCGCAGCGAAAAACGAAGCGGCACTGCTCTTTAACAATTTATCAGACAATCTGTGTGGGCACTCAAAGTGACATG
>ERZ773187.374-NODE-374-length-44086-cov-9.031750_pt1 | contig 44086 bp, 43 predicted proteins | sample MGYA00511242_ERZ773187 | MGnify/ENA primary metagenome ERZ773187 (study PRJEB29015, sample SAMEA2737744) | human gut metagenome | biome: human gut; feature: human-associated habitat; material: faeces | place: China | collected 2012 ...
GATCATCAGCCGCATCAACGGCTTCACCTATGTCCAGACGCAGTTTGACTATTACACAGGCGAGCTGAAGATCGTCCGCGAGATCCGCTATTCCGAGAGCGAGCGCGCCGATGTCCGCTGCTACGGCGCGGATGACGTGCGCGAGGGCGTGGCCATCATGCACCACGAGGGCGTGGACGTGTCCATCACCGGCAACTCCACCAACCCCACCCGCTTCCAGCACCCCGTCGCCGGCACCTATAAGAAGGAGTGCATCGAGCAGGGGAAGAAGTACTTCTCCGTCGCCTCCGGCGGCGGCACGGGCCGCACGCTGCACCCGGACAACATGGCCGCCGGCCCCGCCAGCTACGGCATGACCGACACCATGGGCCGCATGCACAGCGACGCGCAGTTCGCCGGTTCCAGCTCCGTCCCCGCGCACGTGGAGATGATGGGCTTCCTCGGCATGGGCAACAACCCCATGGTCGGCGCGACCGTGGCCGTGGCCGTCGCGGTGGAGGAGAGCCTGAAGGGCTGAGTTTCGGGAGACGACATTTTTATAGCGCAGAGCACCCGCAGGAACAGAATCCTGCGGGTGCTTTTCTTGCGTAATTTAATGCATATCATGACGTAAAAGTGATAGCATCGCCGAAATTCTACACGAATTTATTAAAGTTTTTCTTGACAGCAGCGTTTAGTAATGCTATATTGTGGGCAAGAGGATTTGAGCGATTTAGATAGAAAAAGATATAGAATCACCTGTTTTCTGTGCAATGGCACAATAGCTGCCGATATTTGACTGTCGGCCTGCTCAGAACAGTCGAAGAAGGGTGATTCCGATGTACCTCGCATAAAGCTATTCACGAACGACCCGAACATCAGCATGAACAAACGTATAGAACGTCAGTTAAGGAGGATGATCAAATGAAGAAATCAAGAACATTACCCGCCCTGCTGTCGCTGGTGCTTGCGCTTGCGATGATGCTTTCCCTGTCCGTCACGGCCTTCGCCGCTTCCCCGGCGCGAGCGTCCGGAAACGGATATAGTATGACAACAATGAAAGTAAATGGTAAGTACTATGACATCGCTGCGAGTACAGGTGAAACTAATAAATCGGCCTATACGGCTGGAGCCTGCACTGCAATCATCCGTATTCGGCACTCTGCTGTTGGTGCGAGGTTCGATACGACACACTACGGGTATGTTTCGCAGTCAGTTGGCGCAAGTAATACTCAGACCACAGCAAACAACCCATACACTCGATCTAATCTTGTAGTATGCAGATATGGTGTCGACGAAGTAGAAAGGATTACCTACATCCATGGAGAGGTAACTTTCTATGGCGATAGTGCAACCACCCTTAACGTAACCCTAAAGAATCCCTGATGTCATGAATAAATTCAAACTAATCCGAAGCATTGCAGCGTTATTTCTTGTTATTCTGCTCTGCGCCTGCGGAACAAGTACCCCGTCGGGCGATACTAAAACCGACCCGCAACAGCCCACACAGGGAGAGGTGGAAACATTCGCACTTCCGGGGGAGAATGTCAGTACAGTCAGTGCCACGACAGACCGCGCCCCCAACCACAGCGGGCCGGGGTTCTATTACGCGGGGCAGGCCATCTCCTATGCGGCATCCATTACCGACAAGCCGGTTGTCCTTTGCTCACAGTCCGGCTGCACGCACAGCGATACATCCTGCGCTGCTTACGTCGGCGACGCCAGTCAGTTCGCTGAATATCAGGGGCAGTGGTACGCGATGGTCAAGGATGCAGACAACGAGTATACGCTCCTGAATATGGATCCTACCACTCGCGAGCGGCGGGCACTGGGGCATTGGAAAGAAACCGGACAGGGTACAACGCGAGCTTATCTTTATCTTCTCTCGCACGGGTATGCCTATGTAACTATTCGCCGGGAGACATATGACCCGCAGACGTTTACCTGTCAGCAGCAGCCGGATGAGAAAATCCGCATTGCTCTCGCGACGGGGGAAAGTCAGGTACTCGCGGTAGCGGGCAGCATTACAGCGGCCTCAGAGAATCATGTGTTCACGGTCGAACGGACTTACGACGAGAATCAGCACGGTCCCATTCCGTCATACGCTGCTTTGCGCGAATACAACCTGACGGACGGCACATGCCGCGTGGTGTCGGACACGGCGGACGGCTTCCGCCCGACGGCTGACCCGAACACCACCTACGGGGATCTCCTGATCTGGCAGCGGGGCGACACGCTCCTCGTCACGGATGTCTCCACACTTGAAGAGCGCGAGGTTCTCACGATGCCGGATATTTCCATCTATTGGGTGATGGATAGCCGCGCATTCTTCCTTACGCGTGATGACGCGGGCATCGTCAAGGTCTACCACCAGCTCCTCACCGGCGGCGACCCGGTACAGCTCTATAATGAGGGGCAGACCGACGGGATGGTCTACAGCATCATTGAAGAGGGCAACGACTACTTCGCCGGGTCCTACCACGAAAAGAGCGGCCACCTCTGCTCGAAGCAGGATTTCTACGCCGAGCGCTACGACACTTGAAACCACGCAGCAGGCCGCAGTCTTGCGGCCTGCTGCGCCGCAAACCGGACAGGGAGGTGACCCGTTTGAAGCTGGAATTTCAGCAGCTGCGCAAGCGCTACGGACAGAAGGAGGCACTGCGCGGTGTCTCCATCACGCTGAGCGAAGGGGTATACGGTCTGCTCGGGCCGAACGGCGCGGGCAAGAGCACCCTCATGAACATCCTCGCCGGGAATCTGCAGGCCGACAGCGGCCGGATTCTCTTCTGCGGCGAGGACATCCGCCGCACGGGGAGCGATTTCCCCGCCCGGCTCGGCTATATGCCGCAGCAGCAGACGCTCTATCCGGGGTTCACGGTGGAGCGGTTTCTGTTCTACATGGCGTCGCTGCGCGGCATGAAGCGCGGCGACGCTGCCGCGCGCATCGACTGGGCGCTCGGGCTGCTCTCGCTCGATGAGCAGCGGCGCAAGCGCATCCGCAGTCTCTCCGGCGGAATGCGCCAGCGGCTCCTGCTGGCGCAGGCGATTCTCGCCGACCCGGAGGTACTCGTGCTCGACGAGCCGACGGCGGGGCTCGACCCGCAGCAGCGCATCGCCGTGCGCAACCTGATCGCGGAGATCGCGCTGCACCGGATCGTCCTGCTCTCCACCCACGTCGTACAGGACGTGGAGTACGCCGCGAAGGAGCTGATTCTGCTCTCCGACGGCGCCGTTTTGCGTCAGGCAAGCGCGCAGACGCTTCTGCGCGAGATGCAAGGGCAGGTGTGGGAGGTGCCCGCGCGCGGCGAAGCGGAGATTGCGCACCTGCGCACGCTCGGGCAGTTCTGCGGTATCGTGCCGAGCGGTGAGGGCCTGTTTGTGCGCCTGCTCGCGCCCGCGCAGCCCACACCGGACAGCCGCCCCGCCCGTCCGGAGCTGGAGGACGTCTATCTCGCGTGCTTCGGGGAAGAGGGGCGGCTATGAGAGGGGAGCTGAGAAAGGTACTCTGCACGCGCTGGAGCGCGGCGCTGCTGGCGGCGCTCGTGGCGCTGAACGGGGTGCTGTTTTACCGGTATTGCACGCAGCCGCAGGGGGACGAGGATTATACCCTCCCGCAGCTGCGCGCGGCCTATGCCCGCAGTGATGCCGAGCTGCAGGCGGATTATGACGCGCAATGGGTGCGTCTGGACGCGGCAGAGCCGCTCACGGACGAGGTCTATGATGAGATCTACCTCGCCATGTCGCTCGACGAAGCAGTGCTCACCCAGCGGGAGACGGTGCGGAGCTATCCGGACTATGTCCGCTCGCTGCGTGAGGAGGCGGAGGCGAAGCAGCGCTCCGGCTTTTTCGGCGCGCCGGATTCCTTCGCGGGGCGGAGCCTGCGCCGCGCGGCGGCGCACTATGCGCATCTGGAGGTGCTCGCGCCCGAGCCGTCGTTTTCCGGCGGGATCACGGTGCTGACCGACTGGCGCGTGACGGACGGAATCTGCGCGGCGGGCGGCGCGATGGTGGGTCTGCTGCTTCTGACGGGTGAGCAGGCGGCGGGGCTTTTGTGTCTCGTCCGGCCGACGAAAAACGGCCGCGGCGCGCTCTTTCGCCGTAAGTTCGCGGCGATGGCGGCAGAGCTTGCGGGGTTATTCGTACTGACGTACGGCGGCAACCTCGCAATCTCCGCCGCGGTACTCGGTCTGGGGGATCTGCGGCGGCCGGTGCAGGCGGTGATCGGACTGCAGGGCTGCCCGCTGCCGCTGACGGCGGGGGAGTACCTGCTCTGCGTGTTCGCGGGGAAGCTCCTGTGGCTGCTCGCGGCGGAGACGATCTTTTTCCTGCTCTGTGCGTGCACCGACCGCGCGGCGCTGGCGCTCGGCAGCGGGTTTGCCGTCGGTGCGCTGGGACTTGCGATGCAGAAGGTCCCTGTGCTCTGGCTGCAGAGCCTGAGCCTGACGCGCCTTGCGTTGATGGACGCGTTTTTGAAGGACTGCGTCTATTTGAATCTGTTCGGCCTGCCGGTCAGCAGGTTCCCTGCGGCGCTGGTGTTCTGCGCCGCGGTGACCACGGGCGGATATGCCGCCGGGCGCGCCGTTTTCTGCCGCAAGAGCGCCGTTCCGTCGGTGAAAAACCGCGCGGCGCGTCTGCCGCTGCCGTCCGGAGCGCACACGGGGCCGCTGCGGCACGAGGGGTATAAGCTGCTCGTGCGCGGCGGGCTGGGCGCGGCGCTCGTGTGCCTGCTGGCCGTGCAGATTGTGTCGACCCGCGCGGTTAAGCCGCCGTCTTCCGAGCGGGAGATGTACTACCGCTCATACTCGGAGCGGCTCTCCGGACCGCCCACGGCAGCGAAGGACGAGTTTCTCGACGCCGAAAACGAGCGCTTCGCCGCGCTGCACGCGCAGCTTGAGCAGGCCGCCGCCCAGGCGGGCGGGGACACGTTTCTGCTCGAGCAGCTGACAGCGGACACCGAGCGGCAGCTGCGCCCGGAGGACACCTTCCGTGAGGCGGAGGCACAGTACCGCGCGCTCCTGCCGGGGCAGTCGTATGTCTACGCCAGCGGCTATGAGCGTCTGTTCGGCCCCGTCGGCGCACGAGAGACGCTGGCCTATATGGGGCTGCTGGTGTTCGCGCTGCTGCTCGGCCTGAGCCAGACAATGGCGGGCGAGACGGAGAGCGGCGTCGACGTGCTCATTCGCACGGCCGGGGCGCAGCGCGCCGTCCTGCGGCGAAAGCTCCTGCTGTGCGCGCTACTCCTGCCCGCGGCGCTCGCGGCGGCGTATCTGCCGCGCCTGATCGCCGTGGCGTACCGGTACAGCCTTCCGCTGCTCACGGCCCCCGCCGCGGGGCTCCCGATCTTCCGGCGCATGCCGCCGTGGCTGCCGCTTTGGGGCGTCCTCGCGCTGGCGGCGCTTGTGCGCCTGGCGGCTGCGGCTGCAGCCGGGGCAGGGATTCTCGCGCTCTCCGCCCACACGAAGAGCACCGTCTACACGCTTCTGATCGGCTGCGCGGTGCTCCTGCCGGTCATGCTGCTGATTTTGTTCCAATAGAGCCAAAGACCCGTCGGACGGGAAATTTTCCGTCCGACGGGTCTTTTTGTGTCGTTTTATCCGCCGCAGGACTTGCAGGCGGTGTAACCCTTTGCCTTCGCGTCGTCGAGTGAGATGGGAATCTGGCTCTTTTGCAGGTGGCGGCAGCCCGCTCGGTGGTATTTCTTGCCCGTCTGGGTAATGTAGACCGTCTCCGACTGCACGGGGGACGGGGACGGCTCCGCCGGCGCGGGATCGGGCGCGGCAGGGGAGGGAACTTCCGGTTCAGCGGAGGTCGGTGTTTCCGACTCCGGATCGATGTCAGCGGGTGTCTCGGGTTCCGGTTCGGTGTCGGGTATATCGGGCTCTGACGGCTGCTCCTGCGCCGGTTCGTCCGCGGCAGGCGTCTTTGTCTCCTCCTGAATGCCCGCTTCGATGACGCGCTCCGGCGCGGCGGGCTCCGCCGTCTCGCGCGGGGCGATGCAGGCGGCGAGCAGGAACAGCGCCGCAATCGCCGCCGTCCGGACGCGCCGCAGGCGCGGCGCGAACTGCGCCAGCCGCTTCTCCAGCGGCCCGATCGGCACAAGCAGCACCAGCAGCGCCAGAAACACCGCGCTGCACACGCTCGGGAAGTACGCGAGCACGCCCGAGCAGGCAATCGCTGCCAGCACCCAGCGCAAAACCGCCGCCCGGCTGGGCGGCCCGCGCCGCTTTTTCGGCGAAGTTTTCTGCGGATGCTCCATAGCGGACACCTTCTCTGCATTTACTACCCTCGATTGACAAGGGCAATTTCAGCATAGCATGTCCGCGGGCGATGCGCAAGGGAGAAAGTACCGCCGTGTCGAAAACTTCCGCACCGTCCGCCGCGCGGCGGCATAATCTGGTATAGCGGAGCGGTTCCGCGCCGCGCGCGGAAAATCTCACGTCTCCGCGAGGAGTTTCTATGGCTTCCTTTACCAATGTCGCAACCCTCTCCTACGGCGGCAATCAGGTCAGCTCGAATGTCGTCACGGGCGAGATCCGCGAGGTGCTCACCGTCAGCAAGACGGCCGTACCCGCGGCCTACGCCGTGGGGGACACGATCACCTATGTGATCTATCTCATCAATTCCGGTACCGCCGCGCTGACCGGCCTGACGGTCACGGACGACCTCGGCGGCTACGCCTTCGGCGCCGGGACGGTCTATCCGCTGCGCTATACGGACGGCACGGTCCGCTATTTCGCAAACGGCGCGCTCCAGGCGGCACCGGACGTCACGGCGGGGCCGCCGCTGCGGTTTACCGGCATTACCGTCCCGGCGGGCGGCACCGCCGCGCTCGTCTATCAGGCAGAGGTCACGGCCTACGCGCCGCCCACGGCGGACGGGGTCATCAGCAATACCGTGACCGTCACCGGCGGCGCGCTGGCGGGGCAGACCGCCACGGAGGAGATCATGGCCAGCCAGGCCGCGCGGCTCGAGATCACCAAGGCGCTCTCGCCCGCGGTCGTCGCCGAAAACGGACAGCTGACCTACACCTTCACCATCCGCAACTTCGGCCCGACGGCGGTGGATGCCGCGGATGACGCAGCGGTGACGGATACGTTCAGCCCCGTGCTGAACGATATCACGGTCACCTATAACGGCACGCCGTGGGCGACGCCGGGTGACTACACCTACAGCGCCGCGACTGGCGTTTTCAGCACGACGCCGGGGCGGATCACCGTCCCCGCCGCAGCCTATACGCAGAGCACCGACGGCACCTGGGTCATCACCCCCGGCACCACCACGCTGGTCGTCAGCGGCACGATCTGAGACGTGTAAATGAAGAGGGGCAGGCCAACGGCCTGCCCCCTTTCGTTTCACAAAAGACCCATTCCTTTTATCACGAATCGTTCGGGAAGTGGTTGTATTTAGTAAATTGATGTGATATGCTATGAATGTGGAGATATTTTACAGATGAATTCCATAAACCGGAGGGCTTGTTTATGTACTATGCACATATCAGGTGGGACGACAGGGGAGCGGCAATCGCCAGCCAGACCGTAGCGGAGCATCTGTCCGGGACGGCGGCGCTAAGCCGCGCATTCGCGGAGGCCTTCGGGGCAGGGGACGATGGCGAACTGATCGGCCTGCTGCATGATCTCGGCAAGTGTACGGATGGTTTTCAGAACCGCCTGCTGCGGGACGGGCCGCGCGTTGACCACGCAACGGCGGGCGCAGTCGCCTGCTCCAAATACTATGGCCGGTTCGAGGACGCGGCCTGTATCGCGGGACACCACAGCGGCCTGCCGGATTTTGGCAACGTGCGGACCGATTGCGCTGGGGACGCAACGCTTTATGGTCGGCTGAAAAAAGGAATTGCCGAACAGTATCTGGAAAGCTGTGGCGAGAGCGGTATGACGCTCCCGGACTTGCCGCGGGCGGCGGCTCAGCCGGATCGGCTGTGCGCGTCGTTCCGGACGCGGATGCTCTATTCCTGCTTGGTGGATGCCGACTTTCTGGATACCGAACACTTTATGGACGGTGATCGCGGGCGCGGCGGATACGACGATATTCCTACGCTGCTCGCGCGGCTGGAAAAATACATTGCCCCGTGGCAGAATCCGCAGAATGAGCTAAACCGCCTGCGCTGCGATATATTAAATACCTGTTTGGAGGCAGGCGCGAAAGCAAAAGGGCTTTACACGCTGACTGTCCCGACAGGCGGTGGAAAAACCGTCGCTTCACTTGCCTTCGCGCTGCGCCACGCCGCCGTGCACGGGATGCAGCGGGTAATTTACGTCATTCCATACACCTCGATCATCGAACAAAACGCTGCTGTGTTCCGCGACATTCTCGGCGCTGCCAACGTGCTCGAGCACCACTGCGGCGTGCAGCTTGACCTCTCTGACGGCGCACCGCCGGAGGAGGTGCGCCGCGCGCTGGCCGCCGAAAATTGGGACATACCGGTCGTGGTGACGACGGCGGTGCAGCTGTTTGACTCGCTCTATGCAAACCGCTCCTCCCGCTGCCGCAAGCTCCACAATCTGGCAAACAGCGTCATCGTTTTCGACGAGGCTCAGATGCTGCCGCTGCCGCATCTGCGTCCGTGCGTTGCGGCGATGGCTTCGCTCACGGCGCAGTTCCGCTCCACGGTCGTGCTGTGTACAGCGACGCAGCCATCGCTCGGGGATCTGCTGGCGGCGTATGCGCCAGGCTGGCCGGTGGAGGAGCTTTGTCCGCAGACGGCAGCGCTCTATGAGCGGTTCCGCCGCGTTACATTCCGCCGGGAGGACGCGCTGGAGGACAGCGCGCTGGCCGGACGGCTGGGGGAACACCGGCAGGTGCTTTGTATCGTGAACAGCCGCCGCGCGGCGCAGCGCATCTATGAGCTGCTGCCGCGGGAGGGGAGCTTCCATCTATCGACGCTGATGATCCCGGCGCAGCGGCAGGCATTCCTGCACAAGATTCGGGAGCGGCTGCGGCGGGGCGAGGTGTGCCGCGTGGTGTCGACGTCGCTGATCGAGGCAGGCGTGGACGTGGACTTCCCGCTCGTCTACCGCGAAATGGCAGGGCTCGACTCAATTTTGCAGGCGGCGGGACGCTGCAACCGCGAGGGAAAGCGCCCCATTGACGAGAGCGTCGTCACCATTTTTGAGCGGACGGAGCCGCCGCCCACGCTGTTCCGACAGGCGATCGGCGCGGCGGTGGAGGCACTGCAGGGCGGGCGCGATCCCGGCGCACCAGAGACAATGGCGCGCTATTTCTGCAGTCTGCGGAGTCTAAAGGGAGATGCGCTGGATAAAAACGGTGTCATCCGGGCGTTTACGGAGGGGGTCAGCGGCTGCGGCATGCCGTTTCAGACGGTCGCGGAGTCGTTTCATCTGATCGAGAGCAATACCCACACGGTCTATGTCCCGTTTGACGGGGGATCCGCGCTGATGGAGCGGCTGGCCGCGGGGGAGTGCTCCCGCGCGCTCTACCGCGCGCTGGGGCGGTATGCCGTCTCGGTATATGAGCCGCATTTTCAGGCGCTGTACGCCGCCGGGGCGATCCTGACGGCGCAGGATGTCCCCACGCTGGACAGCGGCAGCGCCATCCTGCGGGACATGTCGCTCTACAGCGAGACGATGGGCCTGACGCTGGAGCCAGAGACGGGGAAAGCGCTTATGATCTGAAGTCCGTTTTATGGGACAGGCTTACTGATAAAATCAGCATACGCTATAAGAGAGAAAGGAGAGTGTTTATGGCCATTCAAGTAGAGGTCTGGGGCGAGTACGCGTGTTTCACGCGGCCTGAGATGAAGACCGAACGCGTCAGCTATGATTGCATGACACCGTCCGCTGCGCGCGGACTGCTCGAAAGCATCTACTGGCATCCGGGGCTGATGTGGCGGATCGACCGCATCCATGTGTGCCGACCGATCCGGTTCACAAACATCCGCCGCAACGAGGTGAAAGACAAGATCAGCGCCCGCAACGTAAAAACCGTGATGGAGCGCGGCGCGGGCGAGCTGTACCTCGCGGCACCGGAGAGCATCCAGCAGCGCGCGGCTATGGTGCTGCAGGATGTGCGGTATGTGATCGACGCGCACTTTGATCTGACAGAAAAAGCCGCGCCCAGCGACAGCCCCGGCAAGTTTCAGGACATCGTCAAGCGGCGGCTCGAGCGCGGACAGTGCTACAGCATGCCCTATTTCGGAACGCGGGAGTTCCCGGCACAGTTCCGCCGCTGCACGATGCTTCCGCCGTGCCCGGAGGAGCTGCTCGGTATGCGTGATCTGGGTTGGATGCTCTGGGATATGGATTATGGCGATCCGCAGGACATTCGGCCGCGGTTCTTCCGGGCCGTCATGACCGACGGCATCGTGACCGTCCCGCCGCCGGAGAGCGGGGAGGTGCATGGATGATTCTGCAGGCTTTGACGCGCTATTATGAGGATCTGCTCACGCGCGGGGAAATCGCCGCACCGGGCTGGTCGCCCGCGAAGATCAGCTTCGCGCTTTGTCTCGACGAAAACGGCGCGGTGATACAAGTCATCCCCACTATGCAGGAGGTCGTCGCCGGGAAAAAGACCGTCCAGCGGCCGCAGGAGATAGTTCTGCCCGCGGCGGTAAAACGCACGGCCGGCGTCGCGTCCAACTTTCTCTGGGACAACTCCGCCTATCTGTTGGGCATCGATCAGAAGGGGAAGCCCGCGCGCAGCCGCGAGTGTTTTCAAGCGGCGACGCAGCTGCACCACGCGATTCTGGACGGTGTGGAGAGCCCCGCCGCGCGGGCGATTCTCGCTTTTTTCGACACATGGGATCCGTCGATGGCGGCGGAGCACCCGGCTCTGCGCGCATCGTTCGACGAAATCACCGGGAGCGCCAATCTCGCATTCCGTGTGGACGGCGTCTATCCGCAGGACGATCCCGCCATCCGCGCGGCATGGCAGACGCATCGCGACGGCGGCGACCCGAACGCCGTGCGCCTGCAGTGTCTTGTAACGGGGCGGGAGGACGAGATTTCCGCGACGCACCCGGCCATCAAGGGCGTGCGGGACGCGCAGTCGAGCGGCGCGGCGCTCGTCTCCTTCAACGCCCCGGCGTTCTGCTCCTACGGACGCGAGCAGAATTACAACGCCCCCGTGGGAAAGCATGCCGCCTTCGCCTATACGGCGGCGCTCAATCACCTGCTCGCGGACAAAAGCCGTGTCCAGACGATCGGTGACACAACCGTCGTCTGCTGGGCCGAAGGCGCGGAGCCGGTCTATCAGGACTATGCACAGGCGTTTCTCTTCGGCGGCGAGACACCCAAAGGGCTTTCCGACAACGATCTGCGCGCGGCGCTGAAGCGTCTGGCGGATGGAAAGCCCTGCGACGACCTCGGCGTCGATCCGAACCGACCGTTCTACATTCTCGGCCTTGCGCCCAACGCGGCTCGCCTGTCCGTACGCTTCTTCCTGCGCGACACCTTCGGGCGGCTGATGCGGAACGTCAACGCGCACTATGAGCGTCTGCGCATCGTGGGCTCACGGTACGAGATGCTGCCACTCTGGGCGATGCTGCGCGAGACGGTAAACCTCAACTCCCGCGACAAATCGCCGGCTCCCGCAATGGCGGGCGCGACGGCGCGCACCGTCTTCTCCGGCGGGCCGTATCCGGCGGCACTGCTGGAGGGCGTGATGCTCCGCATCCGCGCAGAGCGGAACGTCACATGGGGCCGCGCGGCCATCTTAAAAGCGTATTACCTGAACAATCCACATACAGACTGCCCGAAGGAGGTTTTGACCGTGAGTCTCAACGAAGCCAGCACCAACCCGGCCTATACGCTGGGCCGCCTGTTCTCGGTCTACGAGGCCGTGCAGCAGGCCGCAAATCCCGGCATCAACGCAACGATCAAGGATAAGTATTTCAGCTCCGCTGCGGCGATGCCCGCGAGTATTTTCCCCGTGCTGAACAATCTCTATCAGAAACATCTGCGCAAGCTCAGCACAGCCCAGCGAGTCTACTATGACAAGCAGGTCGGCGCGCTCAAAAATGTCCTGAGCGAAGAGCTTCCCACCCGGCTGACGCTGGCGCAGCAAGGGGCCTTTGACCTTGGTTACTATCATCAGACACAGAAGCGTTATACGAAAAAGGAGGAGAATGAAAATGGCTGAAGCGATCAAGAACCGGTATGAGTTTGTTGTGCTGTTCGACGTGGAGAACGGCAATCCAAACGGTGACCCCGACGCAGGCAACATGCCTCACATCGACCCGGAGACGGGTTATGGTCTGGTGACGGACGTGTGCCTCAAGCGCAAGATTCGCAACTTCGTGGAGACGGCGAAGGAGGACGAGCCGGGCTATCGCATCTACATCAAGGACGGCGTACCGCTGAATACAAGCGACAAGGAAGCCTGCGCCTACGTCGGCGTAGATCCGACCAAGCTTAAAGACGCCAAGAAAAAGGACGAGCACCTCGACGAGAAGCTCCGCGACTTCATGTGCGCCAACTTCTACGATATCCGCACCTTTGGTGCAGTCATGACCACGTTCGTCAAGGGTACGCTCAACTGTGGACAGGTGCGTGGGCCGGTGCAGATCGGCTTCGCGCGTAGCGTCGATCCTATCCTGCCGCAGGAGATCACGATCACGCGCGTCGCCATCACCACTGAGGCAGATGCGGAAAAGAAGGGTACGGAGATGGGCCGCAAGTACATTGTCCCCTACGGCTTGTACCGTGTGGAGGGCTATGTCTCGGCAAACCTCGCGCGCAAGACGACTGGGTTTTCTGAGGAGGATCTGTCTCTTCTGTGGACGGCTATCCTCAACATGTTTGAAAACGACCACTCCGCTGCGCGCGGCAAGATGGCCGTGCGTGAGCTGATCGTGTTCAAGCACGACACGGAGCTTGGCTGCGCCCCGGCACACAAGCTCTTCGAGCTGGTAAAGGCTGCACACAAGGACGGCGTTACCTCTCCGCGCAGCTATGACGACTACACCGTCACCGTGGACGAGGCGCATCTGCCCGCCGGTGTGACCTGCACGCGGATGGGGTGATCTATCCGGAAGAGGACTTCCTCCAGCTCTCCGGCCTGCAGCACTTTAAGTTCTGCCGCCGGCAGTGGGCGCTCATCCATATCGAAAACCAGTGGGCGGAGAACCTGCGCACGACGGACGGGGCGATTCTGCACGAGCGGGCACACGACGGGGACTTCGCCGAGAGCCGCGGGGATCTGCTCGTCACGCGGGACATGCGCGTCTTTTCACCGACGCTCGGCGTCTCCGGCGCGTGCGACGTGCTGGAGTTCCGCCGCGGCAGCGCGGGCATCCCTCTCAAAGGCCGGGACGGGCTCTGGCAGCCCTATCCCGTGGAGTATAAGCGCGGGCGGCCGAAGGAGGACAGCTGCGACGAGCTGCAGCTTTGCGGGCAGGCGATATGTCTGGAGGAGATGCTCTGCTGCGAAATCCCGGCAGGCGCGCTATATTACGGCGAGATCCGCAGGCGCAGGGAGATTGCCTTTACAGCCGCTCTGCGCGAAGAAGTACGTTCACTTCTTTATGAGATGCACGACCTCTATGCCCGCGGGAGGACACCGAAGGTGCGGCCGACGAAGGCGTGCAATGCCTGTTCGCTGCGCGAGCTCTGCCTGCCGAAGCTGATGCGCAGAAGCTCCGTTTCCGCCTATGTGCACCGCGCGATGGAGGAGGACAGTCTATGAGACATCTGCTCAATACGCTCTTTGTCACGTCGGAGGACGTGTACCTCTCGCTCGACGGTGAGAATGTGGTCGCGAACCGCGGCGACGAAATCGCGGCGCGCTATCCGCTGCACACGCTGCAGAGCATCGTGTCGTTTTCCTATGCCGGTGCGTCCCCGGCGCTGATGGGGGCCTGCGCCGCGCGCGGGGTCGGGCTCGCGTTCTGCAGCCCGCGCGGGAAATTTCTCGCCCGGGTCTGCGGCCCGTCGCAGGGGAATGTCCTGCTGCGGCGGATGCAGTACCGCGTGGCGGACGACCCCGGCGAGAGCTGCCGCGCGGCACGGATGATGATCTTCGGCAAGGTCTATAACGCCCGCTGGAGCGTGGAGCGCACGAAGCGGGACCACGCGATGCGGGTGGACACCGGGCGCTTAGCCGAGGTGTCGGCGCAGCTGCAGGGGCTTTTGCCGCAGATTGCGGCCGAAACGTCGCTTGAGAGCCTGCGCGGGCTGGAGGGCTCCGGGGCCACGGCCTATTTCGGCGTGCTCGACGAGATGATCCTGCGGGAGAAGGAGACGTTTTTCTTCCACGAGCGCAGCCGCCGCCCGCCGCTCGACGCGTTCAACGCGCTGCTCTCGTTTGCCTATAGTCTGCTCGCGCACGACTGTGCCTCCGCGCTCGAGAGTGTGGGACTGGACGCCTATGTCGGCTTCCTGCACCGCGACCGGCCGGGGCGCGAGTCGCTGGCGCTCGACCTGATGGAGGAGCTGCGCGCGTGCATGGCGGACCGGTTCGTGCTGACAATAGTGAATAACCGCGTGCTCAAGGCATCGGACTTTGTCTTTCGCGAGAGCGGCGCCGTGCTGCTGACGGACGAGGGACGCAGGACGTTTCTCCGACGCTGGCAGGAGCGCAAGCGTGAGACGATCACGCACCCGTTTCTTGAAGAAAAGCTCCCGTGGGGGCTGGTGCCGTATGTCCAGAGCCTGCTGCTGGCGCGGTATCTGCGCGGCGATCTGGACGACTATCCGCCGTTTTTGTGGAAGTGAGGGATGCCGGATGCTGGTGTTGATTACCTATGATGTGAATACGGAGGATGCTGCCGGGCGCAAGCGCCTGCGGCAGATTGCGAAGCAGTGCGTCAACTACGGCCAGCGGGTACAGGACTCCGTGTTCGAGTGCCTGCTGGACACGGCGCAGTGCCGGAGCCTGCAGAATAAGCTCTGCAAGATCATGGATCCGGAACGCGACAGCCTGCGGTTTTATTACCTCGGCAAGAAGTACGAGAATAAAATCGAACACTTCGGCTGCAAGCAGACCTACCTGCCTGAGGAGACGCTGATGATTTAGCGCGAAGTCCAAGCGCACAGCCATTTACAGGAAGGTTCGCACCCGCTCCCGCGCGCTGCAGGCCCCTGGAATAAGTAAAAAGTGCCCCAACAGACGGCACTCCGGACGGGGAAACCCGATAGAATTGTCTGTTATCGCAAAATGCGCAGAAAATTTTGTGCATTTTCGCTGTCGCACCCCGCAAGGGGTGCGTGGATTGAAATACCGTGACCTCTGGCAATACTGGTATGCACAGACGTCGCACCCCGCAAGGGGTGCGTGGATTGAAATCCAGTGCTTAACAAAAAGCAGCCTTATAAAAACGTCGCACCCCGCAAGGGGTGCGTGGATTGAAATTTACAGTAGACCCGATATTTCCTGATACACCAGACGTCGCACCCCGCAAGGGGTGCGTGGATTGAAATCCAGACTACGCCAAAGATGAGATCGAGAAGAAAAAGTCGCACCCCGCAAGGGGTGCGTGGATTGAAATCTGCTGGACAGGCTGAATGTTGGATTTTATGGCGTCGCACCCCGCAAGGGGTGCGTGGATTGAAATATCCCCTGTATCGTGCTTGTTGTGGTCATGCTGTTGGAGTCGCACCCCGCAAGGGGTGCGTGGATTGAAATTGTTAAAATGGGTAGCGGTGCGCCACAAGGTCTCAGTCGCACCCCGCAAGGGGTGCGTGGATTGAAATAAGACAAAGCATCGAAAGTTAGAGATGGAGTACACGTCGCACCCCGCAAGGGGTGCGTGGATTGAAATGTCTAAAGCCGCGGCGGAAACTATTATGCAACAGGTCGCACCCCGCAAGGGGTGCGTGGATTGAAATATTTAGATCAGCCCGATAAATTCCAGTACTCCCCGTCGCACCCCGCAAGGGGTGCGTGGATTGAAATAGTTCGTGCGCAACAACACGCCGGAGCTGCAGATGTCGCACCCCGCAAGGGGTGCGTGGATTGAAATCGTTTTTGCCGCCGCGCGGGTGCTGCGGATCATCCTGTCGCACCCCGCAAGGGGTGCGTGGATTGAAATGCCGAACACCACCGCAACGATCAGCTGTTGGCCAGTCGCACCCCGCAAGGGGTGCGTGGATTGAAATGCAACACTTTCCGTTTTTTGTCTCGCTTTTTCGCTGTCGCACCCCGCAAGGGGTGCGTGGATTGAAATAGCGATGCCACTATTCACCCCGTTGAATCCCTGGCAGTCGCACCCCGCAAGGGGTGCGTGGATTGAAATCTCGGAGGATCAGGCTATAGCTGCGCGCCAACAGACAAGGCGATCCGGGCTGGCCGAACAGATAGCGCAATATCCAGCGCGCCTACAAGCATACACGCCAGATAAGCTCAAGGCGGCGCTCGAGTCGGGAGGATACGAGGTCCGCCCGCTTGGCAGGGGAAAACTAAAGGGCGTCAGCTTCGAGGACGGTGGCGGGTTCAGAGTTAATTTTTCTGACGGCGGATTGCTGCAGTATCACCCGGGCCAAGGGAGTCATCACGACGGAGCATATTACAAAATTTCTACTGGGACGAAGGGAGTGATCCGTTATGACATCGACGGAAAGAGAAAGAAGATCTGACGTGCTTGCGGCAATCCAGCATGAGCTGAATATCCGCTGCAAGCACGTTACAGTGCGCGGCGAACGCTTCTGGGCTGCCGAAGACGGGACTATCTTCCGGCCGAGTGAGCTGGACGGAGAATACGCACTTGTAACCGAGTGGGCTGAAAGCGTGGAGGAGGCGGAAAAATTCCGAGTCGAAGACGCTGACGTGTATGAGCTGGATGCTTACGACTCTGCCGACCAGCTACTACACGATATGTTGTCCGATCTCAACAGGTAGAGGGATGGATTATGGCTGCACGCAAGGGGCGTCAGACGCCCACACAATCGCACATTCTTCCGTATCGCCGCAGCCTTGGTCCCAAGGCTGCGGCGTTGTATAAGGACAGCGGCCGCCGCGCGCAGGACTGGCAAAAGTCGCTGCTCAAGGATATGATGGCCTGCACGCAGGGGAAAGGACTTTGGATCCATACTAAGTTCGGGTTCTCCGTGCCGCGCCGAAACGGGAAAAACGAGGTGCTGTTAATCCGCGAAATGTATGGGCTGGTCGAGCTCGGTGAGCACATTTTGCATACAGCTCACCGCACGACCACCACACATGCAGCGTGGGAACGTCTCTACGATCGGCTTGGCAAGCTGGAGGGCGTGGAGATCGTCTCCTCGTATCGCGCATACGGCAAAGAACATATTGAGCTCTCGACCGGCGGTAAGATCGAATTTCGCACGCGTACCAGCAAGGGCGGCCTCGGTGAGGGGTTTGACCTACTTGTGATCGACGAGGCGCAGGAATACCAGGACGATCAAGAGAGCGCCCTGAAGTACGTCGTCACGGACTCTCAAAACCCGCAGACGATCTTTCTCGGCACCCCGCCGACGCCAATCTCCAGCGGAACGGTTTTCCCAAAATTCCGCGCCGACGTCATGTCTGGTGCGAAAGTCGCACCCCACAAGGGGTGCGTGGATTGAAAGCAGAGCGCGCCATAGGCGTTGGGCGGGAGCTTGGCGTCGCACCCAGCAGGGGTGCGTGGATTGAACTGCTAAGATCCACTGCGGTCAGGTTCGTGTCCTCATTGGGTACCGCAAAGCAGAGGGAGAGCATCCGCTCTCCCTCTGCTTGCTCACTAATCGAACGATGGGTTGACGAAGTAGAGATTCTTCTGATCCATACGGTCCTTGGCAAGGCGCAGGCCTTCGCCGAAGCGCTGGAAGTGGACGATTTCGCGGGCGCGCAGGAACTTGATGGCATCGTTGACGTCCGGGTCGTCGGACAGGCGCAGGATGTTGTCATACGTCACGCGTGCCTTCTGCTCGGCGGCCAGATCCTCCGTCAGGTCGGCGATCAGATCGCCCTTGACGGCCATGGACGCCGCGTTCCACGGGAAGCCCGAGGCCGCCGTCGGATAGACGCCCGCCGTGTGGTCGACGAAGTAGGCGTCAAAGCCCGCGGCGTGGATATCCTCCTCGGAGAGATTGCGCGTCAGCTGATGGACGATGGCGCCGATCATCTCCAGATGCCCGAGTTCCTCCGTTCCAATATCCGTCAGCAATCCCTTCAGCTCGGGGTAGGGCATGGCGTAACGCTGGCTCAGGTAGCGCAGCGACGCGCCGAGCTCGCCGTCAGGGCCGCCGTACTGGCTGATGATCAGCGCGGCCAGCTTGGGGTTCGTGTTCTGGATGCGGACGGGGTACTGCAGCTTCTTCTCATAGACAAACATCAGTCGGACCCTCCCTCATCCCACGGCCACGGGTTATCAAGCCAGGTGTAGCCGCCCTCGGTGATGGTGGTCTGGCTCAGCGGGCCGTGGGTCTGCTCATACTTGGCGCGTCCCTCGCGGCCGAGACGGATATAGTCCCAGTAGAGCTGCAGCGCCTCCTCATCGTCGGCGTGGGTCGTGAGATACAACCCCAGCTCGTCGATGGCGAAATCGAGCGCCATCAGCTCGGAGAGGGCCGTGTTCGCCGCGGGGAAGCGGCTCTTCAGCTCCCGGTGAAACGGCAGATCCAAACCGGGGAAGAGCGTCCCCTGCTGCAGGGCCTCCTTGTTATTGTAGCGCGGGGGATTGTCGGGCTGGGCGGCGATGAACGGAAAGGCCATCGCACCGCAGCTGCCGGGCAGCGAGCCGCTGTGGCCGCCGCAGGCGGACGCGGATACGGCGCAGGCCGGTGCCGCCGCCGGCGTTTTTTCGGTATACAAAGGGTGTTCCTCCTTCTTACAAGCTCGTCGGGCGGCGCAGCAGCCGCCCATGCCAGTGTATGACGCGGGTGCGGAAAGGGAAACAACGCGGTTTTCTTTTGCGGCGGGCTGTGGTACAATAGAGACAAGTCTATCACGGCGCGCCGCCGCATACCGTAAAAGGGAAAGGGGGCGCGGTCATGGTGATTTTGCTGCGCAGAAATCGGATCCGGCTGCTGGCGCTGCTCATGGCGGCAACTGCAGCGGGTATTTTGTGGACGGCGCACCGCGATGCCGCCGCTGCATCTGCTGCCGCACCGGCGCGGGCGGCGGACGGGTGGACCATCGTGCTCGACGCGGGGCACGGCGGTGAGGACGGCGGCGCCGTCTCGCGCGGCGGCGTGCCGGAGAGCGGGATCAATCTGCAGATTGCGAAGAAGATGCAGGGGCTGCTGGCCTTCCTCGGGCGCGGGTGCGTCATGACCCGCGCGGACGAGGCCGCGATCTACTCGCCGGAGGCGAAGACGCTGCGGGAAAAGAAGGTCTCCGACCTCAAAAACCGCGTCGCGCTCATCAACGGCACGCCCGGCGCGCTGCTCGTGAGCATCCACCAGAACAGCCTGCCCTCGCATCCGTCGACGCACGGGGCGCAGGTGTTCTTCAACGCCGTCGACCCCGCGGGCGAGGTGGCGCAGGGCGTCCAGCAGGCGCTCAACGTGTCGCTCGGCGGCGGAAAGACCGTCAAGGCGATGGACGGCGGGGTCTATCTGATGAAGCAGATCCGGTGCCCGGGCGTGCTGGTCGAGTGCGGGTTCCTCTCAAACGACAAGGAAGCCGCGCATCTGCAGACCGAGGAGCACCAGCGGCGGCTGGCCGCGGCCATTCTGGCCGGGCTGCTGCAGTACAGTACGAAAGAGGGATAAGATGAAGGCAAAAACCGTTTTTTTCTGCACGGAGTGCGGCAACGAGAGCCCGAAGTGGTCGGGCCGGTGCAGCGCGTGCGGCGCGTGGAACTCCATGGTGGAGCAGGTGGAGAGCAAGACGGCCAAGGGCAGCCGCAGCGCTGCGGCTGCAAGAGCTGTAAAGGCATCTCCCATCACAGAGATCGACACAGCGGAGGAGATCCGCTTCTCAACCGGCATGGGTGAACTCGACCGCGTGCTCGGCGGCGGAGCGGTCAAGGGCTCGCTCGTGCTCGTGGGCGGCGCGCCGGGCATCGGCAAGTCGACGCTGATGCTCCAGATCTGCCGCAGTCTGGGGGAGTTTGCGAAGGTGCTGTATGTCTCCGGTGAGGAGTCGGCCCACCAGCTCAAGCTCCGCGCCCAGCGCCTGCAGGTTGAGAGCGCGGGGCTGTTCGTCCTGTCCGAGACTTGCCTGGGAAATATTCTTGAGTGCGTACAACAGGAAAAGCCCGACATCCTGATCGTCGACTCGATCCAGACGCTCTATGACGAGGAGCTGGATTCGCCCGCGGGCGGCGTCGGGCAGGTGAAGGACTGCACGATGGCGCTCATGCAGCTGGCGAAGGGGCAGGGGATCACGGTGTTCGTGATCGGCCACGTCAACAAGGAGGGCTCCATCGCGGGGCCGAAGGTGCTCGAGCACATGGTCGACTGCGTGCTCTATTTCGAGGGCGACCAGCACATGACCTACCGCATCCTGCGCGCGGCGAAGAACCGCTTCGGCGCGACGAACGAGATCGGCGTGTTCGAGATGATGGACCGCGGCCTGAAGGAGGTCGAGAACCCCTCGGAGATGCTGCTCTCCGGCCGTCCGGCGGACGCACCGGGGACGTGCGTGACCTGCGTGATGGAGGGCGCGCGCCCAGTGCTCGCGGAGGTACAGGCGCTCATCGCGCCCTCGAGCGGGTCAAAGCCCCTGCGCAGCAGCAACGGCTTCGACTATAACCGCGCGGCGATGCTGCTGGCGGTGCTCGAAAAGCGCGGCGGGCTGAAGGTCAGCCAGTGCGACGCGTACCTCAACATCATCGGCGGCCTGACGCTCGACGAGCCGGCGGCGGATCTCGCGGCGGTCATGGCCATCGCCTCGAGCTATCTCGACAAACCCATCGCCGAGACGATGGCCGCGATGGGGGAGGTGGGCCTCTCGGGCGAGATCCGGGCGGTCAGCCATCTGGAGCAGCGCCTGTCCGAGGCGGAGCGGCTGGGCTTTACGCAGTGCATCATCCCGGCAAACCACGCGCGGGAGATCCGCCGCCCGGCGCATATGGAGCTGCTGCCCGTCCGGAACATCGGACAGGCCCTGCAGCTGCTGGTGAAGAGATAAGACGGGGGACGCGATATGTTTACAATGCAGCATCTGCTCTGGATCGGCCTGTGCGCGGTGATGATCGCCGCGCTGAGCCTTTGCAGCGTGCGGAAAAAGTGGAGCCTGCGGCGCGCGGGCATGGTGATGACGGCGATCTGCGCCCTCAGCGAGGTGAGCAAGGTGCTCAGCAACATGGTCGAGAGCCCCGCGGGCGGGATGCACCTCGATCCGCTGTGCCTGCCGTTTCACCTGTGCAGCCTGATGATTTTCGTCGTGCTGTATCTGACGTTCGGGCGGGACGACCGCGCGCGGCAGGTACTGATCAACTTCATCTCCGTCGTGGGGACGCTCGGCAGCGTCTGCGCCATCCTGATCCCCACAAACGGCACGGATTTCACGACGCCCGACGCATACCAGTGCTTCGTGTACCACGCGGGGCTGCTGTGGTTTGCGCTGCACCTGATTCTCTCCGGGCGGGCAAGGCTCGGGAGCGTGCGCACCCTCGGCGAAAACGTCGGGATTCTGCTCGCGCTCACGTTCGTGATGCTCTACATAAATGGCGCGCTCGCCGCGTATGACACGAACTTCTTCTATCTGACGCGCCCGCCGATGGAGAACCTGCCGGTTCTGAACCTTGCGGCGGGCTGGTACGCCTACTTCCTGCGGCTCATCGCGCTCGCCGCCGGGATTCTCGCCCTGTTCCACCTGCCGTTTATCCTGCGGGAGCGAACGCGGACCCCCAAGGAACAGAAACAGACCGCTTAAAAGGCCGCCCCGGACCGTTTTGTCCGGGGCGGTCTTCTATTCCCGCCAACATGCGCATACACTGGGAGCAACAGCGAGGGAGGAGAGCGCTATGAATCGAACCGCATCCATTTATCAGGACATGGCCACCCGGACAGGAAGCAGCGTGTATATCGGCGTTGTCGGTCCGGTTCGGACAGGAAAATCCACGTTTATCAAGCGTTTCATGCAGACGCAGGTCATCCCGCATATCGAAAATGCCTACCGCCGCGACCGCGCGCAGGATGAGCTGCCGCAGAGCGGCTCGGGCCGCACCATCATGACCGCCGAGCCGAAGTTCGTCCCCGAGGAGGCCGTCGAGGTCAGTCTGGACGGCGGCGCGGCGTTTTCCGTGCGGCTGATCGACTGCGTGGGCTATATGGTGCCCGGCGCGGTGGGGCAGTTTGAGGATCTCGCGCCGCGCATGGTCATGACGCCGTGGTTCGACCACGAGATCCCCATGACCGAGGCGGCGGAGATCGGCACGCGCAAGGTCATCACCGACCACTCGACCGTCGGCGTCGTCGTGACGACGGACGGGAGCGTCACGGAGATCCCGCGCGCGGACTATGAGGAGGCCGAGGAGCGCGTCATCCGCGAGCTGCAGGAGATCGGCAAGCCCTTCGTTGTGGTGCTGAACTCCGCGGAGCCGGGCGGCGCGCGGGCGGCGTCGCTCGCGGCGGAGATCGAGGAGAAGTACGGCGTGCGGTGCATGCCGGTGAATTGTCTGGAGCTGTCGGACGGGGAGATTCAGGAAATTCTGCGCGGGCTGCTGTATGAGTTTCCGCTGCAGGAGCTGGATCTGTTCCTGCCCGCGTGGGTCGAGGCCCTCCCGGAGGAGCACCCGATCAAAGCCGGACTCTACCGCCACATCGCCGAGCAGGCGCGGGAGCTGAACCACATTCGCGAGCTCGCGCCGTGCATGGACGCGGTGGCGCAGCTGGAGACGGTCGACGCGGCATCCGTGCGCAGCATCAACCTCGGCATCGGCGTGGCGGAGGCGGAGCTGACGCTCCCGCGCAGCCTGTTTTACAGCACGCTCAGCGAGCAGTCCGGGCTCACCGTCGCGGACGACGGGGATCTGCTGGAGCTGCTGACGGAGCTGGCGCGGGTGCGCGCGGAATACGAAAAAGTGGCGGACGCGCTGCGCTGCGCGCGGGAGAGCGGCTACGGCATCGTGATGCCGAGCGTGGAGGAGCTGAACCTCGAGGATCCGGAGATCGTGCGGCAGGGGGGACGCTACGGCGTGCGCATGAAGGCAAGCGCCCCGTCGATCCACATGATCCGCGCCGACATCGAGACGGTCGTCTCGCCCATCGTCGGCAACGAGAAGCAGTCCGAGGACATGGTAAACTATCTCATGCAGGAGTTCGAGGGCGACACGAGCAAAATCTGGAATTCGAACATCTTCGGCCGGAGCTTCCACGAGATCGTGGAGGAGGATCTGCAGGCCAAGCTCAAGCGCATGCCCGAGAGCGCACAGAAGAAGCTGCGCGAAGCGCTCGGCCGCATCATCAACGAGGGGGGCGGCGGGCTGATTTGCATCATCCTGTAAAAAGCGCCGCTCGCTGCGGAGACGACGGAAGGCAGGGCCACAGGCCCTGCCTTCCGTATGCTTTATGGGATGCTGAAGCTGAATACCCACTGGCTCACACAGAGCACCCGACCGTCGGCGCGGTTGTGGCTGTAGGCCTCCGCCGACGGCTCCACGGGATACTGCAGCCACGTCTTCTGGTGGACGTAATCCATCTGGATGCGGAGATAGTGCGTCTCCGCCGGGGTTCTGACGCGGCAGGCGACGTAGCCGCGCTGGTTTTCACCCCGGTTCGGAAGCGAAAAGGCGGCGATGCCGTTTGTCTGCGTCACGAGCGTGCCGAAGCTGCTGTATGCGGCGGTCACGTTGCCGAGGGAGGCGTATGGCGCGGCGTTCGCCGCGCCGCCGCGGTCATACAGCACGCGCCCCGTCCAATCACCCCAGTCGACGGGTTCGTCTGAGGTGGGGAGGACGCGGAGCGCTTCCGTGCCGTAAAAGCCGGGATTCTCGAGCCAGCGGAAGTGATAGAACACGATCCACTCACCCCCGCCGTCCGAGGCTTCCGCTATCTGTACGGCGACACCCGTGACACGCAGCTCCCGCGTGTCATAGACGATGTCCGTCCATGTGTGCTGGCCGAAACCCTTTTTGACGGTGCGCCCGTCGTTCATGGGGACGTCCTCCGACCGGCTCACCACGCGCAGCGCGCCGCGGCAGGCGGCGAGATCGTCCTCCGAGAGATCCGCGAACACATCCTCCGGAAATCCGAGCGCCGCGAGCTGCGCTCGCTCTTCGGCATACGCACCCTGCGGCGGCAGCGCCGTCCAGTCCATCGCGTAGCTCCCGCCGAAGAGGTAGCCGCAGGCGATACAGGCGGCAAGCCAAGCCGTAAGCCCCGCAGCGAGCCACCCGTCCGGCACCCGCACCGCCGCGGGGCGGACGGCGTACCCGCTCTCGTCCAGCACTCTGGTGAGCCTGAACAGACTGCGCAGAACGCAGAGATAGGCGGCGAGAATGACCGCGGCGAAGAGCCAGCCGACGTTTGGCCGCGCGAAAGTCAGCGCAACCAGCAGCACATACCAGAAAAAGAGCGCCGCCGCGCTTTTACCGGACGGGAGCCCGGCCTTCCGCTGCACGGCGTCCAGCCCGCGCCAGAGACAGAGGAACACCGCGAGTTCGAGCGCCGCGGCGGCATAGCCGAGCCAACTGGACGCCGTCTCCGGCGCAATCGCGGCACGCAGCGCAAGACCCGCAGCGGCGCACGCAAACCACGCGCCGCAGAGCCGGAAGCCCGCGCAAAACCAGCGATTCTCGCGCCGCAGAGCGCGAAAACCGAGCAGAAGCAGCACCAGCCCGACGGTAGGGAGGATATACTGCAGGCCGCTCACCTGCAGCGTAACCGTGCAGAGCGCGCTCCCCCAGAGCACGCACCGCAGCGCCCGATGGCCGGGTGTCACCCCGGCGACGACCGTCTCGGGCGGCGCGGGGAGGTTCTCCGCGAGCAGCGTCTCAAAGGCCTGCTCGTTCCGATCGCGCTTATCCATCCAGCTCACCTCCCAGCATTCCGCGCAGCCGCTTTTTCAGGCGGTAGAGCCGCCCCTCGACGGCGCGCTCCGTCGTTCCAAGCTCCGATGCAATCTGGCTCGTCGGCTGTAAGTAGTAGTATTTCCGGTAAAACAGCGCCTGCTCCGCGGTGCTTAGCTGCGCGAGCGCCCGCTGCAGCGCCCGTCGCCGCTCCGCCCATAGGAGCGCTTCCTCTGGATCCGGGGCAGGGGAGGGCGCATGCTCCGGAAGCTCACCCTCGCCGCGGCGCGCGGTCTGCCGCGCGAAGTTATAGGCCGTATTCCGCGTGACGGCGGTGAGCCATGCCTTCCAGCTGCCGCGCTGGGGGGCGAACCGGTCGGCCTTTTCCCAGATGCGTAGCATCACCTCGGAGAAGCAGTCCTCCCGGTCGTGCGCGTCCGGGACGATCGGCGCGATGATGTACCGGATCAGCGGCCCGTAGTGCAGCAGGAGCTGCTGCATCCCGTCCGGGTGCTTATCACGCAGCAGCCCGGCAATCTCCCGCTCGCGCATGCCCATCGCCTCCTCTCACGCGCTTTCTATCCAATAGATACACGAAACACGCGGAAAACCCACGCGGTTTTTGCGGAATTTTTCAAAAAAAGGGCATCCGGCGCGGTCGGATGCCTTTTTTTACATGGAACGCTTACTTTTTGAGCGCCTGTACAGCGGCACGGAGGGCGTCGACGTTCTCCTGCGTCGTGGCCCAGCTCGCGCAGAAGCGCACGCCGGAGTGCGTCTCGTCGACGCGCTCCCAGTATTCATAGCCGAAGCTCTTGCCGAGCTCGGCGAGGTCGCTGTCCGGGAGGATGGGGTACTGCTGGTTGGTGGGGGAGTCGAACAGCAGGGGATAGCCCGCCGAGACGAAGATCTCGCGGATCTGGTGCGCCATGTCGATGGCGTGGCGTGAGATCTTCAGGTACAGATCGTCCGTGAAGAGCGCGTCGAACTGGATGCCGAGCAGGCGGCCCTTGGCAAGGCGCGCGCCGTGCTGCTTCATCATGAATAGGAAGTCCTTCTTCAGCGCGGGCTCCGTAATCACGACCGCCTCGCCGAAGAGCGCGCCGACCTTCGTACCGCCGATATAGAACACGTCGCACAGGTGCGCGACGTCCTGCAGCGTCACGTCCGTCCCGTCGGTCATCAGGCCGTAGCCAAGGCGCGCGCCGTCGATGAACAGCCGCAGCCCGCAGCGCTGGCAGGCGTCGTAGATCGCCGTCAGCTCCGACTTGGTATAGAGCGTGCCGCACTCGGTGGGGTGGGAGATGTAGACCATGCCGGGCTGGACGATGAAGTCGCTGGAGGGGTCCGTCCGGTGCCAGTGGACATAGTCCTCGATCTGGCGGGCGGTAATCTTGCCGTCGTCCGTGGGCAGGGCGATGACCTTGTGGCCGGTGGCCTCGATGGCGCCGGCCTCGTGGCAGTTGATGTGTCCGCTCGCGGCGGAGAGAACGCCCTGCCACGGGCGCAGGATCGCGGCGATCACGGTTGTGTTCGCCTGTGTGCCGCCGGAGAAAAAGTGAATATCCGCATCCGGCGCATCGCAGGCCGCGCGGATCCTGGCGCGGGCAGACGCACAGTATTCGTCCTCGCCATAGCCGACGGTCTGCACCATGTTCGTCTCGGCCAGACGCTTCATAATCTCTGGATGGGCGCCCTCGAGATAATCGCTGTTGAAGTAGATCATGGGAAAACGCTCCTTTCTTCTGTTCAGTTTCATCTTACTACAATTCTTGCCCGAAGTAAAGCGCGAAAATCGCGCCCGTCGCGGGGCTTGCAATGGGCGGGCATTTTCGATATAATAGATAAAAACGCATGGGGAGGGGCTCTATGAAAAAGGTTCTCTATTATCTGCTGCTGGCGGTGCTGATCGGCGTGTTCGCCTTCTCCGCCTATAAGATCGGGAGTTATCTCGTCGAGAAGCATAAGAGCGAGCAGGTGACGAAGGCGGCCGAGGAATTCACCACCCCCGTCGAGACGGACGAGGAGCAGACGACGAAGGAGCCGGAGCGCATTTCCGTCGATTTCGACGCCCTGCGCCAGCAAAACGGCGACGTGGTGGCGTGGCTCTACGGCGCGGACACGGGGCTGAACTACCCCGTGGTGCAGGCCGACGACAATGACTATTACCTCTACCGTCTGCTCGACGGCAGCTACAATAAAAACGGCACGCTCTTCGTCGACGCCGCGTGCAAGGCCGACTTCTCCGGCCGCAACACGATCATCCACGGCCACCATATGCGCTCGGGCGCGATGTTCGGCCACCTCGTGGAGTATAAGAAGCAGGCGTTTTACGATGCGCACCCGTACCTCTATCTCATGACGCCGGAGCAGACCTACCGCGTCGACCTCTTCGCGGGCGTGGTCGTGGACTATGACGCGGAGATCTACCAGTCGAATCTGAGCCAGTCGTACCTCTCGTGGTGCATGAGCCATTCGCGCTTCACCACCGACATGGCCGTCCCGTCCGACACGGACCGGATCCTCACGCTGAGCACCTGCAGCTATGAGTACGACAACGCCCGCTTCGTCGTGCTGGGCGTGCTGACGCCGGTGGAGTGAGCCGAAACCGCATCACCGCAAAAATATAATAAAAAAGCTCGCCATGCAGTGCATGGCGAGCTTTTTTTAGTTACTTCGCGTCCGGAGGCAGGAAAATTGCGCCGACGGAGAAGAGCGCGACCTTCGCCAGATCGGGCTGCGCCGTGCGCACAAGATTCTCGTTTTCCATCACGCACAGCAGGTCGCGCCCCATATAGGCCGCGATGGGCCGCGCATCGATGGCCTGCTCCATCGCGTCCGTCACGGGGACAGGGGAGAGCGCATAGGCAGGGAAGTCCATTGCATACAGACCGTCCGGCGTTTTGTCGACCGTCAGGCGGCCGCTCAGCGTGTCAAAGCGCACCTGTGTCTCGCCGGGCTCGATCAGCTCCATCACGGCATAGGCCGCCGCCATGGTCGCGTGGCCGCAGAGATCAAATCTCACCGTTCAGCGTGAACCAGCGCAGGTGCCAGCTCTCGCCGGTTTTTCGCAGATAGGCCGTCTCGGAGAGGTTGTTCTCCCGCGCGATGCGCTGGAGCATTTCATCGCTGTAGGGGCGGTCGAGCACACAGATCACCGCGGGATTGCCTGAAAAGACCCGGTCGGTGAAAGCGTCGATGATATACTGCTTCCTAGCCTGTCCTTCTGTGCGGCAGGTGGATTGTTCAGAGCGTCTGCTTGATCTTCTCGGCGATCTGGTCGGCGGTCAGGCCGTACTCGCGCAGGACGTCCGCGGCCTTGCCGGACTGGCCGAACTGATCGTTCACACCGATCTTGCGGAACTTGCAGGCGACATGACCCATCAGCACGTCGGCCACGGCGTCGCCCAGACCGCCGATGACGCTGTGCTCCTCGACGGTGACGACGTTGCCGCACTTTTCGGCGTAGGCCTTGACGCACTCGGCGTCGATGGGCTTGATCGTGTGGACGTTGATGACGGAGATCTCGATGCCCTCGGCGGCGAGGAGCTTCGCGGCCTCGAGCGTCTCATTGACCATCAGGCCGCAGGCGAACACCGCCGCGTCCTTGCCCTCGCGCAGGACGTTGGCCTTGCCGATCTCGAAGGGGTAGTCCTCCTCGAAGACGGGCGTTGCCAGACGCGCAAGGCGCATGTAGGCGGGACCCTGGAACCCGGCGAGCGCGAAGGTAGCCTTGCGGGCCTCCTTGGCGTCGGCCGGGACGATCACGGTCATGCCGGGGACAAGGCGCATCAGGCCGATGTCCTCGATCGCCTGGTGGCTGCCGCCGTCCTCGCCGACGGAGACGCCCGCGTGGCTGCAGCAGATCTTGACGTTGAACTTCGGATAGGCGATGGAGTTGCGGATCTGCTCATAGGCGCGGCCCGCGCCGAACATTGCGAACGTGGAGCAGAAGGGGACAAGACCCATCGTGGACAGGCCCGCGCCGATATTCATCATGTTCGCCTCGGCGATGCCGCAGTCGAAGAACCGCTCGGGATAGGCGGCCTTGAAATGCTTCGTCATCGTCGCGCCGGCGAGGTCGGCGTCGAGCACCACGACCTTATCGTTGACGGCGCCCAGCTCGACGAGGGCCTTGCCGTAGGCTTCACGGGTTGCAATTTTCTCACTCATGGTCTCAGTCCTCCAATTCCTTCAAAGCCTGCTGGCGCTGCTCCTCGTTGGGTGCCTTGCCGTGCCAGCCCACCTGGTTCTCCATGAAGGAGACGCCCTTGCCCTTGACGGTGTGGGCGAGGATGCACTTCGGCACGCCGGGGGCGGTTCTGACGCTCAGCGCCGCCTCGATGGCTTCGAGGTCGTGGCCGTCCAGCTCGAACACCTCGAAGCCGAAGGCGCGCACCTTCGCCGCCAGATCGCCGAGACTCATGACCTCGTTGTTGCTGCCGTCGATCTGCAGACCGTTGTTGTCGATGATGACGGTCAGATTGTCCAGCTTATAGTGGGCGGCAGACATCAGCGCCTCCCAGATCTGGCCCTCCTGACACTCGCCGTCGCCGAGGATGGTATAGACGTTGACATCCTGCTTCTGCACCTTCGCGCCGAGCGCCATGCCCACCGCGATGGAGCAGCCCTGACCGAGCGAGCCGGTGGACGCATCCACGCCGGGGACCTTCTTGCAGTCGGGGTGGCCCTGCAGGATGCTGTGCAGCTGACGGAAGTTCTGGAACTCACCGCGGCTGATGAAGCCGCGCTCGGCCAGCACCGCGTAGTAGCACGGGGCCGCGTGGCCCTTGCTCAGCACGAAGCGGTCGCGCTCCGGCATCTTGGGGTTCTGGGGATCAATGCGCATGTGGTTAAAAAACACGCTCACCATCAGCTCCACCGCGGAGAGGGAACCACCGGGATGGCCGCTGCCTGCATTGGCGGTCATGTTGATGATATCTCTGCGGACGGCTTTGCATACGCTGGAAAGTTCTGCCGTATTCATGGGAAACCTCCATATTATAAGTTACTATTAGAGTATCGCATCTGACAGAAAAAGTCAATCAATCCGGCGGAGAAAAAGTGCCGCCGCGCGGGCAATATTTTCTCCCGGACAGTGAAAAGGGCGGGGAAGCTCAGGTCTCCTCGTCCTTTTCATGATTTTTATCGGGCTCTTCCTTGATTTTTCCTTTGATTTTAACGCGTGACAAGGGGTTTGCCTTTGCGGCCACACGGAGGGCTTCGTTGTCGATGTGCGTGTAAATTTCCGTCGTATTGAGGTGCTCGTGCCCGAGAACCTCCTGCACGGCCTTCACGTCCACTCCGTTTTGCAGCATGAGCGTCGCCGCCGTGTGGCGCAGCTTGTGGCTCGAGTAGCGCGTGCTGTCCAGTCCCGCGGCGCTCAGGTGTTTCTTGACCAGCAGGTTCACCGTCGAGCGGCTGATGCGCCGGTTGTTGCGCGAGAGGAAGAGCGCCTCGCGGTCGCGGCCGCTGATCGGCCGCCGCACGGCGAGATACTGCCCGAGCGCGTCCTTGCAGGCCTGATTGAGGTAGACGATGCGCACCTTATTGCCCTTGCCGAGGATGCGCAGCGCGTCGCCCTGCATGTCGTTGAGGTTCAGGCCGATCAGCTCCGAAATCCGCAGCCCGCAGTTGAGAAACAGCGTCAGGATGCAGTAGTCGCGCTCGCGGTTCTCGCCGTCGACGGAATCGAGCAGGGAAATGCTCTCATCGAGCGTCAGATAGCGCGGCAGCGTCTTCATCAGCTTCGGCGGGTCGACATCCTTGCAGGGATTTTCCTCCAGCAGGTGCCGCTTATTGCACAGATAATTGAAAAACGAGCGGATGGTCGCGAGCTTGCGCGCGCGGGAAGCCGGGCTCAGTCCTTTGTTAGAAATTTCACTATTCTGGTGCTGCAGCCGGTCGCGGCTCAGGTACGACAGATAGTCGTAGATGTCCGTCAGGCGGATCGAGCTGACGAACGCGAGATCGACGTCGCGGATGTCGATCTGATCGAGCGGAAGCTCGTGGAGCTCGGCATTTCGGGCACGCTTCATATAGCGGAAGAAATTGCGCAGATCCAGATAGTATTCATCGACCGTGCGCTGCGAGTGCGCCTTGATCGTCTCGTGGTACGAGAGAAAATCGAGCAGGATCTGCGGAGAATCTTTTCGGTAATCCATTGTATTTTTTCGCGGGGATGTGTTGAGCAGACAATTAAATAAAAAAACAGGTGTGCGGCGGCCATCCGCGCCAAGCGGCCCCGGACGGTCAAACCGGCCAAAAACGCCGTTTTCCGGGGAATACCCTCTGTCAGCCTACCTCCAACTGAACAAAATTTTTATTTTGTTCAGTTGGCACAATCCTCGCGGAAGTCCTCCTTCTCTTTTCAGCGCTACGGGCATCGTAGCAGAAATTTTGCTTTGTGTCAAATCAGCGCATGCGGCGGCGCAAAAAAACACGGGCACGCAGAAAACTCTGTGCGCCCGCAAAGAAAGCCATGTGTTACGAAGCGCTGCCGCTCATCATGGCGGCGATGAGAATCGAATAGTACTTCGTGTCGTCCGAGTCGCTGCGGCTGTTGATGATGATCGGGCAGGCCGCGCCGCAGATCGTGCTGGCCATCGTATGCCCCGCGATGCAGCTGCAAGTCTTATACATGATATCCCCCATCTCGACATACGGCACGAGCAGCAGATCCGCCTGCCCGGCCACGGGATCGCTGATCGTCTTGTGGCGGGCGGACTCGCGCGAGAGCGCGCTGTCGATCGCGAGCGGCCCGGAGACGACGCAGCCCGGAATCCCGCGCCGCGCCACCTCGCGCGCCGTCACGGTCGAGGGCATCTTCTCCGACACGGTTTCGACCGCGGACAAAACCGCCACCTTCGGCGTCTCGATCCCCAGCGCGTGCGCCACAAGCAGCGTGTTCTCGACGATCCCGATCTGCGTCTCGACATCGGGGTTAATGTTGATCGCCGCGTCGGTGATCAGAACGATCCGCCCGTCGTACTGGAAAAAGCCGCACTGGCTCAGCAGCCGCCGCCCGGTCTGCGGCATCAGACCCGTCTCGCGATTTAAAATCGCGCGTGCGAAGTCCGCCGTGTGCAGCAGCCCCTTCATCAGCATGTCCGCGCGCCCCTCGCGCACAGTGCGCACGGCCAGCTTCGCCGCGTCCAGCTCCGTGCCGGTAAACGGTACGATCTCATAGTCCGACACCTGCTCGCCCATTCCGCGCAGGAGCCGCGCGATCTCGTCGGCCGGGCCGATAAGCGTACCCTCCGCCGCCCCGGCGCGCTGCGCGCGCACGAGAGCCGCCAGCGCCGGTTCATCCTGCGCGTTGGCGAGCGCGATGCGTCCGCGCAGGCTGTGCGAGAGCACATACCTCTCCAGTTCCTGAAAGCTCGTAATCAAAACGGTGTTCCTCCGTGGTATCAAGAATCTCGGCGGCGCAAAACGCGCCGTACAAACAATTGGATATTATACACACGGATGCGGCAAAACTCAACCGTTTTTCCGCCGCCCCCTCCCCTCTTTTCGCCGCGACGCGCTTGCAAACGCCCGCGTTTTCCTGTATACTGGAGAAAATCAGGTAAGGGGGCTCGCGATTCATGATCTGGAACATTCTCGTTTACGCCATTGTCGCCGTCGGCGTGATTTTGCTCGTCGCGCTGACTGTCTTCCGCATCGACTGGGCGCGCCACCCGGAAAAGTACAAGGATCTCGAGAAAAATGACGAAAAGAGTGAGTATTGGGCCAAGAAAAAGCTCGATCAGGAGGCCGCGCAGAAGCGCGCCAAGGAGAAGGAAAAAGCGAAAAAGCAGCAAAAATGCCTAGACAAGGTCAACCACTACCGCGCCATCGCGGGTCAAAAGCCCCTGAATCCCAGCCAGCTGAACAAAAAATCGAAGAAATAAGGAAAATCTCCGGCAACGCCGGAGATTTTCCTTATTTTCTGAACCGCTTTCCCGTGTTGCTGTAGATTATGGCAAAGGCAACCAGACCCAGCACGAGCGCGAGATAGGCGAGTGCCGGCCAGACTTTGTCATAGATCCCGCCGACCGCCGCCATGGGCAAAAACGCGCCCATCGGCAGCAAAATCTTGCCCCAGAAGCGGCAGAGCGCCCGCTCGTCAAAGGCCGCGCATTCCTCGGGCGTCATGGTGTTGTAGCCCGCGAGCAGCCGTCCGCCCTTTCCGCATATCAGCAAAACCGCAGCGGCAAGGATCCCGAGCGCAAGCAGCCCCGTTATCACCAGCGAGAAGATGTCTCCTTTTGTCATAACCGGCCCTCCCTTCTTCTGTGCGTCTATTTTATCATACGGACCGCCATTTGTCACTTCCAAGTCTCGCAGAGTTCGCATCTAAAAGGTCCAATCCGTTTTTTGCGGCGGCGTGTACGTTGAAAAAAACACTTTGCACGGAGAGAGTGTATTTTTGTGCGCCGCGCGTACAAAAATGCGCGGTTCGGAGAGGAAAATTACATAAAAAGGCCGTCTCACCCACTGAATGAGACGGCCTTTTTATGTAATTTAGTCCTGCTGCCAGTTATGCCACACGTTCTGGACGTCGTCGTTGTCGTCGAGCATGTCGAGGAGCTTCTCCATGCTCTTCACGTCCTCCTCGCTGGACATGGTGACGTAGTTCTGCGGCACCATCTCGATCTCCGCGCTGGCAAAGGTGTAGCCCTTGGCCTCGAGCGCCTTGACAACGTCGTTGAAGCTGTCGGGATCGGTGGTGACCTCAAAGACGGGGCCGTCGGCCTCGATGTCCTCGGCGCCGGCGTCGAGCGCATCCATCATGACGGTCTCCTCGTCAAGCTCCTCGTCCTCGTTGTTGATGACGATCACGCCCTTGCGGTCGAAGGACCAGCTGACGCAGCCCTGTGCACCCATGCCCTTGCCGAACTTATCGAAATAGTGGCGGATCTCGGGGGCGGTGCGCTGGCGGTTGTCGGTCAGCGCCTCGACGATGACGGCCGCACCGCAGGGGCCGTAGCCCTCGTAGGTGACGGACTCGTAGTTGTCGGTGTTGCCCGCGCCGAGCGCCTTCTCGATGGTACGCTTGATGTTGTCGTTGGGCATGTTGGCGGCCTTGGCCTTGGCCACGACGGTCGCGAGACGGGAGTTATTCGCGGGGTCGCCGCTGCCGCCCTGCTTCACGGCGACAATGATCTCCTTGGCGATCTTGGTGAAGGCGGCGGAGCGCTTGGCATCGGCCGCACCCTTGGTTTTCTGGATATTGTGCCACTTGGAATGTCCGGACATAGTATCTTCTCTCCTTAGCTCATGTAGAATTGCACGGCGTCATGGTGGACGGCCGATTTTGTGATCTGAATCGTGGGAAAGACCTCGCTCAGGCGGCGCACAAGCTCCTCACAGACCACGTTCTCCGTGGGAAAGTGGCCCGCGTCGATGAGGTTCAGTCCCTGCGTATCCAAAAAGTCGTGGTAGCCGAGGTCGCTCGTGACGAACGTGTCGCAGCCGAGGTCGATGACCCTCTGGATATATTCACCGCACGCGCCGCCACCCACCGCCACGCGGCGGACGGGTCTTTCGCCGCTGTGATAGCGCAGCCCACGACAGCCCAATAATTTTACCACATCCTGTAGGAACTCTTCAAGGGGTTTTTCGCAGGAAATGGTGCCGATTCGCCCAATTTTTTCCTCATTGAACGGTTCCGCGTCCTGCAGGCCGAGTTTTCGGGCGAGACAGTCGTTCACGCCGCCCTCCGCGGCGTCGAGATTGGTGTGCATGCAGATGGCGGAGAGGTTCCCTCGCACCAGCGCCGTCAGCAGCCCGCCGAGCCGCGTATCGTCGCGCAGCGTCTGCATCTGCTGCTCGTGCCAGCGGACGTTCATGACCGGGTGGTGTGCCACGATCAGCTCCGCGCCGAGCCGCGCCGCCTCGTCCGCGACGGCCCGCGTCACGTCGAGCGCGACGAGAATCCGCGTGACCTCGCGGTCCGGGTCGCCGATGAGCAGACCCACGTTGTCCCAGCCCGCCGCGAGCTCGCGCGGTGCCCAGGTATAGAGAAACTGTTCGATTTCACGCACGGCCGCCATGCTGCCATACCTCCTTCTTTTCCTCCAGCTGCGCCGCAAGGGACAAGAGCGCCTGTGTCTCCTCCCCGCGGCTCTCGCGGATGCCCTCCGCGCGGCGGCGCAGGCGCGCGATCTGCCGCGTGAGGTATGCGCCGTAGAGCGGATCGCCCTCCAGACAGAACCCGCCGTACTGCTCGAGTACCGACGCCGTCCCCGGCTCCGCCCCGCGGACGGAGAGGACGAGATAGAGCTTACCCTTGTCCTCCACGAGCCGCTCGGCATCCGCGGCATAGCCGTGCTCGCGCAGCCACGCACGCAGCAGCTCGATCTTCGTCTGCGGCTGCAGCAGAAGCGTGCATCCGCGCGTCCACGGCGCGCTCTCGAGAATATGGATGATCGTCTCGCCGCCCATACCGGCGATGACGAGCGTGTCGGCCTCGTCGGGCGCGATGGCGCTCAGCCCGTCGCACAGGCGGAAGGCCAGCCCGTAGACGTCGTATTCGCGCGCGGTGCGGCGGGCGTGCTCAAGCGGCCCGGCACCGATGTCCGCGGCGATGGCGGAGGAAATCCGCCCCTGCTGCAGGAGCCAGACCGGCAGATACCCGTGGTCGGTTCCGATGTCGGCCAGAAGCGCGCCCTGCGGCACGAGATCGGCCAGCAGCTGCAATCGCGGGGCGAGCTGTAGATGTTTCGGCTGCATAGGCCACTCTCCTTCTGCGGACGCAAGCAAACGCATACGGCGGTGGCCGTATGCGTTTGGCGTTGTCACGGTTGTGTTACTCCGCGGCCTTGTTGGCCTCTTCGTTGACGATTTCGAGCAGCTTGTCGCAGTCGATGCCGTGCACCATGCAGGCCTCCTCCACGGTCTCGCCGCGGGAGGACGGGCAGCCAAGGCAGTGCATGCCAATGGACAGGAAAATGGGCGCGGTCTGAGGCGCGACATCCAGAATATCACCGATGATGGTGTCTTTGGTGATCTCAATCATTGTAAAAACCTCCGTAAGATAGATACTGGGGATAGTATATCCCAAATTCGTTTCCGTTTCAACAGAAACTTTCAGAAATTGTTCATTTGTTGCGCTGATAGATGTTCCACAGCCCCTCCATCAGCAGATATTTGTCATAGACGATGCGGTTGCGGCAGTAGCGCACGATGACGGGCGCGTTGCTGCCGGTGGCGATAATGGAGGGGTGCTCGTCCTCGCCGAGCATGTCGCGGATGCGGTCGATGATCCCGTCGAGCATGCCCGCCGTCCCGTAGACGATGCCCGAGCGCATGCAGTCCTCAGTGTTCTTGCCGATGAGCTGCTTCGGGTGCTGCAGCGCCACGTCCGGCAGCTGCGCCGTATGATCCGAGAGCGCGTCGAGACTCAGACGCACACCGGGGAACATCAGCCCGCCCTCATAGGTGTGCTTGGCGGAGATATAGGAGATGGTCGTGGCGGTGCCCATGTCGATCATGATGATCGGCGCGGGGTATTTCTCCAGCGCAGCCACGGCGTTTGCGACGATATCCGCGCCGAGCTGGTTGTGTACCTCCATCCGGATGTTCAGCCCTGTCTTCACGCCCGGCCCCACGACCATCGGCGGCTTTCCGAGCAGGCGCATGAGCGCCTTTTCCATCATAAAGTTGATCGGCGGCACGACGCTCGAGAAAATGGCGCCGGTGACGTCCTTCAGGTCGTAGTGATACAGCTGGAACAGGTTCATCAGGTCGATGCTGATCTGATCGGCCGTTTTGCGGCTGTCCGTGTCGATGGACGCGAGGAACTTCAGCTCCCGCTTCCGGTCGAACAGACCCGCCGAGATCGTCGAGTTGCCGACATCAATCGCCAAAAGCATCTGCGAGTCCTCCCTCTTTCGTATTCTCTCTTATTTCATATCATAGCACGCTCCGTGTACAATGGCAACAGGAAAAGCCCGGTCCGGCTACCCGCGGGGCGCGCCGTTTTTTGCCGGAGAGGTCAGATTTTCTTCGCCGATACATCGCAGATCTGCAGACGGATGCCGTTTTTCGCGGCGGCATTGCGGCCGGTTTCGAGGAGCTTCTCACGGTTCTTGGTGAGAAGCTGTACGACCAGCTCGTCCTTCTTTTCCTGCGGCATTTTCTTAAGCAGACTGCGTGCCATATTTGAAGCCATGGCCGAATTTCCGGAGAGCATGGAGCCGAACAGACCGGTCTTATCCTCCTTTTTCAGCTTTTCAACCAGCAGCGGGACGAGAAAGTCCGCTACGGAGTCATAGTCGATCTCGTCGATCAGGATTTTCAGTTCAATCATACGCTGTCCTCCTTGGGGAAAAAAGCGCCGGGAGCGGTTGGCTCCCGGCGCTCTGTCTGTTTTTCGGCCGGAAAATGCGCGTTTACGCCTTGGGGCCGGCGGCGACGACCTCGGCGCTCATGTGGGTGTACTTCTTGAAGTTCTCGACAAAGCTCGCGGCCAGCTTCCTGCAGCTCGCAGCATAGGCGTCTCTGTCGTCCCACGTGTTCGCGGGGATGAGCAGCTCGCTGGGCACGCCCTCGATGCTCGTCGGCACCTGCACGCCGAAGGTGGGATCAGTGACAAACTCGCTCTTCTCGATCTCGCCGGTCAGGGCGGCGGTAACCATGGCGCGGGTGTAGCTCAGCTTCATGCGCTTGCCGGTGCCGTTCCAGCCGGTGTTGACCAGATAGACCTTCGCGCCCGCCTTCTCGACCTTGTCGGCCAGCATCGCGGCATAGACAGAGGGATCGAGCGGCAGGAACGGCTCACCGAAGCAGGTGGAGAACGTCGGCACGGGCTCCGTCACGCCGATCTCGGTACCGGCGACCTTGGAGGTAAAGCCAGAGACGAAGTAGTACATGGCCTGGTTCTTATCGAGCTTGCTGATGGGGGGCAGCACGCCGTAGGCGTCCGCCGTCAGGAAGATGACGGTCTTGGGGACGCTCGGGCTCATGCCGGAGAGCTCTGCGTTGGGGATATACTCTACGGGGTAGCCCACGCGGGAGTTGACGGCGAGGGAGTCGTCGTCGAAGTCGAACTCGCGCGTCTCGGGATCCATGACGACGTTCTCGACCATCGCGCCGAACTTGATGGCGTTGTAGATCTCAGGCTCGCCTTCGGGGCTGAGGTTGATGCACTTGGCGTAGCAGCCGCCCTCGAAGTTGAAGACGGAGTCGTCGGCCCAGCCGTGCTCGTCATCGCCGATCAGCTTGCGGTTCGGGTCGGCGGAAAGGGTGGTCTTGCCGGTACCGGAGAGGCCGAAGAACACGGCGGAGTCGCCGTGCGTGCCGATGTTGGCGGAGCAGTGCATCGGGAACACGCCCTGCTTGGGCAGGACATAGTTCATCACGGAGAACACGGACTTCTTGATCTCGCCCGCGTACTGCGTGCCGCAGATCACGACCTCGTGCGCCTCATAGTCGACGAGGATCGCGGCCTCGGAGCGCGTCCCGTCGATCTCGGGGATGCACTTGAAGCCGGGGGCGGCGATGATGGTATAGTCCTCGCGGAAGTCCGCGAGCTGCTCGGCCGTCGGGCGGCGCAGCAGCTGGTGGATGAAGAGGTTCTGGCTCGCCAACTCGTTGACGATGCGGAACGCCTTCGTATACTTGGGATCGGCGCCGGCGAAGCCGTCGAAGATAAAGACGTCCTTGCCCTGCAGATAGGCGATGACCTTGGCGCGGATGGCGTCGAACTTGGCCTTCTCGATGGGGCGGTTCACCTTGCCCCAGGCGATATCGTCATGGACAGCGGGGGTGTCGACAATGAACTTGTCGTTGGCGCTGCGGCCGGTATACTTACCGGTTTTCACGACCAGCGCGCCGGTATTGGAGAGCGTGCCCTCTCCGCGCGCAAGCGCATGCTCCACGAGCTGCGCCGGCGTCAGGTTGCGGTAGACGGCACGGGTGTTGATGATCCCCAGCTTCTCCAGACCATAGGTTTCCATAGTTGCTTTTCCTCCTGCATGAATATATGGGCAGTTACCTGCCGCTTTTCAATCTTGGATTATAACATATCAGTCGGATAAAGGATAGCCCCTTATCCGAAAATTTGACAGGAAAGTTTTTCAGCGCAGGCAAATCCGCGCGCCGCCCTGATAGCCCTCCAGCACGCCGACGCGCTGCGCGCTCGGGACGCAGCCGCGGAGGTCGGCCAGCAGGCTCTCCGCGTCCCCGGGATCCGCCGCCATGAGCAGGCCCCCGGACGTCTGCGGATCAAAGAGCAGATCCTGCACGGCCAGCTCCACCTCACCAGCGTCGACGGAACTCTCGGCGAAGCTGCGGTTGCGGTAGAGCCCCGCCGGGAGCACGCCCATCCGCGCAAATTCCAGTGCTGCGCCGATGAGATCAATCCCGTCGACATCTACCCGCGCGGCAAGACCGCTGCCCTGGCACATCTCCAGCAGATGCCCCATCAGGCCGAAGCCCGTCACGTCCGTGCAGGCATGGACGCGATAGCGCACCATCACATCGCGTGCGTTTTTGTTGAGCGTCGTCATCAGGCGCATCGCAAGCTGCACCGTCTCCTCGTCACAGAGGTCGGCCTTCATCGCGGAGGTCAGCACACCGATACCGATGGGCTTGGTCAGAATCAGCACGTCGCCCGCCCGCGCGCCGCTGTTCGTCAGGACGCGGTCGGGGTGGACGAAGCCCGTCACGGCGAGGCCATACTTCGGCTCGTCGTCGAAGATGCTGTGTCCGCCGGTGATGATCGCGCCCGCCTCATAGGCCTTGTCGTACCCGCCGCGGAGAATCTGGTGGATCGTGGCCTTTTCCATCTTCTCCGGCACGCACATGATGTTGAGCGCGAGCTTCGGCTCGCCGCCCATCGCGTAGACGTCCGAGAGCGCATTCGTCGCAGCGATCTGGCCGAAAGTGTAGGGATCATCCGCGATCGGCGGGAAGAAGTCCACCGTCTGCACGAGCGCGAGCTCGTCCGACACGCGGTAGACCGACGCGTCGTCGCTCTTGTCGAAGCCCACCAGCAGATTCGGGTCGCTGTGGACGCGGATGCCCTCGAGCAGCTGCGCCAGCGTCCCGGCGCCGACCTTCGCGCCGCACCCGGCGCACTGCGCGAGCTTCGTCAGCTTCACCTGATTTTCCATCATGCTTCCCTCCTCAATATCCCGGACAGGTGCAGAATCGCCTCTAAAACGCCGCCGCCGACGGCAAGAGCCTTGTCCGACGCGGTATAGCAGTTTTCCACCTGTCCGCGCGGGTCGACGTCGCCGGATTTCATGCCCTTGTGAACCTGCGTCCCCTCCGGAAGAATCCCGCGCAGGACGCCGCCGATCATGCAGCGCATCGGCAGCCCCGCCACCTCGCCCGCGACGTCGCCCGGCTCCACCCGCGCGCCGATCTCGAGCTTCCGGTGAAACACGCCGTCCGCCGGTGCGCGCAGGACGCGCTCGCCCGCGAAGCCCCCGATCAGGCCGGGGATGTTCGTGTTGGGGATGGCGCTGCCGCGGTAGATCACCCGGCCGAGCGTGTGCCCGCGCATCGTCTCTACGACGGCGTGGCAGTCCTCCCCCGCCGTGAAGCCGGGGCCGACGCCGATGACGACGGGCGCGTCGCCGATCCGCATGCCGAGGTTGCGCTTGGCGAGAATCGCGTCGACGAGCGCATCAGGCCGCAGCGCTTCGCGGCAGGTGCATGCCGGATCGGCGAGCACGGGGATCTCCCCCGCCGCGAGAATTTCCTCCGCCTGCGCGGCCGATGCCGCCGCGCGCGCCGTCACGTCCTCGACCGTGGCCGCGCCCAGCACGAGCGCCTGCGAGAAGCAGACCGTGCGGCGGATGGCCGTGGGCTTTTCGAGGTCGGTCATCACCACGTCCAGCCCCGCGCGGTGCAGCCGCAGGGCGATGCCGGAGGCGAGATCCCCCGCGCCGCGAATCAGAACTCTCATGCTTCCCGCTCCCTTCGTCTGTTTTTCAAAAGAATAACACCGATTAAAAAAAAGGTCAATCCCCGCCGTTGACGTTTGCGGCAGGGGCTGGTACAATAGCCGTATGGAACAGAATTTACACTACAACGTATCTGTGCGCCTGTTCGCTGAGGAGAAGTGCTTCGGCCCGGGCATCGCCGCGCTGCTGCACCGCGTGCAGGAGCTTCATTCGCTGCGCGCCGCGGCCATGTCGATGGGCATGGCATACTCCAAGGCGTGGACGATCACGAAGCACGCCGAGCGGCAGCTGGGCTTTTCCCTGCTGCACTCGAGCACCGGCGGCAAGGGCGGCGGCGGCGCGACGCTGACCCCAGAGGGCGAGCGCCTGCTCACGCAGTACGACGATTTCTGCCGCGAGCTGCGCGATTACGGCGACCGCCTGTTCGCGGAAAAATTCGGAAGCATCCCCATACAGAGCGGCCATACAGAAGAATAGGCAAAAACTGGCAGCCCCAACCGGGGCTGCCAGTTTTATACTATGTAGAACGTTACTTCTTCCGCGCGTAGGGCGTGTTTACCAGTGGAAGTTCGAGACGCCGCTCGCCGTCGAGCCGGTAGTAGGCATCCGCGATGGCGGGAGCCGTGGGGATCGAGGTGATCTCCCCGATGCCGATGGCGCCGCCCGCGACGGAGAGCCCCGGCTTTTCGACCACGATGGACTGGATCTCCGGCGGAATCTGATTCGCGCGGAAGAGCCCGAGCGTGCCGTATTTCGCCGTGGGCTTACAGTCCTCGTTGATCGGGTACTGCTCCGTGAGCGCGTAGCCCATGCTCATCACGACGCCGCCCTCGATCTGCCCTTCGCAGCTCAGGGGGTTCACGGCCTTGCCCACGTCGTGCGCCGCGACCATCTTTTTGATGCGCCCCGTCTCGCGGTCGAGGATGCACATCTGCGTGGCGTAGCCGTAGGCGACGTGGCTGACCGGATTCGGCACGTCCGCGCCAAGCGGGTCGGTTTTTGCGAGGTATTCCCCGTAGAACTCCTGTCCTATCAAGTCCTGTAAAGTCTTTCCACTTCGCAGCTCTTTTTGCAGCTTTTCGCAGGCGCGGCGGGTCGCTTCGCCCGTCACAAGCGTCTGGCGCGAGCCGGACGTGTCGCCGGAGTCGGGCGCGATCCACGTGTTGCTGCGCTCATAGACGATGTCGTCCCGGTGCAGCCCCGTGTTCGTCACAACGACCTGCACGAGCACCGTGCCGAGCCCCTGCCCGATGCAGCTCGCGCCGGAATAGATGTGCACCTTCCCGTCATCCTCGACGATCAGCCTGCAGCGCCCCCAGTCCGGGATGCCGACACCGACGCCCGCGTTCTTCATCGCGCAGGCGATGCCGACCGGGTCGCCCGCAGCAACCGCCGCGTCATAGGCGGGCTTGATGGCCTCGAGCGTCTCGACAAGGCCCGTGGACTCGTCCACAATCTGCCCGTTCGGGAGGACGCCGCCGGGGCGGATGGCGTTGCGGTAGCGGATCTCCCACGGGGAGATGCCGACGAGGTCGGCCATCTGGTTCAGCAGCGTCTCCGTGCAGAAGCAGGTCTGCGTCACACCGAAGCCGCGGAACGCGCCCGCGGGTGGATTGTTCGTATAGTAGGCGTACCCCTCGATCTCGAAGTTTTCGTAGGCATACGGCCCCGCCGCGTGCGTGCACGCGCGCTCGAGCACCGGCCCGCCGAGAGAGGCAAACGCGCCCGTATCGGACACGACGGAGGCCTTCACGCCCTGAATGATGCCGTTTTCGTCGCAGCCCATCGTGAAATCCATGTCGAAGCTGTGCCGCTTCGGGTGGACGAGGATGGATTCCTGCCGCGAGAGCTTCACCTTCACCGGAACGCGCGCGACATATGCCAGCAGCGCCGCGTGGTGCTGCACGGACATGTCCTCCTTGCCGCCGAAGCCGCCGCCGACGAGCATATTCTGTACCTGACAGTGCTCATAGTCGACGCCCAGCATCGCGGCGCACTCGTGCATGGTCGTGTGCGCGCTCTGGTCGGTCGTGAGGAGCCGCACGCCGCCGTTTTCGAGCGGCAGCGCCACGCAGCACTCCGGCTCGAGGAAGGCGTGCTCCGTCCACGGGGTATGGAAGTGCTCCGTGAGCACATATTTTGATCGCGCAATTGCGCCCGCCGCGTCGCCGCGGGAGACGTGCTTATACGCCTGCACATTGTTCTCGTCCGTCTCGAACACGAGTGGCGCGCCGGGCGCCGCGGCTTCTGCCGGACTGTGGACGGCGGGCAGCACCTCGTATTCAACCTGCACGAGCTTCTTCGCCGCTTCAAGCGTCTCCTGATCGCGCGCGCAGACGAGGGCCACGGTGTCGCCGAGGTAGTGCGTGATCTCCCCCACGCCGATGAGCGTCGGCTGGTCCTTTTTCAGGTGGCCGACGTTGATTTTGCCGGGAATGTCCTTCTGCGTCAGGACGCAGACGACGCCCTCGAGCGCTTCCGCCGCGCTTGTGTCGATCGCGAGCACCCGCGCGCGGGCGTAGGCGCTGCGCACCGCGCCGCCGTAGCACATCCCGTCGACGTACACGTCGTCGGGGTACTGCCCATAGCCAAGCACCTTCTCCTCCACGTCGAGCCGGTGGACGCGCGAGCCCAACTGCCAGTCGTCGGCCGCGGGTGCGGGAATCTTTCCCTCGCGGAAGATCCTCCCCGCGAGGAGGATACCGTCGATGATCTTGACATACCCCGTGCAGCGGCAGATATTGTTGCGGATGGAGAAGGCCGCCTCCTCGCGCGTGGGGTTCGGGTTCGCGTCGAGCAGTGCCTTGGCCGAGATGACCATCCCGGGGATGCAGAAGCCGCACTGCACCGCGCCCGCTTCGCCGAAGGCGAAGGTATAGACCTGCTTTTCCCAGTCGGAGAGCCCCTCGATGGTGAGAACAGTCTTCCCCTCGAGCTTGTCCGTCTGCGGGATGCAGGCCTTGGTTGGCTTGCCGTCGATGAGGACATGGCAGGTGCCGCAGGCGCCCTCGCTGCAGCCGTCCTTCACGGAGGTCAGGTGCAGCGTATCGCGCAGAAAGCGGATCAGCTTCTGATTCTTCTCCACGGTAACGGATTTTCCGTTGACAGTGAACGTGGCCATAGGCTCGTCTCCTTTTCTCACAAAAAGCGGTCTGGTTCGCGCTGGATAATTTCTCATATTAGCAAATATTATACCATATCTCACCACCGCGCGCAAGTCCGTCTCACGCGGCGCGTGATGTTATCGAAAAAATAGCGTCAAAAGGCCGATGGCCTTTTGACGCTATTGGGTTTCGCTTCGCTCTGCTCCTTGCCCAGCCTACGGCTGGGCTGCGACACTCCGCTCCGCGCAAAGTGTTTTTTGCGACGTACACGCCGCCGCAAAAAACGGATT